>Ga0326727_10002299_pt1 | contig 66214 bp, 33 predicted proteins | sample MB2enrmetagenome_FD_207643 | JGI IMG/M metagenome (GOLD analysis project Ga0326727, IMG submission 207643) | Lab enriched peat soil microbial communities from McLean, Ithaca, NY, United States - MB29MY | ecosystem: Environmental > Terrestrial > Soil > Wetlands > Peat | place: USA: New York...
ATTTGGTTTATCAGTGGTCCTACTTTCCCGAGCGCGCCGATTTCCGTCTGCCGGTCAACCAGCTAAAAGGTTCAGACGCCGACTTGATCTTCTTTGCGGGCCTTGAGCCTGGGGCGGGAGACTTTCTGCGCATGGCTCGCCAGGTTGGCATCAAGACCTCGATTGTCGGCGCCTTTACCGACACGCCGGAGTTGCGCGCACGAGCAGGCCCGGGGTTGGAGGGTTCGATGTTTATCGATTACTACAACGTGGACTCGCCGAGCGCGGAAAACCAGGCCTTTGTCCGCAAGTTCCGGAACCGGTACGGAAGGGACCCCGATACCTGGGCGGCGCAAGGCTACGATGCGTTGTACATTCTGGCCAAAGCGATCCAGGCAACGGGCTCTGCCAATCCCCTAGATCTGTCTTATTCCATACGTTACATGGACGCTTGGGAAGGGGCTAACGGCCGTTACAAGTTCGAAGACGACGGCGAAATGGAAGACAAGCCGGTCTACCTCGACGCATACCAACACGGCAGGCCGGTAGTGCTTGGACAGAGCCATCCCACTCCCATGCCGCCGATCAACTGAAGCAATTGGAGTTTTTGAACATGCACGTCGTCCAGGAAGGAACGCACTCCCCGTCGTTAACCAGCGGCTCCGCGTCAGCTCCCTTGCCGGCGCTTCTGCCCGAAGAGGCACGGCGGTTGGCGCAATGGGAATGGGGGCCGGTGCGTACGCGGCCGGCGAAGCGCTTCCATGAGATATTCGAGAGTCTGGCCGAGAGTTATCCAAACCGGCCCGCCGTGATTACCGAAGCCGGCGTGGAAAGTTACGCGGAGCTGGAGGACGAGGCCAACCGCATTGCTTGGATTCTGCTTGACCATGGAGTCGCCCGCGAAGAGCCTGTAGCCGTTCTGACGGAGTGCTCGGCCCACCTTCCCGCGACCGTACTAGGTATCTGGAAAGCGGGAGCGGCCTATCTGCCACTAGCTCTCGATCAGCCGCCGGAACGTTTGGCATTCATGGCTGCAGATGCGGAAGCAAAGATACTGATCGTTCTCGACGGGCATGTCGCGCCGCTGTGCCTGGCAGAAGCGGTCCGAACAATCCTGCGCCCCGAAGACTGGGCACGGCGCGCCCCTAGCGCGCGGCCGGAGATCGCCGGCACACCGCAGGATCTGGCTTACATCGTCTACACCTCGGGAACGACGGGGATGCCCAAGGGCGTCCTGATCCAGCACGATAGCCTGGTCAACGCGGCCTTGATGACCGGAGAAACATGCGGATTTACTTCCGGGGACCGCGTTTCCCTGGTCGCGACGCCCGGCTTTGACGCCTCTCTTTGGGAGTTGGGCATCGCGCTGCTGCATGGCATAGCCATTGTGCCCATCTCGCGGACGCTGCGCGACGACCCCTGGGCCTTGAAGCGTTGGTACAAGGCGCACGGTGTCACAGTGGCCTTCCACACGCCTTCATATCTTCGCGTCAGCCAGCAGACTCCATTCGAGGGGCTTCGCATACTGATCATTGGCGGCGAGGCGCCAAGTCATGAAGACGCCAGACGATATGGCGGCCATCTCGCCCTCTGGAATGCTTATGGACCCACCGAGACTTGCATTTTCGTTTGCGCGGAACGGATATCGGCGCACACCAACGAGAACCGCCCGCTTGCCGTGGGAAAGCCCCTGGCAAACACCCGCATTTCCATCCGACGCGAGAACGGCGACCCCGCGCAGCCAGGAGAAACAGGAGAAGTCTGGCTGGGAGGGATGGGACTGGCGCGCGGCTTTCTGAACAATCCGGATCTCACCGTCCAGCGATTTGTAGAAACGCCGGATGGGCGATTCTACCGTTCGGGCGATCTTGGCCGGTGGACCGAAGATGGCCGGCTGGAGCTTGCCGGACGCATGGATGACCAGATTAAATTCCATGGACAGCGCGTGGAATTGGGCGAGATCGAACAGGCGCTCCGTTCCCATCCTGGCGCGGAGGAAGCTGTCGTCCTGGTGGAGACGGCCGCGGAGCAGACCAAACGCCTGCGGGCATTCGTACGGTTGCGGCCCGGCGCTGACTCGCCGTCTGAGAATGCGTGGCGCAACTATCTCGGGGTCCGCCTGCCGGCGCATATGGTCCCGGCTTCGGTGATTTCCGTCGAGGCCATTCCGCTGACCGTCAATGGAAAGGTCGATCGGGGCGCTCTATTGTTGCATCGGGAAAACCGGGACGATCGTGCTGCCAAGGATGCGCCGCGCGGCGCGATGGAGACGCGAATCGCCGCCGTGTGGAAGGATCTGCTGGGGGAATCGGTTGCGCGTGAGGACAATTTCTTCGCGCTGGGCGGCAATAGCCTGCTGGCCGTCACCATGACTCACCGGTTGTCCGGTGATTTGGGCCGGCCGGTTCCGGCGCGCGAGCTTTTCGCAGCGCCAACTCTGGCTGGCTTCGCCCATCGAATCGAGCTTCTGAGCAGCGTTCCGGCCGCCGCTCCGGTCAGCAGCGATCTGGCGACGGAGGGGCAGTGCGAATTCCAAGTGGCCGAGGCGGCCGGGCTTGATACCCGCACGTTCACGATCCCCCTGCTGCGTATCGTCACGGGCGAGAGGCCATCCCCGAATCGGTGGAACAAAGCCTGGGCTGCTCTGGTGGCGCGGCACGAAGCCTTGCGCACCTATTTTCTGGAGGATGACGAAGGCCGCCTGCGCCGTGCGGTGATGCAGACCCAGGCGCCGATGCTCGAAACGGCGACTCAAAACAACCGCCCCGCTGCCTGGACATTCATCCGGCGTCGCCAGGGCGAGCCTTTCGATATGGGAACAGCGCCTCTGTGGCGGGCGGGACTGGTCGAGCTGGTGGATTCCGGGGAACAACTGTTCTGGCTGGCCTTGCACCACTCCGTGGGCGACGGTCAATCCCTCGGGATCATTGTCGAAGAGCTGGAGGCGCTGCTGCGAGACGAGCAACTTCCCCCGCCGGCCTGCGAATATGGCGAGTCGGCCCGCCGGGAGGAAGACTACCTGGGCAGTCCAGCCTGCGCTGCCGACGGCCGCTATTGGCGCGATCTTCTGCTGCGGCAACCCGACCAGGCCTTTGCCGACCCGCCGCTGGATTTCCCGCGCTCCCTCACAACGAATCCGGGGAATCACCGTTTCGAAGCACGTCTCGGCGCCGCCACAACTCAGGGACTGCGCGCCCTCGCCCGCCAGCATGAAGCCAGTCTCCATGCGGTGATGCTCACCCTTCTGGCGCTCGAAGCCAGAAGGCGCATGAGGCGGGACGATGTGATGGTTGGCGCCACCGCGTCGACCAGGGAGACCGCCGGCGAAGCCCGCGTGGTCGGCTATTACGTCAACATGCTGCCCATTCCATGCCACCTCGGGCGCGATGTCGCGTTCGCCGCCGCGCTGCGCCAGACGCAGCAGTCCCTGGCCTCGGGGTTGCAACACGCGCGCTACCCGTTCGCACGCATGTATCGCGATTTCTGGGACGAACGCCCGCAGCAACGCCATCCGGCGCGTTATCCGCTCTTCGATTTGGCGGTCACCGAGAATCCGGAATCTTCACCGTCACAGGCATCGCTTCGACTCACGCCGTTTCCGGCTCCCGCCTACGAGCTGACCGGCGCCTCACCGGGACAGGACATGGTCCTGATCCACGAAACCCTGGCGGATGGCGCCCTGCTGTTGCAATGGCACGTCAATGCGGCCGTTTATACAGAGGAAACGGCGAGGTCCTGGTTCGAGGCGCTGTGCGATTGGGCAAATTGGCTGGCCCAGACCCGGGATCAAGTTCGCGATCATGCCGGCGAGCCTCTTCCCGCGCTGCTGCCGCGCGAGGCGGCGTTGCTCGATAGCTGGGAGCAGGGTGCGAACGTCGAGCGACCGGCGCTCGCCTTTCATCAGTTGTTTGAGCGCGTCCTCGACACGCCGGGCCAAAATGAACGCCCCGCCGTAATCGGCCCGGCCAGCGCTGTCAGTTATGGCGAGCTGGAACGGGAGGCGAACGCCATTGCCCATAGCCTGCTGCTGCGCGGCGTCGCTCCGGGTAGCGTCGTAGGCGTTCTGACAGGGCGTTCCGCCAACCTGCCGGCGGCGGTTCTGGGCATCTGGAAAGCTGGCGCAACTTACCTGCCGCTGGCTGTCGACCTTCCCCCGGAGCGGTTGGCTTTCATGGCTCGCGATACCGAGGCTGCGCTCTTGATTGCCCTCGACGGGATTGCTGTTCCTTCCGCGTTGGCCGCGAACCTGCCGGCCGGTTTGCGTCCGGAAGAGCTGGACCTAGGCCTGGAATTCCGCCGCACCCACGGCCACCGTCCCGCGCCATTGGTACACGCGGGAGCTGCCGCTTACATCATCTATACTTCTGGGTCGACCGGCCAGCCCAAGGGTACGCTGATCGGCCACGACGCGTACGTGAACTCGGTGTTGGGCGTTGGCGAAGCCTTTGGCCTGACTCGGGATGACCGCAGCCTGATGTTCGCGTCGCCGTCGTTCGACGTTTCGCTGTCGGATATCGGTCTGCCGCTGGCCTTCGGAGCGGCACTGTGCCCGGTCCCCTACGAGGTTCTCAGCTCGCCCAACCGATTCCGAAGTTTCCTGTCGGAATTCAAGATCACCGTAGCCGATGTCACGCCCACTTATCTGCGGCTTTTCGAGGGCGCTCGACTGCCTTCGCTGCGCATTCTGGTCACTGGCGGAGAAGCGCCGTTTCCCGCGGATGTGGAGAGATACGCCGGCCGCCTTCAATACTTCAACGCCTACGGTCCCACCGAGAACACCATCACCAGTACCCTGGCAAGACTGCGGCCCGGCCGCCAAAGCATTCTCTCCGGCGGTCGTCCACTCGCCAATACCAGCGTCCAGATTTGCGACCCCGATGGAAATCCCGTGCCCCCTGGCGTGGTAGGCGAGCTGTGGCTCGGCGGCGCCGGACTGGCCCGCGGCTACATGGGGCGACCGGACCTGACCGCCGCGGCATTCGTTGAAACATCGGGAGGAAGGCGCTACCGGTCCGGAGATCTGGGACGCTGGCGTTCGAACGGGGAAATTGAGATCCTTGGCCGCATAGACGATCAGGTAAAGCTGAACGGCATTCGCGTCGAGTTGGGGGAGATCGAACATGCCCTGGCCGGCCACCCCAATGTGGCGCAGGCAGTAGCGCTAGTGGACGGCGACCCTCAAGACAAACACAGCCTGTGGGCATTCGTGAGCCCGCTGCCGGGAAAAGCAACTCCGGCGGAGGACGGGTGGAACGACTACCTGGCGGACCGCCTGCCGGCCTATATGATTCCGTCCGCGGTGATCGCCATTGCGGCGATTCCACTGACAGCTTCCGGCAAAGTGGACAAGGCCGCGTTGAAGGCTCTGCTTGCCCACAGGGCCGCTGCCGGCGGCGCATTTGAACCGCAAGACGGCCTCGAAGCGGAGATTGCTGCTCTGTGGAGCGAGTTGCTGGGCCACGATTTCATTCATCGCGACGACAACTTCTTCTCGCTCGGCGGTCATAGCCTGCTGGCCATTGCTGTGGCGCACCGGCTGGAACGAATGCTCGGCCGTCCCGTGCCCGCCCGCGAGCTTTTCGCGGAGCCCACCTTGCGCGGCTTCGCTCACCGGATAAGCCAGTTGAGCGAATCGGCCCCGGACGAAGAGGTTTCATCGGATCGGGCGACGGAGGGTCAGCGGGAATTCTGGGTTGCCGAGCACGCCGGTCTCGACACCAGGAGCTTCAACATTTCCCTCAGCCTGACTGCTCGGGGGAAGGCCCCGCCGGTGGCGAAATGGCGCTCCGCATGGACTGCGCTGGCGGCGCGGCACGACGCGTTGCGCACCGGGTTTCATGAAGATGGGGACAGCGTGCTTAGACGCTCCGTCGTTTCGCTTGTCGACGCCCATTTGGAGGTTGTGACAGTCCCCGACATTCCTGCAGCCCTGGCCTATATCCGGGAGCGGCAGACGGACCCCTTCGCAATGCAGAATGCTCCGTTGTGGCGCGCCGGGCTGGCGCAGGCGACCGCGACAGGCCAACTCGTATTCTGGCTCATCCTGCACCATTCCGTGGCGGACGGGGTTTCGCTCGGCGTTCTTGCGGAGGAGCTTTCCACCCTTCTCGAAAGTGGAATTCTGCCCCCGGTCGAGAGTCATTTCGATCGGTCGGCCGGCAAGGAAGAACGCTATCTGGCCAGCTCCTCCTGCCAGCCCGCCTGCCAGACTGACGCGCACTATTGGCGGACGATAATGGATAGCTTGGGAGATGCCTCGGCCGACGCGCCCCAGCCTTTCGACGAGTGGCCGCTCGATTTTCCTCGTGCCCCTGGACGCACGGCTGGCAATGCAAAGGGGTCCCACTCGTTCCGTGTCCGCCTGGATTCCGAAGTCGCCGCCGGTCTTCGGGAACTGGCCAGCAAAAATGGGGCCAGCCTGCATTCCCTGATGCTCACGATCATGGCTCTGGAGGTACGCCGCCGCACTAATCGCTCTGAGTTCTATCTTGGCACCGCGGCCTCCACCCGCAACTCCATCGGCGAAGCTCGGATCGTTGGCTACTACGTCAACATGCTGCCCCTGCCTTGCCGGGCTCAACGCGGCGAGTCTTTCGAACCGGCGTTGCGGACCATGCAGCGGAACCTGGCGGAGGCATTGCAACATGCGCGCTATCCATTCGCCCGCATGGTTGCGGACTTCCGGCGGGACCATGCCGTGTCGCCGCATCCGGCGCGCTATCCGCTGTTCGACCTGGCAGTCACAGAAAACCCAAGCGCCGCGGCTACAAACTTCGGCGGCATCGCCGAGTCGACCGGCTACGAGCTTCGCCTCAATGCGCCCGCCCAGGATATGGTCCTGGTGCATGAAGGCCAGGCGGACGGCACCCTGATCCTTCAGTGGTATGTGAACGCGGCCATCTATGAAAAAGAAACGGCCGAAGCTTGGATCGATTCACTTGCCGGATGGGCGCGTTTCCTGGCCTGCGGCCGCCGGCTCGCGGACTGTCCCTTGCCGGCTTTGCTACCGGAAGAGGACCGGTTGCTGGCTGACTGGGAGCACGGCCCCGCGCTGCCGCACCCGGCTCCCAGTTTCCCGGCGCGGTTCGAGCAGTTGGCTCGCAGTCAGCCGGATCGCCCCGCCTTGATCGTTGAACGAGGGCAGCTGACTTATGCGGAACTCGACGCCAGATCCAACGCCCTGGCTCATGCGCTGCTGGACCTGGGATTGGCGCGGCAGGATGTGGTCGGAGTACTCACTGGCCGCTCCATCGCCCTGCCCGAGACTGTCCTGGCCGTCTGGAAGGCCGGAGGCTGCTACCTGCCCCTGGACAAGGACCTGCCCGCCGATCGGCTGGCCTTTATCGCCCGCGACGCCGGCATCCGGCTCCTGGTGGTGCTGGACGGGCTTGAACTGCCGGCGGCGCTAGCCGGGACGAGATGCAAGATCTTCCGCCCGGAGAGCCTCGATCAGGCCTACCTCGCCAGCCACAGCCAGCCGGTCGAAATTCTGGGAGACAGAGGTTCGGAGCTCGCGTACGTCATCTACACCTCCGGCTCCACAGGCAAGCCCAAGGGGGTGATGCTTCGCCACCAGGGGTTGAACAACCTTGCCGTGGGTATCGCCGCCGCTTTGGACATGGAATCGGGCGACAAGGTTTCGATCATGGCATCGCCGGCGTTCGACGCCTGGATTGCAGAGTTGGTCATGGCGTGGGGTGTGGGAGCGGCGGTGGTTCCCGTCCTGCGTGGCGAATTGGACGACATGGCGGAACTGCGGGCGAAGTTCGTCCGGCTCGGGGTTACCGTCACCACCATGCCGCCCTCCTATCTCCGGCTCTTTGAGCAGGCCGACTTTCCCAGCCTTCGCATCCTGCTGACAGCGGGCGAGCCGCCGAACCGGGCCGACGCGCTGCACTATGCCTCGCGCCTGCGCTTTTTCAACGGCTACGGCCCCACCGAGAACACTGTCGCCGTCAGCTATGGCCAGGTCACGGGCCAGGCCACGGGGCAAGCGAGAAGAATCACAGCAGGCAAGCCGCTGGCCAACACCTCGGTTCGTATCCTCGGCAGCGAGGGTGAGCGGGTTCCACCGGGTGCGGTGGGAGTTATCTGGCTGGGCGGCGTGCAGCTCGCTGCCGGCTATCTCAACCGTCCCGATCTCACCGCCGCAAGCTTTGCGGAAACACCGGCGGGGCGGCTCTATTCGACCGGCGACTTGGGCCGCTGGACCGGCACTGGCGAACTGGAAGTCCTGGGCCGTGCAGACGGGCAGGTCAAGCTGCGCGGGCAGCGTGTCGAGCTGGGCGAAATCGAGCATCGGCTTGGCGAGCATCCAGGTGTGCGCCAGGCAGTGGCCGTTGTGGAAACCTCATCCGGCGGCGCGCAAACTCTATGGGCTTTTGTCTGCCTCGATTCAGGCGCAGCCGAGCCCGCTCAGGCGGCCTGGCAAGATCATCTGTCCGCGACGCTGCCCTCCTGCATGATGCCGGTTGCGGTGATTCGCGTTTCGGCCATCCCCATCACTGTGGCCGGCAAGGTGGATCGCGCGGCGCTTTTGCGCACGGCTTCCGAGTGGGGTGCATGCGAAGCGTCGAGCAATGAGCATCGGAGCAAGCAGCCGCGCGAAGGGTTGGAACAGGCGATCGCCCAAATCTGGTCGGAGCATCTGGAATGCCCGGAGATCGGCCGCAAAGACAGTTTCTTCGACCTCGGAGGCAACAGCCTGCGGGCCATCGCCGCGGTCAATCACCTTCGCCGCACGCTCGAGTGCACCGTCAACGATCTCTACGAGCATCCCCGCCTCAAGGATTTCGCGGGCGTCTGCCGGCAGCGGCCCGAGCATTTACGCGCGGTGATCCAGTCCGCCCGCCGGCACTGGAATGCCTACCGCCAAGGCCTTCCAGCCTATGAGGCGGAACGCGATTTGGCTCTATCCGCCGCACAGAGCAGCTATGATGCGCGAAACCAGGCTTACCGGCACGCCGGCGCAGCAGAACGCCGGGACTATGGGCACGTCCTGCTGACCGGCGCAACCGGCTATCTCGGCAGCTACCTTTTGCGCGAGCTGCTGGCCGATGGTGACCGGGAGGTCAGCGTTCTGGTTCGCGGCAACGACGACCGCGGCGCGCGCGCCCGCCTGGGCGATGTTCTGTGCCACTACTTTGGATCTGGACAGGGCAAGGCTCTGCGGGACAATCCCCGCCTTACGGTACTTGCCGGAGATTTGCGGCGCGACGGCCTGGGTCTGTCCTCGATGAACTACGGCCGCCTCGCAAGCAGCCTTCAAGCGGCATTCCACTGCGCTGCAAATGTTAAGCACTTCGGCCATTATTCGGAGTTCCACGCCGACAACGTAGCCGCCACCGGCAGGCTGCTGAAACTCGCTGCCCATCGCACCGCGAATCCAGCGGATTTCCATCTTGTTTCCACGCTGTCGGTTTGCGGCAAAGCTCCCCAGGAAGGTTTCCGGCTGTTCACGGAATACGACGCCGCGCCTGACACGTTGGACGAAAACTACTACATCCGCAGCAAGCAGGAGGCCGAGCGGCTGGTGGCCGCGGCCCGCGGGGACCTCGCCAATGCCGGCATTCATCGCGTCGGCAACCTGGTGTTTGCGGCCGACGGCGGGCCGCTGCAACTGAACATCGAGGAAAACGCCTTCTTCCGGCAACTTGCCGCATTCATCAGCTTGGGCGCGGTTCCCGACGATTCTCATCTGTGGCTATGCCATGTGGATGTGGTGGCGCGGGCAATCGTGCTGCTGGCCGGCGCGGCCAATCTGACCAACGAAACCCATCACGTGGAACATTCCAGGCGCGATACGCTGGCCGCCTTCGTTACCGCGACAGAAGACCTGCGCGTGTGCAGTTTTGGCGAGCTACTGGAACGGTTGGAAGCTGCCGTGGACGAGACCGGCCTGAACGCGGCCCTGATGGAAACACTGGAGAACTTCGGCTTGTATCGCGGCGTGTCGCCGCAGCTTCAGGCGCGCCGCCTGGAGATTGTCTCCGCGCGTACACAAACTCTGCTTACCCGGCAGGGACTTGCCTGGCCAGCTGCTCCGGCGGCAGGCCAGAAGGAAATGCTGCGCCAGGCGGCCCGGCTTTTCTCCTCGCATACGCGACCGCAAGGCGCGGTCATCACCTCTCACGCAGTTCAAACCTCTCCCAAAGGAGTCTCGAAAATGAATACCCCCACATCCCTCGTCGCCGTCGTCGACCCTGTGATCTCTCTGGTCCCTTCCGCCGAACTCCGTGACACGCTGTACCGGGCATTCTCAGAAGAGCGGGTCGCAGTTGAGAACATCGAAGAATTCTTTCGTCTGCTTCCCTCATTCGCATGGTCCCAGGAGCTGCTTGACACCTTCGCGAATTCCTGGAAGGCAACTCACCTGAAGATGCTGGCGATTTATGGGCTTTCCTGCCGCCTGCAAAGAATGGCCGACAGCGCGGAAGGCCGCGGCCAGTCCAACCTGTATCTTGCCGCCGCACGGAACGCAGCCACCAGCTACGAGGATCTGGGCCTCGATTTCGATGGCCATACCCATGCGGAACTCTATGAGGATTTTGCGGAGGCTCTGACCGGCGGCGATCTCTGGCAGTTGCGCAAGTATCGTCTTCCGGAAGCGCAGCGGTTCGGCCAATGGGTCTACCGCAACATGGTGGTCGAGGACATCTCCAATGGCCTGCTGACCAACATGTTCTCGGAGATCTACAACCACGGCGAGTATTCCATCGCGCTGCCCGCGACCGACGCATACTTCCGGCAGCACACGCGTCTCACCGCGCCGGAACGCCGCAAGGCTGTCACCTACATTGCCGCCCATGTTGAAGACGAGGTTGAAGCCGCGCACTTTTTGGTCGTGGTGGAAGCCCTCGATCGCTATCGTGCGGCCACCAAAACAAGCTTCGACGCGGAGCGAGCCGAATCCATATTCCGCGCCTATTTGCGAAACCTTGGCCCGGTGATGCGGAAGCTCACGGAGACGATGAAGAAAGAGTCCGTCTTCGCCGGTCAGGCAGAGGAGCGAGTGTCCGTCGGTGTCGGCGATTGACGCCCGCCTTACAATCCGTCCTGGCGCCTCTGGAGCTTGAGGCGCCAGTTCTGCGGTTCTTCGAGCATTACCAGGCCGCTGTCGAGGCAATGGCGGAATATCAGGCTGCGCTATGCCGTGACGCCGCGCGGAGACGGTCGATTGGGCTGACCGTCACCGACCAGGACCAGCCGGAAGAGGGTTTTTGCCTCTTTCCGGCTCGTCCAATTTACCCGCCGCTGGCGATCGTCGGCGGCATGGGACCGCTCGCGGGCGCACTGGCCTTCCGTCAGGCCTGCGCTCGCTTTCAGGATTCCCGTGCCGTGGTGCTCTATCAAGCGTGCTCGGTGCCGGACCGCTCCACGGTCATCCTCGGCGAGGCCCGCCCTGACTCTGCCCTGTGCCGGGAAATGGCCTCCCGCCTGGCCGATGCGGTGCGGCTGGCGGTAGGTCTCGCCCACGCGGGGAGCCAGCCGGCTCGTTGCGTTATCGCCTGCAACTCCGCCCATTACTTCTGGCGTCTGGTGGCGGACGACCTCAAGCAGACCGGGGGGCGCGTGCGGATGATCTCGCTGGTGGAGTCCTCAGTGGAAGCGCTCAGATTTGAGCCTTGCCGGAGGGCTCTGCTGCTGGTAACCGAAGGCGCCCGTGTGGGAGAGGTGTTTTCCGCGCCATGCCGTGAAGCCGGCATAGACTTCGACGAACCGTCGCCCACGCTGAGCCGGCTCTTGATGAGCGCCGTATATGAAGGCATGAAGTCGCTGGACGAGCGCCGGGCGGTGGAACTTGGCAACCAGTTCTTCGAGACTGTCCTGCGATCCGGCCGCGACTACGGTTGCATCCTGGCCGGCTGCACGGAACTTCCACTCACAATCAATCTCCTCCGGCTCCACGGCAGCCCGGCGGTTGCAGCCTTTCTTGCCCGCGTCAAGATCGTCGATCCCGTGGAGGAAGCGCTCGCTCATGCCTGAAGCCTTGCTTTTCGATGCAATGTCCATCGCCGTCGAGCCGTCAGCGGCCACCAGCAGCTTCGTCCCTTTTCCCAGGGAAGATGTGGAACGATCCATCCCGGAGCGATTCGAGCGGCAGGTGCTGCTGTCTGCTGACAAGATCGCCGTTGTTGACTCCGATTCCGCCTTGACTTATCGCGAACTGAACGCGCTGGCCAACCGCATCGCGCATGCCGTCCTCGCCATCCTCAACATGAGTGGAGCGGAACTGGAGCCGGTGGCGCTGCTGGTTGGAAGCGGTGTTCCGGTCGTGGCAGCCATGCTGGGAGTGCTCAAGGCAGGAAAGTTCTACGTAACCCTGGATACCTCGCAGCCTGGCGCGCGAACCGCGGCAATTCTTGCCGAATGCAGGCCGGCCCTGCTGGTTACGGATACCGGACACATGGAGCAAGCCGAGGCATTGTGCGCTGCGCTTCGTCCTTCCGGCCTCCCGCTGCTGAACCTGAACGACCTTGATTCGGGCCTGTCCGAAGAGAACCCGGGCCTGCCAATCACTGCCGATAACCTCGCCTACATCCTCTACACCTCAGGCTCCACGGGCAAACCAAAGGGTGTCATGCAGAACCATCGCTACGTGCTGCATCTGGCTATGGTCTATACAAACGGCGGACGGATTTCGGCGGCGGACCGTCTGGTGCTGCTCTACTCCCCGAGCTTTGCCGGCGCGGTGCGGGACATCTACTGCACCGTGCTCAACGGAGCGACGCTGCTTCATTTCGACGTGAAACACGCAGGCCTCGCGGACTTGGCGGACTGGCTCCGGCGGCAGAAGATCACGGTATTCTTCGCCGTGGCCACCATGTTCCGCCACTTCTGCCGCCTGCTTTCTCCCGAGGACTGTTTCCCATCGGTACGGCTTGTCTTCTTAGGCAGCGAGACGGTCTTTGCCGGCGAGATTCGTCTCTACCAGCGCCATTTTCCCGAGGATTCCCGCGTGATCGTGAGCTTCGGCGCGTCGGAGCTCAGTCCCATCTGCCAGTACCCGATTTGGCCTGGCTCACGGATTGAGGGAAGCACCGTACCTGCGGGGTTTGCTGCCGATGGTGTCGAATTGCTGCTTTGGGATGCCGAGCGCAAGCCGGTAGCCGAGGGCGCTGCCGGCGAAATCGTGGTCCGCAGCCGCTATCTTTCCCGCGGCTATTGGGGCCGCCGCGAATTGACTGAGTTGGCCTTTCTGCCTGACCCGGAGGGTGGCGACCGGCGCCTGTTCCGCACCGGCGACCAGGGCCGCTTGCTGCCGGATGGCTGCCTGCTTCACCTTGGCCGGAGCGATTTCCAGGTCAAGATCAGAGGCTACCGCGTGGAGACCGCCGAAGTGGAGGCATTCTTTACCGCTACGGGATTGGTCCGCGACGCACTGGTAACCGCCTGGCTCGATTCCGCCGGCGAACAGAACCTGGCCGCCTGGCTGGTTCCCGCGCACGCCGATGCGCCACCCTCCATCGACGAATTGCGCGGCCTGGTTGCCGCGGCGCTCCCCGACTACATGATGCCCGCGACCTTCATCCTCATGGACTCGCTGCCAGTCACGGCAAATGGCAAGCTAGATCGCGGCGCGTTGCCCGACCCTCGCCAGGCCGGCCAGCGGCCAGACACGGCCTACGTCGCCCCACGCACCGCTCTGGAATCGCGCCTGAACGAAATCTGGTCGGAGCTTCTCGGGTTGCAGCGGATCGGCCTTCAGGAAAACTTTTTCGCCCTGGGCGGCCATTCTCTGCTCGCGATGCAGGTCGTGGCTCGTATTGCGGCTGCCTTCCACGCGATGCTGCCGCCCAACTGCCTTTTCGAGTGTCCCACGCTGGCCCTGCTTGCTGAGGCGGTGGAGCGCGCGCGCGGCATCGAAACAGACGAGACCATTTGCTCATCGGCGCGTGGCGCGGACGCACCGCTGTCCCTCGCCCAGCAGCGGCTGTGGGTCCTGAACGCGATCGAAGGGCCAAGGGAGACGTTCAACATGGTGCGGGCGTTTCGCCTCGAAGGCTCACTGGATTTGGCGGCCTGCAAAAGAGCGATCGAGGCAATCGGTGAACGGCACCACAACTTGCGCGCCTCGTTTCCAGTTTCGGGCGACGTGCCAGTGCAGACGATTGCGCCCCACTGCGCGGACGTTCTCTCTCTTGTGGACTTGCGCCATGTGCCGCAGAGCCGGCGTCAGGCTGCGCTCGATGCGGCCCTCACCGCGGCTCACAATCCGCGCTTCGACCTTGCCAGCGGCCCCTTGTGGAGCGTGCGCTTGATCCGCCTTGCCGGGAACCTTCACGTTCTGCACCTGGCCATGCATCACATCGTCGGCGACGACTGGTCGGTCCAGATTCTGCTGCGTGAACTCTCCGTCATCTACAGCGGTTACCTCACCGGCATCGAAGATCCATTGCCGGAACTGCCGGTACAATACGCCGACTATGCCGTCTGGCAAAGACGTTGGCTGACTGGGGCTCGGCTGACGAAGCAACTCGGCTATTGGCTCGGTCACCTGCGGGGCGCGCCGCCGCTGGTGAATCTTCCGCTCGACCGGCCGCGCCAGCCCGGCGGACAGTTCCGTGCGGCCATGGTTCCGCTCCACCTTGACCGCGAGCTAACTACCGGGTTGCGCCGTCTCAGCCGGGAATCGGAAACCACCCTCTTCGTCACCCTGCTGGCGGCGTATGCGCTTCTGTTGTCGCGCTGCGGCAATCGCGAAGACGTTGTGATCGGGACCGCCCTGGCCAACCGCTATCCGGTCGAAACCGAGACGCTCATTGGCTTCTTCGTGAACACGCTCGCGCTGCGGCTCAAGTGGCGGCAGGCAGCCTCATTCCGCGAGATTCAGGCCTGCGCCCACCGCGCCGCTGTCAATGGATTTGCCCATCCGGACATTCCCTTCGACCGCATTGTGGAAGAACTGCAGCCCGTCCGCAGCGCCCTTTACAGCCCCGTCTTCCAAACCATGTTCGTGCTCCAGAACATACCCCAGCAGGAGCTCGTTTTGCCGGGGCTAACGACCGCTCCAATGGACCTGGCTCGGCCATCGGCCGGGGCCACCTTCGACCTCACGCTCTCCTTGAATGAGTCTGGCGGAGAGTTGTGCGGAGCACTGGAATTCAATGCCGCTTTGTTCGACACCGCCACCATTCAGAGCATGGCGGCGCAGTTTGAAACTCTGCTGGCGCAAGTCGTTGAAAATCCCGACGCCGCAATTCACACTCCTGTGTCCACGGCCTGGAGCGGTGGCTCGACGACTCTCCCTCGATCTCAGGAGCCTCGACCTTGTTTAGCTTCATGAAACTCGGCATCGTTGGCTTCCTGCAGCGGGAGACCCACGCTCTGGACCGGAAACTGCTGATACTTACCGCGGCCTCCGGCATAGCCAACGCGATGAATCTTGCGGTCATCAATGCCGCCGTCGACGCGCTGCGGGGAGGCGGACCGTCCTGGCGGCTCTTCTTGTGGTTTGGCCTATCCATCGCGCTGTTTGTCTATTCGCTGCGCTACATCCTTTATGAATCCACCCGGATCGCCGAGGATGCCATTTGCAGCGTGCGGTTGCGCTTGGCCGACAAGATCCGCCGCTCCGACTTGCTCACCCTGGAAACCATTGGCGAAGCCGACATCCATGCGCGCATCAGCCGTGACACGGCATCCATCGCCCAGGCTGCGCGGCCGCTGTTCGCCGCCGCCCAAGGCGTCGTCATGATTGTATTTACCCTGGGCTACATCGCCATCGTATCGCCGGTCGCCCTGGTGCTTTGCCTCATTCTCATCGCATGCGGCGCCGGCAAATACTTCAAGGACCGCGCCGCCTATGACCAGGGTTTGAACGAGGCCTCGGCACAGGAAGACGGACTCTTCGGCACACTCAACGGATTGTTGAAGGGCTTCAAGGAACTCCGCATCAACAAGCAAAAGAGCGACGACGTATTTCAGGAATTCCAGTCCACTGCCACACGAGTGCTGACGGTGCGAACCCGCGTGATGATTCTGTTTTCGAACAATCAAGTTTTTATCGAGATGTTCTTTGTCCTCCTGCTTGGGGCTGTCGCATTTGTTCTTCCCGTCATCGAGACATCGTTTACGGCTTCGGCAACAAAGATCGTCGCCGCCATCCTGTTCTTCTTCGGACCTTTGATCAATGTCATTTCGCTGCTCCCCATGCTCTCGCAGGTGAATGTGACGGTGGAGAATCTTCAGCGCCTGGAAGCAACTCTGGACAAAGGTCTAACGAAGTACAAGGACGATGAAGCAGCGCCAAAGATCGACTTGAGTTCCTTTACCACAATCCGATTCGAGGGCGTCCGCTTTGCATATAAAGATCCCGACGGCAACGACACGTTTCAAGTCGGTCCCATCGACGGCGACATTCGACGCGGCGAAATCCTTTTTCTGGTTGGCGGCAATGGAAGCGGCAAGACGACCTTCCTCAAGCTGTTTACGGCCTTGTACCGGCCGGCCCAGGGAGCTATATGCGTCGATAACATGGAGGTCGGGCCGGCTAACATTCAGTCTTACCGCAACCTATTCTCCGCCATCTTCTCGGACTTCTACCTGTTTGAGAAGCTGCATGGGCTGAGCGAAGCCGACCCGGAGCGCATCAATGCTCTGTTGCGCTTGATGCAAATATCGGATAAGACCGCTTTCAGCGAAGGGCGATTTACTAACATCAACCTTTCGACCGGCCAGCGCAAACGCCTTGCCCTGGTCGTCTCCTATCTGGAAGACAAGCCTGTTTACGTTTTCGATGAGGTTGCCGCCGACCAGGACCCGGAGTTTCGCCGCTATTTCTATGAGACGCTGTTGCCGGAAATGAAGACTGCCGGCAAGACGGTGGTGGTCGTGTCGCACGATGACCGCTATTTCCACGCCGGGGACCGGGTACTTCAAATGGATTACGGAAAGCTTGCGGACTTACCTGGCGCACCAAAGAAAATGAGCAAGCGAACAAGTAAGTGAGCGATGTTTGACGGCAATATCCGAGGGCTTGCAGGTAAGCAAAAGGGATGCGATGAATATTGCAAAGCTCGTGCGGTCCCGTTTCACAGTCACGAAGATATGGCTGATGGCCGGAGTTACAGGACTCGCAGTTGCCGCGTGCATCCTTGTGCTTCACGTCGAACGTAGCAGGCCGGTCGTGTCAGTCGAAACCGCGGAGCGCCGCGATGTGCCGATAGTGTTGGACCTCGCAGCCCAAACTGAGGCAGCAGCCACGGTGGAGGTTCGCGCCAATGTTGATGGCCGATTGACGGAGATGTCGTTTCATGAGGGAAACATGGTCAAGAAAGGCCAGGTACTGTTTCGCATCGATCCGCGCCGGTGCGCGGCCGCGTTGCAGTTAGCCACGGCCGCGGTAGAAAAGGCGCAGGGCGATCTGGAAATGGCCAAGGAGCAGCAGCATCTTGTGAATGCACAATCCGCGCTGCGGCAGGCAGAGGCCAATCTGCTCAGGGCCAATCAGGACGCGGATAGAATGAAGCCGCTGGCCGCGCGCAAAGCGGTGCCGGAGCGAGACCTGGATGCGGCCATCGCCGCCCGGTCCTCGGCATTGGCGGCGGTTGAGGACGCGCGCGCCACCGTACAAACCACCACGGTCAGCGACCGTGTCGGATTACGGCAGGCGCAGGCCAGTCTGGATGCGGCCATAGCCGCCCGGCAAAATGCGGAACTGGATTTTGAAGAGACCACTATTCGTGCGCCCATCGACGGTCTTATCGGCCGGGCGGAAGTCTCGGTCGGCAACTATGTGGGCCGCGGAGGAGCGAGCCCCCTTGCAACCATTTCACCGATGGATCCGATTGACGTCGGCTTCAGCATTCCTGAACCGCTCTATCTGCGCACCTATGCCAATGTCGATCGCAACGCGATGGCGCACCTCGAATTCATTCTCGCCGACAATAGCACTTACCCTTTTCGCGGCCGGTATACGAGCATCGGACGCACCATGGACGCAAAAACCGGAACCATCCCGATCGAAGCGCAATTCCCAAACCCGACAGGCATTCTGGTGCCTGGGATGTCTGGCCGAATACGCATGCCGGTTGAAATCAGCAAGAACGCCGTACTGGTTTCAGAGCGGGCTGTGTTCGATGTTAATGGCGCGAAGACCGTCGATATAGTAACTCCCGAGCATAAGATCGCCGTTCGCAGCATAGAAACCGAAGGAGGTTATCAAGGAAAGATCGTCGTCACCAAGGGACTGAGTGGCGGCGAGGCCGTCATCGTCGACGGAACAACAAAGCTGCGGCCAGGCCAGTTCCAGCCTGGACAGCGGGTGACTATCAGGACAACTCAGGCAAACCCATGATGCCCGCTTATTCGCCCACTTATATATTGATCAAACGGCTATGGCGATCGTTCTTTGACGCGCCGCTTCTTAGCAGTGTGCAAGCCACAGCGACGATCGGCATTCCAGTTTTCGCGGCGCTGCTGCTAAGTGGCTGCGCGGGCGTACGCTATCGGCGGCCGGACGTTCCCGTTCCGCCTGGCTACCGTGGAGATAACTCGGAGTCAGGCGCCGTTAACGGCAACGCTTCGACCCTCGGCGATCTCCGATGGCACGATCTGATCCGCGACGAGGAGTTATCGAAGCTGATCCAGGAGGCGCTGTCTCATAACTTCGACGCGCAGATTGCGGCCGCGCGTGTGTTGCAGGCTCGCGCACAACTTACTGTCACGCGATCGGCGCTGTTTCCCTTGGTTGATGCACAGGGCAGCTATACCAATTCCCGGCAATTGGCTTTCGATAGCAGCGAAACCGCGCTCTCTGTAAACGCGGGTTGGCAACTCGATCTGTGGGGACAACTCCGGAACGCGACCGCGGCTGCGCGAGCCCAGTTGCTTGCCAGCGAACAAGCGCGGCGAGTAGTTCTGCAAACGCTTGTGGGCTCTGTGGCTAGCGACTATTTCCTGTTGCAGGACCTCGATCTCGAGCTCGAAATCACTCGGCATGCTCTCGCGCTCCGCGAGGATTCGCTCGCGCTGGTTCAGCTTCGCGTAGACAACGGCTACTCCTCCGAGCTGGATCTCCGTCAGGCGGAAGTGCTGGTAGAAAGTGCCCGCACTGCGCTCACTGGGTTGGAACTCCAGATCGAGCAGACCGAGAATCAACTCGATATCCTGCTCGGTCGAAATCCAGGACCGATCGTTCGCGGCCGTCCGCTGCTTGAACAGCAACAGGCTCCCATGCTTCCCCCGGGTTTGCCATCCGCGCTGCTCGACCGCCGGCCCGACATACTGCAGGCGGAGCAGCAACTCATCGCCAGTCACGCGCTTGTGGCTGTAGCCAAAGCAGCGTACTTCCCCACAATCTCGCTCACGTCGTCTGCCGGGTTTGAGAGTTCCGCCTTGCACAATCTTTTCAGCGGCCTTAGCGGCACATGGCTCGCCGGCCCGACCTTGAGTCTGCCCATCTTCAACGCCGGCAGCATCCGTGCTGGCGTCCTGAGCGCCGATTCGCAACAGCAGCAGGCTCTGCTCCTCTATAAAAAAACCGTGCAGCAGGCCTTTCGCGAAGTGGCCGACTCATTGGTTGAAAATCGAAAACTGGCCGAGTTGCGAATTCAGCAAGAGGCGCTCGTCGAAAGCCTCCGGCAGGCGGTGGAACTTGCCGATCTTCGATACCGCGGCGGCGTCGCCAGTTACCTGGAATACCTCGATTCCGAACGACAGTTGCTCGATGCGCAAGTCCTGCTCGTGCAAATCCGTCGCGAACAATTGACCAATGTGATCACGTTGTATCAGGCACTCGGCGGCGGCTGGCAGTAGAGCTAGCGCCACTCGGCCTGGGCCTGAAGCACAGTCTGGCCACAACAGTTTCACGGCGCACTTGAAACACGCTCTACGAGCAGCCTGAAGTCGATCCGCAGCTCATGCAGCGGTAGCAGCTCCCGTTGCGCACCATGATTGCGCCGCATGTGGAGCAGCTCGGGGCGTCGCCCATTTCATACATCTCACGCATGGCGTCGGCCGCATGATAAAGGCCGCGGTCTTTCAGACTCGGCCCGTGCGTGGGGCTCGCCGTCGGCGCTGGCGCAGCCTGAACCTCCGGCGGAATGCCGCCGCCGGCAGGATGGCCGGTCTGTCCAGCGACCTGGTTGAGTCGCTTGGCCACCTCCTCGGCCAGGCGCGCAAGGTGATGCTGCGAAGTGACCTCATCGTCATCCAGTTCCGCCTCGGGCAGCAGGCTGGGCGGCGAGGGCAGCGTGGGAATCTGCAGTCCCAGGCCGGCAAACAGCGTTAGCTGCGTGCCGGAAAGGAAGCGCAGATTGAGCCAGCGGAAGATGTAGTCCATCAGGCTCTTGGCGTAGCCGATCTGCTCGTTGCCGGTCCAGCCGGAAGGCTCGAAGCGGGTGTGCGCAAACTTCTCGCACAACACCTTCAGCGGCACGCCGTGTTGCAGCGCCAGCGAGATCGAGGTGGCAAAAGCGTCCATGAGGCCGGAGACGGTCGAGCCCTCCTTGGCCATCTTGATGAAGATTTCACCGGGGTTGCCGTTCGGATAAAGGCCAACCGTGATGTAGCCCTCGTGCCCGGCGATGGAGAACTTGTGGGTGATAGAGGCGCGCTCTTCCTGCAGCCGGTGACGCACGGCGCGGGGCGGGCCATTGGGGTCCTGCGCAGGATCCTTTGGATGCACGGAGTCGAGCATCGCGGCAGTTGTCATGACGGGCACAGCCGCGGCCTTCGCCATTTCCTCGAGCGAGTGCCGGAAGGCTGCGGCGGTGGCGACCACTTGCTTGGCGCTCACCTCAACCTTATCGGCGGGCTTGGCTTCCAAGGCCTTGACGTCGGCCTCGGCGGCGGGCTGCGATAGAGCCAGTTGGGCAAGCACACGGCTGCCGGCAACATCCAGCGCGGACGGCTCCTTCTTGGCGTCCATGCTGGTGTTGAGGGGCTGCGTGCCTTTGGAACCGTCGCGGTAGATGGCTACGGCCTTGATGCCCTGACGCCAGCTTTCGGCGTAAGCTTCGGCAACGTCTTCCACGGTGGCTTCGTGGGGCAGATTCACGGTCTTCGAGATGGCTCCGGACAAGAAGGGCTGCGCCGCCGCCATCATCTTGATGTGGCCCATGTATTGGATGGAGCGGGTACCCTTGGCCGGCTTGAAGCTGCAATCAAAAACTGAGAGATGCTCGGGCTTGATGCCGGGCGCGCCCTCGATGGTCCCGGTGGCGTCGATGTAGCTCACGATCGCGTTCACCTGATCGTTGTCGTATCCCAGCTTGAAAAGCGCGGCGGGCACAGTGTTGTTGACGATCTTGATCATGCCGCCGCCCACCAGCTTCTTATACTTGACCAGCGCCAAGTCGGGCTCGATGCCTGTGGTATCGCAATCCATCATGAAGCCGATGGTGCCGGTGGGCGCAAGCACCGTGGTCTGCGAGTTGCGGTAACCGTAGCGCTCGCCGTAGAGCAGGGCCATGTCCCAGCACTCGCGGCTGGCGTCGATGAGGGCGTCCAGTTGCGGCACATGGAAAGGCTCGCCGCTGGTTTTCGATTTGCCGATGTTGTTCACCTCGGCACGGTGCATCCTGATCACATCGAGAAACGGCTCGCGGTTGACGTAGAAGCCGGGGCAGGCTCCGCCCTGACGATCGACGCTTGCGGTCAGAGGCGTGGCCGAAACCACCTCAGGGCAGTTAGCGGCTATGATCGCGGACTGTAGATAGGACTGGCCGCACATGATGGCCGTGAGAGCGGCTGCCATATCGCGCCCGGCTGCGGAGTCGTAGGGCAGGCCCATCGCCATCAGCAACGCGCCCAGGTTGGCGTAGCCCAGGCCGAGAGGCCGGTAGTCGTGCGAATTTCTGGAGATGGCCTCGGTGGGGTAGCCCGAATTGTCCACCAGAATCTCCATTGCGGTAATGACTACAGAGATGGAATGGCGATAGGCATGAATGTCGAAACCGCCCGCCGGGGTCATGTATTTCATCAGGTTGAAGCTGGCCAGGTTGCAGGCCGAGTTATCCAGAAACATGTACTCCGAGCAAGGATTGGAGGCATTGATGCGGGCCGTATTCTTGCTGGTGTGCCAGCGGTTGATGGTGGTATCGAACTGCATGCCGGGGTCGCCGCATTCCCAGGTTGCCTTGGCGATCTTGTGCATGATCTCGCGCGCCTTGTAGGTCGCCACCGGCTCGTGGCCCTTCACCGTATAGGTTGTGAAATCGCCGTCGGTCTCATAGGCGTGCATGAACTCGTCGCTCACGCGCACCGAGTTGTTGGCGTTTTGAAAGAATATCGACGAAAAGGCCTCTGAATCCGGTCCCGAGCCGTCATAGCCGGCCTTGATCAGCGTGAATGCCTTGGCCTCTTCCTTGGCCTTGCATTCAATGAACTCCATGATGTCGGGATGGTCCACGTTCAGGATCACCATCTTGGCGGCGCGGCGCGTCTTGCCGCCGGACTTGATGACGCCGGCAAATGCATCGAAGCCGCGCATGAAGCTGAGCGGCCCCGAGGCTTCGCCGCCGCCGGAAAGCTGCTCCTTCGACCCGCGGATGGTCGACAGGTTGGTTCCCGTTCCCGAGCCCCACTTGAAAAGCATCCCCTCGGTCTTGGCCAAGGTCAGAATGGAGTCCAGCGAGTCGTCCACCGAGTTGATGAAGCAGGCCGAGCACTGCGGGTTCTTGTAGCCTGTTGCCGAATACCTCGAGCCGCCGGTTGCCGGGTCCCAATGCCAGTTCTGCCCCTGGGAGTCAGGCTCCAGGCGGTCGCAGCCCACGTTGAACCACACCGGCGAGTTGAAAGCCACCTTCTGGGTGAGCAGCATGTGTGCCAGCTCGTCGTGGAAGATCGCTGCATCCTCAGCGGTGGCAAAGTAGCCGCCGCCCATGCCCCAGTCGCGAACCGTCTCAACCACGCGCCCCACCAGTTGCCGCACTCCGCTCTCCCGCTCCGGCGTGCCGATCTGGCCGTGCAAATACTTCGAGGCAACGATGTTGGTCGCCGTCATCGACCAGTCGACCGGCACCTCAACGTCCCTCTGCTCGAAGATGGTGTTGCCCTTGGTGTCGGTGATCGACGCGGTCCGCTTCTCCCACTGCAGTTCGTCGTACGGCGAGACACCATCCTTGGTAAACCGCCGGGAAAAGATCAAGCCTCTCTGCGTGTAGGGGGTGTGGGTGGAGGTGGTTGGAGTTTGCAGCTGGGCCTCGTTCATGGAATCCTCTCATTCAGCAAAAAAGTCTTTGAATCCCCTGCTTTAGCGGGCGCAATTCGGCCTCGAAATCGGCAGGTTGAACCTGTGACAAAGAACGCGAAACGGGGAGATGGAAAATACCGCGGCTTTCTTCTTTTCGGCGACCTCCCGGCGGCTCTTGACTCCGGGCTTGGTTACAATCTGTTTACAGTCGCAGATGAAAAAATACCGCTGTCTGTGGTGCATGTCAACAACAAACCACAATATCTTGTATTTTCTTTGCGTTCCCTGCATCCCCTTGCTAAACATTGGGAATTGGCTGTGGAAAGCTCCAAAAGCCCTTGCCGTGCGCGGTCTTGGGCCGCCCAATTCTGCCCTGATTTGGATGCAACGGCGGCCATGCCAGCCTCTCCGGATGCACGAATAAGGCTAGTCCTCCTCTGGATCGCGCACAAGGCGCAGGAATGGTGCAGTCTGGGGGCTGGGGATGTGGAGATGTGGAGAAGCCGTCCGAAATCGGCGGACGGACCCGATCCGCAATCCTAAGAGCATGGCGCAGTTTGAATACGAACAGTTGCCCGAAAGTTCCGCGTAGACTGTCACTGCTCGAAATGAATCTTTGTTGGGATCATCTGCTGGTGTAGGACGCGCACAATCCGGATCCCGTCGCGGCTCAATCGATAAAACACAACGTGCTTCCCATGTTCGTGCCGGCGAAGGCCCACACTGATCGAATCGCAGGCCCGACCAATTCTCGGATCGTTCGCGAGGAGTTCAAAACAAGCTCGCAGGCCCTGAACATACCTAACGGCCTGGTTCGCTCCCCATCGCTCAACCGTATACCGGACGATAGCCCGCATGTCCGACTTAGCGGGCTTGGAGACGATGATTCTCGGCAACGTCCTCTTCCTTCCCCGAAGCTAGCTCGTCGATATAACCGTAGAGATCCTCAAAGACGTTCCCGTCGGCATCCCCGCCGGCGTCGCCTTCGGCAATTGCCGCCCGGAGCACGGCCATCTTTTCCTCATACTCCCGCTCCTCCTTTTCGAGCAAACGCAAACCCGTGCGCATCACCTCACTGGCGTTGGCGTAGAGACCTTCCTTCACCTTCGAAGCTACGAAGCGGTCCAGTTCCGGGGTCAGGTTGACGTTGCGGGTGGGCATGAGACACCTCAATCGGAGTATAGGCCGGATTGGCCAACTTTGCCAATTCGACCCATTGAAAGGCGGGTCCATTCACTCATTGCGAACTGCGGCTGATAGGCTGATCGAGTGAGCGAGATAACCGAATCCCTTCTGAACTGGAAGCCCGCGGCGCTGCCCGTGCGTGTTCGCCTGAGCGGCCGATACGTCACTTTGGAACCACTGGACGCTCAGCGACACGCCACAGCGCTCTGGCAGGCAGTCAGGGGTCACGATGAGCTGTGGACGTGGCTCTTCGACGGCCCGTATGCATCAGAAGCCGATCTGCGCCAGGCAATTGAGGCAAAGCAAGCGGCGAATGGGTTCGCCTTTCTGGCGATTGCGCCTGTTGAAACCGGTCAAGCCGGCGGCTGGGCAAGCTTCATGCGCATGGAGCCGGCGCACGGGGTGATCGAGGTGGGTAATATCATGCTCTCGCCAGCCTTGCAGCGCACCACTGCGGCGACCGAAGCCATGTATCTGATGGCCAGGCACGTCTTCGACGATCTGGGCTACCGCCGCTACGAGTGGAAGTGCAACGCTCTTAACCTGCCCAGCCGCCACGCCGCCGAACGCCTGGGATTCACCTTTGAGGGCATCTTCCGCCAACACATGGTCATCAAGGGGCGAAGCCGCGATTCGGCCTGGTACTCGATGCTCGACAGCGAATGGCCGGCCCGTAAGCGAGCCTTTGAGGCGTGGCTCGATCCGAGCAACTTTGACGCCGAGGGGCGTCAGCGCCGGAGATTGGGCAGCTTCTAACTCTGTACGCTCCCAGCTTCCACCCCCAGGCGGCGTGCTCGGCAGTGCTCAGTTTCCTGCTGCTCCAGTTGCGGCGGCAAGGACCAATTGCTGCTGGTCGTTGGCTGCGATCTTCTGGTAATAGTCGCGCAGGGCCGGGTACTCCTTGGGATCGAGCAGCACAAACGCACGCGCGTAGATGTGCTTGATGTCGATCGTTCCGGGGCCGGGAGCGGTTTTTACCACCAGCGCCGCGTGGTCGGGCCAGGGCAATTGAACAGGCTGAGGCGCGCCTTCTACCGTGTAGCCGGCGGGCAGGTGATAGGTTGCATCGTCGATCACCTGCTCGGCAAAGTGCAGGTCGACGGCGGCGGTCCGCTTCTCTTCGGCAACGAACTGCGCATGCGCACCGGTCGAAAAAAAGAAGCCGGGAAGCAGCAGACGCTTGCCCGTGGCACTGCCCAACTGGCCATTGACCTTGACCGCAACAGAGAGATAACCGGCCGATGTGTCCTGCCCCTGAAGCGCGGTCACCTCGCCCGCGACTCCGTCGGGCAACAGACCGTGCAGAGACTCGTTGAGCCGCTTCTTGACCTCCTCGGGGTCGGTAGTCAGGCTGAGTTGGCGCCAGTGCAGGGCCTGGGGGCCGTTCATCATGATCTTGACAGTCCCGGTGACCGCTCCCCGCGCATCGAGCGTGAGATCGGCGACATGGGCTGTAACGGCGTCCTTGGTCAAATTTGACGGCGTAAAGATTGGGTCCTTCCGGTTTTCTTCTATTCCACCGGCCAGCATATGTTTCCACGCTAACTGACCAAACGGGCAGAGCTTCTGGCCGGGATCGAGATAGATGTCTTTCCCATCGATATGCAGAACCACGAGTAGATCGGCGAGTTGACTGAGCGAGAGATAGTTGGGATCGAAGATCTCACGGCTGCGATCGGCGACCTTCAAACCGTCCGCCTGCAGGCCCGCCGCCCGGGCCAGCGCCAGATAGAGCGCCGCGATTTCGTTTCCGGAACCGCTCTTCTCGTTCAACACGTCCTCGGCCTTCTTGACCTCGGATTTCAGGTGCAGTTGTTTCCTCTCCGCCTCGTTCTTGGCGCGCGTGAAGTCGGTGTTATCCAGCGCCTGAACGAGGTCGTAAAGCTTGCGCGCCTTGGCTTCGGCGGTATCGGCGCCCGCGGTGAGCTCGCCGGCCGCGTTCCTGACGGTCCCCGTAGGCGCCGCGAACTGGTCAAGCTCTTTTGACCAGCGCTTGATCTCGTTATCCCAGAACACGGAAGCCGACGTGTACGGAGTGTAGTAGAAGCGGACGCGATACCAGAGACCGTTTTCCGGAGGCGTGTCCGCCTCGCGAATCATGGCGGGCACATCCTGCAGGTCGAGCGTGTAGTCGCGCTTGGCGCCCGCCCCGAATTGAACGCCGGCGGGGAGACGCTGCGAGAAAAGCAGATAACTGGCAAGCTCGCCATTTACATAGCGGGATATGGCCTGATTTCCAAGGACGTTCGACTCAAGGTCCGTGAAGGGGTTGAAGTAAAAGTGCTCCTTGTGGACGTAGATCGGCTGTTGCACGTCCCATTGAGGAGTAGAACCGGCGAGGGCGCCGGCATAGAATCCTTCCTCCGCTTGGTCGGCCACGCCTGAGACGTGCCCGCCGTTTTCGGGCATGGTCCACTTGTATTCCAGGATGCTGCCCACCTCGACGCTGGGCAAATTGAAGACAGCGGCCTTGACATTGTTCTTGTCCGTCTTCACGACCAGCAAGTCCTCAGCCTTGCCAACCAGGGGAATCACTTTGCCATCAGAGTGGATGGTGCGGCCCTCAATGATCGGAGTCGCGGTGTATCCGGCAACGTAGGGCACTTCAACCGTCGCCCATTCCTTGCCCAGCTCCGTGAGTACCTTGATGCGCGCGTAATAGCTCACATAGTGGCTTCGATTGTCGGTGGATTCCTCGCGATACAGAAACACCGCCGGTGCGCCCGGCGCCTTGGGGTCCGACGTCATCTGCAACTCTTCTTTGGTCGGCTCCTGAAACTTCTGAGCCACAACGGCGATCGGCTGCGCCAACGCAGCCAATGTGAGAACCGCACTTCCCAAAACATGAATATTCATGAATTCGTACCTCAGGATGCGCGATCGGCGCGCGGAATCTGGAAGAATATCGAGTTACAGTTGCACTTCTTGGTTTGCGCCAGCGACTTTGAAATCGACTTGACCCGACTTCATCCGCATAAGCAGAACGGCCCCACACTTATCGCGTGGGGCCGCTTGGGTATTGGTCGTCCGCCAGTCTGGTCACACACAGCTTGTGAGCCCCGGCCATCCCCGCACGTTGCAGCGGGCCAGGATGGCCAAACCCTGAGTGATTCCAGGGGCTAGAGGAACAAGGGCGCCATCACGAAAGCGATGGCGCAAAGCAGCTTGAGGAGCAAGTGGCGCTATATTCCTCGCAGAAAACGCCGGCAACTTCCGCGCGGCGTCTTCCGCGATTTCGATGACAAAAAATCAATTGCTTTCCTTGGTTTCAATCCTCATTCCATAAAACGATTTCCGCACGAAGAACACCGACGCCAGGAAGAATGCTACCGCCAGAATGTGCGTGAGCCGCGGATTGTTCGAAGTGAGCGTCACGGCAAGCTCGACAGCCAGCAATCCGAACAAGGTCGTGAACTTGATCACCGGGTTCATGGCCACCGACGAGGTGTCTTTGAACGGATCGCCGACGGTGTCTCCGATCACGGTTGCGTCGTGCAGAGGCGTGCCCTTCTGTTTCATTTCGACTTCTACGATCTTTTTCGCATTGTCCCAGGCGGCGCCGGCATTGGCCATGAAGATAGCCTCATACAGGCCGAAGATCGCAATCGAGAACAGGTAGCCGATAAACAAGAACGGCTCCATGAACGCGAACGATAGGGTGGCGAAGAAGACGCCGAGAAAGATGTTGAACATTCCCTTCTGCGCGTATTTGGTGCAGATCTCCACCACCTTCTTACTGTCAGAGACCGATGCCTTCTCCGCACCTTCCAGGTGGATGTTCCGCTTGATGAACTCAACCGCGCGGTAAGCGCCGGTGGAGACCGCCTGTGTGGAAGCGCCCGCGAACCAGAAGATCACCGCCCCGCCGCAGATCAACCCGAGCATGAAGGGCGCATGCAGCAGAGAGAGGTTCTGGACGTAGTTAGGATCCAGTCCATGGGTCACGGCCAAGATGATCGAGAAGGTCATGGTGGTTGCGCCGACGACGGCAGTGCCGATCAGCACCGGCTTGGCCGTAGCTTTGAATGTGTTGCCGGCTCCATCGTTGGCTTCCAGCAGGTACTTCGCGCGCTCGAACTTCACATCGAAGTTGTAGTCCTTCTTCAACTCCGCTTCGATGCCGGGAAGCGTTTCGATCAGCGACAACTCGAAGACCGATTGCGCATTGTCGGTGACCGGCCCGTAGGAATCCACGGCAATGGTGACCGGGCCCATGCCCAGGAAGCCGAAGGCGACCAAGCCAAAAGCGAAGACGGCTGGAGCGAGCATCAGCGCATCCATGGACGGGCCCGTACTGAAGAAATAGCCCAGTCCCATGAGCGCGACCATGCTAAGTCCCAGCCAGTAGGCCGACATATTGCCGGCCACGAATCCCGACAAGATCCCCAGAGAAGCTCCGCCTTCCTGCGCCGATTTGACGACTTCTTTCACATGGGCCGACTTGGTTGAAGTGAACACCTTAACCAATTCGGGTATGAGCGCGCCCGCCAGGGTTCCGCACGAGATGATGGAAGCCAGCTTCCACCACAGCGTTCCGTCGCCCAGATCGGGGATCATAAAGTACGTGACGACGAAGGTCAGGGCGATGGAAATGATTGAGGTGATCCAAACCAACGAGGTCAACGGCGTCTCAAAGTCCATCTCGTCGGAGTGCTCGTATTTCGCCTTGGCGATCAAGCCATTCAGGAAATAAGCACCCGAGCTCGAAACCAGCATGGCCACGCGCATGACGAAGATCCACACCAGCAGTTGCACCTGCGTGGTGGGACTCTTGACCGCCAGCAAGATGAATGTGATCAAGGCCACGCCGGTAACGCCGTAGGTTTCAAAGCCGTCGGCGCTGGGGCCAACAGAGTCGCCCGCGTTGTCGCCCGTGCAGTCTGCGATCACACCGGGGTTGCGCGCATCGTCTTCCTTGATCTTGAAGACGATCTTCATCAGGTCGGAGCCGATGTCGGCAATCTTGGTGAAAATGCCGCCGGCAATACGCAGGGCCGCGGCGCCCAGCGATTCGCCGATCGCGAAGCCGATGAAACATGGGCCCGCATAATCGCGCGGAATGAAAAGAAGAATGATGAGCATGATGAGCAGCTCGACCGAGATCAGCAACATGCCGATGCTCATGCCTGCCTTCAGCGGAATCGCAAAGCAGGGGTACGGCTTGCCGCGCAATCCCGCGAATGCCGTCCGGGAGTTGGCAAATGTGTTGACGCGAATTCCGAACCAGGCCACGCCATAGCTGCCCGCGATGCCGACCAGAGAAAAAAACAAAATGACGGGCAGCGTGATCCAGATAGGTTTATTCGGCACCGGCGCCAGAACGCCGAAGTACAGCGCGATAACTACCGCGATGAAAGCCCAAAGCAGAAGAATGAACTTGCCCTGCGTCACGAGATACGTTTTGCAGGTCTCATAGATGAGTTCGGAAATCTCACGCATCGAGCGATGAACCGGCAGGTTCTTCAACTGCACATAGATCGCCAGGCCGAACAACAGGCCGCCGACGCAGAACAGCAATCCGATGCTCAGAAGGGCATGTCCGGTCATGCCGAAAAAATCCACGGTCGTCAAGTCCGGCAGTACCAGGTTGGCTTCGCCTCCGCCGCCCGCGTGTTCCGTCTGGGCGTAAGCGAATGTGGGAAGCAGCAGGCCCATGCCAAGGAGGGCCGCCATGGTCTTCGACTGGCGCTTCAGGAACGCCTCCGCGCCTTGCTTGATGGCGGAGGCGATTTTTTGCATCGCCGCGGTTCCGATGGCAGAGCCGATGATTTGGCGCGCGAAGAAATTAGCCACAACGAGCGATAGCACGCTCACGCCCAGAAAGAAGTACATCCAATACTGTGCCGTCACATGTCCTCCAAGACTAAGGTTTAAAGCCGTATTACGAACGACCCCAGGAAACGCGGCCTCATTGATTACCAAGGGATGGCCACGGGAAGCGTATCATCCGCAATAGCCTATGTCGAGTGATTGCAGTCACAGGATTTTGGAGTTCTTTTCCCGAAATGGAAGCGGTCGCTTTGGGCAGAATCGCGCGCAGCCCTGGCCGGAGAGGCTCTCTTGGCCGCAATTCAGCCCTTAGATCCCTTCACCCATCGAAACCGGTCCCCCCTCCAAAGCCGGCAGGTTCTCCAGGATCTCGGGATGCCCGGAATTGGCCACGCTGAATGCAGTTTCAAGGACGTAGAACACCTCTCGAACCCTCTGATAGTGGAAACAGCTTTCCACATGCCCCTTTAGCCAATGCGCCGAGATGGCCACGAACGAGACGAGAGCGCAGTACACCAGAACGTCGTGGGAAAACAGGGAGTCGTGAGGGGTTAGTCCTTTGGCGTGCAAGCGCCACACGGCAGTCAGCACGGGCAACGCACTCAGCCAACAAACGACGTACAGTATCCTGGCCGCGAACCATACTGAGGACATCATGCGGACGTGCGCCTCGTTGCGGACGATGTCTCCGCATTTCGCGGGCACAACCAACTGGAGCCTGATCTTCAGCATGTTGATGAACATTTTTGAGCGATTCTTCGAATATGTGTCGCCTGTCCAAGGAACAATTCGTGCCAATCGGCTGAAGCCGCGCGCTTCAAGATACTCGCCGATGTGCGAATAAGGGAATTGCGCTCCCTGCGACGAGCCGATCTCCGCAGCCTCTTCCCTGCTCAGGAGACCGGTAGTTTCTCGGCCAGAAAGCTTATCGGAGAGCGCGGTGATTCGATCGAGAACCTTGAAGAGGCTGACTCTATTCGGCCAATACCAAGATCGCCTAGCTTGCCGTACTGAGCTCAGTTGCACTTCTGAGCGCACCAAATCGCTCCTTGGCGAACCCCGGAGAATTCGTTCTATGCTTTTCTGATCCGGCCGTTTCGGATCCTGCCGGAAAAAGGTCCCACCGACGACATAGCCGACGATAACCAGAAGCCAAACATGAAAAGCATTGACCTGGCTTCCGAGCAGTTCGCTGAGCGCAGGCTCGTGTTTCCCGGGGGGATCGAAGGCACTGAGAAAGCACACCCCAGACGCCGTCAACAGGACGGAGACAACCAGCACAAAGAGCATTCCAGGTATAAGGATGCCAAGGACGTCGACCAGGAATTCTCGAATCAGGCCGTATGCAGAATGGGCTCGCTCGGGCGAATCGGACTGCGGACCCGCCCCGCCCGGCGCATTGAGAACCGGCGGCTCCTGCATCCCGCCACCTTGCAGGGTGGGATGCGTCTCGGGTGTTTCCATCGAGAGTTCCTCGCATTCCCAGCTTCATGCGGGCTGTTCCCCGGCGCACGCAACGCTCATGACCGCCAGCAATGCAACCGCGGATCATACCATAACGAGCGACTGCATTGCTGGGTCGAACTTACTCGACCGGAATGTCAATCTTGTCTCCGGGCAGCGGAACCTGCAGGTTCTGCTCGCTGGGGAGGCGGACCACGCCCCCCGGGAGCGGGTGTAACTTGAAGAGCACCAACACATTGCGTTCCTTATCGTCGAGGACGTGGAAACTGGCCGCCTGTTCCAGCGAGTTGCGGTTATGCAGATCTTCAAGGGTGCCGGGGTCAATATCGTTCCACGTCGCCCACCATCCCGGCCGATAATAAGCCAGCTTCGATACCAGGTCCGGCATCTCAGGCGTGGGAGTGCCGAAATCGTCGCACAGCGCGGGCAGGTGGGTAATGAGCGCGATCTCATCGCCGCTTACCGATACCAGCAGCCGGTTTCCGTTGGGATGGGTGTCAATGTAGTTGGTGAGGCGCTCGGCTGCATCGACAAACGTGTATTCCGGGTGCGTCGCGTAGTCGAGCGTCCAGAAACTATTGATTCCCACCGCCAACGCCGCCAGTGCGATCACACCCCAGCCCAAAAGTCGTGCCGCGCGCTGCCCCATCCCTCCCTGACCGGATTGAGTGCTCGGACGGGCAGATTGCAAAAGCAGCGCGTCTGCTCCCTGCGCTACCAGAAAGAAACTGAAGAAGGCCACCACGGCAAAGTAGCGCGGCTGCGGATGGTTCTGATAAGTCATGAAGAGGATGTAGCCGGCGACAGCGAGGACGGACGCTCCGAAGACAGGATCGAGCAACAGCTTGCGGCCCCACGCAGCGCGCCTTGAGAGCCAGATTCCAGCGATGGCGGCGGCCAGAGCCACCGCGCCGGCCAGCGGAATCAGGATATGGTCCACCCAGAGGCCTCCATGAAACGACCACCAGAAGCTGAGCAGCGGCCAATAAAACTCCTTGGGCTTGGGGTAGGTATTCACAAAAAATAGGTACTTGTAGTCGGGAAAGAAGCCGAAGCCTGCGACCAGCGCCATCCAAAGACCAAAGGCGACGGCAAAAGCAACGGCCGCCGCCGATGCGCAGCGCTGGGCAAGGTTTAACGCCCACGGTGCGATTCTGCGCCGTTTCCATAGCGGCAGCACGATAGCCCAGCCCAGAGCCGGAAGAAGAAAAATGGCGGTGGTCTTGGTGAGCATCATGAGAGTGAAGAGCACCCCGATGAACGCCGATGCCCAAACCGGCCTGCGCAACCTGGGCAGCCGGATGGCCAGGTTCAGCGCTGCCAGGTTAAGCGCAATCAGCATCGGCTCCAAGATGGCCAGCCTGCTGAAGCAGTAAAGGAACGGGCTGGTGACCAGTAAAGTGACCGCGAACAGGGCCATCCAGCGCGGTCCGCGCGCTCGCAGCAGCAGGTAGCTCAGCAGCAGGTTGGCAAAGAAAAAGGCGACGGCCAGTCCGCGAGCGGCCTCGATCGTGACTCCTGTAACGAAGAAAAGTATCCACTCCAGAAACGGCCATACCGGCACGGCAAGCGCGGGGTTGAAGTCTCCCGGCAGATGCCAGTTTCCGAATAGGTGGGCACGAATCGCGGCGTTTCCGTACCAGCCCTCATCGGTGTACTTGGCATAGTCCATGTGCCACGGTGAATGGTTGGGAAAATCGGCTCTCAAGTTGAGCGCGTGCAGGACCGCGAAGCCGGCGATCAGCACCAGCCAAACCCCGTAAATCCACCGCCTGGAGGAATTCGTCAACGGCCATCTCTCCGCAATGAAGGCCTGAAATGATCAACCTATCGAAAGGAATGCATCGAGTATACCGCGCCCAATCCGCAACCCAGCGGACGAAGCGAGCCGGATCATCGCCCAAAAGAAAAAGGGCGGCAGCCGAAGCCGCCGCCCTTAGTCTGGTTTCTGCTGTTCGGATTAGAAGTCCAACCGCAGTGTAAGTTCCAGTTCGCGCTGGGTGTACAGGTAGGTGCTGTTTGTATTGGTCACCGCCTTGAAGCCGCTGGCATGAATTCCAGCGCCGGTCAGTGGTTGGAAGACCGCGGTCGCGCATTCGTCTTGTGCCTGCCCGGTCACTGTCGACGGACCTGACCCAGCGCCTGTGCAGGGGCTGGTCACACTCGAGTTCGACGATAGGTTGTAGGCAGAGGTGCTCACTCCAGTTACGTTCTGGTGGTTGGCCAGGTTGAAAGCCTCTCCCAGCAATTGCAGGCGGTATGTTTTATCGCCTACAGTAATCGGGAGCTGCTTCTCCACACGCAAATCCAGAATCATATCCCGGGGATAGGCGTATGTGTTGCGCCCGATCGGCGGAAGCCAATAGTTGCTGCCCGCGCCGTTCCAGCTACCGGAATACGCCGAGTACGAGGGGAAGCCGGTGCCGATCGATGCCGAATATGGCAGACCGTTCTGCGCCTGGAATACCGGGTTCATGCTCCAGTCGTTGACAAGATACTTCGCCCATTGGTTTGTCTGGATACTGGGTGAGTTGACCAGTGCCCAGGCGACCAGCCTGTTAGGGATGTTGTACATCGAGTTGCCGTAGTTGGCGCCCCTGGGATAGCCGTCGATATTGTAGGGGTCAAATGCGCCGTTGCTTAGGGTGGTCGTCGATGCGTTCTGGTTAAAGTCCAGAGCGTGCGACCAAGTGTAGTTCGCATCGAACTGGATAAGCTTCGACCCCGAGTTCTTAACCTCGGCAACCAGGGCGTTGTAGTTGGAGTTGATATTGCTCACCAGCTCGTTCACAGCCCCGAAATGGGTGTTGAGGAAACCGGTGTAGGTCGGAACGGTGAAGGACGTGCCGTTTGGAATCGGCCCCAGGCCACCGGAATCGGAAATGGTGATCACGCTCTGGACTACGCCATTGGGCGTGCCGCTGGCGGCGGTATTTAAGTTCGGGTTGTAGTTGATGTTGATCGCATTAGGCAGGTCCCGGCCCATCGCGCCCATGTAACTGACCTGGAGAACCGTGCCGAATCCAAACGCCTGCTGAAGCGAAAGATCGAACTCATTCACCTCGGGGTTCTTGAAGTTTTTAGCGAAGAATTGCGAGGAGGGCGTCGATCCCGATGCGGCCGAAATGATGTTCGGGAACAGAGGCGCACCCGCTGTATTCGGCTTCACAGTGGCCGACGTGTACTGGCCAAGCGGGCTGCCGGTGTTCAGCAGGTTGTTCAAAAGCACGCCGTTGGTGATGGGGCCGAAGTAAAGGCCATACCCGACTCGGACGGTGGTCTTGCCATCGCCAAACGGATCCCACGCAAGACCGACACGAGGGCCGAAGTTTGTTTTCTCGCTGGGGTGGTTGGTGATGTTTGCCTGTGCGGCAAGCGTCGGGCAGGTGCCCGGCCCCGTGTAGGCAGCGCAAAGACCGTTGGTCGAAGCCAGGTACGGCGTGAAGCTGCCGGAAGGCTGAACCAGAGTGGAATACGGCGCCGGCAGGCTTTCATAGTCGTAACGAACGCCGGCATCGACCGTGAGCCGGGGGCTCAACTTCCAATGATCTTCGCCAAAGAAGCCGTAGTTCATTGTCGCCAGATCCCAGGCCGGCGATCCAAAGCCCTGCACAAAGGTCCCGCATGGCGCCGTCCCGGTGTAATTCGTAGTGGAGCTTCCCGGCGAAGTAACCGTGCTCACGGAATTGCAAGCTCCGGTCGCGCCGCCCTCGGTCATCAAGTCGGCGAAGTAGTTGCCGATGTAGCTGTAGGTGAAGACGCCGTTGCCTTCATAAGTGTTGTTGAGGATGTCGTAATTGTGCAGCATGTCCACACCGAATTTGATGTTGTGGTTGCCCTTTTGCCACGCCGCGGTATCGCCCACTTGCCATTTGCGCTCGTCGGGAAGCGCCTTGCGGTAGGAGTAGTAAGGCGATCCCAGGTAAAACCCGATGGAAGTGTCGAGCGCCACCTCAGGCACATTGGGCGTAAAATCGCCGGCCGCGGCATTCGTGATGCCGTTGGTGCCTTCCAGGTATTGCTTGGTGTAGGCGCTGAACGGCTGCTGGCCCTCGTCGTTCAACTCTCGCCCATACTGGTAGCGCAATTCGTTGGAGATGTTGGAGGTGACCAGGCTATCCAGCTTGATCAAGCCGTAGTCGACCTTGACAAAATCCGTGCCGAAGGTGTCGATGGCATAGGTGTTGGTGGCCTGTGTCTGCACGCCGCCGGGTGAATCCCAGCGCACGCGATGGTACAGCAAGCTGACATGCTCCTTATCGTTGACCTGCCAGTCTAGCTTAGGCGTGTTCAACAGCAGATTGCCGGTCCGGTTGACCGGGCCGAGGTCGGAAAGCAGGTTGGCCAACTGCGCGGAATATGCTGCCGCGCCAAGTGCGTAGGTGTTGTATCCGCCCTTGCCGGCGGCGGTAAGACGAGCGGCTAGCGAGCAGGACATCTCGTCCACAAGAAAACTGTTCGACGAAGAAGCATACGGCAAGCCGGACATATATCCGGCGTTGCTGCCCGTTATGTTGCAATTGGAACCGGTGGGAGCGGCCGCATCCGGGACGGTAAAGAAGGACCCCGGCGTGTTGGCCTTGCCATTGCCTGGAAAGTTGCGGTGAAACTCGTTATATCCATAGAACCAGAAGAGCTTGTTTTTCTTGAGCGGTCCGCCCACATCCAACCCCCACTGCTTGCGCCAATCCTTCGGCTTATAGGGCGCCGTCAAAAAGCTGGTGGGCAATGTGCCGCCGTTGGCATAGACCGCCGTCGTGTTGGTGGTGAAATCGTTGAATGAGCCCCATGCGCCATTGTCGCGATCGGCGAAGTACAGGATGCCGTGCAGGGTGTTGGTTCCGCTCTTGGTGACGGAGTTGACAACCCCGCCCGCGGCGCGCCCAAATTCTGACGAATAGACACCGGTGTTGACCTGGAATTCCTGGATTATGTACTTGGATGTGGAGTAGCCTTCGCGGGTGCGGCCGCGCTCTTCGGCGTAGTAAGCCTGGTTATCATCCGCGCCATCCACCTCGACGTTGTTCATAATTGTGCTGATTCCGCGGAATGAAATCAGGCCGAACCCGCTCGTGTCCAGCGTCGCTCCCGGCGTCAAAAGCGTCAGGTTTGACCAGCGGCCGCCGTTCAACGGCAGGTCCTGAACTTCGTGATTGTCCAGCACCGTTGAAATCTCGGGTGTCTCGAAGTTCAGAATGGGCGCTTCACCGGTAACCACCACGTTCGATGTTGTGCCGGCGGTGGCCAGATGCGGCGAAACCTCCGTCGTCTCGCCAACCTCTACAATGACATGAATCTCCTTGAACGGTGCAAACCCAGTCGCATTCACTGTCAAGGTGTAGGTCGCGGCAGGCAACTGCGCCGCCTTGAAGTAACCGCTGCCATCGGAGGTCAGATGCACGTCCGCATTGGTGCCATCGTTGTGAATGGTGATCGGCGCGCTGGGAACCACAGCGCCGCTGGGATCGAATACCGTGCCCGCGATCGAGCCTTCGGTGTAAGTCTGTGCCACGGCTGGCGTCATGCACGCCAGAAACAGCGCGAGTACCAGGACTAATCTGTTCCGCAGTATTTTTTGCATGTGTTGGCTCTCCTCAATCAAATTTGCTTTACTTTGCCTTCGGCGTCAGGTGCTCCGCCGACAGGCTAAGCCTAGCGTTGTATTTACTTCGCCCAAATGTTATTCCGGCTATCTCGTCTCAAAAAAGAGTCTGGCAAAGGTGAGTTATTTCGCTCGTCCGCTAATGATGAAGACCGCTGCAACGCGGCTCTCTAAATTGTATCGATTGCCCGGTAACCATCGGAACACAGAGGTGTTACAAGCCGGTAAAAGTTTCGCTCAGCGGGATTAACGGTGGCGCCGGCAGTGGTTGCCGCCGGCGGTGGGGCACCCCTGAGCATTCCGTCGCCGCATGTACAGTCTTTTTCTCGCGCGGCGTCATATTTGGGGGACCACCGTCAGTCTAATCGATTCCCATACGACTGAGAAGTGCAAAATCGGCCCGAAACTCAATTCCACCGGCTCGCGCCAGAGCGAGCGCGGCACTCGATTCCTGATGGGCTCCCGATCATTCCAATTAAAATGCGCGCCGGCTGCATTCCTGAGAGGAAAAGCTGGAGCTGCAGCCTGCACTTGGTTTTCGCCGCTCGGTCACGATGTCTCCGCAGAGTCAGGTGATTCGCTATTCGTATGCCAGTGCGTCGATCGGGTCTTTCCGCGCCGCCATCCAGGCCGGGTACATGGCCCCGCACAACGATCCGATGAATGCGATGGCTGCGCCCTGAGCAAGCCACTGCGCCGTGAATTCAAAATGCAAAGTGGGAAACACCTGCCCCAAAAGCATTTTCACGCCGTAGCTTCCGGCAATGCCCACAACCACGCCGGCGACCGCCATAACCGCGGTCTCACGCAGCAGAACTCCAACGATCGCCGACTTCGAAGCGCCCATCGATTTGAGAATCCCGATCTCGCGCGTGCGCTCCAGCACCGCCGTGTACATCGACTGGAAGATGACCAGGAAGCCGACAATGACCGCGATGCCGGTAATCACTTCGAGAGCAATATTGAATCCGGGAATCCGGTCGGGGGTCATCATCGAATTCCAATCGTCCATGGTCTGCACAGGGTAATCGGCAAGGCCTCTGGTGGCGTGAATCTCGTTGATGACGGCGTCTTCATTGGCGGGATTGTCGACCTTGATGTAGAAGAGCGTAGCCTTGCCCTCGGCGCCCATCAACTCGCCCATGGTATCGATGGGCAGAAGTTTGCGCCCGCCCTTGCCATGCTCCACAATGCCGCAGATGCGAAACGGGTGCTTCATTACGGTGATCTTGTCGCCCACACGAAGCTTGTTGCCGGCCGCCAGGACGTCGTCCACGATGGCGTCGTATTTCGCATTGAAGGGCCCGCCCGATACAAAGGCGAATGGCTTCAGCGCATCGAAACTCGGGTAGTCGATGCCGTAAAGAATCTCTATCGAACCTGCCGTGGAAAGGCTGGTAATGACCGGCGAAACCACAACCACATGGGGCAGGCGGCGGATGGCCTCGATGTTTTTGATGGGCATGGGCGCGCCACCGACGCCATTCATCTCGCTGGCGTTTGACGGGCGCAGCATCAGGTCGGCGCCGATGCCGTTGGTTCGTTCCTTCTGATCGTTCAGAATGCCCATGAAGATTCCGACGATCGACAGGATCATCACCACTTCAATGGCCACCGCCAGCACGCTGATGATGGAGCGCACCGGCCGGTGCAGCAGGTTGGCAAAGATAAGCTTGTTCATTGTCGAGCCCAGCTCCAATGAAACGAGGAAGACGAATTCATCCCGCGCTCCCTCGCCTTCAGGGTAACAGCCTGGGGCTCACCAATTGGAGCATCGAATGGGGCGAATCGGCTCGGCAATGCTCACGGCCGTTGCGCCGCGAAGGTGCTTTTCGCCCCGGAGGTGATGAGTTCGCTAATATTCTATGATGGGATTCCATGGGCTCAGATTGAACAAAATAAAGGGAAAAGCCCAAAATCAGCTTTGACTTGTATAGAAACTCGGGTTTATTGTGGTAGGTAAACCTCTCTGAGCCTCAACTTGCTCTCTGGTTGCTGATGGGAAACTTTGGAGAAGACCTGCGGACGGAGCGGATATCCCGCGGCGTGGCGCTGGAAGAAATAACAGCGGTCACCAAGATCAGCCAACGACATCTCGTTGCGCTGGAGCAGGAGCGGTTTCGTTTGCTGCCCGGCGGCATTCTGAGCAAGGGCATCGTGCGCGGATACACAGGAGCTCTGGGCCTGGACCAGAATCTCTGGACGGAGCGATTTCTTCAAGCCTATACAGCCTCGGGCAACTCAATCGAGGACGACCGCGGATGGACGGCCTTCGCGTCCAACGTGGGCAAGGCGCGCATTCTTCGTCATGACGCGGTCGAAAACCGCCTGCGCTGGATCGGCGCCATTCTGCTGCTGCTGGTTGTGTCATCGGCGGCCTATTTAACGTTCCGCTATTACGGGCTCCGCGTCGGCTGGTGGAACACGCTGCTGCCCGTGGAGCAAGTCCGCGCCGCCATGCACGCTGCGTTCTCCTCAGCTCACGCTCTGTTTGTACGCATTTTCTCCTAGTTCAAGCGGCTGAGTCGGGCACCGGAATCTTTCCCCATCGTGGCGCACCGGAGCATATATGATTGCTTCGAGGAAGGCTTGGCCGAGACATGATTCGCAGAATTCAGATTGACAACTTCAAGTCGCTGGACGGCTTCTCGTTGCCCCCGGTCGGGTCGCCTCCGCTGGCGAATTTCACCTGCTTGATCGGCGCTAATGGCAGCGGGAAGACTACGGTGTTACAAGCGATCGATTATCTTGCACATTTGATCGATTCGGATGCAAGTCAATGGATAAAGGATAGGGGCTGGAGCCGTCCCGAACTAAGGTCCAAGCATCTCAATCAGAGAATCCCCGGTATTCGCACTTCATTCTTCGTCGAATTGGAAATCGATGGCATTGGGACCGTCAAATGGCATGGAAGATTTGTTTTCAATGGGCCTGGGACCATCGAAGAATTCATCGAGGTGAACGAGAAGAAAGTCCTGGAAGTTAAAAGAGGACGGTTGCAGATTAACGATGAAGAGAAAGGCAGCGGAATCGATTTAGGAGCGTTGCGTTTCAATGGATCGAGCCTTCGCTTCTTAGATGAGGAGAGCCTTCCAATATCTTTGGTTCGGTTCAAATCCGCGATGCAGAACATCAAGTCCCTTGAACTTCTTTCTCCTACGGCTATGCGGACCAGTTCCAGGGACAGCGAGTCCATCGGAACTAGCGGGGAACTCCTGGCCGGTTTTTTATACAAACTTAAACCGGAAATCCTCAACACGGTTCAAGCGAAAGCACGTGAGTTTTTTCCCTCCTTCGTTCAACTTATAACACGGAGCAAGGGATACGGATGGCGATCTCTGGAAGCGCGCGAGAAGAATGTCTCGCTCGTTACCGCGAAGCACCTAAGCGACGGTTTCTTGAGGGTTCTTGCCATAATCTCACAGGTCGAACAAGAGAACAATTCAGACGCGGTTATTTTGATCGACGAAATAGAAAATGGCATCCACCCGGAGCTTTTGGAACACTTGGTCGTGTACTTGTTGCAGGCGAACCCTCAGATCATTGTCACTACACATAGCCCTCAAACACTCAATTATCTCAGCAACGAAGAGGCAAGAGATTCGATGATCTTTCTGTACCGCAATAGCGAGGGAATAACTCGATCCTGCCGGTACTTCGATCTTCCCTCGGCAAGCAAGAAGCTCGGCATCCTTGGCCCTGGAGAGGTTTACATAGACACCTCCATCGACAGGCTGGCGATGGAGGCTGAAGAGATAGAGCAGAGGACCAAGGCTGAAGCCGGAGCGGTCGCGCAATGATTCTCGTTTTCTCCGGTGAGGGTCCAACCGATCTCGGAACCCGGCGTCCCAAAGCAGCCGGATGGGAGTTTGTACCAGGTCCAATGGCTTGGATCGTCGATAGGCTATTGGAGCGGCCCGGCAAGCTGAATTACTCCTTGCTGGAACTCCACGGCAACGGGGGAGATTGCATCTGCTTCTTGACTGAAACCGAACTTACCGCTCTGCGTAAACTTGAGCCGCAACGCTTGCGGCGCAGAACGGAGAAGTCTGACAGTCAGTATTTCCGGATGGGAGCCTTTTTGTTGGGCAGACATGCCAGGGGAATTGCAATCGAGCGGAGTGCTCCTGTAATCGCAGTCCTCTTCCGCGACGCGGACGGAACACGCTCAACGCCAAGAACAGAATGGCAAAGCAAATTCACTTCCATGCAACGAGGTTTCAAGGACGCGGATTTCCAATCCGGCGTTCCCATGGTGCCGCGCCCAAAATCGGAGGCTTGGATGCTGTGCGGACTTCTCAAACGCGAGGATGCGGGAAGAAACTGCAACTGGCTGGAGGATGAGCCGGGCAATGATGCGAGCCCCCGAAGCCTGAAAGGCCAGTTGGCGAAACATCTCAATTGCGACGAGCCGACAGCGGAACAGCAAGCGGATCTGGCCAGAAGCGGGCAGATAGACCCGGAAATGATAGACCTGCCCAGCTTCGCAGCCTTTCGCAACGAACTTGATCGCGCCTACGCCAATGCAGCCCTGCCACTTAGCTGACAGGATTCCCTCCTCGCCAGCCGCTATTCCCCGTTCGCTGCTAGACTTTGCCCTCAAGCGCCCGGTCCAATTACCATATGTGATTGCACCCCAGAGGCAATGGCCTTCCGGTGTAGCCGCGTCTCGCCGATGCGGGAGCGCGGCTGACCGAGGAGAAAAGTTTCCGCTTCTCCGCCCAGGCTGGTTCAGCGTAAAGCAGCCATCGCGGCAAGCCACCAATTCAATCCCTTCAATGGGGAGGAGTCTGAAGTTGAGCGACCGTTTTTTGTTTACCTCCGAGTCAGTCACCGAAGGCCATCCGGATAAAATTGCCGACCAGGTCTCCGACGCCATTCTGGACGCATGCCTGGAGCAGGACCCCTACAGCCGCGTCGCCGCCGAAACTCTTACGGCCACCGGCCTGGTGGTCATTGCCGGCGAAATCACCACCAAGGCCTACGTCGATTTCCAGAGCCTCGTCCGCGGCGTTGTGGCCTCCATCGGCTACGACAACGCCCTCTATGGATTCGATTCCAACACCTGCGCCGTCATCTCCAGCATCAACAAACAATCGGGCGACATTGCGCAAGGCGTGGACACCGGCGGCGCCGGTGACCAGGGCATGATGTTCGGCTACGCGTCCAACGAAACGCCCGAGCTGATGCCTGCTCCCATCGCGCTGGCCCACAAACTCTGCCGCCAGCTTACCGCCGTACGAAAGTCCGGCAAGCTGGCCTACCTGCGCCCCGACGGTAAGAGCCAGGTGACGGTTGAGTACGACGAAAACGGCAAGCCGGCGCGCATCGACGCGGTGGTTATCTCTACCCAGCACTCCGAGAGCGTCGGCAACGAGGAGCTGCACGCCGACATTCTCAAGCATGTGATCCAGGCCGTGCTGCCCGCCGAGTGGCTTGACGAGCATACCAAGTACCACATCAATCCGACCGGGCGCTTCGTGATCGGCGGTCCTATGGGCGATACGGGCTTGACGGGGCGCAAGATCATCGTGGATAGCTACGGCGGCGCGGGGCGTCACGGTGGCGGCGCATTTTCGGGTAAAGACCCAACCAAGGTGGACCGCTCGGCAGCTTACATGGCGCGCTATATCGCCAAGAACATTGTGGCCGCGGGCCTGGCCGATCGCGCCGAGGTGCAGCTTGCCTATGCTATTGGCGTGGCCGAGCCGGTAAGCGTGCGCATTGAGACATTCGGCACCGGCAAGGTCGGCGACGCCAAGCTGACTGAGCTGGTCAGGAAAAACTTCGCGCTCACGCCGAGGGGCATTATCGAGAGCCTCAACTTGCGCCGGCCTATTTATCAGAAAACCGCCGCCTACGGGCATTTTGGCCGCAACGAGCCGGAGTTCACCTGGGAAGCGACAGACAAGGCAGCCGCGCTGGCCGAACAGGCCGGGCTGGTGGCTGCGGCGAAGTAAGCCTCGCCGCGAATCGTTGCGCAAAAAAAATGGGACCCATCGGACGATTAGTCCTGCCGGGTCCCATTTTTCATGCCGCCGATTACTTGCCGATCACGACGATCTGGAACGAGTGCGGGATCATGGGTGCACGAGGCCCGCGCATCCAGGCTGGCGCTCCGGGTGGCGGAGCAGCACCGGCCGGCGGCGCCGCGGGCGCTGGACCATACTCGGCGGTGATGGTCAGAATCTGATTGGTTTTGGTATCCAGCGTCAGCACCTTGGCGCGCGCCGGCGTGGGAACTGTCTGCTCCACAACAAAGCTCGTTGGCGAATTCTCCTTGATCACGGTGAGCGTGCCATCGCCCTGCGAGCTGAAGGCCTCCATCGTAGCAGGGTTGAACGCGGCGCCGTCGCAGCCGTTGCCGATGGGCAGATCGGTGATGATATGCCCATCCGTTGCCGACAGGATGACCATGTTCTGCTTGTCTCGGCATGCGGCAAAGAGAATGTTGTTCTTCGCGTCCAGCGCGAGGCCGGCGCAGCCGCCTCCCTTGCTGGAAAGGTCGTAGGTGCCGACCATCTTCATCGTGTTTGCGTCGATCACCGCAATAGCAGCCTTGTCTTCGATGTCGACATATATCTTGCCGCGGCCGTCGGTGGCGGCCTGCTCCGGCGCGCCGCCGATGTCGATGGTACCGAGAATCGCCCCGTCCTTATCGTCGAGAACCGTGATGTTCGGCGCTGTGTGGCTGAGCACGTAGAAGCGGTGATTGTAGGCGTCGTTGAGGTACCCGTCGGGATTGCCCTGCACGTCGATCTTCTTCAGGATCCCAAAGGTCTTGGCATCGAACATGGTCACCGGCTTTGAGGTTGCGAAGCCGTGGCCTGTCTCGGTGTCGACCGCGCCGCCATGCGCACTCACTCCGGGAATGTCGCCCACTTGGGTCAGGGTGTCGAGGTTGAAGACGCCGATGTGGCCGGCAGGGCCGGAGCGGGCGACGTAAAGGTTGCGGCCGTCCGAATCGGCAGTCACGTAATCGAATCCGCCATCGCCTCCGACCAGTTGAATCTTGAGTACCTTGTAGTCCTGAGCATGGAGCAAGCATGCAAACGGAAGCAGAACAGCGAGTGTGGCAATGGCAAGCAGCTTCGAGGTCATGGTGGTGTCTCCAGTTTGGGAATGCAGCGCCGATTTAGCGTGGATGCAGCGCATTCCATCTTAGCAAAAACGACTCTTCCGATGCCCGCGCAAGTTTCCGGAACTTTTCTGCGTTGCTTAGCTTAAGGGCCAGCAGGAGGAAGTAATGAAATCATTTCGTCTTGTTTCAATCGTCATCCTCAGTGTGTGTGCTGTGGCTCTCGGACAGTCTTCCGACAAGCCCGTTGCCAGTTCCGATGCGCAGAAATCTTTCGGCCTGTTGAAGACTCTAGCGGGGAGTTGGAAAGGTTCGGTAACGACGGACAATCCTGCCTGGTCCACGGACCAGCTGATGCCCCATTCCATCCGCGTTGCATCGCAAGGAAACGCGTTGATTCACGAATTGAGCACGCCTGGTCCAGAGGTCACCGTTTTCTATCTCGACAGCGATCGCCTAACGTTGATTCATTACTGCGATTACGGCAACAGGCCGCATATGGTGGCTCGTCCCTCAACGGATGGGAAGACGGTGGAGTTCGATCTGATTGATGCGCCCGGCAGCAACGCCATAGGACATGTGAGCCACTGGGTGTTTACCATCTTCGATGCCAACCATCATTTTGAAGACGTGACCTTTGCGCTGGCGGACGGCACGCCAGTACACGTACATTTGGATTTCAAGCGGGTGCAGTAGCATCTCAATCGCGAATCGTCCAGGGGCGGGGGTTGATGCCTCCGATCGAAGATTCCTACTTGATCGTTTGCTCTTAGCGAACCGCCATCGGGCGCTCTGCACTATCGAATCGTTACGCGAATCTCCTTACCGTCATAAGTCATTTCCTTGTCAGCCTTGTCTGCTACCTCACCCCCAATTCCATGTCCGCTTCCAACCAGGACGACTCGGAATTCACGCTTCTCGGCCATTCCGGGAAATGAGCCTTCGCGGGCGCCAATCGTCAGAACTCCATCGCTGTCGTTCCAACGCATTGGAATCTGGGTATGCTGGCCTTTCTCGTAGTCGTAGCTGTCGCCCGCATCCTCGTACAGATTGAATGCCCCGTCGGCACCGCTATAAATGCGAAGTTCGATAGGACCGCCTGGATTCTGTCCTGCGTACTCGATCTCCAGGCCCATGGGGATTATTGATCCGGCGCGCACATAGATAGGAATGCGATCGAGCGGAGCATCTGCATCGATCTCCTGACCACCTGTGATTGAATCTCCGGTCCAGAAGTCGTACCACTTCGGCGATGCGGGCAAATACACGCTGCGGCGAGTAGCGTTAGCTTTCAGAACCGGATTAACGAGAAGGGCGGGACCGAACATGAACTGGTCGCCGATATTCCACGTCTTCTCGTCCGTGCGCCAATCCATGACCAGCGGACGCTGGATTGTGTAATCCTCGCTCGTGACCTTCCATGCAAGAGAGTAGATATATGGCATGAGCCGGTAGCGAAGCTTGTCGAAGCGGATCAGCGCGGGCTCGACTTTATCGTAGGTCCAAAGCTCGTTGCTGGGCCGATGACCGTGGGTGCGGAAGATGGGACAGAATGTTCCGAACTCAAACCAGCGTGCATAGAGTTCCTGGTAGGCCGGCTGTTCAATGGCGCCCGGAAACGCGGGCCAATAGCCGCCGATGTCGGTTGTCCAATACGGATAACCGCTCAAAGCGAAATTCAGTCCGGCGGGCACCTGGTGCGAGAGCGCCCAATAACTGGTGAACACATCGCCAGACCACACTGTCGCGCCCACGCGCTGTTGGCCGAAGAATGCCGATCTGGTAAGCAGAAAGACGCGTTTGCTCTCGGATGCTTTCTTCCAGTGATCCTGCACCCCGAGGGTATGCAGCAGCGGAAACACATTGGTGTACTCGGCGCCATTGCCGATGGCAAGCTGCTTGTTGCGCAGAATCGCATCGCCCATGTGCGGCCAAACCTCTTCCGGCTCCGCGCTATCGAGCCAGAATGCATCCCATCCCTGAGCCAACAGTTTGCCGGGCAGCCGGTTCCAATAGATATCGCGCGCTTCCGGGCTGCTGGGATCGTACACATGCGCTCCGGGAACCATCAGGTGTTTCTCTTCCAGCGTCTTGTAAGTCTCGGACTCAGGATCGAGCAGGCCCCACACAGAAATCATGGTATGCACATTCTCTTTGTGCAGGGTCTCCAGGTCGTCGGGCACATCGTGGTAGTTGCTGTTGAAGTCCGGATCGCCCTCCTTCTTCCACCAGAACCAGTCCTGCACGATTGCGTCCAGCGGGATGTGCCGATCGCGATAGCGTTGGGCGATGGTCTTTATCTCATCGAGCGAAACATAACGGTCCTTCGACTGGAAGAATCCATATGCCCACTTGGGCAGCAGCGGCGTGTGTCCGGTCATGCTCCGGTATTCGTGGATGATCGTATCCATCTCCGGACCATAGATGAAGTAGTAGTCAACTGAATGCCCGGCGACAGCGCTGAACGTTAGCTCCGTCGGAAACCGATTGTCGACATAAGTGAGAGCTGCCGTGTTCCACATCAGCGCGTAGCCGCGGTTTGAAACCAGCAGAGGAATCGCCACGTCTGTGTTGTTCTGGCCCAATTCAATGGTCGAGCCGCGATAGTTGAACATGCCGCTCTGATGCTGTCCGAGCCCGTAGAACGCCTCAGTTGGGATTGGAGAGAAACGGTCGGTCACGCGGAACGTATTCTCGCCGTTCACTTGCATCGGCTCGTAGCTGCGAGGCAGGCTGTTTCCCTCGCGCAACAATGTCTCGCCACCAACCGTGCGGAATGCGACATTACCCCGGTCAAGCGAGAAGCCCACTACAAGCTGTTTTGTTCTTAGGGTGTCGGCCTTCGCATCGTGCGCAAATTGAAACGGAGCGCCGGGGCACGACTCACTCGCGTCGAGCATCCAGGGCTTTTGCCCCAGCTCGGCCTCGGCATTGGCTTTGGCTACAACATGAATGACCGAATCGGAGCAGACAACGATGTCGAGCACCTCGGAGCCCATGGTGGCGCGAATTCCATGTTCCGACTGTTCCGCTGATATGGGCGGCAAGCCGGGCAGGTTTTGACCGGGCATCTGGGCAGTGACTCCGCAGGAAGCTGAGAACATTAGAAGGATCGGCGTGGCGCGGATGACGAAATCATGCAGAGACCGCAAGGGATTCAGAGAAGAAGATCGCAGCATCGTTGACTTGCTCCTTTCAGCGAATCGTTACCGTGTAAGATACTCCCTTGTTCAGGCGGATCATTCCGTCCTTTGTTACGATCAATGGTTTTCCTCCCGCGGTTCGGATGCCCGCAATAGCCTGTCCTGGCGGTGGAATCAGCCGAATGACGCCGTCGCTCGCCGCGTGAAGTTCGAGAGAGACAATCTTCCCAGCCTTCCACTGCATATCGAGAGCCGCTCCGCCGCGGATGCGCACTCCTCTGACTGATCCTTCCGACCATTGTTCGGGCAACGCTGGAAGAAGCTCAACCTCGGCAGCCTCCGGCGTCCAGCGCGACTGAACGACAGCCTCAAGCATTCCGTTTGCCGCCCCCAGGTTGCCGTCAATCTGGAACAAGCCCGGCGGATGAGTATCCATAAGATTCGGAAATGTTGACTGGCGGAACATCACCTGCAAGCTTTCGTAAGCCTGCTTGGCGTCGTGCAAATGATCCCAGTAGTTCACGACCCAGGCGCGTGACCATCCGGTCTGTCCGCCCCCGAACGAAAGCCGTCTCTCCAGCGACACCCGCGCCGCCTTGGCCAGGTCTGGCGTGTGCTCAAGAGAGATTTGCGTTCCGGGATAGAGCGCCCACAGATGCGAGATGTGACGGTGTCCCGGTTCATTCTCGTCATAGTCGCGCTGCCATTCCTGCAATTGGCCTAACTTGCCGATCGCAAACGGAGGCAGCTTGGCGCGCGCGTCTTCCACCTGCTTCAGGAACGCGGCGTCCTCGCCGAGAATTCGTCCCGCATCGAGCGTGCGCGTGAACAACTCGCGCAGAATCTCGATGTCCATCGTTGCAGCCATCGTCAGAGAGTGATGGGTTCCGTCCGGCAGGCGATAGCTGTTCTCCGGAGAGATCGACGGCCCTGTTACAAGATGGCCCGCCCCATCGTCCACGAGATAATCCAGAAAGAACTGCGAAGCATCGTGCAGAATGGGCCATGCGCGGCCGCGCAAGAAACTCCGGTCAAGCGTATAGGCGTAGTGATCCCACGCGTCGAGCGAGAGCCACGCGCCGCCCATGGGCCAGATTCCCCACTGGTAGCCATCGATCGGCTCGGCATCGCCCCACAGGTCTGTGTTGTGATGAATCACAAAGCCGCGCGCGCCATAATAGTCGTGCGCCACTTGCGTCCCTGTCCCGCTCGCCGGCGTGCGAACCATGTCGATAAGGTTGATCAGGGGCAACACGGTTTCACCGAGACCGGCCGGCTCGGCAAGCCAGTAATTCATCTCGGTATTCACGTTGATGGTCCACTTAGATCCCCACGGATTACTGATGCCGCCGGCCCAGATTCCCTGTAGATTGGCCGGCAGGCCGTCGGGACGCGAGGACGCGATCAGCAAATAGCGGGCGAACTGAAAATAAAGTTCCTGCAGGCCCAGGTCGTCGCCGCCCGCGCTGATGCGCTTCATTCTTTCATCGGTGGGCAGCGCGTCGTTTACATCGGGCGCGGCGCCAAGATGAAGCGCCATGCTCCGGTACTGGGGCTGGTAGACGGCCTCTTGCCGGGCGAGAATCTGCGCGGCGGTGCGTGTTCTGGCCCGCGCCAACGCCTGTTCGCATTTTGCCTCGGGATCGCCGCCCGCGAATGGCCCGCCTTTGAAGTCCGTCGCTGCCGCGATCAGGATCGTGACAGAGTCGGCATCGGCGACCACAAGCTCGGAGCCCTCCGCATGGACGCTGCCGCCCATGGGAATGACGAGAGCCTCGCCGGCAAATCGAATCTGATCCTTGTGCTCGGGTCCCTCGCGCAAAACCAGCGTGTCCTTCCCGCGCGCCTTTACTGTGAAGTCCGCCGGCCGGTCCATGCCGGTGCGGAAACCGACGGCGCCTTTCCTGTCCGCGCTCAGCCGCACCACGATCACTTCGTCGGGCACGGATGCAAATACTTCGCGCGCATAGTGCACGCCGTCGATGGCGTAGGTCACTCGCGCGACGCCCGTTTCAAGGTCGAGCTGGCGGCGGTAATCGGCGATGGTTCCTTGGTTCGACGAGCGCAGATACAGATCGCCCAGCGTGCTGTAACCGGGCATTCCGGCAGGGATGCCAATCATCTTGTCCTGCGCGAGTTTTTCGGCGGCGGAGATTTTGGCGCCGTCAAGACCCTGCGACTCGAGGAGAAGCTTGCGGATCTCCGGCACTGCTTCGTGCGCCCCAGGGTTCAGGCGGTTTGCGCGGCTGCCCTGCCACAGAGAAGACTCGTTCAACTGCAAGTGCTCGTCCGCGCCCGAGGTCTGCGAGCCATCGAGCAGCGCGGCGTTCTGACGCGAAAACTGCTCGTCGCCATTGTTCTTGCCGGCGTTGGCGCCGCCGAAAACCATCGCGCCCAGGCGGCCGTTCCCCACGGGCAGAGCACGATCCCAGATGGGAGCGGGAGACCGATACCAAAGCATCGCGTGCGAACTCTGCGCAGTCGCCTGCCCCCATAGACAGGCGTGTGCGAGCAGGATTGCGATACCTGCCGCCACGCTTAGTTTTATGACTCGATTCATCGTCGCCCGCTCCATCCGGTTAGTACGGTCTAGCGCTTTCAGTCATGCCGGGCCAGGCATCGGTCCGGAAGGGGACGGCGGGCAGGCCTGCGCCGTTATACAAAGTCGCCGCGGGGTTCGATTGCCAGGCGTAACGGACCTCCTGCGGATTTGGAACGTCAGGCGAGGAGACGACGATCGTGTCGCCCTCGATGCGGGCATCGGCCCAGTGCCATTGGCGATCCTGGCCGGCGACAGAAAACTCTTCCAGCTTTGCGCCCTTCACCACAAGACCGCCGTCGGTATGCGTGAGGTGAACTTTGATTGAGCCCGGCAGCCTCTCGGCCGAGGCGAAAGTCGGACCCGCGTAGACGACCTTCTTCCCGTATTGATTTGCCAGCGCGCACAGCGCGAGCCGCTCGCCCACAGGCTGCTTGTCCTTGGCATGAATGTTGTCCGCGTCGCCTGTGTCGATGGTTTCGGCCAAACAGGAGTTGGGAATGGTGGCGGCGGCGATAGCCTGCGATTCGCGGGTTTCAGTCCACTCCTCCCCGGTCACCGGAACAGGACTGCGCGGCTTGAAAGCCGGCAGGCCGACGATGTAGAAGGGAAAATCTCCCTGCCCAAACAGCTTGCGCCAATCGGCGACCATCGCCGGCAGAAGTTTTCGATACTGGTAGCCGCGCGGCGAGTTTTGTTCGCCCTGGTACCAAATGGCGCCTGTTATTGCCAGCGGCGCGACCGGCCTAAGCATGCCCTCGTAGAGCACCGTCGGCATCACGGGCCAGTTCTCGTAGGCGATGGGCAGTTGCATCGGCGGACGCGCGTCCACGCTCACCTTGGCTTTCCATTCACCTGCCATTGCAATCGTGGTCTTGTCGCCCAGCGTCAAATGCAGTTCCTCAGGCTTGCCCAGAAATCCGCCGTCGGGCTTGGTCTTGAGAACGCGGATGGCGATGGTATTGCGTCCCGGCTTCAACGCGCTACTCAGAAAGTAGACGCGCGGATTCTCCACCCAGGAGCTGCCACCTACTTCTTTCCCGTTGACGTAAACCGTATCCATGCGCTCGATGGAGCCGAGGAAGAGCATCATCCTTCCGGCCGGCAGCGGATCGGGCAGCACGACCTCTTTGCGGAACCAGACCAGAGCAGGCTCCGTCGGTACGCCCAACTCGGCAAAGCCGCCAGGTATCGTGACTGTCTTCCAGTCTGAATCGTCGAACTCCGGACTTCCCCATTTGCCCTTGATGCCGATGTCGTGCTCGTCGTACCAGTGCATGACGTAGTTGCCGTACTGCGGCGCGTCGGTGGCCGCAAGCCTCTCCACCTCTGCCAGCGGAATATCGAAGTCGTGGAGAGGCCGCAGGGCCGCGGCGCTGGTCCAGGCTTCGGCGGGAGTGCCTCCCACCGCGTCCACAATCAGGCCGATGGGAACGTGAATCCCCTGCTCCACCTTGCGCGCAAAGTAAAATCCAACCGCCGAGACCCAGTCCGCCGTCGCGGGCGACAACACCGACCACTTGCCGCCGATGAGATCGGTGCGCCGGTAGGCGGGATTTCCTACCACCGAGAAGAATCGGATCGTTGGGAAGTCGGCCGTCTTTGCATCCGCGGGTCCAGTGAGTGCGAAGCGCAGCGGCAGGCCCATGTTCGACTGGCCGCCGCATAGCCACACGTCGCCGACCAGCACATTGTTCAGTTCAACCGTCTGGCTGCCGACGATTTTGATCGTGTATGGGCCACCCACCGGCGGCGGGTCGATCTTCACTTCCCAGCGTCGATCGGCGCCCGCGACGCCGGAGGCTTTGGTGTCGCCGATCTGCACCTGGACCTTGTCGCCGGGCTCCGACCAACCCCAAATTGTGTTCGGCTTGCCGCGCTGAAGCACCATATTGTCGCTGAAGAGCGGGCTGACAAAGGGCTGCGTCTTCGGAGCCGGCGGTGGCATCGGCGGCATGCCCGGCGTGTTCTGCGCCCAAGCACCGGGGATGAGTGGGAGCAGAATGCCGGTTGCTGCAATAACAAGACGAATGAATTTGATCATCATGATTCCGAGTCCTCTTCCGCTCAACGAACATCCGCTGTGATTCATTGAATGTCCAAGGAAATTCTACTCGGGCAGCGTCTTCGTGCCCACCACCTGGAACGTCCCCGTCACTGTGGGCGCACCCGTGTCCGGCTGGCCGCCGCCGATCGATACGGTATAAGCGCCTTCCGCAACAATCGGCTCACCCGCCGCGCTCACCATGCTCAACTCGCGATCCTTCAACTCGAAGCTCACATGCTGCGACTCACCCGGCCTCAAGTGAACGCGCTTGAAGCTGCGCAGAGCCCGCAGCGGCGCTCCCGGCACATTCGGGAAGCTGAGGTAAAGCTCCGCGACCTCATCGCCCTCGCGCTTTCCCGTATTCTTGACCGTCACAGCGGCGGTAAGCGGATCGCCTGCTGCGATCGCGTTCTTCGGCAGCGTCAGATTGCTGTAAGAAAAAGTCGTGTAGCTCAATCCATAGCCGAACGGATAAAGCGGCTTGCCGTGGAAATAGCGATAGGTGCGATTCTGCATCGCATAGTCTTCAAAGGGCGGCAACTGGTCGACGCCGGTGTAGAACGTCACCGCCAAGCGGCCCGCGGGATTGTTCTTTCCTGAGAGTGTTTCGGCAATCGCCGAGCCGCCTTCTTCACCCGCATACCATGACTCGAGGATCGCGTTCACGTGTTCGTTGGCCCAGTTCACCGCAAGCGCGCTTCCATTCGCCAGCACGAGCACAACAGGCTTTCCGGTCGCCGTCACAGCTTCCAGCAACTTCTCTTCAGGTTTTGGAAGATCGATGCTGGTGCGGTCGCCGCCCTTGAATCCCTCCTCGTTGACCGGCATCTGCTCCCCCTCGAGGTCGCCGGTAATGCCGAGAACAGCAATCACAACGTCAGCGTCTTTAGCCGCGGCTATCGCCTCCGGACTCGGCCCGGGGTCGTACTTTGCCCAGAACAACTGCGCCTCGACAGGGCCCTTCTCGTTCAACTCATACCTGACTCTGAGCGCCGCCTTCTTGCCTTGCTCCAGATGAATGTGCCCGGCCTTTGCCGCTGCGTGTTCGGCGTCGAGATACTCCATGGCCAGCGGCTTGCCATCGATCATGATCATCGCCGAGTTGCCCTTGGCGCGCACGCCGATGTTGTACTCGCCGGTTTCGGCCGCGGTCACAAAGCCCTCCCATGTGACCGTAAGCGGAAACTTGCCCGCCGCCTCCTGAGGAACGCCCTCCGTCGTCAGATCGACAGTGTTCATTGTTTTCATCGCCAGCAGAGTGCCCCCGCCAAAAAAACCGCCCCCCGATGAGAACCTGGCGGTCAGTCCCGGCTTTCCCTCCGGCGTGGTCAGCACGGACTCTGGAATCGGCTCGCCGTCGGTGCGCAGAAACTGTGTTCCGGGCACAAATGTAATGTGGGATTCAGGAAACTCCGCCTTGAGCCCCTCAAGCACAGACACGGTGTGCGAAGGCGTGCCGTTGTAGTTGCCGAGCAGATATTTCGTTTGATCCGCCAGCGGCCCCACCACCACGATCTTGATTGCGCCCTTCTTCAATGGAAGCGTGCCGTCATTCTTGAGCAGCACCATGGACTCGGCGGAAAGCTTGTGAGCCAGTGCGCGATGCTCGGCGCTTTCAAGTTCCTTTTCATCGATCTTCGAATACGGAACCAACTCCGGCGGATCGAACATGCCCAGCTTCATCCGCGCTGTGAACAACCGGATCAATGCCGTATCGATCTCGCTCTCTTTCAGAATGCCCTGCTTATAGGCATCGAGGTAGGGCCTGTAATCGTGATCGTCGTTGACCTTGGCGAAGTCGATGCACTCGTTATCCAGGCCGCGCTGAATGGCCAGCGCGGAAGCCTCCGGCTGCGTCTTCGTAAAATGATGATCGCGGTAGATGTTGACGACAGCATCGCAATCGGAAACCACGTACCCCTTGAAGTTCCACTTGCCCCGCAATTGATCCTGCAGCAGAAACTCGTTTACGCAAGCAGGCTGGCCATTGATGCTGTTATAAGCGCACATCACGGAGCCGGCCTTGCCCTCGGCCACCGCTGCGCGAAACGCCGGAAGGTAGGTGTCCACTTCGTCATGCTTGCTCACCGTCACGTCCGCGGTGTGGCGCGTCGGCTCGGGCCCGCTGTGCACTGCGAAATGTTTCGGCGTCGAAATTACGCGATAGTATTTCGGATCGTCGCCCTGCATGCCGGTGACGTACGCGACCGCCATGCGTGCCGAGAGAAATGGATCTTCGCCGTAGGTCTCTTGCCCGCGTCCCCAGCGTGGGTCGCGGAATATGTTCACGTTCGGCGCCCAGAAGTCGAGGCCTTCGAATACATTGCTGTGCCCGTCGCGCACCGCCTGCACGTGCTTGATGCGGCCTTCGACACCGATGGCAATGGCCATGCGGTGAATCGAATCCGGATCGAAGGTTGCGGCCAGTCCCACGGGTTCCGGATACTCGGTGACGCCGGGCCGTTGCACGCCGTGCAGGGCTTCACTCCACCAGTCGTACGCCGGAATATTCAGCCGCGGCACGGCCCGCGACTGATTCACAAGCTGGGTAACCTTTTCATCCACGGTCATGCGGTGAACAAGATCTGCAGCGCGCTGTTCGGCGGGCAGCGCGGGGTTCAGATACGCAGGATGATCGGAGCTTTGGGACCACAGCCCGTTCACATACAAGACTGCAATGATGGCAATGAGGATTGGATAGATTGCTTTTCGCACGTTTCTCCCGCTGGGACCGATGGAATAGGTTTGCGATTCGGTAAACGATTACACTCCTGGCGCAAGCGCCCCGCATCGAGGAATGATAGTCCCCCGGCTTGGAGAGGTTCTACTGAAAAAGCCTGGGCGCGAAGTCTTTCAGATCCCGGCGCCAAGTCTGCCATTCGTGCGCGGTGCCGGGCGATTCGTAGTAAATGTGTTTGACCTTCGCATCGTCCAGCGATGAATGCAGTTTCGCAATGCCCGCGTGCATCATGGCAGGTTCTTCGGTCCCAACGCCGATCCAAAGCAAATGAACCCGTTTCGCAAAGGCATCCGGATCGGCCAGCGCTCCGTGAAGGTCGGTCTTCGGATCGAATTTGCCGTTACCCATAACAAAAGCCGCCCCGCTGAACCCGCCAATGTACGAGAACATGTCGAGGCGATCGAATGTAACCTGGAAGGTTTGCATTCCGCCCATGGAAAGCCCGGCCATGGCGCGATGATCGCGATCTGCAACGGTTCTGAATTTGGAATCGATGAAGGGAATCAGCACCTGTGTCAAATCGTCTTCAAACGCTGCCGCCGACTCTTGCATCGCCTTCATCATTTCCGGTGAGCCAAACGGCTTTCCGGTCAGATCGGGCGGGACGTATCCAACCCGCTTCGCGTAACCGTTCGCCATCACAATGATCATCGGCTTGGCGCTCTTGCTTGCGATCAGGTTGTCGAGGATGAAGTTCGCATGGCCTTGCTTGATCCAACCGGTTTCGTCTTCCCCGCCGCCATGCTGCAGGTAGAGCACCGGATAGCGCATCTTGGTCTCCGTGTCGTAGCCAGGCGGCGTGTAAACCAACGCGTCACGCCAGTCGCCGGTCACGCTGGAGTGGTACCAGACCTCCCGTACCTGGCCGTGGGGAACGTCCTGCGGCAGGTAATAGGTTGCCCCCGGCTCAGGAACCTCGACGGCGCTTGCATCCTTGCTGCCCCCGTAGAATGAATGGCTATTGGGATCGCTCACTTCCACTCCGTCGACGATCAGCGTGTAGTAGTGAAGTCCCGGAGCAAGCGGCGGCGTCGTGATTGTCCAGAATCCGTCTGCCTGCTTCTCCATATCCAGTTTCGGCCCGCTCCAGAAGTTCAGCTTCACCTTCGCTGCATCGGGAGCTTTCACCCGAATCTGCACTCTGGAGCTGCTGTCTACTCGCGGATATGCTGCACCGGCAACATTGGTAGCAGCGGGCTGGAAGTCACCTGATTCCTGAGCGCAGCATAAGCTGGCAGATAGGAGCATTACGAATACGACGCACTTCATCCCTCTTCCCCCATTTCGAACTGAATTTTCGACTCCATTCGTTTCGGCGCTTGACCGGGGAATCGTCTTCCTTCCCGATGAGAACCAAAGGGCCGCGCAAGTAGGCGTCGGCTCTATTAAAACCGCGCCCTGGTCCGCTTGGCCGAGCATCCGAATCCTATGCTCGCGGGACATTGAACGAAAAGTCGTATTTTTCAGCCCAATATATCGATTTATTAGATATATTTATTATGATGAAGACCACCCTCGATGAATGGGAGATCCTGCAGACAGTTGTTCAGTTAGGCGGCTTCGCGCCCGCCGCCGAACAGCTCAATCGCTCGCAATCTACAATCAGCTACGCAATCGCTCGACTCCAGGAACAACTTGGCATAAAGCTCTTTGAGCAGAAGGGAAGAAGAGCCCACCTGACGGAAGCGGGACGTTTGTTGCTCGCCGATGCCGAACCCCATTTGGCGGGACTTCACCAGCTCGAACAGCGAGCTCTCTCGCTGGCGTCGGGAGGGCAATCTGAGATTCGGCTGTCGGTGGATAGCATTTTTCCCAACGAGCGGCTCTTCGCTGCTCTCGCCGAATTCGCTCGCCGGTTTCCCTATGTGCACCAAAAACTGCGCCAGGCCACTTTTCTCTCCGCCGATTCGGAGTTCTCAGCGCACAATGCTCATCTATGTGTCGCCGGATTGATGTCGCGCGAGTATTTCGTCAAGCCGATTCTCGATATCAGGATGCTTGCGGTCGCCCGAAAGGAGCATCCACTCCATGCGTTGAAACGACAGGTTTCCCGGATCGACATGATGCAGCACATGCTCGTGATTATTGAAGGGCAAAACGCCAGCAATATCAAGCGGCAACCGCGCAGCCCCGCGCAGCGCTTTCTGCCTGTCAGTACGATTGAAGCTGCGATTGATGCAGTTCGCAGCGGACTTTGTTTCGGCTGGCTCCCCGTCTACCGAATTCAGCCTTACCTTGAGAGTGCTGAATTCGTTCCCCTCAGTATGCCGGTCGGCGGCTTGAGGGAGGTTCGGCTCAATCTCGTCTGCAAGGATGCGAGTCTGGGCAGCCGCGAAGTGACCGCCCTTGCCGAGTTACTTGGCATGGGTGGTGAAACACTGGCCATCTGAAGATGCGGTCCGAACCGCGCCCTCCCCTCGCCGCCGGCGCTTCAGCCTATTGATCGACAAGGCCGATAGAAATAAAACGGTTTATTCGATTTGCTAAGACTCTCTGCGCTTCTGTATAGTCCAACCTCCAGAGAACGTTTTCGCAATTGGCAGGTCTGTCGCGCGGGCTGTGTGCCTTGGGGAGCAACCGGTTCCCAGCCAGTCGATCTGTCGCCATCTTTCAGGAGTTGTCATGAGTTTTCGCGGTGTTCGCTTGGTCCCTCGCATTCTTCTTGTATTGCTGGTTGCAACTGCGCCCTTAATGGCCCAGGAAGCTTCTCATCTGTCCATCGATGCATCCAAGGCCGGAGCAAAGATCGATCGCAACCTCTTCGGCCAGTTCGCTGAGAACCTCGGACACGGGCTATACGAGGGCATTTGGGTTGGGCTGGATTCCCCGATCCCCAATACGCGCGGCATCCGCAACGACGTTGTTACTGCCCTTCGAGCGTTAAAAGTGCCCAATGTCCGCTGGCCGGGCGGCTGCTTTGCCGATCAGTATCACTGGCGCAAGGGCATCGGCCCAGCGGCGCAGCGGCCGGCAACGCTCAACTCCGCATGGGGCGGCGTGGTCGACACCAACGCCTTCGGCACCGACGAGTTCATGGACTTCATTCACCAGATCGGCAGCCAGGCTTACGTCTCGGTCAACGTGGGCTCGGGAACTCCGCAGGAAGCGAACGATTGGCTGGAGTACATGACAGCCGCCCAGCCCACTGCGCTGGCCAAAGAGCGTGCCGCCAACGGTCACCCCGACGCCTACAAGGTGGGCTTCCTCGGTATTGGAAACGAAAGCTGGTCCTGCGGCGGCGACATGACGCCGGACTACTATGTGAGCCAGCTCAAGATCTTCGGCCGCTTCGTCAACAACGTCAATCCGTTGCAGCAAAGCCAAAACCAGATGCTCAAGATCGCCGTCGGCCCCGGATTTCCAGAGACCGATTGGACCGAGGCGGTGATGAAAGCCTGGCAGCATCACGACTGGAGCTGGGACATCGACGGCGTTTCGCTGCACTGGTACACGGTGCCCAACGGATGGCCGCCCTCGACGCCTTCGACAGGCTTCGGGGTTGACGATTACAGCAAGGCGCTGAAGTCTACGCTGTTCATGGATGAGTTTCTGCGCAAGCAGGAGACCGTCATGGACAAGTACGACCCGCAGAAAAAGGTCGCGCTGGCGGTGGACGAATGGGGCGCATGGCACGCGCCGCTGGCCGGCTCCAATCCGGCTTTCCTGGTCCAGCAAAACAGCTTGAGAGACGCGATTCTCGCTTCGCTGAACCTGAATATCTTCGCGCGTCATGCCGACCGCGTGCGCATGTCGAACATCGCCCAGATGATCAACGTGCTGCAAGCCATGATCCTGACGGACAAGGAGAAGATGGTTCTCACTCCGACCTACTACATTTACAAGATGTACGTGCCGTTCCAGGATGCGACGTTTGTTCCGGTCGCCTTTGACGCCGGCGCCTTCCGGCAGGGCAGCATAAGCCTGCCGCGGGTGGATGCTCTCGCCGCCAAAGACGCGTCGGGAAAACTTTGGCTCGAAATCACGAACTTGGATCCCGAGAAGCCGCTTGAAATCGATGCGGACATCGCCGGCATGGCGATCAAGTCGGCGAAGGGAGAGACGCTGACCGCGCCCGCCGTCGATAGCGTGAACACTTTTGCAGCGCCAAACAGCGTTGTTCCAAAGCCGGTTTCCGCAAGTGTGAAGGGCGGCAAGCTGACTCTGAAAGTTGAGCCGAAATCTGTGACGGTCATCTCGCTGGAGCCATGACCTGGGCGGCGATTAGCCGCACTTGACTCCGGAAACCGTGATGATCGGAAGGTTCGGCGAACAAATACGCGCTCGGTGCAACTCCGGATTCGACCGAGGATGTTCCGTTCAGCGTGAACATTTATTTGCGTTCTCTGCGGCACCGCAGCCAGCGCGAAGACGACAAATTCGGAATGAGGACAATGATGAAGAATACAAAGTTTTGTTTTGCACTAATGCTGGGGATGGCCGCGTCGCTGGGTACCATGCTCTGTGCGCAGGTTCAGACCATCGTTCCGCCGGTTGTCGAGGGCGCGAAGCCGGAAACGGTCGAGCACATCAAAATCCACGGCGCGGCGCTCGAAGGCAATCTCGAGGGAGATGCTGTCGACCGCGACGCCTTGGTCTTTTTGCCGCCGAGTTATGCCAAAGACAAGCACCGCCGCTACCCGGTCGTCTATGCGCTGCACGGCTACTCGATAGGCGCCGAGCAGTGGTCCCATGAGATTCATGTGCCGCAGACCATCGAAGGCGCATTCGCTCAGGGCGCCAATGAAATGATCGTCGTGCTGCCGGATTCAAAGACCGTCTACAACGGCTCGATGTATTCGAGTTCGGTGACCACCGGCGATTTTGAAAACTACGTCGCCCGCGACGTTGTCGCTTATATCGACGCGCATTACCGCACCATCCCCGAGCGCACCAGCCGCGGCCTCGTGGGCCACTCGATGGGTGGCTATGGAGCCTCGCGCATCGGCATGAAGCACTCCGGTGTTTTCGGAGCGCTTTACATCATGAGCCCTTGCTGCATGTCACCGATGAGCGGCGGCGGCCCCGGTCCCGCGGACCGGATGAAAGAGATGGCCATCGCCGGTGAGAAGAAGGTTGCCGCGGCCAAATCTCCAGCCGAACTTGCAGCGGCCTCGCCGGGCTTCGCCGCAGCGCAGTATGCAACGGCAGCCGCGTGGGCTCCCGATCCCAAGAATGCCCCTCTCTACTTCGACCTCCCCACCAAGGACGGGGTTCCGGTGCCGGAGGTTCAGGCAAAATTCACGGCCAATGCGCCCCTGGTCTTCGTCCACCAGTACATCGGGAATCTCAAGCAGTATCGCGCCATCGCCATGGACGTGGGCGATCAGGATGGGTTGCGCATCGATGCGGGCAAGCTGCACGACATCTTCGATAGCTACGGGATTGCCAACAGTTTTGAGATCTATCCCGGCACCCATACCAGCGCCGTTGCCGACCGCTTTCAGAATCACGTGCTGCCTTTCTTCAGCAAGAACCTTTGTTTTGCGGCAGGCTGCAAATAGATTTGCGCAGGAGTTATGCCATGTTTGACCGTTCGCGCCGCAGTTTTCTTAAGACTTCCGCCGGAGCCGCCGGCCTCTGCCTGGTTGGCCCCTCGGCTCTCGTTCATGCCTCATTGACCAATGAGCACGAGCATCCCGCGGGCAGGCTCGAGTCCTTTCCGCTTGCCTCGGTTCGACTCAGCCCCGGCATCTTCAAGGAGCAGGAAGAGATCAACGCCCGCTATCTCGACTCGCTCCCGGTAGATCGGCTGCTGCATTCCTTCCGCGTCACCGCGGGCATCACCTCCACCGCCACGCCGTACAAGGGATGGGAAGATCCGACCTGCGAATTGCGCGGTCATTTTGCGGGCGGGCACTTTCTTTCTGCCGTTGCGCTCGCCTCGGCAGGCTCCGGGAACACGGTCCTCAAGGCCCGCGGCGATGAGCTTGTGTCAGGTCTCGCCGCATGCCAAAAGAAGATCGGAACCCGCTACCTGAGCGCGTATCCGACCGATCTGTTCGAACATCTTGCCCAGGGCAAGCCGGTCTGGGCGCCTTTCTACACCTACCACAAGATCATGGCCGGCTTGCTCGACATGCATCAACTCACCGGCAACGCCGACGCACTGCAGATTGCCGAAGGCATGGGCCAGTGGGCGCACGAATATTTCTGGGGCATTAGCACCGACCAGCGCCTCCGCATGCTGCGCACCGAATACGGCGGCATGAACGAGGTCCTGGCCAACCTGGCCGCGGTGACAAAGAAGGACCGCTACCTCGATGCCGCCCACCTCTTCGAGCAGCCGGGTTTTCTCGATCCCCTGGCAGCGCGCCGTGACGAGTTGCAGGGTCTGCATGCAAACACGCATGTTCCCAAGATCATTGGCGCGGCCCGCATGTACGAAGTCGCCGGAGATCGCCGCTATCGCGAAATCGCCGAGTACTTCCTCACCGAGGTTCTCGATGAACGCAACTACGTCATCGGCAACACCAGTCAGGATGAGCACTGGAAATCGCCCGCCGGACATCTTGAGGGAACGCTCGTCTGGACCAACGCCGAATGCTGCGTAGCCTACAACCTGATGAAGCTTCAGCGCCACGTCTTTAGCTGGACCGGTGACGCGCGCTGGATGGATGCCTACGAGCGCGCGCTCTTCAACTGCCGGCTCGGCACGCAAAACGCGCAGGGCCTCAAGCAGTATTTCTTTCCCCTCGCAGCCGGTTACTGGCGCGCCTACCACTCGCCCGAAGAATCGTTCTGGTGCTGCACGGGCACCGGCGTCGAGGAGTTCGCCAAGTTCGCAGACACCATTTATTTCCGCCGCGGCAGCGACATCTTTGTCAACCAATTCATCGCATCCACACTGGATTGGAAGGACGAAGGCCTCGCAATCGAGCAGGTCACGCAATTCCCGCACGAGCAGGGCACAACGCTCAAAATCAAATCCTCGCGGCCGGCTCCGCGCACCATCCACGTGCGCATTCCCGGCTGGACGACCGAAGAGGCACAGGTAAAGATCAACGGCCGCCCGCTCGAAGCGATGGCCAATCCCGGATCGTATCTTGCCATTCGAAGAATCTGGCAGGATGGCGACACGATCGACGTCAGTCTACCCATGGAGCTGCGGCAGGAGCCGTTGCCTGGCGATAACTCCGTTGCGGCCGCGCTGTATGGTCCGCTCGTGCTCGCCGCCGATCTGGGTGCGGCGCCCCCCGAAGAAGCTTATCGCATCATTCACAGCGGTGACACGGTGCCGAAGAATCTGCCCGCCGCTTTTCCGTTGTCCAAACTAGCTGCCACACCGGATGCGGAAACGAAGCAGTGGATTCATGTCGAATCCGCATCGGAGCTGCGCTTCACCGCTGCCGGTGAAGGCGCAAAATCCCCGGTGATTCCAATGTATGAAATCGGCGATCAGCGCTATTCGGTCTATTGGAAACTGCAAACCCCGACGAAGGAAAGCTGACGCGCAGATTCAAGCCTTGGGCACGGCGGGCTGCGTGTCAACCTCTTCCGGCTCTCTTGCCTCGAAGTTCTCCTCCCACCCGGCGGCGAAGACCTGGAAGCAGTTGCGGCCGCGGTCCTTGGCGCGGTAGAGCGCTGCGTCGGCATGCTGCATCAGCGCTTCGGAATCCATTTCTCCGCCAAAGGCTGTCTCGACTCCAACGCTGACTGAAACCGGCATCTCGATACCGGCAAAGCGGATCGGGCGCGACAGCGAGGAGACCACGGTGGCAGCCACCAGTTCCGCGGCAAGGGCATCGCGAAGCTCCGGCAACAGAACGACAAACTCGTCCCCTCCCAGCCGGACCACTGTGTCGCTCGTCCGCACCGCTTCCATCAGTCGCTGTGCGGTCGCGCGGAGCACTTCATCGCCAGCCTGATGGCCGAATGTATCGTTGATCTCCTTGAACTTGTCCAAATCCACAATCAGCAGCGCTAACCCGCTCCGATGGCGGTGTGCGGTTTCCATGGCATCTTTCATCCGGTCTTCAAGCACCGTGCGAGTCGCGAGGCCTGTAAGGGAATCGTGCTGGGCGAGATGGCGATACCTCTGTTCGCTCTCGCGAAGCAGGTTGGCCTGCAACTCGATCCGTCTTCTCAGAATGACGACCCATCCCAGAACCAAGAGCGTGGCAGTAAGCGCCAGGCCAAGCAAGATGAGTGCATGAGCCTGAGTCCACCAGGAGGGCCGCTCGAGTAGCGTTACGTCAGCCGGAGAGCGCATCAAAACGCGAAAGGACTTGGTCACGGCCACACCGGCGCGCACATTGCTTTGGACGTCGATGCGGTCAGAGCAGATGCCGGTGATGCGCAACCGGCTCCCGATCTTCCAGGCGCGAATTGCAGGACCCGCGAGGCTCTTGGGCAGGGTCGCCGGGAAGAGCGTGTCGCCGGAGGAGAGCTGAAAGGTGACGTCGGAAGAGGTCAGATCGTAGCCTATCAACTGGCCATCGACCTGGATCAACTCGGAGCTGAAGCCCCCGCCCAGAATCTCGTCTGCGGTCGAAGGTTGGGGCGCAATTGGATGGCTAATCCCGGTGGTTCGGAAGACGGCATCGGTGATCACCGGGGAGCTATTGTCGGTCTCCACAAATCCGGCCACGTCGACCAGGTCGCCGACCGTGACCGGGGTGGCCTGACTTGTCTGTGCGCAGATTCCTCGCGCCGTGTCGCGGATGCAGAGTAAAGATCCCGGCCACTGCAGCGTTACGTTTCCGCGCAGGTGGATGCGATGAAAGGGAGTGGAAAAATACTCCTTGGACAATAACTTGTCGATGGGAATCGGAGGGTGCGCAAAGGGATCCTTCGGCGCGGGTTCGAGCACTTGCAGGGCGGCGAGATTCGGCGACTGAAGGTGGACGCCTATCATTTGGCCGTCGGTATTCGTGGTGGGCGCGGCGTTGGCTTGAATTCTGACTTGGGCGTCGACCAAATCGGAATATGTTGCGCCCGGTGTCTTGATCATGGTTACGTCGATGGGGCCATCCACCATCTCCAGGCGCAGCGTTACGCTGTTGGCATATTCGATAACGTGATGAACCGAACCCTCGACCTCAACCCACTGCGCGTCCTCATCGCCATTTCTGAGTTTGGCAAAATTCACGCGTGGCGGGTTTGCGGGCAGAGGAGCGCGGCCGAGGATGCGGATCTGGGGGCTCCCTACGACGGGACCAAACCCTCCAGGCGCGCTTACCCCCCGCACGTCCACCACGGCTCCCACAAAGAGAGGTTTGGCCGCCTCGCAGGTCAACTTGCAAATCATCTTGATAAAGATGCCGCCGGTCGCATCGTGAATGAAGATGGCCGGCTGTCCGGTGCCGAAGTCCGGATCGAAGTAGGTGATGACCCCGCGCAAATGGACGGGATAAGCGCGTTTGGCTTCCTCGTCGGTAAGACTATGCGCTGCGCGCGCCGTGACGAGCGTGGGCAGTATGCGCTCCGGAAGCGAATTGGCAACCGATGGCGATTGGCTTGCAGACGATAGGCAAATCAAAAGCAGAGCCGCATTGACAGCGGCCCAGCGAAGAGAAAGCGCTCGCTCCGTCCTGGGCAGCTCGCGGAACGAAAACCGGGCCACGCCCGGGAACAGTGCGGTGCTCAATTCCCGGCAACACTGACCGTGGAAGTCTCGATCGCCCTTCGGAATCTCGTGTGCCAAAGTGAGTACCATTTCTCTCTGCGGACAGGCCCATCTTGAACCGGTATCCCAAGGGCCTTATCGGCCTACGCAGAGGAAGAGTTTAATCCCCTCGCCAGCACATTGGCCACTCCAGGTAACCGCCCAAGGTCGAGATACTCGGGCCTGATGACCCTACTGGCAGCTAAAGTTTTTAGCGTCGTTCGTGTCTCCATTCCCCAGATACTGCGCGTGTTTGGGATATGCGCACAACGGACGGCTGCGGCCCGGAAACGCCTTTCCCGTGGCCATCACCGACTCGGGCGCAGTTCCCTTCTCCACCCAGTTCACCAAGGCTCCCAGCATGTCGAATTGGTCGAGCGCCGGTCCTCCTCCGCAGTGGCGCATCCCCGGCACCAGGAACATTTTGCTCCACTCGGACACCTTGTCCGCACCGCCATTTGCCGCGGCAAGCGACCTGTAGTATTCGAGCGTATCCAGCGGCGAGAACCATGGGTCGCTGTCGCCATGGAAGAAGATGAGCTTGCCGCCATTCTGAGAAAACGTCGAGAGATTTGTCGATGCGGGCTCGACCAGCGTATCGGAGGCGTGCAGAGCCTCTTTGTCTACATCGATCTCGGTCGCCGTCGGGTACGAACCGAAGAGGCCTCGGGTGCCGAGAGCGAGCAGTCCCGGAATCATACCCGTCTCCGCGATGCCTGTATCGTAGAGAAACCCTGGGTAGACCTGGGTTCCATACGAGTTCTTCGGTCCGGCAAAGGCCTTTTTGATGGCTGCAATCTTCTCCGGCGCAATGCAGCCATCGCTCTGGCCGCTCTTGCAGGCCAGCACCGCGGGATCGAAATCGCAGCCCATCGGATCGGAGATCATGCCGTCGGCCACGCCGTCCTTCGCGTCGCAGCGATTCATCAATGCATCCATAAAGAGCTTGCGCTCTCCATCGGTGAGGAACTCGTTGGTGAGCGGCTTTCCCGTAGCATCTTTGGGCGCAGCCTGGTTGTACGCCACCGGAATCCACTGGCTGATCGCCAGATTCGACAGGCCGGTGCGCATCGCCGGATCGCCCGAGACTATGCCATTAAAAACCGTCGGAAAACGCTGCGACAGGATCATCCCCTCGCGTCCGCCCGTCGAACAGCCGACAAAGTAGGAATACGCCGCGGGCTTCGCGTAGTACTGAGCGATGATCTTCTTCGCCAGCCCGGCCACCTCCGCATTGGCCAGATAGGCGAAATCGAGATACGCCTGCTGATCGCGCATGAATGAAAAATCGAACGGCCCCGTCTTGGCCTTGTGTCCCGTATCGGTGCTTGCCACCGCGAACCCGCGGACGAGAGCAGGTTTGTCGCCGGAGTACGACGCTCCAAGAGGGTACGACACAACGCCGTTGCCGCCGCCGCCGCCCTGCATCATGAAGTCACCGTTCCATGCCGCCGCCTCGGGCAAGGCCAATGCAAAACCAATACCGAATTCTTCGCCGTCCGCGCCTTTGCGCCGATTGATCACGCCATCCACGCGGCAGTGCGCAGGCAATGGGCCGATAGCCTGAGCGCCGGGATACGGAGCGGGAATCGTTGTGCCGGCCGGAATCATGGCCGCCTTGGTAATCTCGACACCATCGAACTTGAGATGACCTAGATCCACACACGAGTTTGCCGGCTGAGCCCCGGCAGCGCCGGAAGCACACAACCCTGCAACGAACCAATGCACTAGCCTGAAACGAATCATAAAGAACCTTCTTTCTGAAAGTGGGCTGCAAACAAATTGCGGAACATACTCACCTTTCGCGAATCGCCTGGGACCGATGCCGCGTGTTCCGGTTTTTGTGACAAGAGCCTCGACCGGTCCCGGCATTCAGAGACCGGCAATAGCTCACCAATAGGCCGCATAGATGAAATCGCGCGAGGGA
>Ga0326727_10002300_pt1 | contig 66199 bp, 57 predicted proteins | sample MB2enrmetagenome_FD_207643 | JGI IMG/M metagenome (GOLD analysis project Ga0326727, IMG submission 207643) | Lab enriched peat soil microbial communities from McLean, Ithaca, NY, United States - MB29MY | ecosystem: Environmental > Terrestrial > Soil > Wetlands > Peat | place: USA: New York...
GGACATTTCGTACCGTGGTCCCTTGACCGGACCGTCCAGGAATTGGCCCGGGCCACACTAGACCTATGGCGCGGCGGCATAGCGGTGTCCAGGATCGGCCTGGCCCCCGAGCCCTCCCTGGAAGCTGTCGTGCTGGCCGGGCCGAGGCATCCGGCCCTCGGGACCATGGTCCGGGCCAGGGCCCTTTGGTTGGATATTCGCGCGCGCCTGGAGGGACTTCAGGGCGTGCGTCTCCCGGGACACCGGATGGCGCGCCTCTGTGCTCCCCAACGCGTGAGCGGCGAGTTTTGGGGGCACGGGCGGGAGCTGGAAGGGGCCTACGGCGAGCTTGGCCTGCACCCTGGGGTCGTGGTATTTGAGGACCGAGAGGATTTCATGCTGGAAGTATTCTCATGATGCGCGGCGCAACGTACACCCTGCGCGCCAGACGGGTAGCGGCCATGCAGCCCGGCCGTGAGATCATCCTGGACGGGGCTGTGGCCGTGCACCAGGGGCTGGTGGTAGAGGCCGGTTCCTGGCGCGAGCTGAAGAGCAGCTGCCCAGCCGAAGTGCGCGACCTGGGCGAGGTCACCCTGCTGCCCGGGTTGGTCAATGCCCACACCCACCTGGAGCTGTCCCACCTGGGGCTGCCCCCCGAGACCGGGCGAGGCTTCCTGGAGTGGGTACGCTGGCTGGTCGCCCAGCCCGTGTCGGACGTGGACCATGCGTCCCTGGACCGGGCCGTGGCTATGCTCACGGCCTGTGGAACTGTAGCCGTGGCCGACGTCACCAACCGCCACCCCCTGCTGGTGGCCGCCCGGCTGGCCGCCCGGGACCTTGATTACCGGCTTCAGTTCGAGCGCTTCGGCTACCAGGGCGACGCGCCCCTGCCACCTCTGGCGCCCATCTCCGAGGTGCCCGAGGAACGGCTGACCCTGGCCGGGCACGCCCTGTACTCCACCAACCCCGAGTCCCTGCGCCGGGCCAAGGACTGGGACACGGCCAGGGGTCGGACCTTCTCCATCCATCTGGCCGAGCACCTGGGTGAAGTGGAACTTTTGGCCCAGGGAACCGGAGATTTCGCGGAATTCATGCAAAGCCGAATCCTGCCCCGCGACTTCACCCCGCCCGGGCTCTCCCCCGTGGCCTGGGCCGACGCCCTGGGCCTCATCGACGAACGGACCCTGGCCGTGCACGTCGTGCACGTGTCAAAAAGCGATATCGACTTGCTCAAACTTCGAGGGGCCTCCGTGTGCCTGTGCCCGCGCTCCAACGCGGTCATCGGCGTGGGGCGGGCCGACCCCAGGGCCTTCTTGGACGCAGGCCTGCGCTGCTGCCTGGGCACGGACTCCCTGGCCTCCGCGCCAGACCTGGATCTGTGGGAGGAGCTGCGGGCCCTGCTCGGCCTGACCGGGCTCACCCTGGCCGAGGCCGCGCGCCTACTCACGGCCAACCCCGCAAATGTTTTCGGCTTCTCCCGCCTGGGCCGGTTCGCCCAAGGTTGCGATCCACGCTACGCGGTGGTCCCCCCCGATCTGGAAAAGGCGCTTGACGATTGACGCGGCCGCGTAAGGTATGGGAAATATCCTCCGCCGAGCGCTTGGCCACCCCCCACACCAAGGAGCCGTATGACCTGGCCACACAAGGACCTTCTGGATGTCACCCAGCTCACCAAGGCCCACGCCCTTGAGATTCTGAGTGCGGCCAAGTCCTTCCAGGAGATCAACTCCAGGCCCGTGAAAAAGGTGCCCATCCTCAAGGGCAAGTCCGTCGTTCTCTTCTTCGCCGAACCTTCCACCCGCACCAAGACCAGCTTCGATGTAGCCGGCAAGCGCCTCTCGGCGGACACCTTCTCCCTGGCCAAGAGCGGCAGCTCACTGGCTAAGGGCGAATCCCTCAAGGATACGGTACTCACCCTCCAGGCCATGAAGCCGGACGCCATCGTCCTGCGACACGATATGAGCGGCGCGGCCCAGTTCATCGCCAGCCGCCTGGAGTGCTCGGTGATCAACGCCGGCGACGGCTGGCACGCCCACCCCACCCAGGCCCTGCTGGACGCCTTTACCCTTTCCGAACGCTGGGATGGTTTCGAAGGCAAGACGGTGCTCATACTGGGCGACATCGCCCACAGCCGCGTGGCCCGCTCCAACGTGCGCCTGCTCACGCTTCTGGGCGCTTCCGTTCGCCTGTGCGCCCCCAAGACTTTGCTGCCCACGGCAGTCGGCTCCTGGGGAGTCCCGGTCTTCTCCGACCTGGACGAGGCCGTGCGCGGCGTGGACGCGGTCATGTGCCTGCGGCTGCAGCTGGAGCGCCAGCAGGCCGGGCTCCTGCCCGACATCCGCGAATATTCCCGGCGCTTCTGCATGACCACTCCCCGGTTGGCCCGCGCGGCCAAAAACGCCGTGGTGCTCCACCCCGGCCCCATCAACCGGGGCTGGGAGATTGCCTCGGACCTGGCCGACTCCAGGGAGAGCCTCATCCTGGACCAGGTGGCCTCCGGGGTAGACGTGCGCATGGCCCTTCTGCACCTGTACCTCACCCGCAAGGAACGCAAGGAGTAGCCCGTGTCCCATGCCGATCTCGTGGTGCGGGGCGCCGCTCCGGCCACCGGCTTGAGTGAGCCCGCGGACCTGTTCGTAGCCAAGGGCCGCATTCTGGCCCTGGCCTCGGCCGGGTCCAGGCCTGTACCCGAAGGGGCCAGGACGGTGGAGGCCGACGGGATGCTCCTTTTCCCCGGCCTCTCTGACGTGCACGTCCACCTGCGCGAGCCCGGCCAGGAATGGAAGGAGACCATCGCCACCGGACTTGCCGCCGCCATCAAGGGCGGCTTCGTCAACGTGATGTGCATGGCCAACACCGACCCGGTGAACGACCAGGCCAGCGTCACCGCGACCATGCTGGAAAAGGCCCTCAGGTCCCACCCCCGGGGGCCGCGACTGTACCCGGTGGGCGCGTTGACGGTGGGCCTCGCGGGCAAGGCCCTGGCCCCCATGGAGGAGCTCAAGGCGGCCGGGTGCAAGGCCTTCTCCAACGACGGCCGCCCGGTGGCCGACAGCGAACTGTTCCGGCGAGCCCTGGAATACGCCTCCGACCTGGGCCTCACGGTCATCGACCACTGCGAGGACCCCTTCCTGGCCCCTGGCGCCGGGATCAACGAGGGGGTGGTCAGCGCCCGCCTGGGCCTACGCGGCGCGCCCGTTGCCGGGGAGGCCATCCAGGTGGCCCGGGACTGCCTGCTGGCCAGGTACCTGGGGGTGCCCATCCACCTGGCCCACATCTCCTGCCAGATGAGCGTCGAAATCATCCGCCAGGCCAAGGCCCAGGGGGCGCCGGTCACCGCCGAAACCTGCCCCCACTACCTCGTCCTCACCGAGGATGCCTGCGAGGGCTACGACACCAACGCCAAGGTCAACCCGCCCCTGCGCACCCGCCAGGACCAGTTGGCCCTGCTGGCCGCCCTGGAGGACGGAACCATCGACGTGCTGGCCACGGACCACGCCCCACACGCCTCTCACGAGAAGGAAACCCCCTTCGCCGAAGCCCCCAACGGCATTTCCGGGCTGGAGACCGCCCTCTCCGTCACCTGGGAACTGACCGCGCGCGGCGAACTGTCCGCCCAGGCCCTGGTGAACGCCTGGTGCGTCCGGCCGGCCGAAATCTTCGGCCTGCCGCTCAACCGCTTCCAGGAAGGCGACCCGGCTGACTTCATCCTCTTCGACCCTTCAGCCCGTTGGACCGTCACCCCCCAGGCCCTGGCCTCCAAGGGCAAGAACACCCCTTTCCTGGGCAGGGAGCTGTCGGGACTGGTCAGGGCCGCCTACGTGGCCGGAAATAATGCGTTGTAACAATTTGGAGAGAAAATGAGCCAGTCTTTCAAGGACGCCGTTGGCATCTGCAAGGCCATCATCCGCAACGGCTACGACGCCTACATCATCAACGCCAAGCTGCAAAAGACCCTGCTCGCCGGGCTCAGGGAACCCGAATTGGACATCTGCACCGACGCCAGCCGCGAGGAACTCCACAAGCTCTTCCCCAAACTGGCCGAGGAGCACGGCGAAGCCTTCGCCCAGCTCATGGAAGGCGAAACCCTGATTCACTTCCATCGGGCAAACACCGCCAAGGCCTCCCACCCCGAGGAATGCCTGGTGCGCCTGACCACCCGCCTGGCCAAGAAACTTACCGAACTGGAAGAACTTCCCCCCAACCTAGCCTGCCCCTACCTGCCCAACCCTGAGGACCCCATGGACGGCTTCGCCGACTTTTCCGAAGGGGTCATCCGCTTCAAGGGCATCCAGGACCAGACGCTGCGCCAGGATTACCTGCGGGCCATCCGGGCCATGCGCTACAGCGCCAACTTCGGCATCCCCATTGGCCCCAATTCCTGGATGGCCATCCTGCGCGCCGGGCAGCGCGTCCTGGACTATGTGCCCGTCTCGGACATCATGGACGAATGGCGCAAGGTGGAGGCCGAGAACATGCACGTATTCGTGCGCCTGCTCTACGAGTCCATGATCATGCACGGCCTGCTGCCTGAGATCGCCGCCTTGGGTCGCATCAAGCAGAAGAAGAACGAGAGCGAGGACGAATCGGTCTTCGAACACACCCTGGGGGTCATGCGCCACTATCCCGAGGAGTTGCCCTACGACTGGTTCGGAACCTTGGCCTGCCTGTTCCACGACGTGGGCAAGCTTCATACCGCCGAAATCGTGGACGGGCACTGGCACTTCCACCAGCACCACCGCGTGGGCGCCAAGGTGACCCGTAAGCTCCTGGGCAGCCTGCGCATGCCCCACGACGAAATCGACCTGGTCTGCCACCTGGTGCGCCACCACATGCGCTTCAACTTCATGCTCACCGACAAGGGCATCCGCCGCTTCAGGAGCCTGGACGAATACCCCCGCCTCATCGAGATGGCTCGGGCCGACATCAAGGCTCGAGGCGGCAACTACAAGGAATTCAACCACAACCTGAAGATGCTCGACCGCACCGAAATCCGCGAGGAGGAACTCGAACCTCTGCTCAACGGCAAGGAGATCATGACCATCCTGGGCATCTCCCCCGGACCGGCCGTGGGCGTCATCCGCGACGCCCTGCTCCAGGCCCAGATCATGGGCGACGTGACCGCAGTCGAGCAGGCCGTGGATTTCGTCAAGAAGTACTCCGCCCGGGAACAGCTCACCGGATGAGCCCCAAAGCCCCAGACGGCACGATCGATGGGATGGACGCGGAAGATTCAAAGGACGCGGTTGCATCGGCTGGAGGGGCAGGCTCGCCGGGCCGGGGGAAACCTAATCTCCTCGACCTGAACTTCCACCAGTTGGAGGGCCTGCTGGTCGGGCTCGGCGAGCCGGCCTTCCGGGCTCGCCAGGTGTGGCAGTGGCTGTGGCAGAAGGCCGTCACCACCCCGCTCGACATGACCAACCTCTCCAAGGATCTGCGCGCCCGGCTGGACCAGGCCTCGGCCATCCGCTGGCCGAGCGTTTCCCGGCGACTGGAAAGTTCCGACGGGACCGTCAAGTTCCTGCTGAAACTTGCCGACGACGCTGAAATCGAGACCGTGCTCATTCCCGAGAAGGACCACTACACCCAGTGCCTCTCCAGCCAGGCCGGATGCGCCATGGCCTGCACCTTCTGCCGCACCGGTCAGATGGGCCTTACCCGCAACCTGACCCACGGCGAGATACTGGGCCAGATTCTGGTGGCCCGCCACTACCTCGCCACACTTGTCTCCCCCCTCAAGCTGCGCAACCTGGTGTTCATGGGCATGGGCGAACCCCTGTTGAACTACGACAACCTCCTGCATGCCCTGGAATCCCTGCACCACCCGCAGGGCCTGGACTTCTCCTCCCGGCGGGTCACCGTTTCAACCGTGGGCATCGTGCCCGGCATCCTGGAATTCGGCCGGGCCGGCCTCGGCTCCCTGGCCGTGTCATTGCACGCCCCGGACCAGGAACTGCGCGAAAAGATCATGCCCAAGGCCGCCAGGGCCCTGCCCCTGCCCCGGCTCATGGAGGTACTCAGGCAGATTCCCCTGAAAGCCAGGGAGACCATCACCTTCGAATACGTGCTCCTGGGCGGCGTCAACGACTCGCCCGAGCAGGCCCGTGACCTCGTACGCCTCCTGTCGCACGTGAAGGGCAAGGTGAACCTTATCGCCTTCAACGAATCCCCCGGCCTGCCCTATCAGGCCCCCTCCCCCGAGCGCGTCGAGGCCTTCCAGAACATCCTCCGAGACAAGGGCATCACCGTCACCCTGCGCAAGAGCAAGGGCCGCGACATCTTCGCCGCCTGCGGGCAACTCCTGGTCGCCCACGAGATGGAGTAGCACCGGGCTTTTCAGCCTCACGCCTTCCTGGTATGGAGCGACAGCGCGCCATGGACCGGTCACGATGCGATTGCCGAACCGTGACGTCAGCCGCCGTTTGGAGGTCTCCCCATGGAAACGCAGTCAATCTTCTCCCGTCTGCTCATCGTCTCCCTCATCCTTCTTCTCTGCGCGGGCGCTTTCATCTTCTACCAGACTAACTACCGGGCCGGGGACGAACTGATTCGTGAATTCCAAGAGCGCGAAGGCAAGACCCTGGAGATCGCCCACTGGCTGGTGGCCGGCAAGGCCCCTTACCGGAATCTGGACGAGCTGCGTGACTACGTGAGGGAACTCTCCAAGCGTTTCGGATTGCGGATCACCTACATTTCCGATGGCAAGGTGCTGGCCGAATCCGATCTGCCTCCCGAAGAAGCCGCCCAGATGGAAAACCACTCCGCCCGGCCGGAAATCGTCGCCGCGCTGCAAAACGGCTCCGGGGCGTCCTCCCGATATAGCGCTACGCTGCATAGGGACATGCTCTACGTGGCGACCCGTATGCAAGAAACGCCTGGACTGCCCGACGGCGTGCTGCGCATTGCGGTTCCCTACTCCTCCGTACAAAAGATGCTGGGCGATTCCCGCGAGAACTTCCTGATAGTGGTGGCGGCCATGGTCGTATGCGCCAGCGCCCTTGCCGTGTTCCTCATCAGGCGCACCCAGGGCATGCTCCGCTCCTTCAGCCAGGAAGTAGACGTGTTGGGCAGCGAACAATCCCCAGACAAGATCAGGGTCTGCCCTGGTTCAGAGTTCAAGCCACTCATGGACTCCATCAATGTGTTGGCCAAGAAGGCCCGCAAGAACACCCGCCATCTCCAGGACACCCGGAGCCAATTCGAGGCCGTGCTGGCCAAGATGACCGACGCCGTGGCCGTGCTGGACGAAAACGGGACCATAATTGCTCACAACCACGCACTGGATCGCATGCTGGGGGACACGGCCAAGGACTGCACCGGCAGCTACGTGCTCGAGGCCGGACTTGGCCTGGACGTGCACGAGGCCGTGAAGGGCTGCCTCGCTGCCGTCAATGACGCCCCCCGTCGTTTCCTGGCTCGCCTAGACAATGGCGGGCACGCGGACGTGGACTTGGTCCCCTACAAAACCGCCAGGGGCAAATACCGGCTGATCCTCGTGCTGCACGACGTGAGCGCAATGAAGGACGCCGAGCGCATCCTGCGCGAGTTCGTCATCAATGCCTCGCACCAGTTGCGCACTCCCCTGACCAGCATCCAGGGTTACACGGCCACGCTTATCGACACCCCCCCCCAGGACGAAGGACAAGCCCGGACCATGCTCGAGACCATCCTCAGGCGCAGCCGGGAGATGGGCGACGTGGTCACGGAGCTTCTGAACACCGCATCACCCCAGGCCGGGAAAACCACCGACCCAGCTTCAGCTGCAACAGAAGATTCGCTTTAAGGAGCCCGCATGGGATTCAGCCTCTTCCCCAAGGAAGTTAAATTTTTCGACCTGTTCAAGGACCAGAACCGCAAGCTCTTGAAGGCGGTGTCCATCCTTGACGAACTCTTCCACTCTCTGGAGGACATGGAAGACCGCTGCACGCGCATCAACATCATCGAGGCCGAGGCCAACACCATCTCGCGGCGCATCTCCACGGAGCTGTCCTCGACCTTCATCACTCCCCTGGACCGAGAAGATATCCACCAGATCAACATCACCCAGGAGGCTCTGATCAATATCATCAAGGCCACCGCCACCCGCATCGGGCTTCTGGAATGCGGCGAGATTCTCTATCCATCCCGCAGGCTGGTGCGTTCCCTCAAGATAATGATCGAAGAGGCCGGAGAGGTGCTGGACAAGCTTTCCAAAGGCAAACAGGCCAGAGAAAACATTGAGACCATCAAGGCCCATAAATATGAATGTGAGATGCTTCTCCTGGTGGGCCTGGGCGAACTCTTTGACGTCAAGGACCAGAAAAAGGAGGACGCTGCCTCCTTCCTGCACATCATCAAGTGGAACCATGTCTATGGTCGCATTGAACAGGCGGTGGACCGCGCAGAACGCCTGAGCGACGTCCTCGAAGGGGTTCAGCTCAAACATGCCTGAGATACCCCTGATGCTGGTGGCGATCGTGGCCATCGCCTTGATGTTCGACTTTACCAACGGCGCGCACGACTCAGCCAATGCCATAGCCACCGTCGTATCCACCAAGGTGCTCTCGCCGCGCACCGCCGTGTGCATGGCCGCAGCCCTCAACCTGCTCGGAGCCTTTCTTGGGACCCAGGTGGCCCAGACGGTGGGCAGCGGTATCGTGGGGCCGGACGTGGTTGCAGGCTGCAATATCCTGGTGCTGGCCGCCCTGGGCGGAGCCATCTTCTGGAACGTGTTCACATGGTATTTGGGGATACCTTCGTCCTCGTCGCATGCCCTGGTCGGCGGCCTGATGGGTGCGGCCATCGCCTACAGGGGGTGGGGAGCGCCAAGTTACGCATCCATCGGCATGAAGGTCATTCTGCCCCTGTTGCTCTCCCCCGTGGCGGGTTTCCTGTTCGGGTATCTGTTCATGGTGCTGGTCTCTTGGGTATTCGTGAAGGCCCACCCGAAGACGGTCAACCACACTTTCAAGAAGCTCCAGATCCTTTCCTCGGCCTTCATGGCCACCAGCCACGGGCTCAACGACGCCCAGAAAACCATGGGCGTCATCACCCTGGCCCTGGTCATTTTCAAGATGCAGCCCGAGGTGATCATCCCCTTCTGGGTGAAACTTTCCTGCGCCGGAGCCATGGGGCTGGGAACGGCCATAGGCGGCTGGAAGATCGTCAAGACCATGGGGCACAAGATATTCAAGCTTGAGCCGGTGCACGGCTTCGCGGCCGAAGTCGCCGCCTCCATAACCATCATGGGGGCTTCGATGATCGGAGCGCCCATCAGCACTACCCACACCATCTCCACAGCCGTGATCGGCGTGGGAGCCTCGAAACGCTTTTCGGCCGTCCGCTGGGGAGTGGCCATGAACCTGGTGGTCGCCTGGGTGCTCACCATCCCGGCCGCCGCCCTTGGGGCGGCTCTCTTTTTCTGGGGATTGGAGCTCATCGGCCTGGGTCGGTAGGGGCCTGTACGACGGTCTGTCGCTATCTGGCGATCATGGCCCGAAGCACGTCGGCCGCGCCTTCGGCGTTGTGGCTCATGTCGTGAAGGTGTCCCACAAATTCGACGAACTGATAGAGATCCTTTGGGCCGGTGTCGGCCTCAAAGGCGTCCCGCAACAGCCTGCGCGTGGTTTTGGAAGCCTTGTGGTGCTGGACGCGCACATCATGGAACTTCTCCTTGAGAGTGGAGCGGTCCCTGGCCCGGCTGTAGACGAGGTCCATTGTTCCCTGAATGGCCGGTTTGAGCAACTCGACCGTGCGGCAGGCCTCCCTGGCCAGGCCCCGCGCAGAGGCCATGAGTTCATGCGGTACGTTCATGGTGCGCATCCCCAGCCAATTGAGAGCGTCCTGTGCCGAGTCCAGGATGTTATCCTGGCAACGGGTGTAGTTGAGGAAAAGGGTCTTATCCACCTCCAGGAACAGATCCCGAGGGAGGTGGTTGCGGATGCGGCGTTTGATCTTGTCGGCCTGCCCCTCGAGGGTGTCCATTTCCACGGACAGAGTCTGGAAGGCCATTCCCTGCCCGCTCTTGGCGTATTCCTTGAGGGCTGCCTCCACCACCAAAACGCCTTTGGCCACCGGCTCGAAGTGTTCAATCAGTCCTGGCAGGTTGGCGCGGCCGCTCAGTCTGGCCATTAATCTGAAAAGGAACATGGCGGCCTCCTGGGGTGATCGCTACGGCTACATAGGGGGTCAATCCCTAAGAAAAACGATCAGAAATGGCAAGAAATCTCGCGGCGGGACCTGGCGGAGCCCCAAGCTCGGATGTTCGAGCCAGCGCCCCGGCCGTCTACTGCCGACCCAGCAGAAATATCCCGTAGCTCCCCAGCAGATTGGGCAGCCAGCGCAGGATAAGTCCGGATTTGGCCGCGGGGTCGGTCTTGACGGCCACGGCTTCGTGGATGGTGACTCCATAGCGGTTACAGAACAGAGTGAAGTCCTTGAGGGTGATCACCCGGATGTTGGGTGTGTCGTGCCAGTCGTAGGGCAGCTCGGGGGTCTGGGGGGCCTGGCCCTGGAAGAAGAGCTGCATGCGGTTTCGCCAGTGGGCGAAGTTGGGGAAGCTGACCACGGCCTTCCTGCCGACCCGGAGCATTTCCTGGATGACCGTCAGGGGCTCGGAGACCTGTTGCAGGGTCTGGGAGAGCACCACGAAATCGAAAGCCTGGTCGGGGTAATCGCGCACTTCCTGACTGATGTCGCCTTGGAGGATGGACACCCCCCGGCTGATCCCGGCGGCGGCCTTGGCCTCGTCGCGCTCCACGCCGAAGCCGCGCACTTGCTTGGACTGGTGCAGGAACTCCAGCAGTTCTCCCTGGCCGCAACCCAGATCGAGGACTTTGGAGCCTGGGGTGATCCAGGAGGCGATGAGGTCCAGATCGTAGCGCATCAGATGAGCCCCAGCTTCAGGTCGTGTCGGGTGCGTTCCAGGTGGCCGGCCACGAGTCCGGTCAGGCGCGGACTGTCCAGGAGGAAGGCGTCGTGGCCCCACTGGGCCTCGATCTCGCAGAAACTCACGTCCTGCCCGGCGCGCTTGAGGGCCTGCACCAACTCGCGGGACTGGTAGGTGGGGTAGAGCCAGTCCGAACTGAAGGAGACCACCAGAAAGCGGGTCTTGCCGCGCGAGAAGGCCTGGGTGAGCGAACCGGCGCCGTGGACGACCGCCAGATCGAAGTAGTCGGCGGCCCTGGTGATGTACAGGAAGGAGTTGGCGTCGAAGCGTTCCACGAACTTGCGGCCTTGGTAGCGCAGGTAGGATTCCACTTGGAAATCGGCGTCGAAACTGAAGGAGAAGTCGGCCCGGTCCTGCAGGCCGCGACCGAACTTGTGGCGCATGGCCGCGTCGGAGAGGTAGGTGATGTGGCCGATCATACGGGCCACGGCCAGTCCGTGGGCGGGTTTTTCGCTGTGGTAGTAATCGCCTCCGGAGAAGTTGGGGTCGCTCACGATGGCCTGCCTGGCCACCTCGTGAAAAGCGATGTGCAGGGCGGAATGCCTGGCGGCCGTGGCCAGGGGGATTGCCGAAACCACCATGTCCGGAAAGCGCGCCGCCCATTCCAGTACCTGCATGCCCCCCATGGACCCACCGACGACCGCCAACAGACGGGTGACGCCCAGATGGTCCAGCAGGGCTTTCTGGGCGCGTACCATGTCACCGATGGTGAGCACCGGGAAAGCAAGGCCGTAGGGGTGGCCCGTGGCCGGGTTCAGGCCGGCCGGGCCGGTGGAGCCCATGCACCCCCCCAATACGTTGGAGCAAATCACGAAATACTTGTCGGTGTCGATGCCCTTGCCGGGTCCGATCATCACCTCCCACCAGCCGGGCTTGGGGTCGGAGGGGGAGTAAACCCCGGCTGCGTGGGAGTCGCCGGTGAGGGCGTGGCAGACCAGCACCGCGTTCGAGCCGTCCGGGTCCAGCCGGCCGAGGGTCTCGTAGGCCAGGGTCAGCGGACCGAGGGACTGGCCGCTGTCCAGGGGGAAAGGTTCGTCTTCGGCGAAGGTATAAAAGCGCTTCTCCACCAGTCCCGGGCCCGAACCTTCAGGGCCATGCTCGGCGTACTCACTCATACGGAGCCGGGCAGGGTGGCGTTCAGATATGCTAAGGTTCTCTCCACCCGGTCCTCCAGCTTGGCCAGAAGCGCCAACGAGGCGTCCAAGTCTTTTTTCTGGGCGGCCGATTCCAGCTCCGCGGACAGGTTTTGCACAGCCTGGGCGCAGACCACAGAGGACATCCCCTTGAGGTTGTGGGCTGCCTTGCAGACGCCCTTCAGATCCTCGGCCTGAAAGCTTTCCCGCAGCTTGGCCATGGCGGGGCCGATGTTGTTGCGGTACAGATCCAGAAGTTCGGGTAGGAACTCCTGCATGTTGGCAAAGCGCTGGTCCTGGAGAACCTTGTCAAACAGATCGACCTCCACCGATGACTCCTGAATTAAGATGCCCGCCGCCCGGGGCAAGGCGCGAGTTTATGAGTTGCCATCGCAAATCCGAACTGTCCGCTTTTTTTTCATTCTTTGTGATCCAGTTCAACTATTATACAGGATATATGTGCGGTGCGCCAGGGAGAGACCGCCGTGGCCATCGAAATCCAGACCGGCCTGGACGTTTTCCCGGATGACATCCCCGCCCTTTGCGGCTATCCAGCCCATATTTCATACCAAGGAGCACACATGCGCAGCAAACTCATGACCAGCGGGATCGAGAAGGCCCCGCACCGCTCCCTGCTTTACGCTCTGGGGCTCACCCGCGAGGAGATCGACCGCCCCCTGGTGGGCATCGTCAATTCCGCCAACGAGGTCGTCCCCGGCCACCTCCACCTGGACATCATCGCCAACGCCGCCAAAGCGGGCGTGCGCATGGCCGGCGGAACCCCCATGGAGTTCCCGGTCATCGGCGTCTGCGACGGATTGGCCATGAACCATGCGGGCATGCGCTTCTCGCTGCCCAGCCGGGAACTGATCGCGGACTCCATCGAGATCATGGCCACCGCCCATCCCTTTGACGCCCTGGTGCTCATACCCAATTGCGACAAGACCGTTCCGGCCATGCTCATGGCCATGCTCCGGCTGAACATCCCGTCCGTGCTGGTCTCTGGCGGCCCCATGCTGGCGGGAACCACGTCCGGCGGTTCCGTGGACCTGATCAGCGTGTTCGAGGCAGTAGGCAAGGTCAAGCGTGGCCAGATGAACGAGAAGGAGCTTGGCGAACTGGAGTGCAAAGCCTGCCCGGGCTGCGGCTCCTGCTCGGGCATGTTCACCGCCAATTCCATGAACTGCTTGAGCGAGTCCATCGGCCTGGCCTTGCCCGGCAACGGCACCATTCCGGCGGTCACCGCCGACCGCGTGCGCCTGGCCAAGAAAGCCGGTATGGCGGTCATGGAGCTTCTGAAAAACGACATCAAACCGCGGGACATCGTGACCAGCACCTCGGTGACCAACGCCGTGACCATGGACATGGCCCTGGGCTGCTCCACCAACACCGTGCTGCACTTGCCGGCCATCTTTGCCGAGGCCGGGCTGGACCTCACCCTGGACATCTTCGACCAGGTGAGCGCCAGGACCCCCAACCTGTGCAAGCTCTCCCCGGCCGGGCACCACCACATCGAGGACTTGCACCGCGCCGGAGGCATCCCGGCGGTCATGAACGCCCTGGCAGCCCGGGGCCTCATCGACACCTCGGCGCTCACCGTCACCGGAAAGACCGTGGGTGAAAACCTGGGAGCGCTTGCGCCGGTCATCCAGGACCCGGACGTCATCCGCGACCAGGCCCCCTACTCCGCCCAGGGCGGCATCGCGGTGCTCAGGGGGACCCTCGCCCCGGACGGGGCGGTGGTCAAACAGTCCGCCGTGGCCCCGGAGATGATGCAAAGAAGCCTCACCGCCCGCTGCTTCGACTCCGAGGAGGATGCCTACAAGGCCATCCTGGCCGGAGAGATCACCAAGGGCCTGGCCATTGTCATCCGCTACGAAGGCCCCCAGGGCGGCCCTGGAATGCGCGAGATGCTCTCCCCCACCGCGGCCATCATGGGCATGGGCCTGGGCTCGGACGTGGCCCTCATCACCGATGGCCGCTTCTCCGGTGGCACGCGCGGACCGGCCATCGGCCACGTCTCCCCCGAGGCGGCCGAAGGCGGGCCCATCGGGCTGGTCCAGGACGGCGACACCATCGAGATCGACATTCCGGGACGCCGCATGGACCTGAAGATAAGCCCGGAGGAGATGGCCAGACGGCGCGCGGCCTTCAAGCCGGTGGAAAAGCCGCTGCCTTCGGGGCTGCTCAGAAGATACGCGAAGTCGGTCAAGTCGGCGGCTTACGGCGCGGCGTATAAAGAGTAAAGGTTAAGGGGTTAGACCCACCTTAACCCGGCGATTTGCTTCGCGGGTTTCACCGGTTAAGACGAAATTCATTTGGAAGAGGAAAGATAATCGGGGGCGAGCCTTTGTGGGCTCGCCCCCGAATTGTTTTATGTGGGGAAATCGCGTCGCCTAGTAGTGCCTGTGCGGATGATAATAGCGCCATGGCCTCCCCGGGGCCGCGACGATCTCGAAAGCGCCCAGGCGTCCGGGATAGACGTACGGCGGCAGCGGGCCGAGCACCCAGCCTCCGTTGACGAGCGACCAGTACAGACCGGACGCGGGGTCCCAGTAGACGTTCCAAGCCGGATAATACCGGTATTCCACCACGGCGGGTGGCGGCGGGGGCGCGGGGACGTATACCGGCGGAGGCGGCGGAGGCGCGGGGACGTACACCGGCGGAGGCGGCGGGGGCGGCGCAGGGTTGATCACGATGGCTGGCGGGGAGATGTAAATGTCCGGGCCATGCCACGCCCAGGCCTGGGCGCTTCCGGCAAGTAAGATGGCAACCGTGGCGGTCACGATGGCGTTCTTCATGACCAACTCCTTCTTAGTCAGGCATGCGCGGTATCCTTGCGGACGCCGCGTGGTTAATGTCGCGAGCGAAAAGATTTCGGTTACATCGCATCCCTAAAGGTTCGCCGGTCCGTCCGGCGAGGCCCTGTATACTCGGTGACGCGCGCGAAGCAAAGAGCCCCGGCCAGGCGGGGTCCGGGGTCGCGCACAGGCCGCATTACGGTCCTACCAGCCGATCGAACATCTCCGCCATCCGGTCATGGTGCGAGCCGGCCCAGTACACGCGGCCGCAGGCCGGACAGCGGTGGAACTCCTGGTAGTATTTTTTCGTCCGGGGTTCCAGGAGGTGCAACACCTCGGCCTTGGACGCCGCCTGCAAGGCCACGTTGCAGCGCACACACCGGGTGAACGGTGCCGCCTGGGAGGCCAGGCCGAAAAAGCGGACCACGTCACGGGCCTGCTCCACGGGGTCGTTGGAGCGCACCAACCTGCCCCAGGCCACGGACTTGCGCCTGAGCACCCCCCTGTCCCTGGTCAGGACCACGCGGCCCTGGAGAGCGGCCAAACGGGCCACCTCAGCATCCCGGTAATCACGGTCGAAGACCACGTCCATTCCGATCAGGCGCAGATAGGTGGCCAGCCGCCCCACGTTGGCGTCCGCCAGGAAGGCCGCCCGGGGGAGGGTCGCCCGGAGCGCCTGGGGGGCGGTCACAACCACCGGCGGGTCGCCCGGTCGAACCTCCGCGAATTGACCGGGCTCCAGGATGTGGGAGAAGTCAATAGGTTGCCCATCCACAGCCAAGGCGTATACTTCCGTGTGGGGAACGCCGAGGGCCTCCGTCACGTCCTTGATGGAGGCCCGGCGCGTCACCGGGTAGTCAAAGCGCTCGCACCCGGCCAGGGAGGCGAGTTCGCCGTGAAAATGGAGAATTGCCGTGCTCATGAATGGATATGTACTCGCGGTGCTCGGGTCGCTGACACTGACGTACACCATAACAGGCCTGGCCAGGCGCCTCAACGTGCGCGGGCTGTCCGCCGGTTTGCCCCCGGAGTTCCAGGGCATTTACAACGAGGCCGAATACCGCCGCTCCCAGGACTACCTGCGGGCCGGGGCACGCCTGGAGTGGGTGCGTGAAAGCTTCGAATTGGCCGCAACCGCCGTCTTCGTCCTGGCGGGAGGGCTGGGCTGGCTGGACGGGCTGGTTCGCTCGCTGGGCCTGACGCCGCTGGCCTCGGGGATGGTGTTCGTGGGATCGCTGTGCCTGGCCCAATTCCTTCTGGAACTGCCCTTCGACGTGTACGCGACCTTCGTCCACGAAGCTCGTTTCGGGTTCAACACCACCACGCCGGGGGTGTTCCTGGCCGACAGGTTCAAGGGATTGGCCCTGGGGACGACACTTGGCGGCGGGCTGCTGGCCGCGGTGCTCTGGTCCTACGCCAGCCTCGGAAACTGGGCCTGGCTCGTGGCCTGGGCCGTGGTCACGGCATTCACGGCGGTGATGGTGGTGGTGGCCCCGGTGTGGCTGCTTCCTCTCTTCAACCGCTTCATCCCATTGCCCGAGGGCGGTCTGCGCCGGGCCATCGAGGATTACGCTTTAGGCCAGGGGTTCCGGCTGGACGGCATCTTCGTCATGGACGGCTCCAAACGCTCCCTGAAGGCCAACGCCTTTTTCACGGGCCTAGGCAAACGCAAACGCATCAGTCTGTATGACACTTTGATAGACAAACTCACTACGAATGAGGTGGTAGCCGTGCTGGCCCACGAGATGGGCCACGCCAGGCTAGGGCACGTGCGCGCCGGTTTCGTGCTGGCCACGCTCAAGATGGGGCTGGTGCTGTACGTGCTGCAGCTGTTTCTGGGGTCGGGAGTGGTCCAGGTGGCTTTCGGCGCGGTTCAGCCTTCGGCGTACCTGGGCCTGGTGATTTTCGGCCTGGCCTACCAGCCGCTGGCCCTGGTCCTGGGCGCTCTGGCCAATGCCTGCTCCAGGCGCTTCGAATTCCAGGCGGACTCCTTCGCGGCCAAAGGACCGGGCGGTCCAGAGCCGCTGGCCTCGGCCCTCAAGACCCTGAGCCTGGCCAACCTCTCCAACCTGACCCCTCACCCCCTCACGATCTGGCTGCACTACAGCCACCCGCCGGTGCTTGAACGTTTGAGGAAGCTGTCGCCGCCGGCCTGAGGACCAGAACGTAATTCAATGACCCGGTCACAAACCCGGGAGGCGGCTTACTCTCCCATCCGTTTGACCGAGGCGGCGAACTCCATGGCTTTCTGGTAGCTCTCGGCGGCCAGTTCGGCCGGAACGGCCAGGGCCTTGAGCGTGCTCTCCAAGGCCGGCCAGTCGCCCTGTTCCAGGCGATGGGCCATGTCCAGCCAGGCGGCATAGCGGCCCGTTCCGGCGAGCAGGGCCTGTTTCACGTCCTGATCCAGGGGGAGATTGGCCAGTATTTCGGGCATGGGTGTCTGGAGCATGCCATCCAGGAGAGAGAAGAGCCCCAGGATGAACAGGTTTTCAGTCTGGACGGCGTCCCCGCCGGGCAGGCCCCCGGCCGTCAGCTCGAAGAATCTGGCCCTGGTGAGCGCAAGAAAAGACAGCTCCTCGCACTTGCCGGGGGGGGAGAGGTCGGTAAGGGCGATAACTCTGAGCCAATGCCGGAGTTGCCGCCACCCCAGGACCATGACCGCCCGGGGCACGTTCAGGCTTTGCATGTGCTGCCCGTGCAGGGGAGAGTTGAGGTAGGAGAGCAGACGGTAGCTGAGGGACACGTCCGAGCGGATGGCCTCCCCCAGGGCGTCGGAATCGGGATGTTCGGACTGGGTGAGGCGCAGGAGCCTCAGGCGAGCCAGTTCGTTGGAGGCCAGACATCTGCCCGCCACGATTTCCGGACGCTTGAAGAAATAGCCCTGGAACAGGGTGAAGCCCTGTTTCCTTGCCCTGGCGAAACTGGCCTCGTCCTCCACCTTCTTGGCCATGGCCCATAATTTCCTGGAGAGGACCGGCGCGAGCAGGTTCTCCATTTCTTCTTCCGGGTGCGCCAGGGCGTCGATAATGGCCAGGTCGGCCAGATCCAACAGAGGAAGCGCCTCGGAGCGGGCGGAGAATCCATTCACCGCCAGCAGATAACCATCCGCCTTGAGGGCGACCAGAGCTCGTAGCAGAGGCTCGTCCAGGAGGGTCCCCTCGTCCAGCTCCACGACGGTCCTGCCTGGAGGCAGGGCGTAGGGGGCCTTGTCCAGGATGGTCCGCCGGCCGAAATTCACCAGAATCTTCTGGCCACCGGCGAGGTCACCCGGCTGCCACTCGAAGGCGCCGGCCACCACCGTAAGCGTGGCCGCGTCCAAGTCGGAAAAGTCGGCCTGGGTGGAGGCCAGGCCCCGGCGATAGAGCAGTTCGTGGCCGAAGACGGCCAAGTCCGCCGTGAACACCGGCTGGCGGGCGAAGAGCGGCGGGGCCGAAAGGCCCTGTAGTTCATCCATGCTGCAGGCACACTACCCGTCTCCGGCGCGCGGGGCAAGACGAGGCTGATCAAAAGCCCCTGGGTGGAACGTCCTCCACGGCCGCCCAAGCTCCTTCCAGCCTGGCAATGAAGTGGGCCAGAGGCTTCAGCCTCTGCTCGCCATCGAACTTGAGCCCCAGAGTGTAGTGCCTTTTGAGTTCCTTGATGTTCATGACGTTGGCGGGAATGTCCTGGGGCTCATGCTCGTCCAGATGCAGACGCAACTCCAGACTGTCCCCGGTCATGAGATTGAACACCCGGTTCTTGTCCCGCCAGTCGATAACGACCCGGCAGCCACCCAGGCTGATGTCCGAAACCAACCCCTCCGTCCGTAGGAACTCGTTCAGGACCAGAGAGGGAAGCATGCACGGGGTACGTTTGTGCGCCCGGTACTGGAGGCCCTCCACGCTGCCGGGGTAGGCGAAGACCATGATCGGGGCCGGCTTGAGGGCGGCGGTGAGTATCTCCGTGGTGAAACCGTAGAGCGTCCCGGCCTGTTCCAGGCGTACGATGACCGAATTTCCCGGCCTCAGGCGGTTCTGGATTCCCGGAGCCAGGGGGAGCTTGGCGATGACGAAGCAGTACTGCTCGAAACCGATGATCACCGACCGGTACTTCTGCCCCTCCCTCTCGAACTGGATCAGGCAGCGCTGCCCCACGTTGAAGTCCACCTGGTACCCGGCCCCTCGTACCCGGCGCGGCCCGGCGGCATTTTCGGACACGCTCACGAGGCCCCCCCGTGGAGAGCCCTGGGCCGCATGTCCGGAGCGAGGCGACCGCCTCGGGAAACGCTAAGATATCGGAGGGACATGACTTCCTTCCCGCTCAGGCCAAACCGTTGGTCATGTGCGCGGGGAGTTCGTGATTTTCCACTGGCCGTTCGATCTCGAACTCCTTGCGGGCCAATTCCCCGCAAAGTTTCCAGGTGTCCACCCGCCGCCTGGACAGAGGCCGCTTGTCGCGGTCGCACAAGACCATCACCTCCGGGTGCATGGGCTTGCCCGGGTTCTGGCGGGTCACGCAGGCAAAGCAACCGTTCCTGAGCTGCACCAGGCTGAAGGCCGGGAAAATCCCCAGACGCTTGATGAGCAGATCCACCAACTCCTCCGGGAAGGCCTGCCCCCGCATGTTGTACAGGGTGCGCAAGGCCTGGTGAGGGGAAATTCGGGAGCGGTACACCCGGTCGGTGGTCAGGGCGTCGTAGATGTCCACCACGCTGATGATGGAGCTGAACGGGTGGATGGCGCTCCCTGCCAGGCCGCCCGGGTAGCCTTTTCCGTCCAGGCGCTCGTGGTGTTCGAGCACCGCGCGTAGGACAGAATCCGGTATTTCCGCCTGCCTGCTCAGGTACTCGTGGCCAAGTTGCGGATGGCGCTTGACCTCCTCCATTTCGGCGGTGGTCAGGGGGCCGGGCTTGTGGATGATATCCTTGGGCAGCAGGCATTTGCCGGTATCGTGTAAGATCCCGGCCATGCCCACCAACAGCATTTCGTTCTCGTCAAGGCCGGCGGAGTTGCCTAACAACACCCCGAGGGCCGACAGATTGAGACAATGTGTGTATGTGTAATCGTCAAACGACTTGAGCGATATAAGGATGTGCAGGACATTCTCATTGTGGTTCACGCTCTCGACGAGCTGGGTAAGGAGCGGCCTCAACTCGTCGGTCTTCACCGCCGCGCCCCTGGGAATGCCGTCCATGAGGTTCTTGGCGATGACCATGGCCTGATCGAAGAGCTTTCTGGCGAATCTCGCGGTGCGTTCGCGATCGGAGGCCGGAGGAACCTGATGGGTCGCTCGGCCAGGGGAGGCGGGAGTCTCGCCGAGCCCCGGACTCCCCAAGGGCGTCGGTACCGCTTGCCCCTTGGACTGAACGGACAGTTCGGTATCTATCTCCACATGGCTCACCCCGAGCCGCTTCAGCTCGTTGATTAGGCCCTGGTCGCGCACGACACCGAGCCTGGTGGAGACGAAGGGGTGCTTGAACCAGGACAGGTCGAAGGAGCTGACGAACATGCCAGGTTTCAAGCTATCCAAGGGTATGCGAGTGATCACTGTCGTTACCAAGCATTGCCCTGAATGTTATAAAATACGCTTGCCCATTAGATTTGTATATTCGAAAGAGATGTGCTTTACAATACTGTTTTCCCTTATTTTCCACTCAGGGCTCAGGGTAAGCACGGCCACGGGAACGAACGGCCTTCAGCCGCGCCGCCCGTTGATCCTGTCTTGGCCCTTTCCTGTCTCTGTTTCGGTATCTCAGCGGCCTGGTATGGCCGCCGGTGGGAATCGATCGCCGCCGAGGTTCAAGGCTGGGCAGGGCCGCCCTTGAGGGAGTGGGACACGGCCATGATGGTGTTCACGTATGTCTGGGAGTGGTTGTAGCGGAAAAGGGCTTCGCGCAGGCTGGCCTCGTCCTCAAGGTTTCCGGTGAAGCCGTGGGCGTGCAGGTAGTTGCCCATGGAGAACACCGCGTCGCGCAGCCTGAAGACGTCCACCCGACCGTCGGCGTCGCCGCTTACTCCAAAGCGCGGCAGGCTGGAGGGCATGAACTGGCTGATCCCGATGGCCCCGTAGATAGAGCCGGGCATGGTGGCCAGGTCCAACCGGTTCTGACGGGCGTAGGCGAACAGAGCCTTGAGTTCCGTATAGGCCCAGGCGGCCTTCTCGGCGGCCCGGGCGTCCAGCCAGGCCCGGCGCTCAGGGGTGACGTTCTCACCGGCCAGAACGCCCATGACCTCTGCCGCCGTGGTGCAGGCGGCCATGCTGGCCAGGTTGTTCACCGCCAGGTTGTCGCCCAGGAATTTACCCATCCGGGTTTCCATAGACAAAAGGCCCACGGTGGTCTCGGGAGGAACACCATAGCGGGCCCGCACTTCCTCCAACAGCGATTTGTTGGCGTCGTGGAAGGCCTTGGCCTCGGCCAGGCGCTCGGGGGAGATGATGGCCTCATACATATCCGGAGGCCCCTTGTCGGCCAAGGTCTTGAGTTCCTGCTGGGTCTCCGGGGAGGCCTTCTGCTGTTCCTCGTTGGCCAGTGTGAGCGTGTCCGGGCTGTAGCGGCCGTCCACGGGCAGACCGCGGTCGCGCTGGAAGGCCTTGACTCCGTTTCGGAACAGGTAATCCGGGCGTCCGCTGGCAGGCCCGAAGAAATAGCCCAGGGCCGCGAAACGTACCTGGAGGGAGCGCACCACGTCCGAACCGAACTTGGAGGTGTACATCTCCAGGAGCTTCTTACCCATTGGCTCAGGGGTGAAGCGCACCTGAGGGTTGGAAAACACCGTCTTCAGCTCGGCCTGGAGCACCCCGTCGATCGCCAGCCGAGCCTTGACCGCGTCGAACTCCCCGGCCAGCGCCCTAGACGACGGGACAACGGCCGCCGCAAGGGTGAGAGCACACACGAGGGACACGTTCATGAAAAGTGCCGGGAAAAGAGCCTTGCGCATGGATGTCTCCTTGAATCAGCCAGCCGCGAGCATTTCGCCCAGGTCCAGGAGCACGGCTCGGCCGTCCTCCAGCCCGCAGGCCAGGTGCAGGCCCAAAGCGCTCCAAGCCAAGGCGGACACGGGATAACCCGGCTCGATGTCCAGGGGAAAGGCCGCGAACCGCTTGAGTTCGGCCAGGAGCACCGTGCCGTCGTCGAAGCCGCAGGCGGCGAAGGGGATACGCGGATTGGCGTCCAGGGCGCACATGCGGGACTCTTCCCGCACGGAGAAGGCCACGGGCGCGGGGTTCTCCTTGAAGCAGTCCGGCACGGGCCAGCAAATCACCGCCTTGGTGCCGGAGTGCAGCAGGAACCGCCCATCGTGGGACCAGGCCAGGCTGCCGGGCTTGGCCGGAAGCCCGGAAAGCCCAAACACGTTGCGTGAAGCCAGGTCGATGATGTTGACCGCGTTCTCCTGATGCCCGCAGGCTAGATATTCGCCGCCGGGCGAAAAAGCCGGGGCCAGATTGAGCCCGCGCAGTTCCAGGTGGACCGGCTCGCCCGCCTGGTCCATGTCCCACAGGGTGATCCCGCCCACATGGGTGGCGGCCAGCACCCCTCCGGCGGGGCTCAAGGCCAGCCCGGACACCTGGGCCGGATGAGGCCCAAGGGTGGCCAGCGATCCTGCCGCCAGGTCCAGGACGATCACTTCCTTGCCCGCTGACACGGCCAGAGTGCTCCCATCCGCCGCGCATGTCATGTGTTCCAGCCATTGGCCTTTGGCCCGGGTGATCTCGTCGACCGTACCGCCCGGAGCGGTGTAGGCCAGAAGCCCGTCGTCGCCGCCGGAAATGAAGCCTCCGGCTGGATGCGCGGCCAAGCTCAGACAGGAGCCCCGGTGGACCGGGATGAACCTGGGTTCGCCGCCGGGCAGATCGATGGCCGCTATCCGGCCGTCTCCCAAGGCGAAGGCCACCCCAGCTCCGTCTTGGGTGAAAACCGCCCGCTCGGGGTAGGCCGGGAGGGTCCACTGCCACAGTCCTGGAGAGAGAAGGGAGGGGGCGGCCATCAGTTCACCAGGCAGGCCCGGAAGGCGATCTGCAGGGCCAGGCGGTCCAGGTTTCGGCCAATGAACACCGCCTTGCTGGACCTGGATTCCGCGTCCTTCCAGGGCTGCCCGAAGCCCATCTCTACCAGCATGTGCACCCCCTGGAACACCAGGCGTTGCGACTCGCCGGGTAGGTTCAGGATGCCCTTGCAGCGGTAGACATGTTGGCCGTGGGCATTGAGGTACTGGCCGATCCAGTCCCTGAATTTCTCGAAGTTCACGGGCTTGTCGCTGATCAGGGCCACGGACTGGATCTCGTCGAGACTGTGCTCGTGCTTTCCGCCGGCCAGGAGGTCCGGCTCGATATCCAGCAGACGCATGAGGTCGAAGGAGCGCCGATCCAGCACCTTGGCCAGGGGCACGTCGCAGCGTGAGGCGGGCAGGATCTCGGCCCGGGGGTTCAGAGCCCGGACGGCCTCCAGGGCGCGGTCAAGGCCGGCCTCGTCCACCAGGTCGATCTTGTTGAGGATGACCGCGTCGGCAAAGACCACCTGCTCGCGGGCTTCCCGGCTCTGGCCCAACTGGTCCTCAAAGTGCCTGGCGTCCACCATGGTGACCACGGAGTCCAGGCTGGTGCGCTCTTTGGTCTCCTGATCCAGGAAGAAGGTCTGGATGACAGGGGCCGGGTCGGCCAAGCCGGTGGTCTCGATAAGCACCCCGTCCAGGCCGCCCTTGCGCCGGATGAGCCCGCCCACCATGCGGATAAGGTCGCCGCGTACGGTGCAGCAGATGCAGCCGTTGTTCATCTCGAAAATTTCCTCGTCGGAGTGGGCCACCAGTTCGTTGTCGATGCCCACTTCGCCGAATTCGTTGACGATGACCGCGTAACGCTTGCCGTGGTTCTCGGTAAGGATGCGGTTCAGCAGGGTGGTCTTGCCGGCGCCGAGATAGCCGGTCAGGACCGTAACCGGGATGGGGAGCATGAAGCCTCCGGAGAGTCGAATTACTTTCGCATTGTGGCGCATTCTGGAGCGCCCCGCCGCCGCGCCTGGCGGACGTGGTTCCGGATCGTGGCGCTCGGGAGTGATGTAGCTAGTTCCCGGCTTGGGCCGTGTCAACCGGGCTTAGGGAAATCCGGGTCTGGTAGTAGGGCGTGCCGTTGCCCAGTTCGCTCGCCCGGGCAGGGATGAGCCGGTTGAACCCGTGTCCGGCCGCGATCCAGCCGCCACGGCGGCACAGGCAGACGTCCGGACGCTGACGAGGGTCGTATGCGATCACGACCACCATCCGGCCCAGGTCGCTTTCCATCCGGGCCAGGGCTCCGTCGGCGAGGCCCAGGCGTCGACCGGTGTCCGGATGGATGCTGGCCTTGGGCAGGGGGGAGTGTTCGGCCATGGTCAGCTCCGAGCACAAGTGCTTGGGACTGCCGGTGGTCAAAAGCGCCAGGGGGTAATCCTGGATTTCTCCTGCTGCCGCCGCAAGGCACTCCATAAATTCGAAACGGCCGGAAGGTGTGCGGAAGGGGCCTTCCCTCCAGGGAACCATGGGTGCGTCCGGATCCCGGATGGGTCCCCGGCGCAGTTCCTCCAGGGTGAAACCCTTGTCCAGGAAGGGGCGGCAGATGATCTTCAACCAGTCGTCCAACGGCTTGACGAATTCACCCGCGAAGGGGAAGCGCCGGGCCAGTTCCTGATAGATATCGAACTGCGAGCGGCACTGTCCCACGGGCTCCATGACCTTGTTCACCGCCCCCAGGAAGTTGTGGCCGTAGGAGGCCACCACGTCGTCTTCCTCCAGGAAGGTGGCGCAGGGCAGGAAGAGGCGGGCATGCCTGGCGGTGTCGTCCAGGAAGTGGCCCAGGTGGACCACGAACTCCCGGGAAGCGAAGGCCAGGGCCACCTGACCCGAGTCCGGGGCCATGCATACCGGATTGGCCGCGCTGGTCACGACCAGGCGCACGGGTGGATCCTCGGCTCCGAGCATTTCCCGGCCGATCCTGGGCAGGAGCAGGGCCCGGCGGGGAGGATTCATGCTCTCGCCCCAGATGGCCTGGTCGTAGGGGTCGTACTCCTCGAAGCCTTGGCTCACGCCGCCGCCCGGGACGCCTATGTTGCCGGCAACGGCCTGAAGCGCGTCGATGGCCCGAACCCCCAGGTGGGCGTCCGCATGGCGGTGAAGGCCCCAGCCCAGCAGAACGGCCGCCGGCCTGGCCCGGGAGAGCGCCTCGGCCAGCCCGGAGATGTCCGAGTCCGGGACTCCGGCCTGTTCGGCGTGCTCCTGGACGCTACGGGAGAAGGCCAGATCCCGGAAAGCCTCAAAGCCCTTGGTCCGATCCAACAAAAATGTCTTGTCCTCGAAGCCGTTCTCCAGCACCCATCTGGCCGCGCCCAGCGCCAGATGCAGATCCGCGCCGGGTTTCACCTGGACGTGCCGGTCGCTCAAGGCCAGGCTCTCGGTTGCGGCCGGATCCACCAGCCAGATCCGGCCGCCCTTTTTCCGGGCCTGGGCCAGGATTCGGGCCAGGTTGAACTGGGTGGCGACCGGGTTGCGGCCCCAGAGGACGAGGGTCCGGCTGTTCAGGTGGTCCAGGGGATCGTGGGAGATGCGTTCGCCGAAATCGAGTCCCATGGCGGCGTAGGCCGTACCGCTGCACAAAGTGCCGCGCAGGCCGGTGACGCCGCCCAGATGGGCGAAGAAGCGGGCGTTCAGGAGCTTGAGTGCGGTGCGTTCGCCATAACCCTGATAGTGGAGGACGGCCTCAGGCCCGGACTGGGCGGTCACCGTTTTCAGGCGGTCCCCCCATTCGTCCAGGGCGTCGTCCCAGCTGACCCTGGTCCAGGAGGAGCCCTCGCGGCGCATGGGGTGGGTCACCCGTTCCGGGCTGTATACCCTCTGGACGTAGTCCTTCATCTTGGCGCAGCAGCCGCCCGCGTTGAGAGGATGGTCCGGGTTGCCGACAAGGGCCGTCAGTCGCCCACCTTCCACCTGGGCCAGAAGGCCGCAGCAACTGGGACAATCGCGGGTGCAGGTGGTGGCGATTCGGCTGGCTTTCACGTGGCTCTCCGGGTCGGTCCTCCCTCTCCTAACTGATTCGTCGTCGCCTTTCCAGCTGTCCCTCCCCCCTCCATGCCCGTCGACCGTCCATGCCTGCCGAAGTCGCTCTTGACCCGCGCCAAGTCAAACCGTAACCCCGTCCCGTGCCCGAATCCCCTTCTTCCGAACCTTCGGCCCTCAGCCAAGCCCTGCCCATCGTGTTGGGATACCTGCCCGTGGGCTTCGCTTATGGCGTGCTGGCGGTGAAAGCCGGGCTGTCCCTGGCAAATGCCGGGCTCATGTCCCTCATTGTCTTCGCAGGGTCGGCCCAGCTCATCGGGGTGGACATGATCGGCTCCGGAGCACCCGCCCTGTCGGTGATCGCCACTACCTTGATCGTGAACCTGCGCCACGTGCTCTTTTCCGCCGCGCTCTCCCCGCACCTGCGGGGCATGCCCAAAAGACGCATCGCCCTTTTCTGCTTCCAGCTCACGGACGAGACCTTCGCCCTGCACGCCACGCGTTTCCACAAGAAGCAGCGTGCCGCCGCCAAAACGCTGGCCATCAATGCCCTCACCCAGTCCGCCTGGGTGGCCGGAAGTATTATGGGAGCCCTGGCCGGAGGGTTCGTGCCCGATGTGAAACCCTGGGGCCTGGACTTCGCCCTGCCGGCCATGTTCGCCGTCCTGCTCGTGGGGCAGTTTCTTTCCCCGGCGCATGTTCTGGCCGCCGCCCTGGGTGGCGCACTGGCCCTGGTTCTCTCCCAGACCCCGGCCGCCCCCTTCGCGACTTTGTCGGCGGCGGTCGCGGCCGCAGCCGTGGCCGCCCTGACTCCATGGTCCCCATGCCGGACGACCGCTCCAACGCGGACACCGTGACATGGACCAGTCCCGGATTCTCCTGACCATTGCCGGCATGGCCGCCGTGACCTATCTGCCGCGTCTCATCCCGGCGCTGTTTTTTGCGGCACGGTCCATGCCTGCCTGGCTGCGCCGCTTTCTGGCCGTGGTGCCCCCAGCGGTGCTCGGGGCGCTTTTGAGCCAGTCGGTGCTCCTTGCCGGCGGCAACATCCGCTTCACCCTCGAGAACTCATTTCTCTGGGGAGCCCTGCTCACCGGGTTTCTGGCCTGGCGCACCCGGGGCTTCTTCGGACCGGTGGCGGCCGGAATGGTCCTGGTGGCCGTTTTCCGACTGGCAGCTGGATCTTGATCGTTGCCAATAAAGGCCCAGGCCGTGTAAACTTGATCCCAAAACGCACGGAGGCCGCCATGGACATGAACGAATTCACCGACACCGTGGTCATCCGAGGGGAGGACTGCCTGTACAACCCCAAAGCCGGCATCGCCATCCTGCAATGCGAGAACTGCGGCCACCTAAACCATGTGGAGGTGGAGCTGGTGGATGGGGAGCCTCGCTTCATGGGCTTTTCTTGCGAGAACTGCGGGCACTGGAACGGCGTGGAGTGAGGAGCGCGGCCATCCCCAGGACCAAAAGGCAGGCAGGCTTGCCCCCGATAGGGTCGGGATGATCAGTGGGGCCAGTAGGGGATGTCCACGCCCACGTTGTCAGCCGAGCCCAATATGCCGTCAGGGCCTGCCGAAACGATGCGCGGCGGCCCCTCCTTGGGGATGAGCAGGATGTACGGCCCCCCCCAAGGGTCGAAGAATACCTCGCTCGGGGCGTCCACGGGCGCGCCGGGCTTGGGGATGGCGGCCCGGAACAACGCCTGGCTGTTGGTAGCCCAGGCCTCGCGGCAGGGATGATTGGGCAGGGTATGGAGCACGTTGATGCCCGTGCACTCCCCGGACATGTCCGTGGCGATTTCGGACAGGGGCTTGCCCTGTGTCTTCTCGGCCATCCAAGCGGCCATGCTTATGAGTCTGGCCGCCTCGGCGGCCGTCTCGCTTTTCGCCCGGTCCAATTCCGACTGGGCGCGCACCTCCACCGACCATTGCCAGCTCCACCAGCCGGCCAAAAGCGCCGCCGCCAGCCCAAGAGTCCATGCGGCACGCCGCCGCCCCCCTCCAACCACGCGCGCGCGGGTCTCGTCCGCCCCGGACCGCCACGCCGTCGAACACAGTCGTGAGTATCCGACCTCCAGGCCCTCCAGGTCCTGCCCGGCCGCCCGCCTGAAGGCCTGAAGGCCGTCCGGGTCCGCATCCGTCAACCCCGGCGACCGTAAGGGACGACGCGCCCCGATGCCGGGTCCGGCGGACTCTGGGCCGTGGGAAGGAGCGGACGGGGACCACCACTCCGCAGGCTCCTCAAGAAGATCCGCCAGCCTGAGAAGCTCCGGCAGCAGGGTGTCGCGCGCTTCCAGGGCTTCGAGCGCTCGGCCTTCCTCCAGATGGACGCGCATGGACTCAAGCCCCTGACGGACCCGTCCGAGCAAACTCTCGGCCAGGCGCTTGCCGGACTCCTTGGCGATATCGGACTGCGTCAGCTTCATTGGTCGATGGTTTCCTTCACTTGGCGCAGGAAGGCCTGCAGGGCCGCCTCCGAAACCGCCTCGCCCCCCACGGACAGGGAAGCAAAGCGGGCCACCACGTTGCCCCTCGGGGTCTGGGCCTTGAGGAAGTGGTGGTCGTGGGTCTGGCCCTGGTTGTCCAGGCGAAGGGTCCAATCCTGGCCATCCGGCAGCCAGCGGGCCCCCGCGGGCCCCACGTCCTGTGCCCGCCGGACCAGGAAAGCCTCGAACTGGCCAAGGGTGAAGGGCTTGCCGGACCGGCTGGTCACACCCAGATAGTCCCCGTCCCCGGACCGAACCACCACGGGCATGTTCAGCATGACGGCCGGGGGGCGGACCTCCCCGGGGTCGGACACCCCTCCCGCCCCCAGCCGGGCGGAAGCGGCTGCCTGGACCGACACGGAAGCGCCAGGCCCCAGCCTGTCCGCCACTGTGTCCAGCTTGGCCACCAGCTCGGCCATGAGGGAGTGAGTACGGTTCTGCAGGGAGAAGAGCCCTTCCAGGAGGGCCTCCATGCGAGCCAGGTGCTCCGGGGCCAACGCGACCCCCACCGGGTTCGAGCCCACCTGTGCCGCATGGGCTGAGAGGGATTCCGGAGAGGCCGGAGTGGCCTGCGGGGAGCCTGGCTCACCCAACGTCTCGAACTCCTCGCTCAGGCGCTTGCGAGTCTCCGCCACGGAGAGGCCCCGCCTGAAATGCTTCTGGACGGCCCGGCACAGGTCCAGAGTCCGGGCCGGGAAACGGATGGGCTTGCCCTGGCTCTCGGCCCTCCAGAACTCCGGAAACTTGCGCCGATAGCTCTTAACGGTGGTCACCGTGATTCCCAGGGCCTTGGCCAGGAGGCCGTAGGTCATGGATGCATCGCCCAAGTCGTCCTTGCCGGCCATGCCCTCACCTCCTATCCGTGAGCAGCAGGGCCAGGGCGGTGGTCAGCTTCATCACCTCGGCGTTGGAGGAACGCACCATCTCGGCCATGCGCCCGCACAGCGCCTCCAGAAGCTTGCAACCCAGGACCGGCTCCCGGTCCACCAGGCCGAAGAAGCGGTCCCGGTCCGTGACCAGAAACGACGAGGGCTCCAAGGTTTCCACCGTGGCCGAACGCGGGCTGTCCGATATCAGGCTCATCTCCCCGAAGAAGGGAAGGGCATCACCGGTAAGGGTGGCGAGGACTTTGCTGGAATCCTTCCCTGCCAGGGCCTCCACGTCGATGCCAGGCATTATCATGGACTTGACGATGCGCACCCGCCCGGACACCAGCAGGAACATCTCCCGACCGGATTCTCCCTCGGTGACCACCCGGGTCCTGGCAGAATAGGCTGCTTCCTGGAAAATGGGCTGCACCATGGCCAGTTCGTCGGGTGAGAGGGCCGTGAACAGGCTGATAACTTCCCAACGGACTGCGGATCCGGGGGACTTGGAGGACACGGGGGTCACGAGGCGCGGTCCAGGTAGATGACGCCGTCGAAGCCGGAGAGGTCCTGGCCTTCCGCGGGGTTGAGAACCACCCGGGGTCCCTGACTGGCCAGGGTGGTGTCTCGCCCGGCAGACTGGAACAGCTCCATGATAAACCCGTCCAGGGCCTGGGAGGCGTCCAGAAGGTCGCCCAGGTTGAGTTCCCGGGGCAAGCGGCAGGCGGCCAGGGTGAGCTGGCCGGTCCTTTCCAGATTTTGGCGGACAAGCTCCCGCCAGCCGAGTTTCTTTTCCGCCTCGCCCAGGGGCCTGAAGCGCATGGCGCCGTTTTCCGCTCCGGCCAGCAGGGCGCGCAACACGTCGTGCATCACCGGATGGCCGGCCATGAAGGCCAAGACGTTGCCGGCCAGCTCTTCCCGATTCATGACCTTGGTGACCCCGGCCCGCAGCAGGTGTTCGCGGCTCTGGTCGCGCAGGGATTCGGCGTAGAGGAGGACCCGGGGGGCCAGGGCGCGCAAGGTCAGGGCGGTGAGCACGGAGAGGTTGTCCGCCTCCTCGGGAGGGACGTCCTCCCTGGCCAGGATGTAGGCCAGGCGTGCGCGCTCAGGGTTGGCCCTTTCCAGCACGGACTTATGGGAAATGTCGCCGCGCACGAAGGACAGTTCGGAGCCGAGCCCCAGGGTCTCCGATATCTCCTCGTAGACCGACGGTTCCAGGTCGGCTGCCAGCACCACCGGGGCCTTGGCGTATTCCGGCATGCGGCGCAACCGTTCAACCAGGATGGCCCCGTGTCCGTTCCAGCCCATGAGGAGAACGTGCTCGTAAGCGCTCACCGGCAGAAGCCCCCGTCGTTTCTTAAGCTTTCGCTCCATCATGGCCGAGGCCAGCGCCCCGGTGATGGCGGACACCAGCCCGATGCCCGAAGCCATGACCACCATGCCCAGAACCCGCCCGGGCACGGTCTTCGGGACGAAATCACCGTAGCCCACGGTGAACAGGGTGACCATGGCCCACCACAAGCCCTCGAAGAGTCCCACGGGCTCCTGCTGGGTGTGGGACTCAAAATACTTGAACCCCACCGCTGCCCCCACCAGGATCACCCCCATGAGGGCGAGCGGCAGGGCGAACGGCTTGTCAGTCCACTTCGTCCAGGTCCGGGTCATGCTCCAGATCGCCCTGGCGTTTGAGGAGTTCCTCGAAACGGATGTCCGCCCCGAGCACACCCTGGATCTCGTCGCGTTCGTTGGCCACGGGTAAGGACACGGTGAGGCAGAGCTTACCCGTGAAGGCCGAGGTGTAGAAGTCCGTGACATGCAGCTTGCCGTTCTGCATGGGCTTTATGAACCACTCCCGGTTGGAGAGGTCCACCCCCTCGACCATGGGAGCGAACTTGGCCAGATCGGCCGGGGAGGCCACCTTGCGGGCCACCAGCTTCCCCTCGGTGTCGGTGAGGTACAGAAACTGGATGAAGGGATACTCCCGCAGGAACAGGCCCATGCGCTCGGTGGCGCGCTCCGGATCGAGTTCGCGCAGGCAGGGTTCTTCGGAGAGCCTGAGGATGAGCTGCGAGGACAGGGTGTGGGCCAGGTTCTTCAGGTGGTCGAATTCCGAGGCGAACAGCTCCGGCATGTAGCGCTTGGCCAGGGCCTTCATCTCCTGGTTGGAGAAGGAGGTGTTGCGCCCGGCCTCGTATGCGTCCATGATTTTGTTGTAGATTTTGTCCACGGCCGGGTGGCGCTTGTCCACCTGGGCCTCGCCTTTAAGCTTCAGGGAGGTGTTGATCCAGTAGCTCACCCCGGCCTTGCCGGACTTGTCGGTGATGATGATGGGCACGGGGCGGCCGAGAATCTTGGTGGTGTCGAAGATGTTGTAAATTTCCTCGTTCTTGGCCAGCCCGTCCACGTGGATGCCCGCCGAGGTGGCGTTGAAGTCGCGCCCGGCGAAGGGATAGTTGGCGGGGACGCTGTATTCCAGCTCTTCCTCGAAGTAGCGCACGATCTCGGAGATGACCGGGGTGTTGGCCGCGTCGTCCTCGCCGGTGAGCGAAATGTACTCGATGACCATGGCCTCCAAGGGGGCGTTGCCAGTGCGCTCGCCAAAACCCAACAGGGTGCAGTTGGCCCCGGAGCAGCCCGAGAGCCATGCTGTGGACGCATTGACCAGCACCTTATGGAAGTCGTTGTGGCCGTGCCATTCCAGCCACTCGCCGGGCACATCGGCCTCGTCGGTGAAGGCGCGCACCAGCTTGGCCACGCTTCTGGGCAAGGCCGCCCCGGCATACGGCACGCCGTAGCCCATGGTGTCGCACAGGCGAATCTTCACCGGGATGGCCGCCTCTCGGGAGAGCTCCATGAGCTTCTGGGCGAAGGGCAGGCAGAAGCCGTAGATGTCCGCGCGGGTAAGGTCCTCGAAGTGGCAGCGGGGGATAATGCCCCACTCCAGGGCCTGGGTGACCACGGCCAGGTAGTCGGCCATGGCAGTCTTGCGGTCTTTGCCCAGCTTCAGGTGGATGTGGTAGTCCGAGACGGAGGTGAGCATCCCGGTCTCCTTGAGGCCCATGGACTTGACCAGCTTCAGGTCGCCTGCGTTGGCCCTGATCCAGCCGGTTATCTCGGGAAACTTGAAATCCATGGCCTGGCAGGCCTCCACGGCCCGGCGGTCCTTGTCGGAATAGAGGAAGAACTCACTGGCCCGGATCAGCCCGGAATGGCCCCCCAACTTGTGCAGAAGTTCGAAGATGTGGGCCATCTGCTTGACGGTGTAGGGCGGGCGGGCCTGCTGGCCGTCGCGAAAGGTGGTATCGGTGATGAACATCCGCTCGGCCGGGCGGGGCATGACGATGGTGTCGTCGAAGGGAATGCGACTGACCTTGGTGTAGGGATAGAGCTCGCGGTACAGTTCGGGCTTGACCCTGTTTTCCAGGCGCAGCCTGGGCGTGGTGCGGTTCAGATGCATTAAGGTCATGGACGGAACACCTCCTTGCGGGAACAAAGGCGCTGGGGGGGGCGAACGGGCGGGATCAGGCCTTGATTCTGTCCCTCCAGGTATCAACGATTTGATTTTCCCGCAACACGCGCGGATTCGCCGGCGCCACGTCAAGAGCCAGCCTGGCGGCCTCGGCGGCGTGGCTCATCCAGCCTCCCTGCCTGAGGCTCTGGGAGGCCATGACGTGCATCATCTCCGGGGCATCCCCGTAGATGCCCGCCAGCAGGGCGTCGTAGTCCCGGCCGAAAATCTTGCGCACCAGGGGATTCTGCTCGAAGAGGAAGCGCCCCAACAGGGGGTTCTCCCCCTGGTCGGCAAGATAGCCGATGAGCAGCTGGCGGCACTTGGCGAAGAAGAATCGCACCCGAGCGATCTCGCGGCGGATAGATTCGTTGGTCTGCAACACCACCTGGAAGAGCTCCCTGGAAACGACGTGCTCGGCTTCGGGCAGATCCCGGTCCATGAGCTCGCGGAACCAGGGGCCGTAGTTCTGCTGCTGGTAGGCGTCTTCCTTGAGCTTCATGGTTTCGTGGAAGATGTACCCCACGCACCAGTCCAGAAACTGCCCGGACAGGCCCTGCTTGCCGTCGTTGCGGAAGAGGTGGTGGGCGGTGTCCTTCAGGCGCCAGAGCAGCCCCTTGTTCATCTCCTCGCCCACCAAGTCGTAGAAGACGTGGAAGCTCACCTGGTTGGTCTGGTCGAACACGGTGAACTGGCTCTCCAGGATATCCGCGGACAGGCAGAAGTCGCGCAGCATGTCGCGCACGAACTCGGGCAGCTTTTCAGTGATCCAGGCTTTGGACATACGGGACCTCAGGATTCGCAGGTCATGCGGCCCAGGCCGCTCCATTTCGCGGCCAGGGAGGCGAACTGCGCCACCCGGTCGTCCACCATCCGGAAAAGCGTCCCCTCGGGGAATTTCCCGTCCGGGCCGCGCGTTCCAGCCGGGAGGCCGGTCAGGATCTCCATAGCCTCCTCGATGTGGGTGATGGGATAGATGTGGAACACGCCGTCCTTCACGGCCTGGACCACCTCCTCCTTGAGCATCAGGTTGACCACGTTGTCCTTGGGCAGGAGCACCCCCTGCTTTCCTGTCAGGCCACGCCTGCGGCAGACCTCGAAGAAACCCTCGATCTTCTGGTTCAGCCCACCCACGGCCATGATGGCCCCGGAGGAGCTGACAGCTCCGGTGAAGGCGTGGGACAGACAGATGGGCACACCTGAGAGCGCCGAGAGCAGCGCGGCCAGTTCCGCCCCGGAGGCGGAGTCCCCCTCCACCTCGGCGTAGCTCTGCTCGAAGCACAGACTGCCGGCCAGCACCACGGGCTTGTCCTGGGCGAACTGGCTGACCATGTAGCTTTTCAAGATCATCATGCCCTTGGTGTGGATGGGGCCGCCAAGCTCGGCCTCGCGCTCAAGGTCCAGGATGCCGCCGTGGCCCACGCCCACGGTACTGGCGATCTGGTGGGGCAAGCCGAAAGCGAAGTCGCCGTACATGCGCACGGACAGGCCGTTGGCCCGGCCCACGGCCTGGCCGCTGGTGGCCACCTTGATGATCTCCCGGTCGTATTCGGCCAGGAATTCCTCCTCCAGGAGGTTGGCCCGAAACAGCCTTGCATCCCGGGCCTGTCGCAGAACGGTGCCGTCCACCATGTTCTGGCCCTTCATCTGAGCCATAGCCGAGGCTTCGCACATGAGTTCGCGCAGAAGCGGCAGGCGCAGGCTCAGGCGCTGCTGGTCGTCGCACAGTGCCGAGGCGTGTTCGATGAGCCCGGCCAGGGCCTCGCGGGAGAAGGGCTTGAGCTTGGTCTCGGCAATGACCCGCCCCAAAAGGGGCAGCAGGCGCGTGATGTTCTCCGGGGTGCGCGGGACGTGGTCCTGAAGGTGGGCCTTGAGCTTGAAGAGCTTCTGGAAGCGTTCGTCGCCGTAGAGGAGCATCTCGTAGGCCTCGTCCGAGCCAACCAGGATGACCTTGGCCGTAAGCGGCAGAGCCTGGGGCTCGATGGTCCTGGTGCGCACCTGGTCGCCCTCGGAGGGGTCCTCGATACGGCACAGTCCGGAGCGCAGGGCTCGCAGGAGGCCCTCCCAGGCCTGGCCGCCGTGGGCCAGATCGTCTATGCGCAGGATGAGGTAGCCTCCCAGGGCCTTGTGGATGGCCCCGGGCTTGATCAGGGTGTGGTCGGTGTACAATGCGCCGAAGTCGGATTCACGCTCCACGCAACCCAGGAGGTTTGGGTGGATGGGATGGTCCTCGATGACCACCGGCGCACCAACGGCCTTTGAATTGTCCACGAAGAGATTGACCTCGTAGCGGTCGGCCAGGTCGTCCGCGCCCGGCTCCTGTCCGGGCTGGGCGGGCATCTGGGGGGCTTGAGCCTCCTTTACCAGGAAACTCTCGTACTTCTCGATGATGTCCTGACGCACGGCGCGTAGGAATCCTGCGGTCTCCGGGTGCACCTCGAATTCTCGGATCAGTTCCGCGAGGTGCCAGTCCGCCACGTCGGCGGCGGTCTCCTGGTCCAGCTTCTTCTCCCGATCACGGTAGGCCCGGTCCTCCTGGGAGAGCTTGCGCAGGTAGCCGCCCATGTCGTTCATGATCTGGTCGCCCTGGACCTTCAGATCCTTACGGGTTTCCGGGTCCATGCGCTCGTATTCCTCGTCGCTGACCACCTTGCCCTCGATGAGCGGATAGAGGGTCAGGCCGCCCTGCTCATCCACCTCGAGGTTGAAGCCCTGTTCCTGGGCGCTCTCCTCCATCTCGGTGAACAGGTCCTCGCGCGCGGACTGAAAGGAGCGGGACAGGCTCTGGCGTTTGGAAAGGTGGGCCTCCTGCTCGAAGCGGGTGGGCAGGTCCTCGCGAACTGCGGCCACGGCCTTGGCTAGTTCAGCCTTGAGCCGACGGCCTTGCCCCGCGGGCAGGAAGAGAGCCCTGGGCCGGTCCTTGTCCTCGAAATTGTGCACGTAGACGATGTCCGGGGGGGTTTGGGTCTTGGCGGCCACCGGGGTCAGGAAGCTTTTCAGGAAATATGTGCGCCCCAGATAGGGGTCGCCCGCCAGATAGATGTTGTATTCACGCCCCGTGAGCGCGAGCCCCAGTTCCAGGGCGGAGAGCGCCCGGGGCTGCAGGGGGGCGGTGGAAGCGTCGTCCGAAGGGACATCCCTGCTGTCGGCGTAAGGAATGGATTCGGGAGGGCAGGCGGCCCGTAGCTGGTCGGGGGAAAGCGGGCGTGGTTTGGGCATGGGTGGTCCTGGTTTGGTCTTTGGCTTTTCTTAGCGCGGCGGGGCGGGGGTATCAAGTGGGGGCGGAACGGGCCAGGGGCGTATGAGGCCTGGGCGACCCCGTTGCCCTCCGGCTTTTTTTTCCGTAATAATGCCGGACGGCTGGTTTTACCGCCAAGAAAGGAGAGGAACCAATGCTCATTCGCGACTGGATGACCAAGGACGTAATCACCGTGGGTCCCGAAACTTCCATGATGAAGGCCTCCAAGCTCATGCGCGAACACAAGATCAGCAGGCTTCCGGTGGTGGACGAATCCAACCGGCTCCTGGGCATCGTGAGCGACCGCGACCTCAAGGAGGCCTCCCCCTCCAAGGCCACGTCGCTGGACATGCACGAGCTGTACTACCTGCTCTCCGAAATCAGGGTCAAAGACATCATGACCAAGACCCCCCTGGCGGTAAAGCCCTCGGAGACAGTGGAAAAGGCCGCCGTGCTCATGATGAACAACAACTTTGGCGGTCTGCCCGTGGTGGACGAGAATCTGAAGGTGGTGGGCATCATCACCGACTCTGACGTGTTCAAGGTGCTGGTGAACATCACAGGCGTCACCGAGGGCGGCGTGCAGCTGGCCTTCAGCCTGCCCAACACCCAGGGCTCGCTCAAGGCGGTGATGGACGACCTCAAGGACTACAATGCGCGCGTCATCAGCGTGCTCACCTCCTTCTCGCACTCCGACGAAGGCCACCGCGCCGTGTACATCCGCATCCAGGACCCGGACAAGACCATGCTCACCCGGATGGTGGACGATCTCTCCAAGAAGTACACTCTGCTCTACTGGGTGCGCGACAACCTGAACCCCGTCATCCCCTAAACCGCGCCTCGCCAGGAAAAGCTCACCGGCCCGTTTCCGCCCGCATGGCGGGGATGGGCCTTTCCCGCAACAAGGCGCGGATACCAGGCTTGACACCTGCCCGATCGTATATAGCTCACAGGGCACGGCATCATTTTGTTGAATTCGTCCGTTAAGGAGTTACCCATGTCCGATACCCGCTGTTGCCCGCACTGCGGCGTCGCCCTGGATTCCTGGGTTGGACCGCCCGAATCCGGCTGGGGAGAGATCCTGATCTGCAACAACAACCAATGCGTTTACTTTGCCGGTTCGCCCGGCACCATCCGCAACACCGAAGAGGGACAGCCCCTTGGCACCCGCTATGCTGAGGATCCGGACAACAATTTCACCCCCTTCAGCTTAGTGGCTTGGCACGGCTCCTGTCGGTAGCTTATTGAACCGCGACCGATAATCGGCCCCCTGTCAGTCCGATTTCGGCCGGGCGCTGGGAGCGGCACGCCAGTCCCGGACTTCTTGTGATTACCTCGCGTCTCCCCTGCCGCCTTGCCGGGCGACGGGGGCCGCGCGCCCCCCGTCGCCCGGCACCTTGAGCATTTTCCATCGCCCTGCTAGCATTTCCGTCGCTCCCAGCGCGCGACATCCAGCCTCCCAAGGACGCAGCATGCCCTCCCCGACCCTGGAATTCTCGACCCTGTTCACCATTGCCGTGGCCCTGGCCATGGACGCCTTCGCCGTGGCCCTGGCCGCCGGCATCTGCCTGCGCCGACCCAGCGCCGGCCAGACTCTGCGCATGGCCGGGGCTTTCGGACTCTTCCAGGCCCTCATGCCCGTGGCCGGCTGGGCTCTGGGACTCTGGGTGCGCGGATTCGTCGATGCCTATGGCACCTGGGTGGCCTTCGCCCTGCTTGCGCTGGTGGGGGCCAAGATGATCTGGGAGGGGGTCAAGGGCGAGGAGGCAGGCGCGCACTGCGAACCCAAGGACCCAACCAAGGGCAGGCGGCTCCTCATACTGTCGGTGGCCACCAGCATCGACGCTCTGGCCGTGGGCCTGTCCTTTTCCATGTTGAGCAGAGGCTCCATCTGGTTCCCGGCCGTGGTCATCGGCGTGATCTGTTTCGCGTTCACGGCGATCGGCGTGCGTATCGGTTGCATGGCCGGGCGCGTGGCCATCCTGAGCCGCTACGCCGAAGTGTTGGGCGGAGCCACCCTAGTGTCCATCGCCTTCAAAACCCTCCTGGGTGTTTGATCTCCGGGATTAGCCCGGGCGCCGACCCTTCAGGCGTTTCCTGTCCTGGCTTTTTCATCCTGCCGAACCTTGTCCCGATACACCTTTTAAGCTACCCCACCGGTCATGGACCTTCTCACCGCCTCTCTGACGGTCGCGGGCCTGTGCCTGTTTGAGACCGTGAGTTCCATCGACAACGCCATCATCAACGCCGAGGTGCTCTCCACCATGCGCCCCCGGTACCGGCGCTGGTTTCTGGTCTGGGGTGTCTTTATCGCCGTGTTCCTGGTGCGCGGCCTGCTCCCCTGGCTCGTCGTCTGGGTGGTGACCCCTCGGATCGGCCCTGTCGCGGCCCTGACCGCCACCTTCTCCTCGGACCCCAGGGTGATGGACGCGGTGAACGCCTCGTCGCCGGTGCTGCTCGTGGGAGGCGGAGTCTTCCTGATCTTTTTGTTCTGCAACTGGATCTTCCTGGAGGAAAAGAACTACGGGTTGCCGGGGGAGCGCCTCCTCATGAGCCAGGGCGTGTGGTTCTACGCCATCGTGTCCCTGGTCCTGACCGGGCTGGTCTGGTACGCGCTCAAACGGAGCCAGGCCATGGCCTTCGGCGCTGTGGTGGGATCCACGGCGTTTTTCATCACCCATGGCTTCAAGCGGAACGCCGAACAGAACGAGCGTGAACTCATGCATTCACACCTCTCGGACCTGTCCAAGCTCTTCTACCTGGAGATCATCGACACCACTTTTTCTATTGACGGAGTTCTTGGGGCCTTCGCCTTCACCCTGTCCGTACCACTGATCTTCCTGGGCAACGGTCTGGGATCCTTGGTGGTGCGCGAACTCACTGTGCGCAACATCGAAACCATTAAGAAGTACGTCTACCTCAAAAACGGGGCCATGTACTCGGTACTGCTCCTGGGATGGATCATGGTGCTGGAAGCCTTCGGCGCCGGCGTCCCGCATTGGCTCTCTCCGGCTGTGATTTTTGCGGTGGTGGGGTACTTCTTCCTGAAGTCCCGCCGGGCCTTAGTAGAGCGACACCCCTAGTATGGACGCAAGCCCCCCCCGGGACTTCACCGCCCCGCCGCGCATACGCCTGGACGTGCGATCCCGGGTGGTCGAACGCCTGAACGTGGTCCTGCCCCACCTAGACGCAGGGCAGGCCTTCGGGGGCATTTCCACAGCCATGGAACTGGCCCGGGTGCTGGCTGCGCACTACAGTCGGGTGCGCCTGATTTCCCAGATGCCCTTGCCCGCCCCGGAGGCCATGTTCGATATTCCCGCCCCAGGTCTGGAGGGGGATATCGGCCATCGTCACCAGGGCCTCCCGGGCGGACGGGACGAAAAGGAAAGCATCGCCGACGGTGACTCTTTCTCCGCTTCCGGTGCCCCTCAGGAGACCGTCAGCCTCGTCGACGGCGCCTCCCTCCCCTGCCACCGGGCCGAGGTGTTTCTGTGCACTCACTGGAGCACGGTCGGGGTCTGGGAGGCCTACGACCTGGCCATGCGCCAGGCAGGGTTCGCCGCCCCGGACTTCTACTCCTTCATCCAGGACTTCGAGCCGGACTTCCTGCCCCAAGGGCCGGCCCGCGCCCGCGCCCTGGCCGGATACACCCACGGGGAACGCTGCCGGGCGGTGATCAATTCCATTGAACTGGCCAGGTTTCTCAGCGAAGCCGGACTGCGCTTCGCCCGGACCCACACCCTCAAACCGTCGCTCAACCCGGAACTGGCCAGGTACCTGGACGCCAGAGGTTGGAGGCTGACCAAGCCCAGGCCCGACCCGCTGGTGATCCTGGTCTACGGCCGCCCGGCCACACCTCGGAACAGATTCCAGGAAGCTACAAAGGGCCTGGCCCTGCACCTGGACAGTCTGTCCGAGGGCGAGCGGCGACGAACCTTGTGCCTCTCCGCAGGCCAGCCCCATCCGGACATCCTTCTGGGACCGAACGCCGTGCTGAAGAGCCTGGGAAAGCTCTCCCTGCAGCGCTACGCGGCGCTTCTGGAGCAAACCCACGTGGGCCTGTCGCTCATGGCTTCGCCGCATCCCTCCTATCCGCCCCTGGAAATGGCCCTGTTCGGCCTCATGACCGTGACCAACCGCCACGCAGGCAAGGACTTGGCCGGAACGCACCCGGGCATCGTGTCCATCGCCGCGCCCGAACCAGCCGAGGTGGCCCGGGGCCTCGCCCTAGCCCGGGAAATGGCCCGGGCCGCACCGGCCGTCCAAAAGGCGGTCCTGCCCTTGTCCCTGAGCCCTCTGCCCTGGGGCGAAAATTTACGCAATCTGGGTATCGAACCCATCCGCGCACCTGGACTAAATTTCGTCGATCATTTATAGTTGCGGTCATCATATACAAGGAGCTTCGCATGAAACGCATGATTGCTTTTGTTTTCGCCATGTCCCTGGTCCTTGGACTCGCTGGGCTCGGTCTTGCCCAGGAGGACACCGTTGCAGCCCCCAAGGGTGAAAAGATGGAGAAAGCCGGGAGGAGTGAGAAGGCTTTCAAGAACCTTGGCGGCAGCGACGACAAGGTCACCCGGGACGAGTTCATGGCCGAGGTTCAGAAACGCGCTGCAGCCCGCTGGGCCAAGCTCGATCCCACGGGCAAGGGCTATCTGACCAAGGAGGAATTCATGGCCGGTCGCGAAAAGGCCCGGGAGAAGTCCAAGAGCCGCAAGGCCAAGGCTCCCGAGGCCCCGGCCACGCCGCAGTAAGAAGACCGGTACGTGAACCGTCGGACCCGGCGCGGGCCCCATTCGGCACCAGATCCGAGCCGGGGACCTCGCCGAGCCCGACCGTCCGTCCTTGCCCACTTTCCCTCGCTTCCACCCGTCCCCATCGTCTTCGCCCGGCCTCCATCGCTTTGCCGCCCTCCGCGCGCCTGCATCATTTTTTGATCATTCCCTTGCCGCGAAGGCTCCCGGGAGGCTACAGGACCGGCAGACAACCAGGAGGCTCATCATGATGGACAAAGCGAAGGCCATGGTGCTGGGGTCGTTTATCGGCGACAGCCTGGCGCTTGGCGCACACTGGATTTACGACCAGGGCAAGATCGCCGCCGAGCACGGACGTCTGGATGCGCTCAAGGCCCCGGGCGCGGACTCCTACCACCCCACCAAGCAGGCAGGAGACTTCACACACTACGGTGACCAGGCTTTGGTGCTCCTCACGTCCGTGGCCGAGACAGGCCGCTTCGACCCCAAGGACTTCTCCGACCGCTGGAGGGCACTGTTCGAGGGCGGCTACACCGGATACGTGGACCATGCCACCCGCAACACCCTGTCTCAACTGGCCTCGGGTTGGGACCACCCGGACGCCGGGTCCACTTCCGACGACCTGGCCGGGGCCTCGCGCATAGCCCCCCTGGTCCTGGCCTGCCGGGGCGACGTGGAGGCCATGGTCAAAGCCTGCCGCACACAAACCTCGCTCACCCACAACAACGCCAAGGTGATCGACGCTGCCGAATTCTTCGCCCGGACGGCCCAGGCAACGCTCACGGGCACGCCCCCATCCCAGGCCATGGTCCAGGCATTGGACGGCCGCCTGCCCGGCTCGCCACTGCACGGCTGGTTCGCCGAGGCCATGGCCGCTTCCGGCGAGGACTCCATTCAGGCCGTGGCCCGCTTCGGCCAGAGCTGCCACGTGGATGGTGCCTTCCAGTCCACGGTGCAACTCATTGCCAAAGGTCAGGACGCGCCGGCCGAGGCCCTGGTGGATTCGGTCATGGCCGGAGGCGACTCCGCCGCCCGGAACCTGCTGGTGGGGATGGTGCTGTCTGCCTGGAAGGGCATCGAGGCCCTGCCGGCCGGATGGCTGGCGGGGCTTCGCAAGAGGGAGGCCATCGAGACGCTGTTGGCCAGGATCGCCTAGCCCGGCGTGCCTGCGGGGCAACGCTAGTAAGCGTAGGGCTCCGCGGTGCGCCACTCGTACATCATGCCCATGCCTGGAGCCTTGTCGGTTTCGATGCGCCTGGCCTCGATCAGATAATCGGACTGCACCGAAGCGAAGACCGAGCCGCCGAGCGAGGTCACGGCGTCGGCCGAGGGGTCCTTGGATGCCTCGAGGCGGCCGTAGACCACCTGCCAGGAGCCGTCATCCGGCAATTCCTGCCCTTTTGGCGCGTGCACCCGGTAACCCACTGCGGTGGTGTCCGCGAAGCAGCACCAGAGGGCCACCCGGTAGAGAATGAACTCGCCCTTGGCGTCAGACTCCGGAGTGCGGCGCACGAAACCGCGCACTGCGTAGTTCAGGTCCATCTTGTCCTTGAGGGACTTGCCGGCGATGTCGAAAAGCTCACCGAGGTTGATGCGCACGTATTCCACGCCGCTCTTGGTCACCCGGGAAGGCAAGGGAGCGTTCGCCTCCTCCATGGCCTGGGTGTCCATCCCGGACGTGGCCAGCCACTTCCGGACGCCCAGTTCGCTCGCAAGGCACAGGGAAAGCACGAACACGTACACAAGGGCCCGGAACCACGTGGCCCCCGCCGGCGGTTTGAACGCCGAATAGACCCCAAGCCCGCCCAGGGCCAGGGCTGCGGCCCAGGACACCCCCTTGAACTTGGGGTTCAGATACATCCAGTAGTTTCCGGCCAGGAGCAGGTAGACGATGAAGACGGCCAGCCCGAGCAGGCAGGCGGCCTCCACCAACCCCCACAAGGTGCGCCAGCGCTTCATGATCCGATCCTCTCGAAGGCCCCGAGCAGCATGCAGGCCGCGAAGACCAAGGCCGCCGGGACCAGGATAAGCAGGCGGACGACATCCTTGCGGAAGGCCCCGTTCCACATGAACACCAGCTTGAAGTCCAAAATCGGCCCGAGGACCATGAAGGCCAGCCTGGCAGCCATGGGGAACCCGGAAAACGAGGCGGCCACGAAAGCGTCCGCCTGGGAGCACAGGGAAAGGATCACGGCCAGGGCCATCATCCCTGTCACCGAAAGGAGCAGGTCCTTCTCCAGGAGCGACACCAGCCCCATGGGGGCCAGGGTCTTGAAGGCCGAGGCAATCACCGCGCCCAGCACCAGGATCTTGAACATGTCCAGGAAGTCCGCCTGGGCATGGCGCAGGGCATGGTTCAGCCGGGCGGCCAAGGAGGGAGGATTCACGGCCGCGAGATCGACCGCGTCGCCCAAGGAGCCGAACAAGGAGGCCGGGGCCTCGCCCGGTGAGCAGCCGCAGGCCGCCCGAGCGCTCGTGCCCATGTCCAGGAGCAGATCCTCGGGACGCCGGTTGCGCAGAGCGTAGCCCATGACCGAGGCGACCAGCCCCACCAGGAGGCAGCGCATCCCGGCCACCTTCAGATCGCCCTGGAAGGCAACCACGGTTGCGGCGATGACCACCGGGTTGATGACAGGACCGGCCAGCATGAACGTCATGGCCGTGGCCGGCGGCACACCCTTGGCCAGCAGACGGCGGATGACAGGCACGATACCACACTCGCAGCAGGGCATGACCATGCCCAGGACCACCCCGACCAGGACCCCGGCCAGAGGTGACTTGGGCATGCGGCGCTCCAGAGCCTCCCGGGACACGAAAACTTCAAAGAGTCCCGAGACCAGGGCTCCCAGGAGCAGAAACGGCGCGGCCTCCAGGAGGATGGCCACGCACACCTGGGAGAAGATGTCGATATTTTCCAGAATTAGCATGGGGGATATTTTCCAGCCGGGGGCATACTCCCCGGGATTCCGGCGGTCAACGGAATTGGATGGACTCTGCAACCGCGTGGGTTCCGATCCTGATCGGGAATGGTTGTCCAGAGCAACCTGTGATACCTGCGGAGCCAATCGCCGGGGCCAGGGGGAGAAGCCTCCCCCGGCCCCCGGAGGCATATTCCTCTTCTCTCTACGGCATCCTTGACAGAATCTCCGGGGAAACTTCGGTGACGCTGTGCGTGCCGGTAAGCAACATGGCCGAGACCAGTTCACCCCGCATCCTGTTCAGCAGCATGGCCACGCCCTCGGCTCCGCCACCGAAGGCCCCCACGGCCAGGGGCCGGCCCACCAGGACCGCGTCCGCGCCCAAGGCCAGGAGCTTGAGCACGTCGGCACCCGAGCGCACCCCACCGTCGGCCAGAATGACGGTCCGGGTCTTCACCTTGGCGGCAATGGAGGGCAGCACCTCGGCCGCGCCCGGGGTGTGGTCCAGTACCCGGCCGCCGTGGTTGGAGACCACGATGCCCGCCGCGCCGGCGTCCACGGCCAGTTGGGCCTCGTCCGGCGTCATGATGCCCTTGACGATGAAAGGCAGGTTGGTGGAATCGGCCAGCTCCTTCAACTCCATAAAGCTTTTAGGACTCACGGGCTGGCCCTTGAGGGCCATGGTCACCAGACCGGCACCGTCCACGTCCATGCCCACAGCCACGGCGCCGGCCCTTTCTGCGTCCCGGAAGCGCGCCAGGGCCTCTCCCTGGGCTCGGGGTTTGACGAAGGGGACGCCCTTGCCGCCGTGAGCGGCGATGGCCTCGATGCCACCGGCGTACATGGAGGGGTCGGCCCCGTCGCCGGACATGCCCAGAGTCCCCGCGGCCAGGGCTCCGGCCAGGATGACCTCGATGAACACATCCTCCGGCAATTTGCCGCCCATGTTGTAGACCACGCCGGTCATGGGCGCGGCTAGGATGGGCATGGACAGTGTCTGGCCGAAGAAGCTCAGGGAGGTATCGGCCTGCCGGACGGCGTGGATGGTGCGCATGTTGAGCCGCCAAGCCCGGAGGGCCTCCAGGTTGGCCGCAAAGGCTGCTCCAGAGCCGGAACCGCCCATGCCGGGCACCTCGCCCGCGCAGGCGCGGCCGTCGCAGACCGGGCAGACCCGGCAGTATCCCTTCATATCCTCACGGGCTTTCTTGCGAAGAGCGGACATATCCATGTGCGATCCTCCGGTTGGTGGTGTTGGCGGTGACGGGTACAGATCGTATCCGGTAGATGGGTTCAATGCATGGGAACGTCCTGGGCCGCCTTACGCGCCTTACGCAGGATGAACGCGCCCGGAATGCACACCAGGCACAGCATGCCCAGGAAACGGAAGTTGTCGATATAGGCCAGAAGGCTGGCCTGCTGGCCGAGAACGGCACCCATGACCCCAATGGCTTTCTGTTTGGCCTGAACCGGGTCGAAACTCTGGGCCATGTAGGCGGTAAGGCCCTGGAGGTACTGCTGGAAGCGGGGATTAGCGGGGTTCATATTCCCGGCCAGCAGGTTCTGGTGGACCTGGGCTCCCCGGGAGATCATGGTGGTGACGATGGAGATGCCGATGCCACCTCCGATGTTGCGCATGAGGTTGAAGATGCCCGAGGCATTACCCATCTGGTCCTGGGGCAGGCCACCCATGGCCGTGGTTGTCAGCGGCACGAAAATGAACCCCAGGGACAGGCCCATTATCACGTTGGGCCAGGCGATGTCGGACCTGGTGATGTCCAGGTTGATTTCCGTAAAGTGGAAGGACACTGCGGCCAGGATGACGAAGCCGCAGCCGATCAGCACCCGGCTGTCCACCCTGCCGATGAGCTTGCCGACCATAACCATAGAGATGATGGCCCCGATACCCCGGGGGCTTAAGGCAAGGCCGCTGTCCAGAGCGGAATAACCCAGGAGATACTGCAGGAAGAGCGGCTGCAGGGTGATGGTGGCATAGAGGACCATGCCCAGGAGAGTCATCATGGCCGTGCCGGTGGCGAAATTGGTGTTTTTGAGCACCCGCAGATTAACTATGGGGTGTTTGGTCCTGAGTTCCCAGAAGATGAAGGCGATCATTGTGACCACCGAAGCCACCGAGAACCAGACGATCCAGGAGGCCGCGAACCAGTCTTCCTGCTGCCCCTTGTCCAGCACTATCTGCAGGGTGGCCAGCCAAATGGCCATGAAGGAGAAGCCGATGTAGTCCACCGATCCAATACGCTTCCTGGCGGCCGCGAGGTAGGGGGGGTCCTCGAGGAAGGCTTGGCACATGAAGAGGGCCAGGACCCCGATAGGCAGGTTGATGAAGAACATCCAACGCCAGGAGTAGTTGTCGGTGATCCAACCGCCCATGGTCGGCCCGATGATGGGGGCCACCACCACGCCCATGCCGAAGACGGCCATGGCCACCCCCCGCTTTTCAGGGGGGGCGCTCTCCATGAGGATTGACTGGGACAGGGGCTGCAGGGCCCCGCCCGCCGCGCCCTGGATGATGCGGGCCAGGATGAGCATCGGCATGCTGACGGCCGCCCCGCACAAGGCCGAGGCCAGGGTGAAGAGCACCACGCAGGTCATGAGAAAGCGCTTCCGGCCGAGGCGCACGGACAACCAGCCGGTCATGGGCAGGACGATGGCGTTGCTCACCAGGTAGCTGGTAAGCACCCAGGTGGCCTCGTCCTGACTGGCCGAGAGATTTCCGGCCATGTGGGGCAGGGCCACGTTGGCCATGGTGGTGTCCAGCACCTCCATGACCGTGGGCAGCATTACCGACAAGGCGATGATCCACAGGTTGGCGGAGGGCCGCCAGGGAGTAGGAGTGTTGGACATGGCTCAGCGCACCCGTACCTGAGGAACCACGGACATGCCCGGGGCCAGGTGCATGCCGGCCTCGTTGGAGAGAAGGTCGAAGACGATCTTCACGGGCACCCGTTGCACAACCTTCACGTAGTTTCCGGAGGCGTTCTCTGGTGGTAACAGGCTGAATGCGGCCCCCGTCCCCGCCTGGAAGCTGTCCACGTGGCCCTTGAATTCGTGCTCGGGATAGGCGTCCACACTGATGGTCACGGGCTGGCCCGGGCGCATGCCCTTGAGCTGCGTTTCCTTGAAGTTGGCCAAAACCCAGACGTTGTTCTCCACCAGGCTTAAGATGGTCTGGCCCACCTGGACGTAGTCCCCGGGTTCAACGGATTTCACGGTCACCCGACCGCTCACGCCAGCCTTGATGTCTGTATAGGACAGGTCCAGGTTGACCCGCTCCAGAGCGGCGCGACATTTTTCCACGCCTGCTCCGGCGGTTTGGATTTGTGTGGCGGCCAGGTCGGCCTGGGCCTGGACTGCGGACAGGTGCTTCCGGGCAGACTGCAGGGCAGCGGCGCTGGTGCGGGCAAGCGTGTCGGCGTTGTCGCGGGCCTGCTGGGACACGGCGCCACTGCCGATGAGATGGTTGTAACGGGAAAGGTCCGTGGTGGCGTTGCCCGTTTGGGCCTCGGCCGAAACGGCGTCCGCCTTTGCCTTCTCCACATCCGCCAAGGCGACCTGGTAACGCGATCGGGATTCCTGGAGCTTCTCTTCGGCTTCCCTCAGGTCTGCCTTAGCCTGGTCGACCCTCACCTGGAAAGTGGCGGGATCAAGCTTGACCAGAACATCACCGGTCTCGACCTGCTGGTTGTCGGTAACCAGCACATCCAGGACTCGTCCGGCCACCTGGGGCGACACTGCGCTGACGTGCCCGGCGATGAAGGCATCGTCGGTGGACTCATAGGCCTGGGCGCGCCACCACCACAGTACGGCCACGACCACTGCTGCCGCCGCAACGACCGCCATGAGCGCGATGGCGGACTTATTTCGCCTGCGGGGGGAACCAGCCTGTTTCTTCACAGAAGCTTCATTCACGGCGTCTTGCATTCTCTTTGCGACTCCTCAAGACAATGGCCGGCGTCAAGCCGGACCTTGGATAGCAGTGCGATCACTGTTTTGAGCTCTTCATCGTCGAGACCGCTCATCACGGCGGTCTGGTGCAGGAAGAGGCTGGGCATCACGTCGTCGAGGATCTTCTGGCCCGCTGGAAGCAGGCCGATGCGCACCACGCGCCTGTCGGAAGAGTCTTCCACCCTCTCCACCAGGCCGTCTCGGACCATGCCTGAAATCACCGCTGAGACGGTGGGAGTGGTCACGCCGGCCATTTCCGCCAGCTTGCACACCGGGATGGGGTCCAGATCGCGGCCAAGCAGGCCCAGAATCATGAAGCGTCCATAGGAAAGTCCGAGCTTGGCCAGGCTGCGCTCCACGCAATGATGCAGGATGGTGCCCGTACGCAGGACATGCAGATAGGCCTCGCACACCTGGATGTCCATGGTGGGGTAGCGCTCGGCCTTCTCCAGCAGTGTCTGGTAGCTGGGCAGTTCCTTGAGTATCATGTGATCCTCCAGCATCGTTCGATGCCTAATAATTAGGCGGCTAAGGTTTGTAAAGAGGGTATGAGGCTAAAATGAGTCGGCCGCAGAAGGAAAATCGTTACTAGGAGGGAAAGGGAGTTGTTTGGATGGCGCGGAAGATAGGTGGAGGAGGAAGCCCCGGCCGGAGGTCCCAGGTCTTCAAGGTGAACAACTATGACCTCACCACCTGCGCGGCTTACGCCGTATCCCTGGACACTCTGGCTTCTCCATCGATCCGGCCAAGGCTCGGATGGCCTGCTCGCAACGCTTATAAAGGGGAAAGCAATCGGAGGGTATCCCAATTAGGGCGACCATATACCTGTTGAAAAACTTTGTTAATTGACCGAGGATTTGGCCATCGCGCGTGAGGAGGAGAGCGAAGGAAACTCGAGCGTCAGAACGGTCTGCAGGGGCTCGCGTATAAGGAGACCGGTGTCGAGGCCCTGACGGATAATGACCTCGCCTGCATAGTCCCAAAACGAACAGACAAGACGCTCTCAAACAATGATTGGAAATCGCCGGTCGACCCCGACGCGAAGATCACCAAGGATGAAGGACTGACTCCCGGACTTGGTGTACAAGCCTGAGCATGTGGTGGACCTGGACACCGGATGATGGTGGCAGTTGAGGTCCACGAGGCTGTCGAAAGCGACACCTAAGCGATTACGAAAACGGCGCGCGCGGCTTAGGAAAGCCTGAGCTGAGTATCACCCACTCCACCATGCCCAGACGGCCTGACAGAAAAATCCTAAGGCAAGGATGATTCGGGCAGACTGCATGGCCATTAAAAATGCAGTAGTCTAGGTCGTCCCAGGACACCCCTGCTCGACAGCGGGGAGACAATACTTATTGCAATCCAGCGGGGGTTCAGAAAAGCGTATGCGTCATTTTTTTCGACAAACACAATCATTGTTGCTCTCAAATCAAGTCGCTTTTTTTCTGATTCTTCTCGTGGCGTTTGTTTTGCGCATATACCGCCTGGACACGCCATCCATGTGGAACGACGAAATAATAGTTCCCGTGATGGGCTCAAAACCTATTGGTTATCTGCTCCAATGGCTTTATTCGGTGGAGGACCACCCCCCAACATTCTACTTCTTTATAAAGTTGGTTTCTCTTGTAAGCAAGTCTGACTTTGCCCTTCGTTTTCCGAGCATGGTACTAGGCTTATTGAGTGTTTTCCTCATGTACCACATCGGTAAAACCTGGCTTGGTGAGAAGGGAGGCCTGCTCGCGGCGAGCTTCATGGCCGTCAGCGTCCCGCATATCTACTTCTCCCGCGTTGTGCGATTCTATTCTTTTGCTATCGTTCTCTGCCTGCTCGGTGTGATGCTCCTTGCGAAGTTTATGGAACGCCGCGACAACCGGACCTTGGCCTGGTTCGCGACGATTTTGGGAGCACTTTTATTGGCTGAGTATACATCTATCATGCCCATCGTGGCTTTGGGCCTAGCCATGCTTGCCGTCATACTCTCCGGTCCCGGCAGACTGCGTTTGTTGTGGCGGTTTGCAGTATACGGGGTGGCGGCGTTCGTTGTGCCCGGGTTTTTCCTGCTGCTCACGTCCATCCAAAAAGTTGAGCAATCAGGGCAGGTTTCCCTGCGAAACGCCCTGGATAATTTCTTGGCTGGTCTCGCCTGGCTCGCCACGGGATTTGAGCATCGCCCCTCCGGAAACGAATACTGGATCATCGGGGTCGCCGCCGCCTTGGCCCTTGTCGGTGCGCTGCGTCTGGCTTTCACGAACAGGCGTCTTCTAGGCATCTGCCTGAGTTTCGTGTTGTGTGGTCTGTTGGTGATCCTTCTCATCAGACCGGGGTATACTCTGGCTTTCTGGCATCTTTTTTATCTTATCCCCGTGCTCGCCCTGCTCGGGGCGAGCGCAGTACAGGCCGTTCTGCCCGTACGGTTCCAAACGGCGGCGGCTCTCGGCATATCTCTGGCCGGTTCGATTCTGATCCTGGGACCTCTCCATGCACGGTTCTACTCTGCAACTGCGTATGACGACGACACCCGGGAGATGGGCCGGGCGGTGGCCAGCGAGGTGCTCCCCGGAAGCGTCACCCTCTTGGACCTCAATGCCGTCGATTCCGTCAATTGGTACGCGGACCAGTTCTGCCTTACAAATCGGCTTAAGGATCAGATCGTAACGGCTGATTCTACGCCGCTGACTGTTAACGTCTTCCTGTGTCAGGGAGGATATCTGGGTCATTTGGTCAACCCATGGTTCCCGGTGTCTTCCTGGGCGGAGGTCAAGCAGGAGCGTTTGCTGGGCGTGAGCAGCCTAGTCAAGGCCGTCGTGCCGCGCACTCCGCTCCATCCCTTGGATTTTTCGGGTGCCAGTCAGGAGTTCGACGCTCACCCTGGACGATTCTACTCTGCGGTTTACTCCGCCGAGAAGGTGATGATTTATCCGTACTGGGGAAACATGGTCATACCGACCGAGAATGAAAAGCCCGCTACGTTCATGTATCGTTTTGCAAATCCCACTGGTACCGGCAACAAATACATCGTTCTGAAAATTCATTACCGCAACGAGGGCAAGGACAACGTCTTCAAGGCCTGGACGCAATTCGACGCAGAAGGTCAGGTAAACTGCGTTCAAAGCACAGGGCCCGAAACTCCAGACCAGGACAGAAATGGCGATGGATCCTACGTTGAGCGTGTGGTATCCTTGAGGCGTGAACGTCCCTTTACGACTCTGACGGTTGGCTTTGCACTCTCCTGCGCGCTGGAAAGCCCACAGTATCCCACCTCAAACTTGAGTAAAACCGGTTTCAAACGCCTTTTCGTCACCGCTCGTCCCTATGGCCCGGATCTGATGAATGAATCGACTCTGGATCCGGATGTCGAACTTACAGGACTCAAGAGCGTGGAGCACGATGGCGACCGCTTTTGGCGTTGGGCAACAGGTCCACGGAGCGGTCTTTCCTTTACCGTCGATCGAAAAACGACCATGCGCCTGACCTATTCAATGACGAATCCCATGAAGGACCAGGGATACGCATTGACGGTCAACGGGGAAAAGATTGCGGAAGAGAGAGGTATGCCGGTCCAAAACTGGACGGAGGAACACGCCGTCAAGGTGGTGGATTTCACCGCGAAGCCGGGGCGCAACACTATCGATTTTCAGTTCGAAAAGATCAACCACGTGAACGACTCGTTCTCAGAGGCGGATTCCTCGCCCTACACCGTGGCGTTCACCGCTCTGCGCCTGGAGCCCGTTCCTGACGCCGCGCGCTAAGACCGCGTCATGGGCGCAAGAGAACATGGGTTCCCTGCTAGCGCCCATGACAAACCGAATTCTTTGCGCTCAAGGCACTGCGACGAGTGTGAGTCCGGTGATGGCCAGCGCATAGGGCGAGGGGTCGCCTGGGGCGAACGCGGTTAGGTGGTGATTGTAATCCGCGAATTCAAAACACAAGGTGTTGCCGCCCACACGCAACCTCAATTTTAGTTCGCCCCGGATACCCGCCTTGTCCCACGTTCCAACAGCGAGATTGTCGTACGAGGCCACCTTGACGTTATTCAGGACAACGTCCAGGCGTTGGCCGGGGATGGGGTTCATTGCGGAAAAGGTAAACACCACCTCACGCTCCTTGGGCATGGTCAAACCCAGGCAGGCGTTGGGACCGTCCATCCAGCGCCAGACCCGACCACGGTCATGCTCCACGCCGTGAAAACCCAGGAGAGCCACCCCCGGCGAATCGCCTGATAACAGATCATAGTTGATGTCTGAAGCCGCGTCGCGCTTTACCCATAATGTCGCGCTCCATACGGCCGCGATCACTACGAAGACGAGGGCGGAACGGACCAGGCCGGACTTCGACCACGGCCAGAGCTGTTTACCCCGTGCCCGCTGATCGGACCGGACCGCGCGGGCAAGACTGAAATACTCCTGCCACATAGTCTGTACAGCTTTGTGGGCTATGACTTCCGCGCTTTCAGGAGTCCCGGCCCGGGAAAGCGCGGCCTCGAGCGCCCTCAATGATCGCAACCGACCAAGGGCTGGCCCGCCGCCGGGGTGGAGGGCATCAAGCTCACCGACAACCTCGACAAGTGCCTCGCGACCTTGAGCCACATCCCGGGCCAGCGTGTCCTCGGCGCACTGGCACAGCGCTCCAAGCCGGTCCAGACGGTATCTCATGAGGCGCGTCATTTCCCAGGTCCAAGGGCGGCGGAACGCAGTACGAGGTAACGTACAAAGGGGTATCCCATGTCGTGGGGCAGTTCCATGTCGTCAAAGCTGATGCCCGCGAAGGAAAGTCCAGTGCCGAACTCTTTGACCTCGGTGAACTTGCCTCTGGCCAAAAGTTTTTCGCTGAAAGCCCGGTTGAGAACCCTGTCACCCGCCATGAACGTACGCAGGCAAATGTAGTCCTGGGACTCTGCGACCTCTACAGGCGTATCATGATACAGAGGGGTTATGACGATCTCTGGTTTGTCCGCAAAGGGAGGCGACGTCACGGGTGGATCCCAGTAAGGGTTCACAATCGCATAGCCCACGCGTACCGGCTGTCCATGTCCCAGACTTTTAATGTACTCGATCAGCTGATGGTCGGGATAGACATTGTCGATCATGCCGCGGGCGTAGGCTACGTCGAAAACGGCTGCCCCGCCGATGAAGAAACACAGCGCGGCCGCCAGGGCCGCTTTCGCCGGGCGCGAACGAAGCTTGTCCCAGACCACGGCCGTGGCCAGGCCGGTCAGCACCGCCAGGGGCGGGAACGCCTGGATCAGGGTTCGCACGAATTCGGCCCGAAAATAATAGCCTTTGCCCATGAGGTACCACACCACCAGGACGAACGCCGCCAAGGGCGTGGCGTGACGGCGGCTCCGGCCAAAGGCTAGAGCTACGAAAAAGGCGGTATAGAGCAGAATCCACAGGTGCGGCGCTGCGCCTTTGGGCAGGATCAGGGCCAAGTATTCCCAAAGCTTGTTGAAATTGTCCAGGGAACCGGTGTTAAACTGGCTGAAATCAGCTGATTTCAGCACCATGAGCACCGGGGCCAGGGCCGTCTTGAAATCCAGAAACAACATAGGATCTGCCAGGAAAAAACCCAGCCCCAGGCCCAGGACCAGGGCTGCCCCTCGGCCCAAAAGGGCCTGACAAGCGCCAAGAGGGCCGAGCCTCAATTTGCCCCGTGTGAAAAGCTCGTCATAGACCAGGGTGGTGAAAGGCACGGTCGCTGCTAGCACCCCCGGATACCTGGTCGCGCCGGCCAGTCCGCAGAAAAAACCCGCCAGGAACACCCAGCGCTGGCGCAAGGATTGGGTCATCCTCACGCTCATGAGCATGGCCAGGAGCACGAAGAAGTTGGCCAACACGTGCGGGCGCATGTAGCGGCTGTATATGACCTCAAAGGGCATCACCGCGAACACGACGGCTCCAACGCAGGCAAAGGGCCAAGCCAGGCGCATGCGCCGCAGCACAAGGTACACTATGCCGACGCTGACCACGTCGAAGAACGCAGTGGTAAGCCGGCCAACCAGTATCGTGAGTGATTGTTGCCGGGACTCGGGCGCGGCCTGGTGGGGATAGACATCGAGAATCCCGGTGGCCTTGGCCGCGATGATGCCCAACTGGTAGATATAATAGCCAAGGGTCCCCTCTATATGCGCGCCCGTGGGCGTGAACTCGCCCTTGGCGAAATCCACGGAACGCAATGTACGCATGACGTAATCTTCATCACTCGGAATCGTCCGCGGCTCGCCGTCAAATGGCAAACTCCAGGTAATGCCTGAAAGGCGCAGGGCTAAAGCGACCAGCAGAATCCCGGCCATGCATAGGCCCTTGGCCCGGAAACGTCCGGAACGTCCAGCAAAACGCGTGTGGGAGTTGTCGTTCATGGCCGGTGTGCTTGCCTTTCCACCACGATCAGAGCGAACATGGCCAGGTAGCGGTTGAACGCTGCAATCAGGTCCTCGATCCAGGCCACAGCCGCGTAGCAACTTCCGGGCAGTAAGGAAATCGACCTGAGCCCGCCCGAAAGAAGGTAGCGCACGGGCATAATGGGTTTGGTCAAAACCAGGGACAATTCCGGGAAATCGCGGGCGAACTTCTCGGCGTCGCGATGAAATATCATCCAGGCCAGGGCCTCATTGGCCCCGGAAAGCGGCCCGGTGGAGGCAAAGGCCCAGTCCTGGGCATCAGGTTGGCAAGGCTCATGGTGCAAAAATGTGTAAATGAACCGGGAAACGGGCGTGATCCATGGTTCTATCATGACCATGCGCCCGCCAGGCTTTAAAACGTACACTGCCTGGCGGAAAAATTCGGCCACGTCCGGGATGTGGTGCAAGACGTTGATCATGAGGATGCCACCCAGGGTTTCCGTCCCAAAGGGCAGAGACCGGGCATCGGCCTGGATGCTGATACCCGGCATGGGCTGGATGTCCGAGCGCAGGCAGCCGGGAGGGCAGAACTCCGTCCCCGCTGGCCCCGCGCCTAGTTCCAGCACAGGACCAGGAACGCCAGCGAGTTCCCGGGCTATCAGACCGTACCAGTCAGCGTAGAGGCGGCGCAAAAACGATTTGCGCCTTGAAGTACGCCACGCCTCGAGACGGTCCTGGGGAGAGTCAAGGTCGCGTTTTGCCATAGTCATGACCGTGCGGAGCCAGGCTTTTGAAAAAGCCCGGCCCAGTACATCTCCAGGCCGGTCAAGGCGGGCGGAGGCAGGAATCGCTGCCGCAAGGGCACAAACCCGGCCTCCCGCGCCGCGTCTGCAACCTGGACCGGAGACGTGGGGTGGATAGCCTCGTCATCGTAGCCCAGGGCCGCGAACAGCCATTTGGTCAGACGATTCTTTTGAGGCAGGCCGTAGGCCGCCAGCCCACCTGGTTTGAGCACGCGCCAGATGGCCTGTTGCACATCCCCGACCTCGCGTATGTGCTCCAGACAGCTAACCGAAACTACCAAGTCCACCGAACTGTCATCCACGCTCTCAAGCCGTCTGGCGTCGTCGCGCATCAGGGTTACGTTGTCCCGCCCCTGATCGTGCAGACATCTGTTCACTTCATGATCGAAGCCGTGGATGTCAATACCCGTGTAGGATCGGCAGCGCGGGCTCAAAGCGTAGGCCATGTATCCCGCGCCATAACCGATTTCCAATGTATTGTCACACTGTTCCGGACAAAGACTGGCCACCATGACGAAACGGTGCCGGTAGAAAAGCCCGAAAAGCGGATGGCGGATGAGCTTGGTCAGGCCAGCCAAGTCCTTGTCCGCAATGGCCGGGGCACAGGGCATGATTGGAAACGAATCCATAAACTGTAGTGCTTTAGTGGAAGCGCAGCCGGGCCAGCGCCACGACGCTCATGCGCAAAAGGATCAGCCCGTGCCGGAAACGACTGATCTGGGTGGTTCCATAGGTGCGTTCCCGGTAGCGCACGGGCAAGTCCCTTATGAGAAGCTTGAGTTTAGCCGCCCCGAAGAGAAGTTCGAAATCGCCGAAAGGATCGAACTCCCCGAAATAGCGTCGTGTCTCCATGATGCGCTGGTAGTCCTGGCGCGTAAACACCTTGGTGCCGCAAAGGGTGTCTTTGATAGGCTGTTCCAGCAGGTACGAGAAAGCCAGGCTGAAAAACTTGTTCCCCAAGAGGTTCAAAAAACGCATGGCTTTTTTTTCCATGGTGTACACGAGGCGGGAACCATTGACGAATTCCGCCCGGCCAGACACCAATGTCTCGTAAAAAACGGGCAAATCCTCGGGCGGCACGGTCATATCTGCATCGAGAATCATCAGCACGTCTCCCTTTGCCCTGGAAAAACCCAGATGCACCGCGTCGGCCTTGCCCTTGCCCGTCTGCCGTAGCACGCTGATGTCTTTCTCCGGGTGCTTGTCCCGTGCTGCGAGGCATTGCGAATGAGTGTCGTCAGTGCTGTGTCCCTCGACAAAAATGAGTTCAGTGGCCGCGCCCATGTCGGGCAGACGTCTTACGATCTCGGGGATATTTCCGGCCTCGTTGCGGCACGGACAGACCACGCTGACCGAGGGCTTTTTGTCCTGCAGTGGCGCGGGAAGCCGGGCCACCAGGAAGTTCGTAAAGCAGAAAGAACCAAGTACCGGCAACCTGGAGGCGAAGCGGTTAATGATCTCGGAAACAAGGGGAATGCCTACTGGGAGCATGATCCTGGGAGCATGATGGACCACCTCGTAACCGGCCAGGGCCAGAAAATTGTTCACATCGTCTGTGGTGACCCAGTTGTGGATGGGCAGGTCCGCCTTGCGCCCCAAGGCCTCTAGTAGCCCATAGAGAGGCTGCCACAACCTGCTGTAATAATTTATGACGATGCGCGTGCGCTCATGGCACAAGGGGCGTATGGCCATGAAAAGCCCGAGAATGTCATAGCTGTAGGCCAACAGGTCGGACAGGATGATGACGTCGAATGTCTCGCCACCGGTCGCAAAGTCCTCAGCGCAGCCACACTCGAAGCGAAGATGAGGAAACTTCTCCCGTGCCAGGCGGATCATCTCCGGGCTCAGGTCGACGCCCAAGCCTAAGGACGGTTCCACTGCAGCCAGCAGATCCCCCGTGGCACACCCAAGTTCCAGCACGCGACTGCCTTGCGGGATGATGAACCGATACTCTCTCTCAAGTTCCCGGTAATAGGTAATATTTTTTTCGCGCCATAGCCCACGCCTTGGGGCAAAATTGTCAAAAAAGGTGCGCAGTCCATCGGTGTGACGTTGAAACTCTTCAGAAATTTTATGCATCGCGTCTTGATTTTCCGGTGCTTGCAAAGCCATGGGCTTCGGTTGTCAAAACCCGGCAGGCTCGGTTGTACCGTTCTCCGGGGCCACCTGATTTCCCGAAGGCAGGATGAGTTTCAAATCTGTAAATGCCGCGGCATATGGGGTCTTATCGTTTGCCAAAAAACAATCAGGCGAACAATTCAACACAGTGAAGTTAAACGTAACAACATTGAGTCCTGCCTCAATCGGAATGACCATCGAATCAGAGGCGGAAGTCTTCAACCATCCGCTTTGATGGGGAAGCTCAGCCTCAAGTATCTTTTTGCTGTTAACAAATACGGAATAGGATTGATCCGGAAATGGGTTATGTAGTGAATAAGCCAACACAGCAGTTGTTTTCTGTGTCGATGAAAACGAAAATGATGAGTTGTACCCTGTTATCCAGCGCCATTTAAACTTGTCGCTATGTTCAACACCATGAATATTAGAAAATTTGATGCCGGGACATGTGTTTGCTATGTCCATTAGGTCACTATTATATCGAAAAACAACTATCTTAAATCTTCCCAGCCCCACATTGTCAAGATTACCTCCATTATAACCAGGCACGTTGTAGGATGTCAACATTTTATAGTTGAGTACAATGTCTTTCGCGCAGACGGGAACAACCATCACATCATTGCTATTAACGGATCCATTCCCTGTTGTGTCGGGCGCACCGCCAGGTGTGTTGAAAATTTCAAGCGGCAAGGAGTTGCCATACACAAGTTCCCCTTTCACGTAGCTGCCTTTTCCGATAGATCGATAATCTGTATTTATGGCTACGACAACTGGTCCTGGTCCGGTGTTGTTATTGAAGCGGAATGAAATCTGGGACTCTTTCATGTTCAAAGATGGAGTAATATATTTAAACCAGTACGGATAATATTGCACGCCATTGGCCATATATGTATTTTGAATAAATTCAAAAGGATCGGCATGAAAATCGTATGTAAACGGAAGGCTAGAAATCTGATGCTGTGGTTTCCTTTCTACTCTAAATGTTGAAATAGCATGCACCGTTGCTTCCCCCCTATTAAGGGGGTTGTAAAACGGATGAATGAAATTCTGTACGGAAATAGGCTTTTGATCAAGCATAAAGAGGTTATTAGTAGGGACATAGAGATGTCCCAAAGTGCCATCGGCTGTCGTAACAAACTTAAGATCCTTGTATGACTCATCAGGAGAAAGAGAAGTTTCTATTAAAGGATTCAATGAAGAGTGTTGGTTGATATACCAACTTGCTGCGTGCATTTCCTGCGGATCGAGTACCGTAAAACTGGTGGAAGGATCATAGCCTGATACGACAGAGGCAACTTGTTTATACCAGCCTCCGTAACTGTTCATATTGTAGAATAAATCGGCGTTGGCGGCAAACAGCCCCAGCAAAACGGCAGACAAAGCGACAGGATATGTGAGAGCAGGCATTTTTTTATAATGCTTAATATCGGATGCCAGCAACGCGAGAATAACCATTTGAACGGGTAAGGCAAAGGCATAGAGCCTTGACCCCGGATAATATCCGTGACGAAGAATGCAAATGAACACGACCGGGACAAACTGCAAAACAAGAAATAAATTAGAAAGAGTACTCTTTCGAAAGCAAGCATACGCAACCAAACCTAAAAGAATTGCAATGCCACCATAGTAGCCGACATAGAAATCATATAACTCGGGAAGTTGCTTAAATGCAAGAGTGGTGTATTGAATTATCGGGGCTTTAAATGTCAAATCTCCTCGGAAGAGAAGGGTCTTGTAGAAAAAAAATGCAGTTGGAATGAATGCTATCACATAGTACAGCAGAAGCAAGAGAAGAGACTTGTTGATTGGAAACACCTTACTCCGCAGCCTTTCGATCACGAAAAATATGTAGCAAGATGCAGCAAAAAAAATTACCTCATAATGCATCATCAGGCAAAGGCACATTGCTGCCGAATGATATATCAAGAATCTATGATCTCTGGTCGCAATGTACTTAATTAAATATATGATAGCCACGATTGAAAATAACAACATAACAGAATATGGTCTTGCAACACGAGAATAGTAAATAAGAAAAGGATTAAACACAGCCAGTACAACAACAAATGCAGTGAACTGTTTTCCAACACGGTATTGCTCTTGGATAAGCGCGCCCAGTTTCCAGAAAGCAAAAAGCGTCATTGAGCCAAATATGGCGGGAATAAGCCGCAGCATGGCGTCTGAATGACTGATTTTCGCCGATAGATACACCAGGATATACTGGTAGATCGGGTGAACCTCCAGCTTTGTAACCCAGTTAAAAAAGTACGAGAAAGGATAGTCAACTATTGTGGTGGTAAGCATCTCATCATACCAAAGAGATGGCGTCCCAAGCTTGTAAAAACGTATGCCAATGCCAAATAGGATCAGGCATGTGATCAGTATGGTTTGACCGTTATCTTTTCTTTGCCTAGTTAACATAAATATCCCTTCAAAATGGTTTAGAACAATTTTTCTTATCTACGCAGGCTGTCACTTCAAATGCATAACATTATTTTGTGTTGATGAGAATGGACCACATCTTGAGCGTTATCGCCTGCTCCTCGCTCAACATCGATCTGACACACGGGACCACTCGCCCTCCTATGAGGGAGACCACACTGCAAATGTATTTCAATGGAAGAGCACTAGAACCCCTGTTCCAGGGGCGGATTCACCAGAGCATCTACCGGGGCAGGGGCAAGGGCAATGCTTGCGGGCAGAAGGCGCACCTTTCGACCCTCGATGCGCAGCCTATCAACGGCCAGCCACTGCACGGCCTGGGACAGGATGCGGTGTTCGTAGGCCAGGATTCGCCCGCCCAGAGTCCGGTCGTCGTCGTCGGGATAGGCCGGGACGGCGGCTTGGATGATCACCGGACCGTGGTCCATGTGTTCGTCCACAAAGTGCGCTGTACAGCCGGAGAGGGTCACCCCGTAGGCGACGGCGTCGCTTTGGCCATGCACGCCGGCGAAGCTGGGCAGAAGGGCCGGATGGATGTTCACCACCCGGTTAGGAAAGGCTCGGAGGAACTCGGCTGAAAGCAAGCGCATGAACCCTGCCAGCACCACGGCCTCGGCCCCGGAGCCCTCGATGGCCCGGACCATGGCCCGGTCGAACTCTTGGCGATCCGGGTACTCCCCATGTGGAATGCACACACTCGGCAGGCCGTGGATTCGGGCGCGCTCAAGACCGTAGGCGTGGGGCTTGTTGGAGAACACCACACGGATGCTGGCGTTCAGGACCCCAGCCTCGATCCTGTCGATGAGAGCCTGCAGGTTGGATCCCGACCCGGACACCAGGACTGCAATGGGCAGGGCCACGCTCAGGATTCCATGTTGGCCACACTGGTCGTGCCCCTTTCGCCCACGCCGCCCGTTCCTTCGATCGTGCATCGGGCCAGGGCCTCGGCCAGGGCCGGGATGGTGTAGCTCTCGGGCTGGATGTCCGGGGTGAAGCCGTGCTTTTCGAGCGTGGCGGCGGTGATGGGACCGATGCAGGCGATCTTCACCTTGCCACGCAGTGGGGCCAGCCGTTCGGGGGGGACCATCCGGAAGAAGTTGTCCACCGTGGAGGAGCTTGTGAAGGTCAAAAAGTGAATCTCGCCCTCTTCGATGGCCGCCACCACCTCGTCCGGGTCCTGCTCAGCGAGTCGGGTCTCGTAAACCGGAAGCACTTCCACGAGGGCGCCTGCCCGGCTGAGCTCGTCGGGCAGAATCTCGCGGGCCTTGGCCGCCCGGGGGATGAGCACCTTCTTCCCACCGATCTGCAGGGCCAGGAGACCCTCGACCACGGATTCGGCCACGTACTTGTCCGGCACGAAGTCGGCCTTAATGCCACGTTCGGCCAGGGCCTGGGCCGTAGCCGGGCCGATGGCCGCCACCATGAGTTTACCCAATGCCCTGGCGTCCTTGTCCATGGCCGAGAGCTCATGCCAAAAATACTTGACTCCGTTCACGGAAGTGAACACCAGCCAGTCGAAGCAGTCCAGGCGATCCACGGCCTCACGCACCGGGGTGGTGTCGGCCAGAGGGGCCACCTCGATGGTGGGATACTCCCAGGTACACGCGCCCATGCCCGTGAGCAGGCGCACCAAATCGCTGGCCTGATCGCGCGAGCGGGTGACCACCACACCCCGACCCAGAAGCGGACGCTTCTCGAACCAGTTCAGCTTGTCGTGCAGCCCGACCACGTCGCCGACGACCAGCAACGAGGGGGCCTTGAAGCCCTGCTCTTTGGCCTCGCGAGGGATATCCGCCAGGGTAGAGACCATAGAGCGGTGGCGGCAGGTGGTGCCCCAGCGCACCAGGGCGGCCGGGGTTTTGGGGTCACGCCCGCCCTCGATGAGCCGTCTGGAGATATCGGCCAGGTTCTTGACCCCCATGAAGAAGACCAAGGTAGAGGCGGCCTGGGCCAGGGCTGGCCAGTTGTGGGCCGAATCGTCCTTGGTAGGGTCCTCGTGGCCGGTGATGAAGCTCACGGAAGAGGCAAACTTCCGGTGGGTAATGGGGATGCCTGCGTATGCCGGCGCGGCAACGGCGCTGGTCACCCCGGGGATGACCTCGAAGGTCAGGCCGTCCTCGAGCAGCTCCTCGGCTTCTTCCGCGCCGCGCCCGAAAACATAAGGGTCACCGCCCTTGAGGCGGGCCACTACCTTGCCTTCCTTGGCCTTAGCCACCAGGAGCCTGTTGATATCGCCCTGGGGCAGGGTGTGGTCACCACCCTTTTTGCCCACGTAGATCACTTCCGCGTCAGGGCGGCAAAAGTCCAGGAAGGCCTTGTTGGCCAGATAGTCGTAGATCACCACGTCGGCCGTTTCCAGGACGTGCTTGGCCTTAAGGGTGAGAAGCCCCGGATCGCCGGGGCCAGCTCCGATAAGATAGACGTTGGGCATGTGTGCGAGCCTTGGGGCGTTATTCATGTTGTGCGTCTTGCTTGTTAACGACCATGACCGCGTCCGGGCTTTCTGCAGGAGCGAGGACGGGCCGGACCTTCCGGCGCCTCTGGGGCGCGGGCGCCGCAAACGGCGTCAATACGGGGCTATTCCTCGCGCAGGACGCTGTTGATGGTCACCGGGTCAACAGGCACGTCGTCATGGAAGCCAGCCCGGCGGGTACGTACCTTCTTGATCTTGTTCACCACTTCCATTCCGTCCACTACCTTGCCGAACACGCAGTAGCCCCAGCCCTCGGGGGTCTTGCCCTTGTGGTCCAGAAAAAGGTTGTCGGCGACGTTGATGAAGAACTGGGCGGTGGCACTGTGGGGATCCTGGGTGCGGGCCATGGCCACGGTGCCGGTGAGGTTGGAGAGCCCGTTGTCGGCCTCGTTAACGACCGGGGCGTTGGTGGGCTTTTCCTTTAGGGCCACGCTCATGCCGCCGCCCTGGACCATGAAGTTCTCAATGACCCGATGGAAGATGGTCCCCTCGTAGAAGCCGTCGTCCACGTATTTAAGGAAATTGGCCACGGTGGCCGGCGCCTTGTCCGGGTAGAGCTCAAGGGTGATCAGGCCCATGGAGGTTTCCATCAGAACCATATGCGTGCGCTCCTTGCGTCAACTTGAATATAATCTCATTTTCTTATCTCAGATCCGGCCTGGAGTCCATCCCCGGTGGCGGACGGCGCCCGCGAGCCCGACACCAAATTGCAAATTTTGTAAAAATGCGTGTTTTTTTCTTAGACCAAGGCAATATGTCCTCATCCTTGTCCTAGATACGGAGTGTATCATGACCAAGCCACCCGGGATAAAGTTTTCGAGTACGCCTCCATGCCTGTGCATGGCACCCTCTCACGTAAATTGCGAAAAGGAATCAGGATCCAAATCAGCGAGGGGAAAATCACGAACAGGCCACCCAGCTTCCTGGCGAGGAGTTCCTGCGCACCACCGAGAAGAGCGGCAAGGACTCCATCAAGACTTACTATGACTGGAAAAAGCTGGCCGGCGCACGCACGATCGGCGAAACTGAGTAATAAAGGCGGAGGCGGATGAACAGAAGGATGGCCCCCGCCCCAGGGGATGCTCCCCTCCTCAAACTTAGCCCAACAATTGCTTAAAAATTACTATCGTCAAGGAATCGCTACGGGAAAAATGAGGCGACCTATATGCGATTTATTACCTTGCTGTGAGAGGTAGACGTTGTGCTGCAGCAAACCTAAACAACTCAACAAGACTGCCACAGCCAATACACTTATAAAAGATAATGAAGAACCATCGCCGTGAATCATTATTCAATTTGCAAGCGAATACTTTCGAGACAGTAACACGTCCGGTCCTTTGACTACGCTCATCACACGTTTGAGACAGCCACCGTGGACAATCTCATTAGCCGGTTGAATAGGGAAACGCCAAGTTCAAGAATTAGATCGGGAATCTTACCATAAAGTTTTAAAATTGGACAGATGGTCACAAAGAATCGCTGCCCTCCGACAAGGTTGCCATCCGGAATATTGATCTACTGGAACGGTCCGCACGCTCAAAGCTGGCCATCCGTCCTGGGGCTATTAGCGAATATGGGAGCACCTGTCTTTTGTTGACAAATGGATCATAAGCAAGAACCGAGTGCTTCGGCCCATGGGCAACACGGACTTACGGTGTGAGATAGCCTGTTGCTCAAGGTCAAATGGAAGCCATCCGGTCACAAGCCCAGGCCCATCAAGCTGAAACAGCAGTTGGGCATAGAAATGACAAAGATCATAATTTAAAAGGCATCGGCGGGGTGTATGCATGTGATCATGCTGGACTGAAACAAGAAGAATGCCTTGTGTCATTACGCCGAGTTGCAAGCCCGGCCCTAGCTCTAACAGTCCGCCTTAAATATGGTCGTAAACCGTCAGCTTCCTGGAGAAACTCTGGGCGTGGGTCTCAATTTGATGCCCGACAACAGTTCCCGCCCCCCCCTCGGCTAACTCCATGAAGACTGCCGGCTAATGGGCATCAAACCTGCTTTTACCAGCTACTCGAATCCCAAAGACAATACGGGAAAGTTCGTGCACACGCTAAAGGAAGAGTTAGTCTGGATCAACGAGTTCACAAGCCCAGCGGCCTCCCCTGGATGTTCTGGACAGATGAATTGGCGACTACAACGTCGACTACCTGCAGTCGCCTCTCGGCTGCTGGTCGCCGGGAGCTTTCTAGGCAGTATACCTCGACGGCGAAACTCACTTATACGATGTTCGCTAAAGCAAATGCACTACCCTGGAGTGCATTTACGCCCGTTGGCTTAGATAATATCTGACGCCCACTTATCCGGAAAAGTACCCTTGATACCCCAGGCGGGCTGAGATATAGCTCTTTATGCTCGTTGATTCGCCACTGTTTCTCCTGGCGTTCCTGCCTATTCTGCTGGGGCTTTTCACTGTATGCCCGCGCGCTTGGCGGGACGTGCTCCTTCTTGCGGCCAGCCTCCTCTTCTATGCTCTGACCAGCTTCGCTTCTCTGCCTCTGTTCGCGGCCTCCATGGCCGGCAATATGATCCTGGGCCTGGCTATTGAACGTGCCTCTGGCTATCTGCGCTCTACCCTCCTGGCCTTGGGCGTGGCTGCCAATCTTACCCTCCTGGCCTGGTCTAAGTACCTTGGGTTCCTTACCTTTCAACTCCCTGGCCTAGAATCTCTGAAATCCCTAGCCCCAGCGGCCATGCCCCTGGGGGTGTCCTTCTTCACCTTCACGGCCGTGGCCTATCTGATGGATATTGCCCGGGGAAGCGCAACCGCCGAAAAGAATCCGGTGCGCTTCGGCCTCTTTATGGCCTTCTTCCCGAAGATCACCGCCGGACCCATCGCCCGCCACGCAGACATGTTCGGCCCCCAGGGCCAGCCCGCCATGCCGGGCATCGCTGACGCACACGCCGGGCAGCCGGGGTTGAGCCGATCGGTAATATCCTTGCCAGGCAAACCAAACCTGGAAGACTTGGCCGCCGGACTGGCCCGCATGGCGGTGGGCCTGGCCAAAAAAAAGGTGCTCGTGGCCGGAGCCATGGCCCCCATGGCCGACGCCGCCTTCGGCGAGAGGGCCGGGAATCTGGACATGGGCACGGCCTGGCTGGGACTTCTCAGCTACGCACTGCAATTGTACTTCGACTTCTCCGGCTACACGGACATGGCCGTGGGGCTCGGCCGCATGTTCGGGTACCGAATACCCGAGAACTTCAATTATCCCTACGTGAGCCAGTCCGTGCGCGAGTTCTGGCGGCGGTGGCACATCACCCTGTCCTCCTGGTTCCGCGACTACCTGTACATCCCCCTGGGCGGCGGCCGGGTCGCGCCATGGAAGGTGCAGCGCAACCTGCTGGTAGTGTTCGTGCTTTGCGGCCTGTGGCACGGGGCGAGTTGGAACTTCGTGATCTGGGGCCTGTGGCACGGGTTGTTCCTGGCCCTGGAGCGCACAGCCCTGGGCCGAGCAATCGACCGTCTGCCCAGGCCCGTGCGGCATGTCTACGCCCTGGCGGCCGTGGGTCTGGGCTGGGTGTTCTTCCGAGCCCCGAACCTTACCCATACGCTGGACTATTTCATGGCTTTGGCCGGATACAACCAAGTGGGCTTCGACTACACCTGGATGATCCGGGCCAATCGGGCATACCTAGCCATGCTGGCTCTGGGCATTCTAGGCAGCGCCCCTGCCCTGCCCTTCCTACGCGCTTCTCTGAAACGGGCTGGAACTCCGTCCGAGATGGACGGCGGTCTTGGAGTGAATTCGCGCTGGCCTCGGCTGGTCGCAGTTCTAGGACGAGCCTGGAATCTTGCCGGGTTGGCGCTACCCCCTGCGTTGCTGACCCTGGCAATCCTGAAGCTGGCCGCCGGCACCTATACACCCTTTATCTACGCTCAGTTCTGAACCCATGCCGCGCATACCCAATATCCTCAGTATCTTGCGGGCTTCCCTGTGTGTAGCGCTGCTCCTGCTCCCCTTAGTCCTTCCCGAGGGCTTGTCCCTGCTCGGTGTGGCCCAGGGAACCAGGGGTGTAGAGAACCGCCGTAAAACCCCCCTGCCTCCCGTGCGCTTGGCCCGCCAGGACTTCAAGGCTTATGCCTCACAGCTGACCAAGGCTTACTCCGATAACTTCCCCTTCCGCGATTTTATGGTCCGGACCTGGAACGTCCTTAGTATGGCAGTGTTCCAGGAATGGCCCTCAGAGGACGTTGTCCAGGGCCTTGACGGCTGGTTTTTTTTCAAGTCAGAGGTGAAAGACTGGCTGGGCGTGGACCTCTATTCTCCGGCAGTGCTTGCAGACGCCCAGGCAGTGCTCGTCCAGCGGCGGGACTGGTTGGCCAAGCAGGGCATCGCCTACCTAGCGGTGGTGGCCCCAAACAAGGAATCCATCTACAGTGAGTTTCTGCCCTTGGGAATCCACAAGCTCTCCCCCATAACTCGACTGGACCAACTGGCCCAGGC
>Ga0326727_10002301_pt1 | contig 66152 bp, 49 predicted proteins | sample MB2enrmetagenome_FD_207643 | JGI IMG/M metagenome (GOLD analysis project Ga0326727, IMG submission 207643) | Lab enriched peat soil microbial communities from McLean, Ithaca, NY, United States - MB29MY | ecosystem: Environmental > Terrestrial > Soil > Wetlands > Peat | place: USA: New York...
GGACAATGCCCCTTGGAAAGGAAACCAGAAATGAGCTCGTGACCAACGCAATCGCTTCTGTCTACGCTACTTACAGTAACCAGATTTACATCTTCCAAGTGCGGAATGTAAGCAATAAAGGTCAATCAAGGTGAATAAAGGTGAATAAAGGTAAAAAAAAATAAAAAAATTACTGGTGAAAAAAACACACCACCAGAGCGAATCAAGGTAAATCAAGCTAAATTAGGTAAAGAATGCTCATGCTCAGGGTGATGCGCCTTTTGGGATTGAGAAGAGCGCCATCTGCGCTAACGTGCTTTCCCGGTTGAGAACCTTTTGCCAATGACCGAATCGCTCGAACAAGAACTGGACAGTCTCGATGCCGCCCGGCGCAAGGCCGCGCTGGCCTCCCTTTGGCGGCAGGCCGGCGAGGGGCTGATCGCGCTCCCGGAGGCGGGAAGCAGCGTCAATCTGCACGCCCACACCTTCTTTTCCTACAATGCTTATGGGTATTCTCCGTCCAAGTTTGCCTGGCTGGCGCGCAAGGCCGGTTTGGCCGCGGCGGGCATCGTTGATTTTGATGTGCTGGACGGCCTGGAGGAATTTCTGGACGCCGGGCGTTTGCTGGGACTGAAAACCTGTGTCAGCCTGGAATCGCGTGTGTTCGTGCCGGAGTTTGCCCGCCGCGTCATCAGTTCGCCGGGCGAGCCGGGCATCGCCTATCTCATGGGAGTTGGTTTTACCAGCGCGGCGGCGCATCCGTTTCTGACGCAGATGCGCCGGACGGCGGCGCGGCGCACGCGCGACCTGCTGGCGCGCGTCAACGCCTATTTGCAGCCGGTGCAACTGGATTACGAGAAGGACGTCCTCGCCATCACGCCCGGCGGCAATGCCACCGAGCGGCACCTGTGCGCAGCTTTCGAGCGCAAGGCGGCCCAGTTGTTCCCCGATGCCGCCGCGCGGGCGGCCTTTTGGAGGCAGAAACTGGGCGGCGCGCCCCTGCCCGGACCGGAGCTGCAGAACCTCATTCGCGCCAGGACGATGAAAATAGGCGGCGTCGGTTACGTGCCGCCGGACGAAGGCTCTTTTCCTTTGATGGCGGAGATGAACCGTTTTGTGCTGGAATGCGGAGCCATTCCGACGCTGACTTGGGTGGACGGCGCCAGCGCGGGCGAGAAGTGCATCGAGGAGCTTTTTGCGGTGGGCAAGTCCTCCGGCGCGGCGGCGCTGAACCTCATCCCGGACCGCAATTACACCCCCGGCCGGCGCGACCAGAAATTGCAGAATCTTTACGACGTCGTCGCCCTGGCGGAGAAGCACCACTTTCCCATCATGGCCGGCACGGAGATGAATTCGCCGGGGAACAAGTTTGTGGATTCCTTTGAGACGGCGGAACTCCAGCCCCTCGTCCCGGTGTTCCTGCGCGGCGCGCATATTCTTTATGCCCACTCGGTTTTGCAGCGCCAAAGCGGGCTGGGCTACTTAAGCCAATGGGCGGCCGGGACTTTCACCATGACCGCGGCCAAAAACGAGTTCTTTGAGAGGCTGGGGCGCGAATTGACGCCGGCCAAAGAAGATCAGTTGCGCGGCTTGACCGCGACGGCTGCGCCAAGCCATATTCTGGCGAAGATCCGGTGACAGTTATGCCAATCAACGACATCCCAAAAATGCAGCGCGCCGTGCAATTGGTCGGGCCGGATCAGTTGCGGATCAACGAAAGCAAGCCGGTGGTAGAACCGGGGCCTGATCAGGTGCTCGGCCGCGTGGAAGTCGCCGGCTTGTGCTTCTCGGACCTCAAGCTGCTGAAACTGTTTTCCAGCCACGCCCGCAAATCCTCCATCACCGCCGGCATTGCGGAAGAGTCTTTGCGGCAGATGCCCCATTATGTGCCCGGCGACAAACCGGCCGTGCCGGGCCACGAGACAGTGATCCGGTTGGTCAAGGCCGGCGCCAACGTCCAGCGGCTCAAGCTGGGGGGGCGCTATCTGGTGCAAACCGATTACCGCTGGCTGCCCACGGCCAACTCCAATTCCGCCTTCGGCTACAATTTTGAAGGGGCCTTGCAGGAGTATGTTCTTCTGGATGAGCGGGTCATCACCGCGCCCGACGGAGAATCCATGCTGATCCCCGCGCCGGAGGATTTGTCCGCGTCGGCCATCGCCCTGGTGGAGCCGTGGGCCTGCGTGGAACATTCTTACGCCGAGCAGCAACGCCAGACCCTCAAGGAGGGCGGCAGGATGATCGTGGTCGGCGAGACGCTGGTGGACAAAAGCCGCCTCTGGAGCCTGCCAGGCAGGCCCAGTACCACCACCTTCACTACGGCGGACAAGATTGCCGAACTGGACAACGCGGCTTTCGATGACGTGATTTACTTCGGCTCGAATCCGGCCACGGTGGAAAAGCTCTTTCCCAAAGTCGCGGCGGGCGGCTTGTTCAACCTCGTCCAGATCGGTGGCAAGTTTGGCCGGCCGGTGGTTTCGCAGGTTGGCCGCGTTCACTACGGCGGCCTCCGGCTGATCGGCACGACGGGCCGGGACGCCGCCGCGGCCATGGCCGCCATTCCGCCCACCGCCGAAATTCGCGCCAACGACAAGATCAACATCATCGGCGCGGCGGGGCCAATGGGCACGATGCACGTCATCCGCAACCTTTGCCAGGGCGTGCCCGGCGTAACGGTATTCGCCGGCGACCTGAGCGACGAGCGCCTGGCCGCCCTGCAAAAGCTGGCCGGACCGCTGGCCGCCAAAAACCAACTCACCCTGCGCACCTACAACCCGTCCAAGGACAAGCTTTCGGATAGTGTCAATTATATTGTCCTCATGGCGCCCGTGCCGGCCCTGGTCGCCCAGGCCGTCCTCGACGCCTCCCCCGGCGCGCGCATCAACATCTTCGCCGGCATCCCCGCCGACAAGACGGCCGCGCTGGACCTGGACGCCTATATTGAGAAACAGCTTTACCTCATCGGCACCAGCGGATCGGTGCTCGAAGACATGAAACAGGTCCTGGCCAAGGTCGTTTCGCGCCGCCTCGACACCGACTTGTCCGTCGCCGCCGTGTCAGGATTGGACGGCGCGATAGACGGCATCCGGGCGGTCGAAAAGAACCTCATGCCGGGAAAGATCATTGTCTATCCGTCGTGCCGTGGATTGAAACTGACGCCGCTGACCGAACTCGGCGGCTCCCTTCCGCTTTCCGACGGCCACTGGAACAAACAGGCCGAAGAAGCTCTCCTGCAAAAATATCCAGGAACATGAGGGCGGATTTGAAAAACAAAGCGGCCGTCGTGACCGGCGGACAGGAATCCTGAGCCTGGGCGGCCGCCATGCAAAAAGGGTTTCATCTTTCAACCCCCTCACTACGGCGCAAGGGCGACCTCGGTTTGCGGCAGCCAGCCCTTGTGTTTGGCGGCGTCGGACGCTTCGAGCCAGCCCTGGCTGCGGTCTGTCACCAACAATTCCGCGCCGTCATGCACGGTAAAGACGGTCGCGGCCTTGTCGTCGGGACCAAGGCGCAGGACCGATTCCGGGACAATGACCACGCAGGATTCCGCCCCGTAACGGGCGTCCAGCGCCAGACCCAGGCAGGTCAGGCCGCAAGCGGACGCCGCCGCCAGCGTCCAGGCCAGGCCGTTGCTGGACTTTTTCAGGACGGGCCGGATTTGCCGCGCTGTCAACAGAATAAACAGGAGCGCGACGGCCAGGGAGGAAAGGACGGTCCATTCGTTGATCGTCAGGCGGGCCGTCCAGCGCGCCCAGGGGACTCCGGGCAGGGCGGGCGCGCCCAGGCCGGCCTGGGCGCGCGCGAATTGCAGGTTGGCGCGCACATCGGGATCGCGCGGGGCCAGTTCCTGGGCGCGGCGCCAGGCGCAGATGGCGCGGCCCAATTGGCCGGCCTTGAACCAGGCGTTGCCCAGGTTGAAATAAAGCGACGCGGCCGCCGGCCCGGCTTGGGCCAGCTTTTCGTAGGCGGCGGCGGCGGGGGCGTATTGGCCCTCCTCGTAAAGTTGGTTGGCCTTGTCGAACTGGGCGGAGGCGTCCGCGGCGCGCGCGCCGGCGCCGGCCAGGAGCAGGACGAGAAGGCCGGCGCCCTGCAACATATTTTTGACAACCGGCGCGGCGGCGGACGGTGCCATTCTTTGCAGGTCGTGCAGGGCGGTTTTGACTTTGGGTATAAGGGAGGCCAGTTCCTGGGCGGTGTGTTCGGGGGTGTAGCGGAACTGGTTGCAGGCGTGGAAAAGTTCACGCAGCAGGGCCTCGGTCGGTCCGCTCAGGCCGCTGCCGCGCGCCTGTTCCAGGACGGCCTCGGTAATGGCGGAGGCCGGAAGATCGAGACGTTCGCCCAACTGCTCCTGAAGCAGGCGAAAAACGGCGGCGTAAAACGCTTCGGCGTCGTTGGCCGCAGCCAGGGCGGAAAGCTCGCCCAAACCCTGCTGCACCAGGCGCGCCACTTCGCGGCGGCGGCGCAGGCGGGGGTTGTTGGCCAGCCGGTCTTTTTGACGCCGCCAGAGCAGGGCGCAAATCCAGGCCAGCGGCGCCAGGGCCTGCCAGGCCAGAAAACCGGGCCGTTGCCACAAGGGCGGACCGGCCATCGCCAGGGAGCCGAGGCGCACTTTAATATTGACAATCTCCTGCGCGGGCGGCTGGGCGGAGCCGGCCGCCGCGGAGGCGATGGCAACGCTGGGCGGCGGCGTGGCGGCAACGGGCAGGACGTGCAACGGAATGGCGGCATGGGTCAGGGTGCGATAAGCGCATTTTTCGGGATCAAAAAAACTGAAGACAAACGGCGGGATTTCTTTGACAGCGGCATTCTGCGGCGTGACCACCTGCTCGAAATACTTCGAGCCTTCGATTTGCGCCGGGTCCGAGCTTTCAAATTTCTTCGACGGCGGATAGGTCTTGAAGTCGCGCCAGGCCGTTTCGTCATTGGGCAGGGTGAGGGCGTCAAAAGCGCCTTTGCCGGCGATGCGGATTTTCACGGTGATCGGGTCGCCGACGGCCACCGTGGTGGGGCCGGCCTCGAACTGGGCCAGGGAGAATTGGCCCACCGCGCCGTTGAAACCGGGAGGGACATTGTTCGTCGGGACGGGAAGGACGTGAAACTGGAGGGTGTCGCTGCTGGGATTGGCCGGCGCGGTGCTGAACGGGTTGCCAAAGAAATCCCGTCTTGTGACGAGGGTCAAAGTCCAGGTCGCCGGGCCGAGGGTCAGCTCGCCGGCGCGCGTGGGAGTGACCGGAACGCGGAAGTTGATCAAACCGTAGAACGTGCCATTGATGTTGACCTGGAGAGCGCGCTGGGGGACATCCGGCATGGCGCCGATGAGGAAGGCGTCACTTCTCAACTGCGGTTGATCCACCTGGCCGAGCGCGTTCGCCTGACAATAACATTTGATGTCCAGCGGGATGACCTGGCCGGCGTAAAGAGTGTTGGTGGGCACACTCAGCCGGACGAACACGGTTTCAAGCTGGCCGGGGGAGGCCGGAAGATTTCCTTTGACAACCTTGAGCGCCAGCGGCTTGCTTGACAGACGCCGCCCGTCCACGGTGGCGGTGATGGCGGGAATGGTGAAAGTGCCTTCGCGAGCGGGATGGACTTCCACTGAAACAGTGTGCCTGGCCGTCATTTGATTGCCGTTCCAAAACCATTGCTGCTGCGAACTGGTGTTGCCGTATTGGAGGCCCTGTACTGGCGGCGGACTGACATCGCCCTGGAGCGAGCCGTTTTCTGCCGTCAGGGTCAGGGTGGCGGATTCGCCCAGGCTGATGGTGTCGCGATCCAGGCTGGCCTCGAATTTGGCCTGGGCCTGGGCGGATGCCGCGGTGAGCATCCAGGCCGCCACGAAAAGGACGGCCGGGAGAATCCGCCGGCTTGGCTTCATGGCCGGCCTGCGGTCGCATTGTTTTGGCTCTGAACGGTTCACATTAAGCAAGACAATCTAATCGAGGGTTGCGTTCATGCGGTGATGGGTGAGGAATCGCCCAATCCGCCGCGCCATTCCGCATTTCAGGCGTCCTTTCGTGGAAAGAGGGGAAAGATGTCGCCCAGCGGTTGGCCGGCGGCAATGGGTGGCGTGGGCGTTTGCAGATTGGCCGGCGATTCGGCGAGGCCCATCTGCCGCTGGATTTTTTCCGCCGTGCCGGGAATGACCGGCCAGAGCAAAACGCCCAAGGCGCGGCAAACCTCGGCCAGCGTGTAAAGTATATCGTCGAGCCGCGCGGCCTGGGCCGGGTCCTTGGCCAGCTTGAAGGGGCTGGTTTGATCAATGTATTGGTTGGCGCGGGTGACCAAGGCGAAGGCGGTTTGCAGGGCGGCCTGCAAAAGATGGCCGCGGTAACATTCCACTACACGGGAGCGGCATTCGGCCAGTTCCGCCGCCAGTTGGTTGGTCCCGCCGGGCACGCGGCCCTGGCGATAGCGTTTGATCATGGAAAGGGAGCGATTGAGGAGGTTGCCCAGGCCGTTGGCCAATTCGGCCTGGTAGCGCGCGCGAAAACCGGCGTCGGTCCAGTTGCCGTCGGGGCCGATGTCCAATTCGCGAATGACGTAATAGCGGAAGGCGTCCAGGCCCCATTCCTGGATGACCGCGACCGGGTCCACCACGTTCCCGGTGCTCTTGCTCAACTTCTCGCCGTCCTTCTGCCACCAGCCGTGGACGAGGACTTGTTTGGGCATTTCCAGACCCATGGCCCGGAGCATGATCGGCCAGAAGACGGCGTGAAATTTCAGGATGTCCTTGCCGATGACATGGACGTCGGCGGGCCACAAAGCCAGGGGCGGGTGGCCGGTGGCTGGCGCGGAGTGAAAAAGGCCGACCGTGGCGGGATCGCCGACGGCGGCAGGGATGCTGACGTAATTGACGAGCGCGTCGAACCAGACGTAGGTGACATAAGCGGCGTCGAAAGGCAGGGGAATTCCCCAATTCAGCCGGGCGGCGGGACGGCTGATGCACAAATCTTCCAGGGTGTTGTTTTTCAGGAAGCCGAGCAGTTCGTTGCGGCGCGACTCGGGCACGACGAAGGAGGGATGGGCCTCGATGTAATCAATCAGCCAGGACTGGTGTTCGCCCAGCTTGAAGTAGTAATTCTCCTCCTCCAGTTCGATCACCTTGCCGTAGGACGGATCGAAGGAGCCGTCGGGCAAACGGTCCTTTTCTGTCAAGAAGGATTCGGCGGTGGTGGAGTAAAAGCCTTTGTAGGTCTTTTTGTAGAAGCGGCCATCCGCGTGGAGGCGCGCCAAAATGGCCTGGACGACGGCCTTGTGGCGCGGCTGGGTGGTGCGGACAAAATCATCGTTGGACAGGCCGAGTTTGCGGGCGAAATCCTGCCAGATCACGGCCAGCGCGTCGCAATACTCCTGCGGGCTTTTACCCTCGGCCTGGGCCGCCTGCTGGACTTTCTGGCCGTGCTCGTCCAGGCCGGTCAGGAAAAAAACCGGTTCGCCCAGGCTGCGTCTGGCCCGGGCCACCACATCCGCCACGATTTTTTCGTAGGCATGTCCCAGATGCGGCTGGCCATTGACGTAATCAATGGCCGTAGTCACATAAAAACTCTTGTTCATTCTCCAGATACTTTGGGCCAGAGAAGAAAACTTGGCAACTGGCAACTGTGATGAACTGATCCGGTCACGCCTTCTTCTTGGCGATGAAAATGCCCTGGGCGATTTTCCCGGCGTGGGCCAGTTGTTGCATGAACGCCATCTCGCCGCCCAGCGCCTGCATCAGCGCCATGTCAAACCCGATGATCCGCAGGGCGTCGTAGGTGAGCTGCTTGTTCAGCATGTCGAGGTAGAGGTCCACATAAGGAGCGAAGAGCGCGGTATCCTCCGCCACCCAGACCTGAAAACCATTGGCCGAGAGCAGGCTCTTGTAGCCGCCGAGGTCCATGATATTGGGGAATTTCATGAAGGTCAGAAACCGATCCGCTTCCTGCTGGGTCATCCCGGCCGGCCCCTCGATCCAGTCGGTGAAGGCGATCAGCCCGTTCGATTTCACCAGCCGCGCCGCCTCGGCGATCAGCGCCGGCTTGTCCACCACATAGCACCAGGCGTCCTCGCCCCAAACGAAGTCGGCGCCGGCCGCGGGCAGGCCGGTCGCGCAGACGTCGGCCAGGGTGAAGCTGATTTTCCGGTCCAGCCCGGCGGCCTGGCAGCGTTGGCGTCCGCGTTCGACCATCTTCTCCGTCGCGTCCACGCCGCGCATGGCCTCCACGCCGCGGAACTTCACCAGAAAGCGCATGCCCGCGCCGTTGCAACAACAAAGGTCAACTCCTTCCATGCCCGCTCCGATTCCGGCCCGCTCGGCCAATTTCATGGACGATGCGAAGCCGCCGATGTGAATTTGCTCGCCCATGACCAGTTCCCACAGGTCGCCTTCAGGACCGCCATAGACGGCCCGCACATTTTCCAATCCGATGTTTTTGACTGCTTTCATAACAATGGCTCAGGATGATTCCTTGGTTGGGGGTTAACCGCGAGGCGCGGCACAGATCCATCCGGCGGCAAACAACACCCCGCCGCCATGACCGGGTGAAGGCCGGAAGATCGCGAGTGATGAACATCTCGATGGCGCGCCTGCATTAGGACGTATAATGTGTGAAGCCGACATGCGTAGGCAAGAAGAAACAAGCAAGTTTAATCATAGGGACCCGGCGGAACGGCCTTTCGCCTGCGGAAGGTTGTCCAGTTTGTGAAGACAATTTGTGGCTTCGCGGGCCAGGGCGGCGCGTTCGGGGGCGCCCAGGCCGCGCGGGTCGAAACGAAGGCGGTAGTGCCAGCGCAGAAGTTCCAGCAATGGATCGCGCAAACCGGCCAGGGCCGGATCGGCCAGGGCGCGCACCAGCCAGCCGGAAAGCGGTTCGCTGGACTGGCGCGGCGCGCCCCGCGCCGCCAGTTTGCGTTCGAGCTGGTAGAATTCGGAGTCCAGGCCGGGCCAGGAATTCCCGCCGCCGGTCCGGCCGGTCCCGGATCGCGCCCCGCGCCGGCGTCCGCGCCGGAAGATGATTTGAAGCAGCAGCACTGCCAGCACGGGAACGAGGGCCCAGAGGATGTACTGGCGCAAATGGGCCTGGCCCCAGCGCAACCTGGCCACTTGAAATCTCAGCCACGACCAGAAATCGGAAAGCCACTGCATGGCCGGGGCGTGTTTCTTTTCCTCGGCCAGCCAGGAGGCGGGCGTGGTGTCGAAGTCCTCCCACCTTTGGGCGGCGGCGTTCCAAACCAGGCACCAGGCATGGGCGTCGCGCTCGCGCACGACGTAGCCGCGACCGGAGCGTTCGTCCACCGCGTAACCGACGGCGTAACGGGCGGGGATTCCCAGTTGGCGGAGGAGCAGGACCGTGGCGCTGGCAAAGTACTCGCAATGGCCGCTACGGCTTTGCAGGAGAAAACGCGACAGCGCCGTCTCGTTCGCGCCCGGCGCCTTGTCCGCCCCCATCCAAACGCTGTAACTGAATTTGGTGTCAAAGAAATGTTGGAGGGCGCGAATCTTCTCCGGCCCGGCCGCGCCGGAAATGCCCAATTCGGAGATCACCTGCTGCAACGCCGGAACTTCGGCGGGCGGCACCACCAGATCCAGGCAATTGGAACCGGCATCCGGCGGCGAATCAAAGGTGGCGCCAGGCCCGTAGAACGCGTCGAACGTCACCAGGCCCAGGCCGGAAGCCAGCGCCGCGCCGGCGTTGTTGGTTTTCAGCGAAAAGACCGGCAGATTTTCCACACGGCTGCTGCCGCCGGGCAAGGGCAGCAAGCCTTCCGGGTCGCCGGTTTCCTTGGAGCGGCCTTCGAGGTAGCAAGAGATGGCGACGGTGGAAAGGTTGCTCTTGCCGGGCACCAGCACCCAGGAATTTTCGTTGCCCCGCTCGTGGAAAAGGGCGGTGAAATCGTTGCGCGTTCCGCCGGAAAACCAGGTCCGCTGGTCGGACTGATAATGCCGGTAACTGGCCTCGCGCAAATAAACCGGCGGCGCGCTTCCGGCCCGCGGTTCCAGCCGGATGACAATGCGCGCGGACAGTTTCAACCTTCCGATCTGGCCCATTGCCGTCATGCTTTGGGAGGGGTCGGTCCGCTGGCGCAACAGGGCGGCGATCCAACGCGCGTTGTAGCCTTGCAACGCGCGTTGCAAGTCGTTGAAGCCGCGCTGGCCGTAAAAGCCAAGACCGACCGCCGCAGCCAGGGCGCAGGCCCAGGCGGCCGGCCCAAAACGCCGCGAACGGAACGGCCAGAGCGCCCAGGCGATCAAGGCCGCCTGGCCCCAAAAATAGGATTGCAGCCCGTTGTTGGCGTGGATGCCCGCCGAAAACAGACAGACCATGAAATAAGGAAAGGAAACGTCCAGATGGCGCTCCGGCGCGCCGCTCCTTTTCCGCCGCCGGCGGATGATCCATGAAATAGTTGATAGAGGAACAGCGCCGGCCTCGCTGAACAATTGGGCCGCGATGAGCAGGACCAACGCGACGGGCAACAAACCCAGAAACGACGTGGCCGAGGCGCTCAGGTAATGCGAGGTCTCCGTGAGGGAAGGATGGCGCAGCCCGGCCAGACCGCCGCCCGCGTCATTGGTGGTGAAGGCATAAACCACCAGCACCAGGATGAGCAGCGCGCAAAAACTCCACAGGCGGCGAAAATCCGCCTCGGTCAAATCCCAACGCGCCCGGACCAGCCGCGCGCTTTCCAGGGCCGCCCCCATGATGGCGCCGGCCAGAAGAAACCCCGATTGCCAGCCCCAGAACAACAGGGCCGCCAGCAGCAGCAAAGGCGGGGCCTGGACGCGGCGGGCCGGCGGGAATTGTTCGTGGCCGTTCATGACAATTGCGCCAGTTGCTGCTCAATTTTGCCGATTTCGAGGACGTGAAAGTCCTCCGGCCCGTCCTCCGGAGGCACGGCCGGCGGCTTTTTGCCCGGACGTGCCAGCACCAGCACGAGCAAGGGAATTCCCGCGGCGCGCAAATTTTTCACCATACGCCGCCGCGGCCCATCCCAGCGCTGCAAGACGCAGATGCAGCCGCTGACGGCGGAAATGTGGTTGAGCACCAGATGTTCCAGCGCGGCGAAATCCCGCCCGGGGCAATTCTGCACCGAGGCCAGGACTTCCAGCATTTGCTCCACGTGCGCCAGGCCGCGTCCGGCGGTAAAACAATAGGATTGGTCGCCTACGAAGAGCAAATCCAGCAGCGACTCCTGCGTCAGCACGGTGCAGGCAAAGGAGGCCGCGACGGACACGGCCTCCTCCAGAAATTCGCTGTTGGGTTCCTCGCCAAACGTGTCCAGCACCAGCGCGTGCCGCACAAAAAACTCGTCCTCGAACTCCTTGACAATCGGTTTGCCCGCCCTGGCCCAGCTTCGCCAGTGGATGTGCCGCAACGGATCGCCGTGCCGGTAATCGCGCAGCGCCACAAACTCCTCGCTGCTGCCGACGCTGGCGGCCAGCGCCACGCCGCCCTGCTGGTAGCGCGATGCGCCGGGCAGCGCGATGGGCGGAACTGGATAACGCCGCGGCAAAATCAAAACGGACTGCGGAGCGGAAACTTTGACAAACGAACGAAACAATCCCAGGGGGTCGGGCCGCGCCAGGGTCACGCCCGCGAAACGCAAAATTCCGCGCCGAAGCGGCATCACCTCAACCGCCACTTCCTCCTCGCCGCCCGGGGACAGCGGCGGCAGTTCGGTATCCTTCGCGTCCGCCATGCGGAATGGATTCCCGCGGCGGCGCTGCGTCAGGCTGAAAGGGCGCACGCGCCGGGTTTCGGCCAACTGAAAGGCCAGCCATTGCTGGAAATTGGGGCGCGGTTCGGCCACATCTTCCAGCAAGGTCAGTCCGTTTTGCGTTTTGGCCGTCAAATTCCCGACCAACACGCGATAGCGCAAAGGCTGGCCGGCGGTGCCAAAGCGCGGCAAGAGACGCCCGGCGGAAAATTTTGCGCGGAAGAAACGGCTGCCCACCAGGGCCGGCAAGAGCAACGCCAGCAGCAGGGCGAACGATTGATAGGTGACGGTGTTTTCGATGTCCCCGCTCACCACGGCGGCCACGACCAATCCCCAGGCCACGCACAGCCCGGCCGGCGTGAACCGGCGGCGCGACCAGCGCCACAGCCCGCCAGCGAGGCGGTAAAACCAGTAAATCGGCCTATAAATAAACTTCGGGTCCGGGAAATGAATTGCCAGCGCCTTCCCAGGAGTCAAAGTTACGTTCATCTTTCCGAATGCAAAGATCCTGGTTCCCGGCACGGTGTCGCCTGAGTCTGTTGGTTCATTGTGCATTTCGCGGTCTCCACTTAGGGCCTGCGCATAAATAACTTCCGATTTGCTGGCGACCTTTGGAACAAGGCCGTTTCCGGAGATTGAGAATTGGTCATTGAAAATTGGTCATTGGCAATTGAAAAACCACCTCAATTGCCAATAGCAAATTTTCAATTTTCAATTCTCAATTGCCTTCAAAGTTGCGCTTCCTGGACATCATTTCGATCATGTTTGAATTGCACCTGATTATCGGATCTTGTTCTTGGACGGCTTCTCAGGCTGGTATCCGCACTTTTTTCACGGCATCCTCCACCACGCCGCGCGCGGTCACGCCCGAAAAACGGGCCTGCGGCTCCAGCACCAGCCGGTGGGCCACGACCGGCACGGCCAGCGATTGAATCTGCTCCGGCGTGACGAAATCCGCCCCCTGGAACAGGGCCAGCGCCTGGGCGGTTTTCATCAACGCGATGGAGGCGCGCGGACTGGCCCCAAGCTGCACGCCCGCTGCCGAGCGCGTCGCCGCCGCCAGGTCCACGGCGTAGCGTTTCAATTCGTCGCTGATGCGAACCTCCTCCACCGCGCGCTTGAGGGCCAGCACTTCGGCAAGGGTGGCGACGGGCTTCAGCTTGTCCAGCGGATGATCGTGTTGCTGCGCCTTGAGAATAGCCACTTCCTCCTCGGGCGTCACGTAACCCAGGGCGAATTGCATGGCGAAGCGGTCCATCTGCGCCTCGGGCAGCGGATAGGTGCCGCGAAACTCGACCGGATTCTGCGTGGCGATGACGAAAAACAAATCCGAAAGATCCCGCCGTTCGCCGTCCACGCTGACCTGCGCCTCGCCCATCGCCTCCAGCAGCGCGGATTGGGTGCGGGGCGAGGCGCGGTTGATTTCGTCGGCCAGCAAAATGTTGGTGAAAACGGGGCCTTCGTGGAAATGAAACTCGTGGTCCTGCTGGCTGAAAATGGACACGCCGAGAATGTCCGACGGCAGCAAATCCGGGGTGAACTGGATGCGCTTGAATTGGGCGTCAATCGAGCGGGCCAGGGCCTTGGCCAGGGTCGTTTTGCCCGTGCCGGGAAAATCATCCAGCAGGACGTGACCGCCGCCGGCCAGGGCGGCGAGCATCTGGCGGGTGGGGCCGGCCTGGCCGCGCATGATTTTGGCAATGTTCTCCTCGATTCTCAGGCAGGTTTGGCGGGCAGCTTCAAGCGGGGTCGGTGTCATGGCATGTTGTGCAGTTAGAACATCGCGGAAGGGAAAAGGTTTCCGCATCCTTTCTGGACGCGGAGGAAAGTTTTCATGCGGACGAACTTAACAAGCCAGGCACCATACCGCGAACAAAATCAAGCGAAAGGACGGACAAGCCCCAAGCACCAAACATTAGCGACAGACTTGAAGGCTTACCGAAAAGGTGAGTCAGTTTGGGACGGAAGATGCCGTCGGCGGGACGCCGACGGCGGCGGTCGAGACGACCGCGCTCCCCAAAATGTCGCTAATGATCGGGGCCCCAAGCACCGGCCCTGAAGTCCGCTTGTCCGATTTGAACGGCGGCGGCTACTATTCAAGGAGTGAACGAATTGACTGATCAACACCTGTTGCGTGATTACGCCGAGCACCGCGCCGAAGAGGCATTCGCCCAACTCGTGCAACGGCATGTCAACCTCGTTTATTCCGCCGCGCTGCGGATGGTTCGCGACAGCCACCTGGCAGAGGACGTGACGCAGGGCGTGTTTGTGGCGCTGGCACGGAGCGCAAGCCAGCTCACCGGCCGCGCGGTGTTGGCCGGCTGGCTCCATCGCACCGCGCAAAACATCGCCGCCCAAACCGTCCGTTCCGACGTCCGCCGGCGCGCCCGCGAAAAGGAGTCCATTGCCATGCAAGAGTTGCCCGCCACAGAACCTGACATCGTTTGGGATGAAGTTGCACCGCAGATGGATGCGGCGCTGAATGAATTAAGTGAAGCGGATCACGAAGCAGTTTTGTTGCGCTACTTTGAAGGCAAGTCCGCGCGAGAGATGGCCGAAATTCTCGGCTCGACGGAAGAGGCGGCCCAGAAGCGGGTCAACCGCGCCGTCGAACGCTTGCGCAAGGTCTTCGCCAAACGCGGAGTCACTGTCGGCGCGAGCGGACTGGCCGCGGTCATCGCGGCCAACGCCGTGCAGGCGGCGCCCCGCGGACTTGCGGCCACCATTTCAACCTCCGCGGCTCTGGCCGGAACCGCGGTCCAGACATCACCCATAATTGCAGTCAGCAAAGCCATCACCATGACCATTCTCCAAAAAACACTCATCACGACCGCCATCGTTGCCGCCGTCGCAGCCGGAACCTTCGAAGCCCGCCAAAATTCAAACCTGCGACATCAAGTCACCACGCTCCAAACGCGGCAGGAACCGCTCCTGGAACAACTCCGGCAATTGGAGCGGCAGCGAGACGACACAACAAATCGGTTGGCGTTGCTGGCTGGCGAACTGGAACGATTCAAGGGCAATTCCACTGAATTGGCGAAACTTCGCGACAAGGTGGCAAAACTGATAAGCGATTCACAGGAATTGGCGCAATTGAAGGCAGGCGAAGCTCAGAAAAACAACGACCCAGTGGAATCCGCCGCCAAAGATTTGCTGGCCAAAGTGAATCTGCTCAAACAGCGTTTGGACCAAAGGCCGGAGACGAAAATCCCCGAGCTCAAGGCTCTCAGCGGCCAGGATTGGCTGCGCCTTACGCAACAGGCCAGACTGCGGGATGTTGATCCGAGCGATGACCAGGTTTTTTATGCCTTGGCCACTGTCCGGTCCGCCGCCAAACAACAACTGGCCTATTGGATGGGACCGGCCTTGACGGCCTATGCCCAGGCCAATGGCGGACAACTGCCAACTGATGTCTCCCAACTGCAACCTTACTTCAATTCACTGAATTCAAAATATCCCAGCAGTTATCAGATGGACGACGCGACGGTGCAGCGTTACCAAATGCTCAAGACGGGAAACGTGAGCGATTTGCAGCCCGGAGAGATGGTCGTGGGGGAGAAGGCTCCCGTGGATGACCAATACGACACGCTGTGGCAAATCGGCCTGACAAATTTCCTATGGCAGGGAACTGGCAAGAATCAAGGCTCCATGCATGGCAGTTTGCCGCGAGGCTTATAACATTGGCCGCAAGGATTGCGAAGGCCTGGCGCTCATTGGGGCGTGGTGACGCGATAGAAGCGTTGGTTGGGCGGCGGGGAGAGCGGCGGAGAATGATCGGTGAATTGGAAAGCGTTTGTGGCCGGCACGAGGTTGGTCAGCGTGCTCCAATGCACGAGATCGGCGGAGTCCTGCACCGAGAGGAAGGGGCTGTGAGACGGATTGGCAATCGTGAAGCTGCCCGCCTGTGCGGGCCACAGTGTCAGGGAAACCGGCGCGGCCAGCGGGTTCCACAACCGCCCCACCGTGCCGTCATCGCGGCCAAAATTGAGGAAAGTGCCGTTGGGCGAGAAACTCAGGGAGTTGATTCCCACCATCTCAGTGGAGCAACTCCAGACGGGCGTCCAGTCGGAGGTTCGCCACATCTGGATGGAGTCCGAGCCGCCCGCCACCAGCAGCGTGCCGTCCGGCGAGAAGGCGACAGCCCGCGCTCCCGCGGACATGCTGTTGAGCGAGAGCAAGGGCGTGGCGCTGCCATTGCCCCAGATATTGATCAAGCCGTCGGTCTGCCCCGCCGACGCCAGCAACGTGCCGGTCGGGTTGAAGGAAATGGACACCACCGTGCAGGCGTGACCGTTGTAGGTGAACGCGAGCTGTCCCATGGTCAAATCCCACAGTTTGATGGTGCCGCTGTAAAACATGCCACCCGAGGCCAGGTATTGTCCGTTCGGGGAGAAAGCCAGGACCGAGGTGCCGTTGCTGTGGCCGGCGAAGGTGCCGCCCAGACTGCCATCCGCCCGGTACCAGATCTTGATGACCTGTTCATATCTGTCCCCTCCCGCGGCGATCAGGGTCGTGTCCGGCGAAACGGCCAGGGCGTTCACGCCATTGGTGAAGGCCGAGGGAATGGTCTGGAGCCACGCGCCGTTGGAACAACTCCAGAGGCAAATCTCATTGTCCAGACATCCGCCGCCGGAAGCCAGGAAGGTCGCATCCGGGGAGAAGGCCAGGGCACTGATCTGGTTGGTATGCGGGGCCAGGACATAGGCCGGGGCGCCGGTTTGCGCATTCAAGAGGCGCAGGTAGGCGTCGTTCCCGGCGGTGGCAACCATCGAACCGTCCGGGTCAACGCAGGTCCGGCTGATGGCTTGCGGGATGTAGGAGAGATTTGTCACCCAGGCTCCGTTGGCGGTCTGCCAAAGCTGGATCAGGTGGTCGTCGCCGCCGGAGATCAGCTTGCTGCCGTCCGTGCTGCAGGCCAGGGACCAGACCGGGCCGGCATGAGCGGTCCAACCAGTGCCGGCTTTCCAGCCTGACGAGGCGGCCCAAGGTGTGATGACGCCGCCCAGATCGCCGGCAAACAGCGTCTGGCCGCTGGTGGCAAAGGCCAGCGAAGCGATCCCCAGCCCGGAGTTGGTCAGGGTGCGCGCCAAGGTCCAGTTCGCGGTGGACCAGAAACATATTGTCTGGTCCAGGCAGCCGGAAACCAGGGTGCTGCCGTCGGGGGAAAAAGCCAGCGCGGTGACAGAATTGGAGCCGGAGGCGAGATTGTTGGAGCCTTGGGGGAGGAGGGCGTTGGTGGCCCAGGTAGTGGTGTTGAGCACGACGATTTGCTTGATCTCATTGGTGTCCTCACCGGCGACAGCCAGCAGGCTGCCATTTGGGGAATAGGCCACGCTGCGCACCACGCCGTAATTGTAAATAGAACCGCTGCCGCCGCCGTTAAGAATCGCGCCGCTGGAAAGGCTCATAATTCGAGTAATCCAGTCTCCGCACCCGATGGCGAGTTGCTGGCCGCCGGGAGAGAAAGCCAGGGAGGTGATTTTGCCATAAGAGTTGGCGAAGGAGCCAGCCAGAGCGCCATTGGCGGTATTCCACAGGCGGATCGAGCCGTCGTAATAGCCCGCGGCGATGATATTGGAGCCGGCCGGCCCGAAAGCCAGGGCGGTGACCCCAAGAAGTCCGGTTTGAGCCAGCGTGCATTCCAGGCCGTGATCGCTGGTCCGCCATAACTTGACAGAGGAATCATCGCTGCCCGAGGCAATCCAGTTGCCATCGGGAGAGGCCGCCACGGCGGTGACAGTCCCGGCGTGTCCGGCTTCCTCCCAGACCCCCAGGCTCAGGGTCGCCGGGCGACTGACGACCTGTCCGGCCGCATCGGTGATGATGACAACGTAGTCGGCCAGGTTCCCCTGGCCCGGATCGGTGATGGTCAGAGTCGCGTTGGTGGCCCCGGAGATGTTCCCGCCATTGACGACGTTGGTATAGACGCCGCTGCCGACGGCCCCCTCCTCCCACTGGTAAGAGAGCGGCGCACTGGAGGCGGCGTTGACCGTGAAAACAGCGGAATCACCGGGAAAAGCCGTCGCGGAGGCAGGCTCGGTGGTAATGACGGGCGCCCCCAGGGACACGCCGGCACTGAAGAGAGTTCCAATGTTGGAGGCGGTGAGCGAACTGGGAAACATCGCCCAAGAAGAGAGGAGGCCTTGAAAGGTGCGGCCAGGAATGCCATAGGTATAAAGGTCGGTGCCAATGGTCATGCCGCTGCCCCACGCCTGGGCCTGGTGGGTCAGGGTGGTCATGTTGGTGACGATGCCGGTGTTGGTATTGCAGACGTAGAACACGGTGTTCGATGGTGAAATAACCAGCGCGATGAAAGACCAGGATTGGTTGGGGATTAAAGGACCATTCGTGTAATTATAGGTGGCGGAACTGTCACCGTCCCAATGGTAGCCTATGTTGTTATTGTTGTTGGCGTACTGGATGCCGGCGGTCTGGGAGGCCCCAAAGGCGCCGCTGCGCTCCATCAAAATCCCGTCGTTGCCGCCAGGTTCCACGCCCGATGAGTTGTAATTGGGCCAAATCCAGCCGGCAATGGTCACGTTGGTGGTTGAAAAGGACGGAGCGTTGGAGACAACGACGTATTCGTAGGGATAGTTGCACGCGCCGGGAGGAGGCACGTTGTAAGCTAGATTAGTGTACATGCCCGCGCCCAAGGCGCCTTTGGCGGTCAGACCGGCAAAGCCGGCACTGCCCGGTCCGGCAACCGGGGCGAAACCGTCCGGGGCGTTGCCTCCGCCATTGTTGGCATTGACGCCGTAAAAACCGTTATGCCCGCCGACGATATCGTAAGCCCAGGCATGCTCGGTGGAAGGGTCCACGGTTTCATCCAGCGGCCAAAAGGCCACGGCGCCCAGATTGGTGACGGCGGCGGCGAAACTGTTGGCGGCAGGGACGACCGCCGTGATGGTGGCCACGGCGGAGGTGGCATAAGAGATGGCCATCCCATCTGGTGAATTGGTGATGACAAAATGGTAGGAACCGACATCAGCGGCAGTGATGTTTTTGACCGTCAAGCTTGACTTGACGACGGAGCCGAAGGCGCCGCCTGGGACGGCGGTCACGGTGGTCACCGGCGTTTGAGCGTGAGGGCTCAGGGTCCGCGTATAGCCGGCGCCGTAGTTCGCCTCCCAATAGCCATTGATGCCGTACGGAGCCGTGGAACTGCCCGATCCGGCGACGTTGAAGGTCCAGTTGTTGGTTCCGCCAGTGAGGACGTTGGAAATCATGAACATCGAATAGGGATTGGCGCTGAAGAGGCCGGGCGCGAAATTGGTCTGGATGCCGAGGGAGAAGGCATTTTCGTAGTTGTTGATGGCAACGCCATTGACCATCCAGCCGGAGCCGCCGTTTGTGACGCCATAAGTGAGGACAGAGGTGGCGCCGCCGACGGCCACAAATTGAGGCCCGGCAATAATGATGGGGTGGGAGTTGGGCAGGAGGGGCGAGGTGGAAGGGTTGTTGGAAATGAGGGCCAGAGTGTTGTAACCGGCCCCGTTAGTGGTGATGGAAATGGTCCAGGCGTTGGTGGTGTTGGGGGCCAAAAACACTTGAATGTTGCTGAAACTCAACCAGTCACCGGCGTTGGTCATCATGCCCGCCTGTGTTTGATAGGTGGCGATCAAGGTCGCATTGCTCCCCAACCCGCTCGAGTTGGCGGTTCCCGAAATCTGATAGAAATTGACGTTCCACGGCTGACTGACGGTAATGCCGCGATTGGGGGAATCGAAAACGCTGCCATCGCCAACGGTCCATGTGCCGGAGTCCGCGCCGCCGGGGTAGAGAGGCACAAAAAGGTTGGTCACAACGTATCCGTAGCGGCTGGGGCCGACGATGAAGGTGTTGCCAGGATCCCCGCCGGGCAGAGTCTCGGTGTAGAACCCGTTGACCTGGTTGCTAAAGAAGGCGCCACTGACCATGGTTTGGTTGACGGTGATACCGGCGGTGTTGGTGACACCGATGTCGTTAGGCCCCATGGCCGGCGGCTGGTTGCTGAGTCCAACGTCGCCGAAGGTCGCGGTTGACGCGATGTTGAGCTGGGCGCTTGCCGTGAGGGCAGCGCCGGCCGACAAGACGGCAATGAGCGCGAGTTGACGGAGCCTGCCCCGGCCCCGGCGCGGAGCCAGGCGGGTATCGGCATGGAGGACTGACTCTGTCAAAGAGGGCATTCGTATCGTGGTTTTCATGGCGTGACAGGAAAGATGGGGGTGGAGCGGGTTCAGGTCTGCGGATACCGGAGCGTATAGCCATAAACCATCTCCGAGAGGATGCTGGGGTGGAGCGCGTAGTAATTCAGGCCGGCGTTGCTGCTGCTGGCGTGTTGAGTGGCGAGAGCCGACTGGAGGGAGGCGGGCGACGGACCCAGCACGTCAATCAGGCTCAGGTCGTATTGGCCATAGCCGGCCTGGCCGCAGTAATTGAGAGCGGCGGGGTACATCGGCCACGGCCACTGAGCCGTTTTGGTGGCGTCGGTGTATGCCGTAGGGTCGCCGCCCGCGGCGGTGACGCCCGCGACGACATTCATTATCTCGACCGCGACGCGGTCCACGGCGAGCCAATCCAGGCCCGCAATCGCGGCCTGCTGGTTAACGGCGGTTCCACTGATCGGGCCGCTGCCCTCCATGCCCTGGTAAGCGTCAACCACCGCCATATCCGGCCCCAACTGCGGGGCCAGCATGAACAAAGTGTCACAAAGATCCTGGCAGCCGGAGCAATAGACGGCGTTGAAACTGGTGGTGCTGCCCGCGTTTGACGCCACCCAGTGCATGTGTTGTTTTACGTCCGGCCAGCCGCTTTGCCCGGGGACATACATGGTCTGGTTCTCCAAGGCCGATCCCATCCCCATGTTCTTGTAGCTGACAGTCGCCACCTGGTAATTGTGCGTCTTGGGCCGGCAAGCCGAAATGACGAAGTACTTGCGGGGTTTGAGCAGCATTTTCGCCGTGTAAACGACATCGGTCGGGTTCAACGCCGAACGGTAGGAGGATGCCCCCGACGTCCCCGAATTCCAAATGAGCGTCTCGCGGGCGCCTTCCTGGCTGAGTTCCTTGAAATGGACGGGATACTTCTTGAGCAGGGTGAGGTAGTTGTTAAGAGAAAAAGCCGCCATCGTCAGGCCGCCGCAACAATTTTCGGCGATGGTAACATCGGTTTTGCCGATGGACTTCAAAAACTCCAAAATTCCCTCCAGGCACTGAACCGGGGTGTCCGCCAGGGCGGTGGTGCCGTGGCTGACGCAGTTGGGTTTGATCAGAACGGGGCGGGCGCCGATGGCGGCGGCGATCTGCTTTTTGAGTGGCTGAAGCGCCTGGAAGATGTTGTCAACATGATCAGTGCCGGTGACGAGAGACACCTGGCTGGTGGTCGAGAGCGGTGGCGTTGCATAGGGAAGGTTGGATCCGGCCCATACCCGGTTGATGATGGGCAGGCGATTCAGGGCCAGCACAGCTCCACCCGCCAAGGCCGAGGTTTTTAGAAAGCACCGGCGATTTAATTTTTGTTTCATATATCAAATCCTCCTTCGTTCATCTGTCAAATTCGTTCGTTCCCTGATTCGGGCATCCCGGCAAACCCCTTCCCGATCGCACCGCCGCGCCGCCGGCCTGTCAATGAAACGGTCCCGCCCGATCCCGCGTTGCGCCGGTACAGTACGGCAATAGTACGGCAAGGCTTGCCGGGGCATCTTGGGGTGCAGTTTGCATCATAGCCCGCTCGGCGTTTCAGGGCAAGCTAATTGTTGCCTTTTTGTTGACATTTTTTGTTGCTTTTGGCAATCGAGTAAAGAAGAACTTGACCGTCTGAAAGAGAGAATTCGCAATTCCCCTTGCCAGGACGACGCGTTGTACTTGTCCGGGCGCCGCGTTGCGACGCCCCTGGCCTTTGAAGAATATTGTCCGGCGTCTGTTTGCTTGAAAACACCGCTATTGAAACCCATCGCCCTGAAGGATATAATCCCCCCATGTTCAAGCCCGAACAAATCAGAGAATTATTGACCGCCAGAGATTTCAAACCGTTCGTCATCCATCTCAGCGATGGTGCTCATTACGAAATTACAAATCACGACATGGTTCTGGTCGGGCGCAACGACATCCATATCGGCATTGGCCTGGACCAGGTTGGCATCGCCGAGCGCTTCGTTCGCTGCGCCATCACGCACATTACGGGCATCGCAGACCTGCAAGCGGCGTAATTTGCCTTCGCCGGCTCAAGCCAGACCGTACTCATGATCCGAACAGCCGCCGAGCCAGTTCCTCGCGCGGGATGTCAAGATGGGCCGCGACATCCCCCAGCACGCCTGAGAGAGTTCCGATCTTGATCGGATTATGGTTTGGCACGGTCACATGGTGCTGGCCGCGTTCCATTGTGACCAGACGGATGTGACTGCCGGTTTGGCGGCTCGTTTCGTAACCGACGCGGCGCAATGTTTTGGCCAGTTCGGCCCCCGACAAATCTCTCGGAAGTTTCATTTCACCAATCGGGTCAAGTCAAACTTCGTCAGCCCGCCAGCACTTCCTCCCGCACAAAATGGAGACGGATGACTTTTGGAGCTTTGCCCTCGTCGAAATGGCATTGGACAGCGTCGCGCACTTGCTCTCGAAGGCGCGGCAGTGTTTCGGCTTCCGTGAAGATGGAATAACCCAGCGCGCGGGCCGTAAAGCCCCCCTCGGGCGCCTCCTCCACGAGAAAAATAAGTTCGTTCATGTTGTCCGGGCCAACTGGCCCTTTATGTTGCCCACAATATGGGCAATCCGCTCCTCCTTATCAAGGACGCTTCCATGCCTCCCCCCGCCCGGACTATTTCGCGGTCGTTTCCGGCGCAGGCAAGGCGGCGTTGGAGACGGCCATATACAGGATGCGACGGTCATAGACCGCCGCTACAGGAATGGGCTATTTCGCGGTTGGTTCGGACGCGGGCGGCGGGGCGGGCTGGGGCGGCTCGAGGACGGCATTGGTCTTGACAGTTGGAACGGTGTCCGCTCCGGCGAGTTCATCCGGCAGGATGGTGATGGCGATGCGGCGGTTTCTGGCCCGGCCCTCCGCCGTGGAGTTGTCGGCGATGGGACGGTATTCACCGTAGCCGACCGCGCCGACGCGGCGAGGGTCAACGCCGGCTTTTTCGGTGAGGAAATGCACCGCAGCCAGGGCGCGCGCGGTGGAAAGCTCCCAGTTGCTGGCAAATCGGCCGCGAATCGGCACGTTGTCGGTGTGGCCGATGACGTGAATTTTCAGTTCGGGATGCCCGGCCAGGAGGGACGCGACCTTGCGCAAGACCGTTTCTCCATCCGGTTTCACGACGGCCTCGCCGGAGTTGAACATCACCCGGTCGAGGATATTGACGGTAAGGCGGCCCTGGAGGTTGGAGATGGTGACATCCCTGGACTCCAGGTCGGAGCGCATTTCATCTTCGAGACTTTTGGCCCTTTGGCCAACCATCTCCTTTTCCTTTTCCAGATCGGCGACCTGCAGTTGCAGCGCGGCGATCTGCCCCTTGTCTTTCTCGTTCTCCGCCTGGAAGCCGGCCAGGCTGGACTTGGCCTGGTCCAGCTTGGACTGCAAGGCCGCCATCCCGCCCAGCCTGCCCAGGGCCGAGGCCCAGAGCAGCAAGGCGGCAATCAACAAAACCGTCATCACGCCGGCCGCAATCCAGCCCCGCCGGGCGGTGTCCGCGCCCCGCCCGGTCTTGGTGGCGAATTCCGTGAACGGTTTTTCCGCGGACGGCTCGCCGGCGGGCGGTTTTTCCGCAAACGGCTTCCCGTCTTCGCTCATCGGACCGGTCTTAGATGAACTCGTTGATCAGGTTTTCCAGAAACTCCTGCCGACCGCTCTGGTTGCCGGCCACTTCGCCCTTCTTGAGGATATAAGCCTCCAGTTCCTTCATGGTGGCCTTGCCGGATTCGATCTTTGCGCCGATGCCGGAATCCCACGAGGAATAGCGATCCTTGACAAACTGCGCCAGACGCCCGTCCTTGCGGATGGCGGCGGCGATTTTCAGGCCGCGCGCGAAGGCGTCCATGCCGCCGATATGGGCGTAAAACAGGTCAATCGGCTCGAAACTTTCGCGCCGCACCTTGGCGTCGAAATTCACCCCGCCGGTCTTGAGTCCGCCGTACTTGAGCAGAGTCAGCATGACGAGGGATGTCAAATAAACGCTGGTGGGGAACTGGTCGGTGTCCCAGCCCAGCATCTCGTCGCCGGTGTTGGCGTCAATCGAGCCGAGGCTGCCGACGCTGCCGGCGACTTCCAACTCGTGCTGCATGGTGTGGCCGGCCAGGGTGGCATGGTTGGTTTCGATATTCAGTTTGAGATCCTGCAGCAGATCGTACTGGCGCAGGAAATTCAGGCAGGTCGCCGCGTCGAAATCGTATTGATGCTTGGTCGGCTCCTTGGGTTTTGGCTCGATGTAAAACTGCCCTTTGAAACCGATCTCCTTCTTGTAATCCACGGCCAAATGGAGCAACCGGGCCATGTGATCCAGTTCGCGCTTCATGTCGGTGTTGAGCAGCGTGGTATAACCTTCGCGCCCGCCCCAGAAGACGTAACCCTCGCCCTTGAGTTCTTGGGTGATTTCCAGCGCCTTTTTCACCTGCGCCGCCGCAAAGGCGAAGGCCTCGGCATTGGGACTGGTTCCCGCGCCGCACATGAAACGCGGATGGGAAAACAGGTTGGCCGTGCCCCAGAGCAGCTTGATGCCGGTGCGTTGCTGTTCTTCTTTGATGACCGGCACGATGGCGTCGAGATTGCGGTTGGTTTCCGCCAGGTCGTTGCCTTCCGGCGCGATGTCGCGGTCGTGAAAGGCAAAGTAGGGCGCGCCCAGTTTTTCAATGAACTCCATGGCTACGCGCACCCGATTCTGCGCGTTGGCGACCGAGTTGGAGCCGTCGTCCCAAGGCCGCAGCATGGTGCCCATTCCGAAAGGATCCGAGCCGGTGCCGCGGAAAGTGTGCCAATAGACCACCGAGAACCGCAGGTGATCGCGCATCGTCTTGCCTTCGACCATTTCGGACGGGTTGTAATACTTGAAGGACAGCGGATCTTTCGATTTCGGGCCTTCGTAACGAATTTTTTTGATGTCTTTAAATGTTTCGGTTGTTGTCTTCATGGACGGCGAGACTAGCATCGCAAAACCCAATGTCAACCCTCTTTTTTTCCTCCTTTTTTTCCTTGTCAGCCGGGCAAAGAAAGCACATTTATCATTTTGTCTCGAATCCAAACGATCCCATGCGTGTCGCAGTCACAGGCGCCTTTGGCTACTCCGGCCGTTACATTGCGAACCGGTTGCTTGATGCCGGCCATGACGTCCTGACCCTCACCAACTCCTTGAACCGCCCGAATCCTTTTGGCCAAAAGGTGACGGCCCGCCCGCTGCAATTTGACCAACCCGGCCGCCTGGCGGAATCGTTGCGCGGCTCGGACGCGCTCATCAACACCTACTGGGTCCGTTTCAATCACCGCCTCTTTTCCCATAGCCGGGCCGTGGCCAACACCAAGATTTTGTTCCAGGCCGCCAAAGAGGCCGGTGTCAAACGCATTGTTCACGTCAGCATCACCAATCCCGACCTCCGCTCGGAACTTTCCTATTTCCGCGGCAAGGCCGAACTGGAAGCCGCCCTGATGTCCCTCGGTGTTTCCTGCTGCATCCTTCGCCCGGCGGTTCTATTTGGAAAAGAAGACGTGCTCATCAACAACATCGCCTGGTCCCTGCGCCACTTCCCGGTTTTCGGCGTCTTCGGCAACGGACGATACAAACTCCAGCCCATTTATGTGGACGATCTGGCCGCCGCCGCCGTCGAAAAAGCCGCCGGCGAGCGCGATGAGATCATTAACGCCATTGGACCCGAAACCTTCACCTATCGCGAATTGGTCGAGACGGTGATGCGGTCGCTGGGGATCAAGCGGTGGATTGCGGGAGTGCCGCCGGAACTGGGATATTGGTCCTGCCGGCTCATCGGCTTGGTGGTGCATGATGTCATCATCACCCGCCCGGAAATTCGCGGCCTGATGGAAGGCCGCTTGTGCGTGGACGCTCCCCCGTTGGGCAAGACCAGGCTGACCGATTGGATTCTCCGCCACAAAGACACCCTGGGCCGCCATTACACCAGCGAAATGGCGCGCCGCCTGGACCGCCTCTCCGAATATCGTTCTAATTGAAACTTGTTTCATGCCCCTCACCGCGCCGAATTAGTTGCCCCGGCGGCCGCGGCCTTGGCCGCCTGCGCCGCCTTCAATTCCGCCTCGCGCACCTCCACTTCGGCCTGGGCCGCGGCCGCTTCCGAAAGGGTGACCATCCCGGCCTTGGCCTGTTGCGAAACGATCTGCCAGATGCGCTGCGCCGCCTCCAACCTCACTTGCGCGACTTTCACCTCGTCCCCATCCAATTCGGCCTTCAAGACGTCCGCCTTCTCCTGCGCCGCAAGGAAGTCGAGGAATGGAATCACACCCGTGTCGTACCTTGATTTCTGCCGCACCGCCTCCGCTTCGGCCTGGCGGAGTTGGATGCGGAGCACATCCGGGTTGCGCTCCATCGCCAGCATCCCGGCAGGAGGCGCAGCCAAAGCGTTGCTTGGACGCGCTTGAGCCTGCGGCATCCTCGTCGGGTAAACATTGCTTGCTTCCAGGGCTTCGGACTTGGTTCCAAAATAGAGCAGGGCAAACGGAGCCTGATTGCTATCAGGATACATTAACACACGAGGCAAAACTACCATCCTGTCGCCATTGCCCACCCTGACAGCCGCCAATGGGTCGGCAGGCTTTGCCAGATTAGGGAAAGCTGGCAGCGGATGGGGATCAATTAATTTGAATTCGCCCTGGCCTCCGGCAATCCGCATCCGCTGCAGAGGGCCAGGTCTAAAATACAGCTTATTTGTCGTGGCACGGTACGGATCAATGTCAAGCGCCAGAATGGCGTTGCTTGCGCTGACCAGATTGTAACGGCCTTCCACCACTAACTTGTCCTGTGTTCGGACCACCCGCCCGATTTCAATAGAATCGCCGAAGGGAAACCAACTCCAGCCAATGTAATCCGATTTCACCTCCGCGCTGCTGTTGGAGAAGTTGAAATAGATGCCAGCCGCCAGCAGACACAGGAAGGCAACGCCCGCCAGCACTTGGTAGAAGCTGAATTTCCATCTACGGAAATGAGTGACGGGTAATTGTGCGGGCGATGGCGCGGGCGCAGCGTGACGTCCAGAGGGAGCGGATACGCGGCCGCCACCCGGAGTGGTGGCAATGGTCTCGACCTGGGTTTTGACTTCGCTGGCCTGCTGGTAACGGCGCTCCGGCTCCTTTTCCAGCGCGTGCAGCACCACTTCGTCCAGGCGAACGTCCACCCGGACTATCTGAGAGGGCGGCTGAAATTTGCCCAGCGGCAATTCGCCCGTGAGCATTTCGTAAAAAACCACGCCCAGCGAAAAAATGTCGGCGCGATGATCCACCAGCGCCGCGTGTTCAATTTGTTCCGGCGCCATGTAATGCGGTGTTCCCACCACGTCCTTTGCCCCGGTCAGCGATGCTTTGCCCGCGCTCTGCCCGATCATTTTCGCGATGCCAAAGTCGGTGATTTTCACCCGGCCTTTTTTGTCGAGCAGAATGTTCTCCGGTTTGATGTCGCGATGGACGATGCCTTCGTTGTGGGCAAATTGCAGGGCCTCGCAGATTTGCGGCACGATGGCCAGGGCTTGCGCGGGCGCCAGACGGCCGGCCCGCTCCACCTCGCGCAGATTGGCCCCATCCACAAATTCCATGATCAGATAGTGCAACCCGCCGGCCTGTCCAAAATCATACACGGCCACGATGTTCGGATGGACCAGCCGGGCCAGCGCGCGCGCTTCCCGACTGAACCGCTCGGCGAATCCCGCCGCCCCCGCCACGGCCGGCGGCAGAATTTTCAGCGCGACGAGCCGCTCCAACGCCGGCTGGCGCGCCTTATAGACCGCTCCCATGCCGCCCTTGCCGATGAATCCGAGGATTTCCAGTTGCGGAAACAGTTTTGCCATTTGCTCCACTGACGGCGGCACAAAGCCCGTGCTTTCGCCCCCCGATTCGCTCCCCGTCTTGAACCCGGCCTGGATCAGGCATTCCGGGCATAATCCCAGCGGCACATCGGCTGGCAGAGGTTTCTGGCAACCGGGGCAGATTTGATTTTCGTCCATAATAATGTTTCCTTCCACCCTTTACTTAGGAAACCGCCGGGGAAGGTTGCGCGAAAAAATCACCTTGTTTTGCCCAGCACGGCGAAGAGGTGCCGCAACTCCTCATCCACTTCGCCCGGCGCGGCCACGGTCTGCGCAATCTCATGCCGCAGCAAATTCCGGTAGCGCCGGCGCAGGCGATGCACCGCCGATTTCACCGCGCTTTCGCTCAATCCCAGCTTCCCGGCCAGTTGAGCGTACGGCAGCGTGGCGCGCTCGCCGACCAGGCATGGATTTATCTCCGAAAACAGGCCGGCGTTTCCCTCCTCCTCATATTCGGTCCGAAGCCGGGCGAGCACTTCTTCCAACAGCGTCATGACCCAGCGTCTCTCGAAACTTTCTTCCGGCGTGAGCGGATCGGCGGGTTCACGGCTCCATCGCGTCTCCGCCGTATCGAATGGCAGCGGGAGCAGCGGCGCGCCGCCGCCGCGTTTTTGGGCGCGCGCCTTGTCCCATTCGCCGGCCATGAACCGTTTCAGGGCCGTGAGCAGAAACGAACGAAAGCGCCCCTTGGACCGGTCCGCCTTGGCCACCCAATCGTGCGCAAACAGCCGCGCGAAGAACTCCTGCGTCAGATCCTGGGCGTCTTCCCGCGAATGGCCCCGTCCCCGCGCGTAGGCGTAAAGCGGATACCAATACGTTTGACAAAGACGCGCCAGGGCGTTTTGCGCGCGCGAGCCGCCGCAGCGCCCGGCCGACAGAACCACAGACCAATGGGTGGTGACAAATACACGGGCCTGGCCGGCTTCGCCTGAGGCGGAGGCAGTGGAGGAATCGGTCATGGCGCCGGGGCTGCTCACAACCTCAAGTTAGCCATTGCCCCGGAATAAGCAACCGCAGAAGCCATTCACCCCCATTGAGGGGAACATTTCAGATCCTTGGGTGACTCCAGTTGGCGAAGAAGTGCTTCAAGTTCCGGGACCTTTCGATTGAGAATTGGTCATTGAAAATTTGTCATCGGTTATCGGGACCTACATGACCAATGACAAATTTTCAATGACCAATTCCCAATCGTTTCAATCGCTCAAACCAGCCCACGACAGAGCAGCACCCAAAAAAGTGAAACGCAGTTCCCCTCGATCCATGACGCACTCACGCCGGCGCGAAGGCGTCTTGCTCTTTGGGAGGCGAAATTCTATTTTGTGCCAGGTGCATGACATTGCTTTTCATTTGGGGCCGCTCACCGTCACCTGGTACGGGATCTTGGTGGCGTGCGGCTTTTTGTTCGGGTTGTGGAACGCCAGCCGCCGCGCGTTGCGGCAAAATATCGCGCCGGAAGCGATCTTCGATTGCGGAACCTGGCTTTTGATCGGAGCCATCGCCGGGGCGCGCACGGTGTACGTGATTTCCTACTGGCCGGACGTTGTCAATGCGGCCAGGGAATACCAACACTCGCCGTGGATGGAGGTTTTCATGGTGCAACACGGCGGGATTGTCTATTACGGGGGACTGCTTGGAGCCAGCGCCGCCGGGGTGTTGTTCGCGCGGCGCAGGAAGCTCCCGGTCTGGAAACTGGCGGACATCCTGGCGCCCAGCGTGGCGCTGGGTTCGTTTGTCGGGCGGTGGGGCTGCCTGATGCACGGGTGTTGCTATGGCCGGCCAACCGATTTGCCCTGGGGCATCCAATTTCCTCTGGGACATGCCTCCCACCCGGACGACGGCCTGCCGCATTTCGTGCATCCAACCCAGATCTATGATTCGCTGTTGAATCTCGGTTTGTTTGCCGGGCTGGCGTGGTTCTACAAGCGGCGGAAATTCGACGGGCAGGTCTTCGCGTTTTACTTGATTGGCTACGCGGTTCTGCGTTCCGTGGTGGAGTGTTTCCGGGGCGATTATCCTCCGGCGGACCTGGCCTGGGGACGAATCACCCCCGCGCAACTCGTCAGCATCGGCGCGTTGCTGGCCGGTGTGCTGCTGCTCATTCTGCTGTCCAGGGGAAAAGCAGCGAAGCAGGAAACCCCCGCCTAAAGGATGTCAAACGAATTTCATCCCGCCGTTTCCGGAGCGCCTTCTTCATCATCCCTCCCTTTTGCCAGCGGCGTCTTCCTGGCCGGCCCCACCGCGGCCGGGAAATCGGCGGTGGCGCTGGCCCTGGCGGAACGGATCGGCGGCGAGATCATTTCCGTGGATTCCATGCAGGTCTATCGGGGAATGGACATCGGCACCGCGAAACCGGGGCCGGAAGAGCTGCGGCGCGCGCGGCATTTTATGATTGACGTGGCCGGATTGGAAGAGCGGTTTGACGCGGCCCGCTTCGTGCAGTTGGCCAGCGAGGCCGCGGCGGAAATCCGGTCGCGCGGGCGCGTCCCGATTTTTTGCGGGGGCACGGGGCTTTACTTCCAGGCCTTCCGCGAGGGCCTGGGCGAGGCGCCGCCGGCGGACGCGGCGCTGCGGGCGGAGCTGGAAAGCCGGCCGCTGGCGGAGTTGCTGGCGGAATTGGAGAAAAACGACCCGGCGACCTTTCAACGAATTGACCGCCAAAACGCGCGCCGGGTGATCCGCGCGGTCGAGGTCATCCGCCTGACGGGAAAGCCATTTTCCGCGCAACGCGCGTCATGGAACGGGGCGAAGGCCGGCGAGGCGGGCCATTATTTTGGTTTGACACGGCCGGCGGGAGAATTGCGGGAGCGCATCGCGCGGCGCGTAGAGGAGATGTTCGCCCGGGGCCTGGTGGCGGAAACCCAATCGCTGCTGGCGCGCGGACTGGAACAGAATCCCACGGCCATGCAGGCGCTGGGCTACCGTCAGGTGGTGGAACACCTGCGCGGACGGCGGACGTTGCCGGAAACAATCGAGCTGGTCAAGATCCGCACCCGGCAATTCGCCAAACGGCAACTGACCTGGTTTCGCCGGCAAATGCGCCTGGAGTGGATTTCGCTGGAGGGAAAATCCGCCGAAGCCGCCGCGGAAGAACTGGCCGCGCGGCTCTCCCTCCCAAATCCGATCGCCTTTGCGTAAGGCGTTTGGAAATGCTACGTTGGACAGGACTGAAATTACTATAAAGAATTGAAAGCGCTCATCACGACGGCCAAGAAAACCGAAAGGGTCTTCCTGATCGGTCTGGAACTAAAATCCGGCGCAAGCTGGCAGATGCGGGAATCCATGGAGGAACTGGCCGAATTGGCCGCCACGGCCGGCGGAGTGGTCGCCGGAACAGGCACGCAGAAGCTGGAAAGCCCGGTGGCGGGGACCTTCATCGGCAGCGGCAAGGCGCGTGAGTTCGCCGATTATTGCCGCGCCGAGAACGTGGACACGGTCGTCTTCGATGACGAGCTTTCGCCGGCACAAAGCCGGAATCTGGAGGATGTCTTCGGCTGCAAGGTGCTGGACCGCACGGCGCTGATTCTGGATATTTTCGCGCAACGGGCGCGCACCCGGGAGGGAAAATTGCAGGTGGAACTGGCGCAGTTGCAGCATTTGCTGCCGCGCTTGACGCGCTTTTGGGGCCACCTTTCGCGCCAAAGCGGCGGCATCGGCATGCGCGGCGGCGAAGGCGAATCGCAGTTGGAAACGGACCGCCGGCGCGTGCAGGAACGCATCGAGCGGCTGACGGAAGATTTGCAGGCCGTGCGCCGCCACCGGGCGACCCAGCGCGACGGCCGGCAGCGGCGGCCCTGGCCCATGGCCTCCATCGTCGGCTACACCAACGCCGGCAAATCCACCCTGCTCAACGCCCTGACGGGCGCGCACGCGCTGGAGGAGGACAAATTATTCGCCACGCTGGACCCCACCACGCGCCGGCTGCGGCTGCCGACCAACCAGAATGTATTTTTGACAGACACGGTGGGCTTCATCCGCAAGCTGCCGCACGGGCTGGTGGAGGCCTTCAAGGCCACGCTGGAGGAGGTGGCGCAGGCGGACCTGCTGGTCCACGTGGTGGACGCCGGCCACGCGCAGGCGGCGGAGCAGATCGCGGCTGTCAATACGGTTTTGACGGAAATCGGCGCGGCGGGCAAGCCGACCATCATGGTGTTCAACAAGATTGACCGGCTGGAGGAAAGGAATGGGCAGTTGGGGAAGTTCATGGATCAATTCCCCGCCAGCGTGGCGCTTTCCGCCAAAACGGGCGAGGGGATGGCCGGGCTGATCCACGAGTTGGGGACGCAATTGCGCCCCAGCCGGGAACTGGTGGAGCTTTCGGTGCCGCACGGCAACACGGCGGTGATGGCGCGCCTGCATGAAGTGGCGCAGGTGCTGGAACGGGATTACGCCGGCGACTCGGCGCGATTCAAAGCGCGGCTGGCGCCCAATTACCGCGACGAATTCGCCGCCTATATTGTCCAGCCGGGGGCCTGAGGCGGGGGATGTAAGGATGAAGTATAAATGATAAATGCTAAATGAAGGCCGGGAGGGAACAATTACAAATGCCAAATTCTCAATGGCCGATTTTCAATTTCGGGCGCTGGAATTGAGAATTGGTCATTGAAAATTTGTCATTTGTCATTGGAAGACCCTGCGACATGCGGCGCAACTGTCCGTGTGCTGCCATTCAGCCAGGGAGGGTCCGCCTCAATGCGCGGCATAGTAGTCGTCCACCTTTTTGGCGACGTCCTTGTAGGCCACGTCCACTTCGTAGATTCGCTTGTAATGCTCGATGGCTTCCTCCTTCTTGCCCATTTTTTCCAGGATGGAACCCAGGGAGTAGGTCAGCTCCATTGATTCGTCGTCGAAAACCTGCTTTTCAGCGAGGGCTTTTTCGAAGGTCTTGGCCGCGAGGTCGTTCATGTTCCGGCGGGCGAAACATTGGCCCAGGCCGTTCAAGGAGGCGATGCGCTTGTTGGGATTGTTTTGCGCCTTTTGAAATTCCTGGATGGCCTCGGTGATTTTGCCCGCCTGCAAATAAAGCTGCCCCAGCTCGAAACGAATAAAGAGGTCGCTCGGATATTTGTCCGCGCGCTCCTTGCACTCCGCCAGCATGTAGTTGTCCCGCTCGGCCTTGAGCCGGGCTGATTTTTCGGCATATTCCGGCGCGGCGGCGTCCAGCGCGGCGATGGCCTGGTCGAGTTCGCGGACGGTGACATCGGCGATGGCCTTTTGCAGGCCGGCGTCCGCCTGGCCTTCGCTGGCGACGATGCGCTCGTAGGCCTGGCGCGCGCGGCCGTATTCCTTCCTCTGGGTGTACAACTCGGCGATGGAGCGAAGCAGCTTTAAATTGCCAGGCTCATTGGCCAGCCGGGCCTCGTATTCGTCCAGCAACCGCCGCGTCGTGTCGGTGTCTTTGTATTGGCGGTTTTCCTGTTCCAAGGCCACGGATTCGGCCTTGTCCTTCAAAATATCCCGGTAGGAGCCTTTGCCGTCGGACAGGGCGTCGTAGCCGCCCTCGGCCAGGGTCTTGCGGGCGGACATGTCCTTGAGTTCGTCCAGCAGTTTGGAGTCGCCGGGGTTGAGGCGGACCAGTTCGGCGAAAACCATCTCGCCCTTGTCCACCTGGCCTGCCTCGGCGTAGGCGAGGCCAAGCTCGTGTTGCAGGTCCTGGTCCTTGGGCGAGTTTTTGGCCAGGATTTCCAGGGAAAGAATGGCTGTTTTGGGTAAGCCGGCGGCCATGGCCGCGTCGGCCAGCAGCTTGTGCCCCTGGGTGCTGTGCGGATCGGAGTTGAGGATTTGCTCGGCGATTTTCAAGGCCTCCAGCGGATCGTTGCGCAGGGCGACGTGCCCCTTGGCCAGCATCGGCTGGGAACTGGCGCCGCTCATCATTTTCTTGAAAAAACCGCCGCCTTTGCCCTCGCTTTTTTTGTGCTGCGTGGCGCGCAGATGTTCGCGACAATCGTAAAAGGCGGGTTCCTGCTCCAGGATGGAGGTGAAAATGGCAAGGGCGTAATCGAAATTACGGCGCTCCAGCGCCATCTTTCCTTTTTCAAATTGTTCCCGCAAAGACCGGGGGATTTGACTCAAACTTTTCTCTGGCATGGGCGGATGCTATGCACAATCGCGCCAGAAATCCACAGGAATTTTGACCGTCAATTCATTCCAGAACTGGTCGTTCCGTCGGGGCCATGCCATCCTAACCGGCCGGACATTCGGCCGTTGCTGCCATCGCTGATGCGCAGGAAGCGCTGTTCGCCAGACCCCGGCTCTTTCTGAAAGAACAGCGGATGGGCATCCCCTCCTGGCGCAGCGGGCGGTTGGAAGGCGCTGTCCGGAATCCGCTGGTTGAGGTCTTTGTAATCAAATCGGACGATCTGGCAGCCGCCAGGGTGGTGTTGAACGATCTGCTTTGGGAGAAAAGTTTCTTCATCAATCCACCATTGCGTTTGCCTGGCGAAGGCCATGTTCTCCTGGCTGACGTCCCAGGTTTCGACCCGATAACAAGATCGTCCTTCCAACTTGGCATCGCCCGCCACCACCAGCGCCCGGTCCGCCAGCGCCTCGGTCACTGACCGTTTGGCCAGATCGAACGGATCCAGCAGCGAGGTTTCTCTTTCGGTTTTCGCGGCGGGAGTTTGATCAAGCCTCTTCTCGCCCTTCTCATTTTCCGAATACAACCAGCAGGTCTGGCCGTCGCTTCCCAGAATAAACGCCCTGGTCATCCCCATTGGACCGCTAATGTCCGCATAAACCTGGTCCGGTCCCTGCCATTTGAAGGTGGCGGTTTTGGCTTCAACGGAATTGAACGAGTTCTTCTCCAGCCGCAGGTCAATGTTCTGCACCGTCACGATCCCTGAGTTCAAGCGCGCGCGCGCCTGCTTCATGGAAATCATCAGCTTTTGCAGCTTGGCATCCTTTGCCGCCGTTTTGGCCTTTTCCATGTATTTGGAATCCAAGCTGTCCGGGCCGGTTTGATAGTGGAGGACGACAGGGTCGCAGGCCACTCCGTCCGCGCTATAGAAACCCCCGATGGTCAAACGCGCATCATTGTCCGGTGGCAATAGCACGGGAAAAGCGAACCGGTGGGCGCCGGCCTCATAATCAAAGCTGGGAATGATGCTCGCGCCTTCGGCAAACGGTCTTTTTTGAAGATAGGGGAACTGCGCGTCCGGACTTCGCATCGGCTGATCAAAAGTTATCTCCACAAACGTCAATACCGGCGCGGTCGCGCCAGAAGCGGGGGAGACGCTCAGAACACGGGGCTTGCCGGCGCCCGGTTTTACCCCCTCGGCTTTGGTCGAGAAGCTCCAGCGAAACTCATTCGCCGCCACCGCATCCGCGTCCAGAAAGCCTTCCCGTGAGTAGCCGGAAGGTTTCATTTCTGGCCGACTCCCGGTGGCCACCCACATCTCTCGGTACTTGTCGCGATTGACCGCAAGTTTTTGTTCCTGTCCGGGCGCCATCCGCACCGGAATGATAAACTCCGTGTGATCCGCTCCCACCTGGATGCTTCCATTGAGTTGAAAACCGCCTCCCAGCCATTCGAGTTTCACGCAGTACGGGTTCATCGGACGGTCAAAAACTATTCGCAAATCCTGTATCGGCTCGACCCCTTTCGCCCCGTTCGGAGGCGCCACGGATACCACGCGGGCGCAATTGGTGTCCAATTCAGGTTCGTAGGCCGGCTCGGCCGACTTCGCCGCGCTCTGTCGGGCGGATGAACCGATGTATTCCGCTGTTTGGGCATCCTTGTCCACCACGAAAAAGCGGCGCGAACCCTCTTTGGTGTCAGCGTCCACGGTCATGTCCTTCGGCTCGGGGATGATGGCGTTGTTCCCGGCGTGCCAGCTTGAATGAAACTTGGCATTGGCAATGGCCCGCATTGGCTCTGCCAAGCCGGCCGATCCAACGCCAGTGACAGTTTCCGGCGGGAAAACGCGGTTGATTTGGGCCGGATGGAATCTCAGCCATAGGTTCGTGATTGATTCCTGGTTGGTCGTGGCCGCGCTGGTGAGCTTCCCGTCCTCGCGCGGGATGAGCACGGCCCATACCGCCCCGTCGGCACAATGCCCAATCCCCAGGTCCGCGACGCCGGTCTCCACGCGCAACTGCTTCCCAATTTCCAATGCGAAGTGCGACACCTGGAAAATGTCCTCTGGCGCGAACCGCCACGGTCGAGCTCTGCCAGGCGCCGCATCCCCTGCGGTCAAACTCGTGGGATACCGCTGCAGAAGATTGAGGCCCTTGACTTGTCCCTCCTCACGCGCATTGGTCAAAGTGACGCCGGCAATGATGACGGCCATGGTGGCCGCCGCCCAACGCCAGCATGGAAAGGCGCCAGCCCGCGCGATGGCGCGGATGCGCTCTCTCATTTGCGCCTTGCTTTCGGCAATGCCAACCAGTCCCGGCAAAGCGCGGTGTGGCGTCAGCCCTTCGAGCACTTTGAGGATCGTCTCGCCGTAGGAGCCGCGGTCCCGGGTTTGGGTGAGGGCCAAATCGTCTGTTGCCAATTCACGGTCGGCGCGCAGGCGGGCGAAAGCAAACCAAAGAACCGGGTTAAACCAATGGAGAATTTGCAAAATGCCGAGCAGCCAGTTCAATGCCGGATCCCGCCTTTTGATATGCGCCAGTTCGTGCAAAAAGACGTGGCGAAGCTCTTCCGGCGACAACTGCTCCCGCAAACCGACGGGCAGCAGGAGCCGCTTGCGCCAGAGGCCGAAGACCGCCGGGCTATCCACCGCCGCAGTCTCAATAATCTCCACTTTTTCCTGAACTCGCAATGAACGCACACACTCGCCAAAAAGTCGCTCCACTGATTCATCCGAGGCTGGTTTATCACCGGCCAGGCGGGAACCGAACCGGCGCTCCAGACAAACGAACCGCAAGGCCAAAAGCAGCACCCCTGCCAGCCATGCCAGGGCGGCGAGGCCCATCCAATTCATCGGATGCGCCGCCGGCCGGGCCGCCGGGATGGCCGATTCCGACGGGAACGACCTGGCCGGCATTGGCTCGGAAATCTGCCCGACGGGAGCCGGGGACAAAGCGGCGGGTTGGACTTCCGCATTGTCCGGCCGCGCGAAGACGGCGGAGGTCGGAAGATTGAGCCTCTCCGCCGAAGGCGCCACCGCACTTGCCAGCGCAACCTGGCGCCGGGGCCATTTTGCGAGATTAAACACGCTGACGACGCTGCCCGGGGTCGTCGGCATGAGCAAGCGTGCCACCAGCAAGAACCAAAGGCCGTGGCGCCAGGCCGGCGAGAGCCGGTTGCGCAACAGAAACTGGGCCAGCAGGATGATCACAACAATGACCGCGGCCTGCCAGGTGGTTTGCAGCAGCCACCCGAAGCATCTTTCCAGTCCAATCAGTGCATTCATGTTATTTCTCCTTTTCTCGCAAAATGCGTCGAAGTTCCTCTATATCCTCCTTGGACAAATCAGCCCGTTTGACGAGGTGAAGCAGCGCCGCAGAAGGGGCGCGGCCCAAAACACGGTCCCAGAAGGATTCGCTTTCCTGGTGAACGCAGTCCTCCATGGAAACCAGCGGCGTGTAAAGATACCTCTTGCCATCAACTTGCCAGGCCAGCGCGCCTTTGTTGACCAGGCGCCGCAACAGGGTGCGGACAGTGGCCAGGCTCCAATGCCTGCTCTCGTGCAGTTGCTCGACAACCTCGCTGGCGGCCACCGGCGTGCGCTGCCACGAGACCATCATCACCTCCCATTCGGCGTTGGTCATGCGGACGGATCGTTTCATGGTCTTCCTGTTACAATTGTCACGGACAATATGAGACAACTGTAACATGTTGTCAACCTTTATTTTGGCAAAACAGCGGACATTTCTTGGCAAAAGCTCACCCGAATTTGCCGTGGCCCTGCTTCGCGGGGTCGCGGGCGGCTTCATCAAGTCGAAAATCCCCCTCGTTTGGAACCTGCCTGGGCGACCGCAAGCCGGAAGAAAACTCTTGAACCGAAACAAACCACTTCCGACCCGCCGAAAACGCTTGGAATTGCGCCTTTTTTGCGTTACGGTTGGAAGAGCGGTTGGAACGGGATCGGGGGGCTTGCTTTTTGGATCCGTAACTGCTTGATTATCAGTGAGTGCGCTTATGGTGGAATTGGCAGACACGCTACTTTGAGGTGGTAGTGGCGCAAGCCGTGCAGGTTCAAGTCCTGCTAAGCGCACCAATCCTCCTTCCACAGAGGCTGAAGACGGCGCCTGCCGCACCAGCTTGCACACCGATTCCGGCTGAATCAGAAATTGCCCCAGAAAACACGCGGGATGATGGGTTGACGTGTATAACGCGCAGCGTTATGATGGCCAAAGATGATACGCGGCTTTGCCTGCAAGGAAATGTGAAAACGAACAAGCTGCCCCCGATCCACCCGGGCGAAATTCTCCGCGAGGAGTTTATGAAGCCGCGCGGCCTTTCACAAAACGCCCTGGCCCGGGCCTTGAACGTGCCGCCGCGCCGGATCAATGAAATCGTTTTGGAAAAGCGCGGCATCACGGCGGACACGGCGTTGCGTCTGGCCCGTTACTTTGGCACGAGCGCGGAAATGTGGTCGGGCTTGCAGGCCGATTACGATTTGCGCCTGGCGCGTTATGAAAAGGCCCGGACCATTGAGCGCGAAGTTGAACCTCTGGCGGCTTTGCAGCCAGTCACAGCGTGAAAAACTTTGATTTCCTGATTCTGGGCAGCGGCATTGCCGGGCTTTCCTTCGCCTTGAAAGTCGCGCCCCTGGGGCGCGTCGCCATTGTCACCAAAAAATCCAGCGCCGAGTCCAACACCAATTACGCCCAGGGCGGCGTGGCCGCCGTCATGAGCAAGGAGGACTCCGCCGAAATCCACGTGCGGGACACGCTGGCCGCCGGGGCCGGGCTGTGCCACGAGGACGTGGTCCGGGCCATTGTGCAGGAAGGGCCGGCGCGCATCGCCGAATTGATAGAAATCGGGATGCAATTCACCGAGCGGGAAATCAACGGGAAACGCGAGCTGGATTTGGGGCGGGAGGGCGGCCATTCCAAGCGCCGCATCCTCCACGCCCAGGACGTGACGGGGCGGGAAATCGAGCGCGCCCTGCTCAACGCCGCCGCGCGGCAGCCCAACATCGAGATTTTTGAGAACCACATCGCCATAGACTTGATCACCACGCAGAAACTGGGCCAGTTGTTCGATCCGCGCCCGGTCCGGTGCCTGGGCGCGTATGTTTTTGACAAGAAGACGGGCCGGGTGGAAACCTTCGCCGCCGGCCTGGTGCTCCTGGCCACCGGCGGCTGCGGCAAGGTCTATCTCTACACCACCAATCCCGACATCGCCACCGGCGACGGCGTGGCCATGGCCTACCGGGCGGGCGCGACCGTGGCCAACCTGGAATTCGTCCAGTTTCATCCCACCTGCCTCTATCATCCCAAGGCCAAGTCGTTCCTCATCAGCGAGGCGGTGCGCGGCGAAGGGGCCGTCTTGAAGAACAGCGCCGGCGTGGAGTTCATGGACGCCTATCATCCGCTCAAATCGCTCGCCACGCGCGACATCGTGGCGCGCGCGATTGACAGTGAAATGAAACGGAGCGGGGCCGATTGCGTCCTGCTCGACATCACGCACAAACCGGCGCCCTTCATCATCGAGCGGTTCCCCCACATTTACTCCACTTGCCTGCAATACGGCATTGACATGACCAAGGAACCGATTCCGGTCGTCCCGGCCGCCCATTTTCAATGCGGCGGAGTGCGCACCGATGTGGACGGACAGACCGACGTTGCCGGCCTTTACGCCGTGGGCGAAGTGGCCTGCACCGGCCTGCACGGCGCCAATCGCCTGGCCAGCAATTCTCTGTTGGAGGCGCTGGTGTGCGCTCATCGCGCCGCCCGGCGGGCGGCGCAATCGCCGGAGCCGAAAAGCAATCTAACCCTTCCCGATTGGCGCTCCGGCAAGGCCCACGACGCCGACGAACTGGTGGCCGTCTCCCACAACTGGGACGAAATCCGGCGTCTCATGTGGGACTACGTGGGCATTGTCCGCACCAACAAGCGTTTGCGCCGCGCCCGCAGCCGCATCGCCCATCTGCAGGAGGAGATTCTCGAATACTACTGGGACTTCAAGGTCAACAGCGATTTGCTGGAGCTGCGGAACATCGCCACCGTGGCCGAATTGATCATTGCCTCGGCGATGGAGCGTCCGGAAAGCCGCGGTTTGCATTACAATTTGGATTACCCCAAGACCGACCCGGCCTGGGCGCAACGCGACACGCTTTTGCGCCGAGCCAGCCAGACTGGAGGGCCAGACTCCGTTGGACCCTGACATTTTCCGGAGATTTTGAGTCGTGGCTTGACCGTCTTGCCAAACGATAAAGAACAAGTTACACTGTTCTTCAGTATGAAGAACGGTGAAAACCACGCCGCGCAGGGTGTTTCCGAACGGGTCGAGCTTGGCCAATTCATTGTGGCCGATCCGGAAATCTGCCACGGCAAACCCACCTTCAAGGGAACCCGCATCATGGTCTGGCAGGTGCTGGATGACGTGGCCGATGGCCGGTCGTGGGACTTTATCTGCGGCACGCGCTGGGGCGGGCGAATCTCCCTCGCCGCAGTGGGTGAAGCGGTCAGACTATCGCGGCAATCCTGGCTGGACAAGCGCGGCCGACTGGCCCGCCCTCCATTTTCCAAACAGGCCGAACTTGCTCCCGCTTGAACCTGCTGGACGAGAACTTCCCGAATGACCAGCGGGCCTTGCTTCGCGCCTGGAGAATTCCTTTCCGGGAGATTGGCTCCCATACGGGGCATTTCGGGGTCAAGGACGATAACATTATCCCATTGTTGCACCGGCATGGGCAGGTCACGTTCATTACCCAGGATGAGGATTTTTTCCGGCGCGAGTTCCGCCATCCAGCCTATGGCGTGCTTTGGCTGGATGTCAGGGCCGAGGATGCCGCCTACTACGCGCGCCGTTTCTTGCGGCATCCCCGATTTGACACTATCGCCGGCCGAATGGGTGTCGTGGCGCGAGCGCACCATGACGGAATCCATTTCTGGCGGCGAGAGACGCAGGCACTTCAATTCGCGCCATGGACAAAGCCTTGAGATGGGCGTGAATTGCAACTCCAAGCGGCACTCGTAATTCTGGAAAGTAAATGCGAGCGTATCAAACATTTCCAACTCCCCAATCTGCCAAGCGCGGTCAGAACAGGCTGTTGACCATCGTCCCTAGAATACTGAGCGGGCCGGTGTCTTCCAGGCTTTCCGTCGCCTTGTCCAGTTTTTGCAGGGAAAGTTTGACGTCCTTCAACATGCTGTTGGTGTTGATCAACTGCGACACCGTGCCGTCGCCCTTGTTGACTTTCTCCAGAATCTGGTTCAGGTTGGTCATGGCTCCGGCCGCCTGGTGGTGCAGCGCCTCGTCATAAATGATCTTGCCCAGCGTCCCCTGCCCCGACTTGACCTGTCCGACCACGTCGTTGGCGTTGGCCAGCAGCGTGTGCGCGTCATCCACCGCTTTTTTAATGTCCGTGGCCGTGCCTTGCAAATTGCTGACCGTGTTCAGGGCTGTCACATATAGTTCATCGCTGGCGATCAACCGCCCCACCGTTCCCTCGCCGTTGCGGATGTGCCCGGTAATGTCTTTGACGTTGGCCAGGGTGGCGGTGACATTGGATTGGTTATTCTTGACAAGCTCGGTGAGCGGCCCCAGCAGCTTGTCAATTTGCTCGCCGCTGAAGCTCTTGGTCAGGTTCTCCACCCCGCTGGCCACGTTGTCCAGCTTGGCCACGAGCGCGCTCAGATCGGGTTGCTCGACCACTGGCAGGGTCGCGCCGTCTTCCGCCGGCACTCCTTTGGCCGTGCCGAAGGAAATGTCCATGTAGTTTTGTCCCATGAAACCGGAGAACTTGATGGTCGCGGTGCTGTCGAGCTTGACCTGGTCCTTCATTGTCCGGTCCAGGTTCATCGTCACCCGCGCCACCGCGTTGGTCAGGCCGATGCTTTCCACCCGTCCCACCGGCACGCCGCCCATTTTCACGGAGTCGCCAACTTTCAATTCCTGCACATTTTTGAAGAGCGCGTGCAAGTGGTAGCCGCGTTGGAAAAAGGCAAATGTCCCCAACGATTCCATGATGACCAGGGCGGTGATGATGGCCAGGGCGAAGAATATGCCCAGGCGTGTTTCAATTGAGTCTTTCATATCTTTAACGTGTTTGGGGCGCTGCGCTTGGTTGAGAATGGGACTCGGGAATTTCCGCGTCAATAAATTCGCGGAGGCGCGGGTCGGGATGGTTCTTGAATTCCTCCGGCGCGCCCACAAATAGAATCTCGCCATCCCAGATCATCGCCATCCGGTCGGCGATGCCAAAAGCCAGCCCGCGGTCATGGGTCACGACGATGGAAGTGGCCTGGGTGATGCTCTTGAGCTTGAGGATTTCCCTGCCCACCACCACCGCCATCAACGGGTCCAGTTCCGAGGTCGGTTCGTCCAACAAAATCAACTGCGGGTCAATGACCAGGGCGCGGGCGAGGGCCACCCGCTTTTGCATCCCGCCGGAAAGTTCGTTGGGCATGCGCTCCTCCTCCCCTTTCAACCCGACGACTTCCAGTTTCGCCGCCACGATCCGCGCAATTTCCTCCGGCGGACACAAGTGGTGTTCGCTGAGGTAAATGCCGACATTCTCCGCCACGGTGAGCGACGTCAGCAAGGCCCCCGACTGGAACACCATGGCCATGCGGTACTTGTCGCGGATGCCCGGCGAGGCGATGGATTCGCCCTGGATGAGGATTTCGCCGCTGTCCGGCCTGACCAGCCCGATGATGTGCTTGAGCAGGATGCTCTTGCCGCTGCCACTCGGTCCCATGATGACAAAAATCCGGCCCGGAGGAATCTGCAAGTTGATGCCTTTGAGGACCTCCTCGCCGTGGAAGCTCTTGCGCAGGCCGCGCACTTCCACGGAAACATTGGGGGTGGCATGGTCGGGCGCGTTCATTTTTGCACGTAAATCAAGACGCGGGTCAGGAAATAGTCCAGTATCAATACGCAGACAATGGAATTGACGACCGCCTTGGTCACACTACGCCCGATGCCGCGCGGACCGCCCCGCGTGATCAGGCCCTGATGGCAGGAAATGACGCCGATGGCCAGCGCGAACACGAACGATTTGAACACGCCGTTGGCCACGTCCCCGGCATCCACCACGTCCCGCAAATCCTGGAAAAAAACATTGAAGCTCACCGCAATCTGGCTGTTGACGGCCGAGACCACGGCCGCGCCCAGCCAGCCGACCGGAATGGCAAACAACACCAGGGTCGGGAGCGCCAGCGCAATGGCCACCATCCGAGGAAGCACCAAGTAGCTTACCGGATTGATGTTCATGGTCCGCAGCGCGTCTATCTCTTCATACACCGTCATGGAGCCGATTTCCGCCGACATGGCCGAGCCGCTGCGCCCCGCGATGAGCACGGCCAGAAGCACCGGCGCCAGCTCCCGGCAGATGGATTCGCCCACCATGCCCCCCAAGACAAAGCTCAAGCCGCGTTTCACCAGTTCCGGGCCGGTCTGCAAGGCCAGCACGCCCCCGATGAACAGCGACAAAATACACACCATCATCAAACTGCCGTTGCCAATTTCAAAAAGCTGGTCAAAGACCTTGCGGCGTTGGCGCCAGGTCAGCGGCAGCGCCTGCAGCGTCTGCCAGAACAAAATCATGATCTCGCCTATATTCTGAAACATATCAGGGCCGGGCTGCGTCCTTCAGGTTCTCCGTCTTTTTGCCGAATGGAATCCAGCACACGCGCCAGTTTGCGCCTTTGCCGACGGATTGATACTGAAAAAGGCCGAACAAGAGCGAGGTTTTTTTCGACCCGGGGCCGCTCTCGTGCCGATAAAGATTCCACAAAAGCGACTGGCTGGCCGCGCCGGTCTTGCCGTCCTTATCCGACCGCCAGAACGACCAGAGCTGCGAATAATCCCGCTCAATGCTTCGATTGCTCACGAAAAATGGCTCCAGCAAGGCCATGGTCTGGAATCGTTCCTTCCCGTTCATATCCCGTCCGTAAGTATAGAATGGCCAGAAATCCACCCGATGCCTCTTCTCGCCGCTCTCGCGGTTTTGTTCGCGGATGTCGGAGTACAGGAAAAAGGCGATGCGGGTCCGTTCCCGCTCCATCGCGGGGCTTTCCATCCGCTGAAATTTGTAAAGCGGCCAAAGATAGAAGTCGTTCTCGATTCCGTTGCCCGTGGCGCGGCTGTAAAACGGGAAAACGCGCGTCACCGTCCTGTCCCCGCGCGAGAACTCAAAAAACGGCCAGAAAAAGTCCCGCTCGCGGAACTTCTTCCCCCGGTCTTCCGTCCGCCAGTAGCCAATCGGCCAGCCATAACAATTCTCGTCGCGCAACGGCGAACGCAGCCGGCTGTAAAAAGGCATCACCACCAGCCGGTTTTCCTGGTTGGTCGTCCCCTCCCCCGACCGGACCTTCATAAAAAACGGCCAGACCGCGAATAACCGGTGGTATCCCCCATTCGTTTCCACTTCGCCGACGGTGTTCGTGACTGGCGCGGGTGTCTTGCGCTCCACGCCAACCACCGGCCAGAATTGCCAGCCCGTCACGCCCCCACCCGACCGCACATGGAAAAATGGATAAAGATAATTGTCCGTCACCATGTCTTTCTTGCGCGTCTCGGCGTAGAGCGGAAACATGACAAATCTGATGTCGTCATGGAACAGCCGGTTCTGCAAATGCCCGTAAAATGGAAGCACCGCCGTGTAATTCAGATTGGTATCCTCCGAGCGCCGCTGAAAATAAATCGGGAACAAGGTGAACAGCCGCGTGTTCGGGCCGGGCTGGGTTTGCCCGCCGGAGAAGCTCAAGAGCTGCATGAGCTGGACCCGATACTCCGTGCCGAAACGCCTCCAAGTGAACACTGGATACAGGAATTCCGCCTCCGTCCAATCCTCATCCGGCGTGCGGGTGTAGCAAAACAGGGGCGGCACGCCCCATTGCCATTGCCAATCCGTTTGTTGCGCCCAGAAAAACGGCCCGACGGCCTCCTGCCGCCGTCCCATTTCCAACGTCAGCCGGTAATCGGAATAAGCCGGCCCGGCAATGATTTCCTCCTCCGCCACCCGATTGGTCAGGGTCAACTTCGGCATTGCCTGATGCTTGGATTCATCGTTGGCGCCGCCGGCCTGCGCCTGGCACGCCAGGCCAGCCAGAAGGACGAGCCAGCCGCAAACCCACGCCAATGCGCCGCCCGGCGGAACAGCCGGACGCGCGCAAAAAAATGACGGTTTCAGGTGCAATTATGGCTCGCGCAAAAACAATTCCAGATTAAAACACATCCGGCTCCGCTTGTCATTCCTGCGTTTGATCTATCAATATATGGATTGACTTTTTCTGGAATATGCCTATCCTATTTACCATCAATTGAGGTACTAACCTTGCTTAGGTTTTTTCCTCGGTTCCTCCGGGTCCGGCAGCGGCCTTGCATTGTCGCTGCCGGGTCTTTTTATTTGCAAGGTCCAGCCCCGCCGCGCCAGCAGGTTCAGCACGGCGGGGAGAAAGGTCAGACCGGCCACCATGCAGGTGCCGATGCCGATGGTCATGACCAGGCCGAGGCTTTGTATCCCCTGGTGCCGGCCAAGAATCAGACTCCCAAAACCGGTCATCGCCGTCAGGCCGGAGACCAGCACCGCCTTGCCCGTGCTCTTGGCCAGTATGCCCGGATTGTGCTCCTCCGCAAAGCGGTTCAGGATGTGGATGCCGTTGGTCACCCCGATGCCAATGACCAGCGGCAGCGTCATGATGTCGGCGGGATTAAACGGAATGCCCGCCAGGCCCATGATGCCCGCCATCCAGATGGAGCCGATGGCCACCGGGAGAAGGGCCAGGATCACGCAGAGCAGCGAGCGGAACTGCCACAGCACCATTAGGGCAATCGCCCCGAGCGCGTAGAGCGCGGCCTGTTGGTAACTGTTTTTCAACAGCGTCTCATATTCCAGAAGCTGCACCGGCGTTCCGGTCACCCGATCCTTCGGGATGACGGAGCGCAACTGCTGAATGAATTCCTCCTGGTTTTCACGCTGCCAAATGTCCTTTTTCGGGAACACCAGCACGCGGAATTTGCCGGTGACGCCGATGAACCGATGGCGCATGTCCGGCGGCAAGTCCCGCGGCTTCAATCCGCCGGACGCATCCTGGTTTTGCAGGGCGGTGAAAGTGGCGTGGATGTCCTTGAAGAGCGCTTCCTGAAATATCTCCAGCCGCCGCGGGATGGCTGGATCGCCGCTCAACATCTTCACGCGAAACGCGCTGATGGAGTCGTAAAGGGATTGGAATTGCGCGGCCAGTTCCGGATGCGTTTTTCTGGTTTCATCGTCATCGCGCGCCCACATCATATAACCCATCGTTTCCCAAAGTGTCGCGCCCAGGTCTTGCAAATCCACCGGGCCGGGGTCCACCGGGGCAAAATGGAATTCGGCCACGTCGCTCTTGATCTCCCGCACCGTTTCCAATTTCGCCGACGCGTCACCGGTCAGGATATGGTAAATCGAGTCGCCCTTGTCGTCCCCGTCCACGCTGGCCACGGACGGCAGCCTTTTGGCGGCCTGTTCAAATTCACAGGCCTGTTTCTCCGAATCCGCCACCACCGCCGCGTACAAAACAGATTGGCCGGAATACAGCAACTTCTTCTCATAAACCACCGCCGCCAGCCCCTTGCTCTGCATGTTCAACAAATTATAATCGAAATAGACCTTGCCAAACTGAGTCAGCGCCGCCAGGCACAGCAACCCCGTCGCCGCCATCACCCAGCCCGGCCGCCGCAGCCAAATTTCCTCGATGCGCGCCCGCTTGGCCTCCGCCGTCAGCGCCGTCCCCTCCTTGCCTTGTAGCGGCGGTCCATGACCGCCGTTGGAGTTGACTTCAACCATCTGCCCCTGATCCCCGCGGTCCCTCATCAGCAAAACCGGCAACAGCGTCATCATCGGCGCCAAACACAACGCCAGCCCGCCCCCGGAAATGATCCCCATTTCCTGGATGCCCTTGAAATCCGTCAGCCACATCGCCACAAACGCCCCCGCCGTGGTCAACGCTCCCGTGATGATCCCCTGGCCGGTGAAAACGATGGCCTTGTCCACCGCTTCCTCCTTGCTCCGGCCATGCCGCGTTTCCTCCTCGTAGCGGGTGATCAAATGGATGCCAAAATCAATCGCCAGCCCGATCAAGATGGGCGCAAACGTGATCGTCAAGATGTTCAAGTGCCCGATGGTCAGCGTGGTGAAGGCCATGCTGTAGCCCAGCCCGATCACCAGGCATAGCACCGTCTTGAGCGGACGACCGGCCTCCCGGTAGGCAGTGATGAAAATCAAGGATGAAACCACCAGCGACACAATGGCGGCCAGGGCGGCGTCGCGCTTGGATTGCTCCAATTCGTCGTAATCCAGCACCGGCTCCCCCGTCAGGCCAACGTTCAGGCCGGGCACCTCGAAGATCGTCTCGGCCATCAACTGCCGCATTCGCTGCACCGCTTTGCTGTTCAGGTCCTCGCTTTTCTCCAGCATCCAGTCGGGCAGGCTGAACATTTTCTTGGCCCGCGCCGCTTTTCTGACCGGGTCCTCGCTCCTGGCCCGCGCGGTCACCAAATAAATCCGGCCGTCGGCGAAAGTGATGTAACTGGCCTGGTCCACTTTTTCCGGCTCCTCCCCCGCGCCAAAAAGCGCCGTCACTCCCGGCGAGACCGGAGTGCCCGGCGTGGAGAGCGCGGCGCCGGCCTGCACCACGATGCGTTCCAGGGCCGGAATCGCCTTGATCAAGGCGTTGTTCTCCTCGTTTTCCTCCCGCTTGGCCGTGCGAAATTGCTGGTTGATCAAATCGAAGAGCGAATCCAAATTCGTCGCCGCCGTGAACTTCTGGATGAAGGGCCGATAGAGGGCCAGCCGCTGGCGCAATTCGATCAACTCGTCATCCGGCACGAACAGCAGCGCCTTGGGGCCGAGCGACTTCAGGTCCCCCTTGTAAAATACATCCGTGAAGAGATTGGTTTCCAACTCCAGCTTGGCGGCCAGCCTTTCCACAAACTGCCGGTTGCGCTCATGATCGTTGCTCTCCACCACCACCGCCAGCTCGTCCTCCCCGGGAAACTCTTTCCGGTACTCCACGAACCGCTGGTGGTAGCTCTTGTCCGATCCCACCAGGTCGTCCCGGTCCATGTCCAACTGCAAATGATGCGGGGAAAATGCCGTGTAATAAACGCACAGCCCGAACAGCGCGAATTGCGGATAAACAAACCACCGCGGATGCCGGCAAACCGCTCCCGCCAGGAGACGCAGCAGCCGGGCAAACAACGAATTGGCAACAGTCCTTCGCGGGTTCAAAGCTCAATGCGAAGATGACTCATACTTCTTCGTAAATTTCTTGTGCGATTCGCCCGCGCCCGGCGTGACGACGCCTTGCGCCTCCGGCTTCGGCGTTCCGCCCGCCCCTTCGGCGGCGGCGGCGGGAGCCGGCCCGCCTTTCTCCGTCTCCGCTTTTGTCTCCCCGCCCGGCGCTGGTTCGGCGGGATGGGACGCCACTTCCACGAAGGCCAGACGCAGGCTGGTCAGGCTCTGCTTGAGCAAAGCCTCCTCGCGCTTGTCCAGATTGCCCCGCGTTTTGGCTTCCAGCATTTCCAATTGGTCAATAAAATACCTGGCGTGCTCCAAATCCCGCTCCCTCTTGCCGGTCTGCGGATGGGGGGCCAGCCCCAGAAAAATGGAAGCCATGTTGGTCTGTTGCATGACCAGGCTGGCAAACATCGCCATCATCATCTCTTCCCGCTCGCCCATGGCCTGCGGTCGCGGCGCTCCCTGAGCGCCGCCCATCCCGGTCTCTCCCCGGGCTTCCGCTCCTTTTGCAGTTTCCGATTCGTTCATGTCGTCACCTTCCAAAGTTCATTGTTCACTCTTCGCTTTCCTCTGGCGCAGGCTGATTTCTCCCATCAAGAACCGAATCAAATGTCTCAGCCGCGGCTCCACCTCCACCGTCTCCAAAATAATCTGCTTCTGCGAGGCCCGCGTCAGCAGCGCCGACGTCACCAGGTCGGCCACCTGATCGGGATCGTCCCGTTTTTCCAGACACCCGATGATCTCCGGCACCGTGAGCAGCGCCTGCGCCTGTTTGATTTCCTCCGTCAATTTCCTCACCCCGCCGCTGGAGGAGGCAAACCCGAGCTGAATCCGCTCCGTCACCAAGTCCCGCACCTTGGCCATGAGCGCGTCAATCGCCACGCTGTCCCGCGTCGCCGCCTGCAAGGGCCGGATGCCGCTTATCGGAAACGGATGCTCGCGCGCCATCCCGGTCAGTTCCACCCGCGCATGACCTTGCAAGACCAGGTGGGACGTGCCGTCATCATGGTCAACACACACCCGCACAAATCCCAAACCCGCCACCGCCGCCGGGGTTTCCATGGCGCAACCCGGCCTTTGCATCGCCACCACGAACATGCGGTGCGAACGCAGCACCGAGGCCAGCATCCGCCGGTAACGCAGTTCAAAGACGTGCAGCGGCAGCAGCGTTCCGGGAAACAGCGTGACCCCGGGCAGCGTCATCACGGGCGCTTGATTCGGAATTACCATAGCCTCATTCTATGCGCTCCCGTTCAATAATCAAGGTGGACATCGGGGCTTGCTAAATCCCAGGAATTATGCACATTATTACAGCATGAAATCAAACCTCGTTGCCATCGTTCTGATTCTCCTGTGCCTGGGCCTCGGCGCCACCCTCTGGGTGCAAAACAACAAACACGTCGAGGTGAAGAAGAGCCTGGACCAGACCATCTTCGAGTATTCCAATCACGTCGCCCTCGTTGAGGGCAAATACAACGAACAACGCCAGGTCAACGCCGCGCTCGAATCCAACCTTACCAACACCCAGATCAAGGCCTCCAATGACCTGGCCGCCGTTCAGGCCAGCCTCGCTGCCACCACCTCCAATTTGGAAAAAACCCAGGCGGACGCCAAGGCCGCCGCGGACGCCGCCGCCGCCGCCGCCAAGGCCGACGCCGACGCCCTGGCCGCGAGAGACAAGAAAATTGCCGATCTGGAAGCCCAGAACATCACGCTGGACCAGCAGGACGCCAAACTGCGCAACGACCTCACCAACCTGAATGTTCAAATCGAGGACAAAAGGAAGCAACTCGAAGCCTCCGAGGGCGACAAGAAAGCGTTGCTGGCGGAACTTAAAACCCTCCAGGCGAAAAAGGACGAACTGGAAGGCAAACTCAAAGACCTCGCCTTCCTCAAGGAGCAGGTCAAGGAATTGAAAGATCAACTTGCCATTGACCGCCGCCTCGACTGGATCCGCCGCGGCCTTTACGACGCCATCGGCATGAAGGGGGGCGAGCGTCTGACCCATCCCCTGCCCTCCGTGCCGCCTCCAACCAACAACGCCCTGAACGTGGAGATCAGGCAGAACGGCGGCGCCAGCATTGTCGCCCCTGTCACCAATGCGCCGGCGGCCAAATGAGGCCCAAGCCTTCGCCCCTCACCTTCGACGAAATCGAGCGCGCCGGCAAATCGGCGAGCCGGGCTTCATCCAACCCGGTCGCGCCACGAGCCGTAGCGGCGGCTGAACCGTTGCGCATCATGTTGGAGTGAAGAAATAACGTGTCAGATGGAAAAAGACCGGCGCGGCAAAGCAGAGCGAATCAATTCGGTCCATCATCCCGCCGTGCCCTTCAATCAGAGTGCCGTAATCTTTCACGCCGCGATCACGCTTGATGGCCGACATGACCAGGCCGCCGCCAAAACCCATCAACGTTATGGCCAAAGACATTCCTGCCGATGCGAGCGGGGTGAACGGAGTCGCCCACCACAAAGCCGCGCCAATAAGAGTCGCGCAAGCAACGCCGCCGATGAATCCTTCCCAGGTTTTATTCGGGCTGACCGTTGGCGCGATTTTGTGGCGGCCCAGCGTCTTCCCCCAAACGTATTGAAGGACATCGCTGATTTGCGCGACCAATACAAAATAGAACATCAGTTTCCCGTTTTGGCCTTCGTAACCGGGAATGTCCAAACTCAACAAGGCTGGGACATAACTCACACAATAGACGCAAACCATCAATCCCCATTGAACTTTCGCGGTCCGTTCCAAAAAGTTCTCGCAATCGCCCGCCATCGCGGCGCGGATCGGAATCAGCAGAAACGCATAGACGGGAATCATAACCGAAAAAAGCCCATACCACTTGATGGCAATCAAATAATACTGAAGCGGCAGGATGATGAAGAACACCCAGAACAACGAGCGATGATCACCGCGGCGCGTCGGGGTCAGCGTGATGAATTCCCGTAGCGCCAGGAACGAGGTCAGCGCGAACAAAACCACCGAGCCGATGCCGCCGGTGGCCATGGCCAGGCCGAAAACCGCCACCATGGTCCACCACGCGCGAGTGCGCGCGTTGAAATTTTGCACTGTGGCTTTGCCGCTGTCGCTGGTCACTCGCAACGAAAGCCACCAGCCAATCAAGGACGAGAACACCAGCAAGGCCAGCACACCGCCGACCAGCCAGAAGGTCTGCTTGTCGAATTGGAGGCTCATAATTCCCGCAACGCTTTGACCGCTGCTTGCGCGCGTTCCAGGAACCGGACTTTTTCCTCGCCGGTTTCAAGTTTTAACGGAGCGCCGAAGGTCACGCTGCCCAGCAGCGGCACGGACAGAAACTCGCCCTTGGGCAGGATGCGGTTCAAATTCTCAATGAGCACCGGCACAAATTCAACGTCCGGCCGGTCTTTGGCAAGATGAAACAAGCCGCCTTTGAACGGGGCCATCTCCAGGCCCGTTTGCCGTCCGCCTTCGGGGAAAATAATCAACGAATAACGGTCGCCCAGCGCGGCCAGCATGTCGGCCAGCGGATTGTCATGGGCCGTCGGTTTCTTGCGCTCGATGAGCACGGCGTTGAGAACCCGCCCGGCCACATACCGTCGCAGCGGGCCTTTGCTCCAATAGTCCCGCGCCCCCACCAGTCGTGTCAGTGCGCGCACCCGCGGCGGCAGGGACGCCCAGACCACCAACCCGTCCAGGTTGCTTGTGTGGTTGGCGAAATAGACCCGTTGCCGGACCTCCGGCCCGCAGCCGGCCCATCGCACATTGGCGCCGCTGACCAACCTCGCCAAAGCCACCAGCAAGGTCTTCGTCATTTTTTTAACTCCATTTCTCGCGCGATCCGCCGGCACCGGCGGAAAATCGTGACGATACAACCCGTCGCCACCAACGCCAGCGCCAGCGGAAGAATTTTGAACAACATCGGCCAAAGCGGGGCGAGAGCGCCCGCTCCACACGCCGCCGTCATCGTCGCCATGCGCTGTTGCTTTGCCATCGGCCCAACAAATTGGTGGCCCGCTCCCATGCTTGCCCCCAAGGCGCGCGTGTATGCTGTGATGAGCGACAGCGCCGCGGCAGTCCAGCCCAGTTCGATCGTCCACCTAAATTCCGGCAAGGAATAGCCCGCGCCGATGAAAATGAACGCATCCGAAAAGCGATCGGGCAGTTCATTAAAGATTTCTCCCGCCTTCGTTTTAAATCCGCCCTCAATCGCCACCATGCCATCCAACAAATTGCATAGCAGACGCAACTGCATTCCGCACGCCGCCAAAATCAGTAGAACACTCCAACGCCAGTCATGCATCGTTCCGCCGGCCAGCCAAAAACAAATACCCGCCCCGGCGGCCAAGACGGCGCCAGCCATGGAAATAACATTCGGACGGATGCCAGCGCGGGCCAGCCAACCTGCCATGACGGCGGCCCATTTGGTGTCGCGCGATTTCAGCGGACGACGGGTGATGTTTTCCGGGGTGTTCATACATTTTGAATCTTACGACGGGCGTTCCGCGGGTTTTCCTCCCGCTCCCGCTTGCGGGTTTCCTTCCAGTCCGGCAACTCCACGCGGAATTTCCCGGCCATCACTTCATCCGAAAGCTCCCGGCGCCGCCGGAGCATCAGTTGCGAGGCGACCAGTTTCACGACAGCCGGCCCCTTCATTTTTTCGCCCGAAAATCGCAGGATGTCTTTCAGGTCATTTTCCGGAATATCCACCGTTATTCTCATGCGTTATCCATACCGTAATATAATTCTGAGTCAAGCAATATCCGGCCGATCCGGCCGATCCGGCATCGGGCCGATCCGGCCATCCGTCACGCGCTTTTAACTTTTGGCCCGGCTGACACGCGGTTATACTCGCGCTCATGAACATCCTCTCCCAAAGTATGTCACGTGTATGAGAATTGCCGCCCGACACGCCGCGCCGCTTTTTCTGGCGGCGGGCCTCACCGCCCTGCTGGCCGCCGATTTGCCCGGTTTGCGGCCCGACGGCTCGGTGCTTCTGCCCAATCAATGGTCCTTGCGCCCCGCTGGAAATCAGATTCCCCTTGGCGATTTCCCGGTCAATGTCGCCGTGCATCCGGGCGGGCGCTTTGCCGCCATCCTGCACTGCGGGCATGGACCCCAGGAGATCATTGTCGTGGACGCGGGCGGGTTTGCGGCCAGGACGGAATCCGGCCATGGCCGCCATGACCTCACGGTCCGGGAACCCATCGAAAGCAGGGCCGTTTCGCGCGTCCCCGTGCGCGAGTCCTTCTACGGCCTGGCCTTTTCGCCCGATGGCCGCCGCCTTTTTTGCAGCGGGGCCGGCGACGAGGTCGTTCACGTTTTCGATTTTAACCAGGGCCGGCTCACGCCCCAGCCCGACATCCCCCTGCGCGGCGCCGCCATCCGCGGCATCCCCTGCGGCCTGGCCGTCTCCCGCGACGGCCGGGAGCTTTTCGCCGCCAATGTCTGGGGCCAGAGCGTTTCCCGCGTGGACATCACCGCCCGCGCCAACCTGGGCGACCTTTTCTTCACCGCGCCCGGCCGCACCGCGGAAAAGATTGTTGACACGAACCAGCCCGCCCGGACCGAGGAACAGGCCATGCTCGCCAAGCGCGCCGAAGCGGCGCTCGACCCGGCCGCGCCGGATGCGCCCTTCCCTTACGCCTGTCAACTGGATGAACCGCGGGGCCGCCTCTATGTCAGTTTGTGGGCGCAGGCGTGCGTGGCCGTGGTGGATTTGAAATCGTTCCAGGTCGCGGCCCGCTGGGCCACCCAGGAACATCCCAACGAAATGGCGCTGACCCGGTCCGGCCGTTTCCTTTTCGTGGCCAACGCCAATCGCAATACCGTCACGGTCCTGGACACCGCCACCGGCCGCGCCGCCGAAACTCTCGAGGCTTCGCTTTCCCCCGCCGCCCTGCCCGGCTCCACGCCCAACAGCCTTGCTCTTTCCCCCGACGACACCAAATTGTTCGTCGCCAACGCCGGCAACAACAACATTGCCGTTTTCGACGTCGCCACCCCCGGCCATTCCCGGTCCCTCGGCTTCATTCCAGTCGGCTGGTATCCCACTTCCGTGCGCGTCACGCCGGATGGCCGACGCCTCCTCGTGGCCAACGGCCGCGGCCTGACCTCGAAAGCCAATCCCAACGGGCCGCAGCCGGGAAAAAGTGGCGAGGCTTACAAACAGTACATCGCGGAATTATTCCCCGGCGCTCTGAGCATCATTGACCTGCCCGCCGGCGGCGGCTGGCGCGAGAAACTCGCCCCCTGGACCGCACAATCTTTCCAATGCGCGCCGCAGCCCGGCCCCGCGCCGGCGGCCGTCGCGGCGGATAACCCGGTGCCCGCCGCCGTGGGCCGGCCCAGTCCGGTCAAGTATTGCATTTACATCATCAAAGAAAACCGCACTTACGACCAGTTCCTCGGCGACCTTCCCCAGGGCAACGGCGACCCCTCGCTCTGCCTTTTCCCCGAAAACGTCACCCCCAACCATCATAAGCTCGCCACCCAGTTCGTCCTGCTGGACAATTTTTATGTGGACGCCATCGTCAGCGCCGACGGCCACGAATGGTCCATGGGCGCCTACGCCTCCGACTTTGTCAATAAAACCTGGCCGCTCAATTACGGCCACAACGCCAGCCGGAAGTACCCCTACCCTTCCGAGGGCGTGTTTCCCGTCGCCGCGCCAGCGACCGGCTATATCTGGGACCGCGCCCGCGAGGCCGGCGTCACTTACCGCAGCTACGGCGAATTTGTCACCGCCGGCAAAAACCCGGGCGACGCGAACCGGACGAAACTGCCCGCGCTGGAAGGCCACTTTGATCCCGAATACCATGTATTTGACTTGAGTTATCCCGACGTCCAGCGCGCCGCCCGGTTCATCGCCGAACTCCATCGCTTTGAAACGGAGGGAGAAATGCCGCGGCTGCAAATCGTCCGCCTGCCCAACGACCACACCGCCGGGACGCAGCCGGGCGCGGCCACGCCCACCGCCTGCATGGCCGACAACGATCTGGCCCTGGGCCGCGTGGTGGAGGCGGTCAGCCATTCCAAATTCTGGCCGCAGACCGCCATTTTCGTTCTGGAAGACGACGCCCAGAATGGACCCGACCACGTGGACGCCCATCGCAGCCCGGCCTTTGTCATCAGCCCTTACGCGCGGCGCGGCGCGGTGGACTCCACCATGTATTCCACCTGCAGCATGTTGCGCACGATGGAATTGATCCTGGGCCTCAAACCGATGTCCCAGTTCGACGCCGCGGCGCAGCCCATGTTCCGGGCCTTCCAGGCCGCCCCCGACTTGCGGCCCTACGACGCCGCGCCCGCGCGCGTGAATTTGAACGAGCGCAACACGACGGTCGCCTGGGGCGCCGCCGCCTCGCAAAAAATGGATTTCACCCGCGAAGACGCCGCCGACGAAACGATCCTCAACGAAGTCATCTGGCGTTCCGTGCGCGGCGCAACCCGGCCCATGCCCCCGCCCCGCCACGCCGCCTTCGTCTTCGCCCAACCCAAACCCGACGACGATGACTGACCGCCCTTACCCGCCGAATTGCAGCCGCGGATCTTCCTTGAGCATCGCTTCCAGATTCGGCCAGCGGACATCGTTCATCGTGTAGAACGCGTTCAGATACACCGCGACTTCTTCCGCCGGATATTTGGAAAGAACCAGGTCAATCGCCCCCTTCAGGTTCGCGTCCTCCACCGCGGCGGGCAGATTGTCCACCGCGCCCTCCTTGTGGGCGATGCCCAGCTTGTCCAGAAAATCAGCCAGCATCGGTTTCTTCTCCTTCATCAGCCAATCCCGCAACAGATTGGCCGACACCAACTCCAGCCGCGGACGCGACAGCGTGGCGGTCATCTCGGTGTGGCGGGTGGCGCGCGGTTGCCGCTCAAAGAACGTCGGGCGCAACTTGCGCGCTTCCGCCACCGCGCTCATCGCCCCGCGGTACAGTTCCTTGTTGTTGTCGTGGGCGTATTCCAGTATATGCACCGCCAGTGGCGGCGACATAAATCCAAATAATTCGTGAGAACTCAGCATATCAATCGTAGTGGCTTAAGCCAAAAACCCCGCAACCGCAAGCGCGCGATTTCGCAATCGGAATCTGATATTACGCCATTCTTCCCAATATGAAAGCTGTTCAGCTCATTGCTCATGGAGCGCCGGGCCAGTTGGTCTTCGGCGACGTTCCCGATCCGGTGGCCGCGCCGGGCGAGGTCGTGGTCCAGGTGCGGGCCTGCGGTCTGAACCGGCTGGATTTGTGGATGGAGGAGGGAAGCGTCCCCGGCGCGCCGCCCCTGCCGCGCATTCCGGGAGGCGAGGTTTCCGGCCAGATCGCCGTCCTCGGCTCCGACGTGACGCAATGGCAGGCCGGGGATCGCGTGGCCGTGCAATCCAATTTATTTTGCGGGGAATGCGAATTTTGCGCGCGAGGGGAGGAATCGCTCTGTCTCAAGGGGCGGCTGCTGGGAGTGCATCGGGATGGCGGTTTCGCGGAAATGGTGAGCGTGCCGGAACGGTCGCTGGTGGCATTGCCGGAGCAGGTTGATTTTGAAACGTCGGCGGCCCTTACGCTGGCCGGCAGCACCGCCATGCACATGCTGACCCATCGCGCGCAAGTCCGGCCCGGTGATTGGGTGCTGGTGATCGGCGGCGCCAGCGGGGTCGGGTCCGCCGCGATTCAGATTGCCCGGCAACTGGGCGCGCGCGTCGTCAGCACCGGCTCGACCGAGGCGAAACGGGAATTGGCCCGGGGTTTGGGAGCCGAGTTTGCGGTGGATTCCGGGCGTGCCGATTGGCCGGCGGAGGTGCGCCAGTTCACCGGAAAACATGGAGTGGACGTGGTGGTGGAACACGTGGGCGGCGAGGTGCTCGGAAAATGCTTCGACTGCCTGGCGCGCGGCGGAACCATCGTGACATGCGGCGCGACGGCGGGACGCGAAGTGCCGCTCAAGCTCTGGCCGCTTTTCGTGAAGGAACAGAAACTGATTGGCAGCTACGGCCGGCGGCGCGAAGACATTTCGGCGACCTTGCAATGGGCCGCCGCCGGCAAGCTCAAGGCGGCCATCGGCGGCATTTATCCGCTGGCCGCCACGCGCGCGGCGTTTGACGCCCTGCGGCAGCGCCGCGTGCTCGGAAAAGCCGTGGTCAAGCCGTAAAAAATGAATTTGACATCAATACCTTTGTCGCGCAAAGTCAGCCCATGCAAAACGATTGGGCCTCGGATAACCTGCAAGTCATCCGTACCTTGATGGAGCGGTCGGCCGTCTATCGCCGCGCCCTCGCGCCGGTCATGGGTTTGGTGGGAGTGACCGGCATGGCGGCCGGGGCCGTCGGCGCCGCGCTGAAACTGGAATCGTCCCGCCCGTTCGCCGTCTATTGGGCCGCGGTGGCGCTGGTCTGCCTGACGGAGGCATTCCTGCTGATCCGTCGTCAGGCGATGAAGGACGTGGAGCCATTTTGGTCGCCGCCGACGCGCCGGGTGGCACAGGCGGTCGCGCCGGCCTTCTTCATCGGATTGGTGACGGGAATTATCTTTTTTATACTGAACACCGATGAACGCGAGGCGGTCCTGTCGCTCGTCATTATCTGGATGATGCTTCATGGATTGGCCATGCACGCGGCCGGGTTTTTCATGCCGCGGGGATTTCGCCTGTTCGGCTGGGGATATATTTTATGCTCGGTGGCAGGTCTTGTTTGTCTGATATTTTTTGAACAGGTTGCGGACTCTCCCTTTGGCAATCCAAATATCGCCATGGGAACATTGTTCGGCGGAGGGCACGCGGCTTACGGGCTTTACCTTTACTTCACCGAAAAGCGCGCAAAAGCAGTGTGAACACAAAACCGTTCCTTCAGCTTGATCGGGTGATTCACGAAAAGGGCCGGTTGCCCATCGTCTCGCTGCTGGCCGCGTCGCCCGAACTTTCCTTCACAGAGTTGCGGGACACGCTGAAAATGACAGACGGGAACTTGAGCCGGCACATCAAGACGCTGCAGGAGGCGGGGTTTGTCTCGGTGACGAAGCTGTTTCAAGGGGCGCGCCCGCTGACGACGTGCGCGCTGACGCCGGCCGGGCGGAAGGCGTTCGCGGCCTACATAGATCTGCTGGAGGAAATCGTGGGCGAGGCGCGGCGGAAAAAATAGAAATCAAAAAGATTGAACGCTTTGGCGGAGGCTTGGTCAGATTACTTTGTGATGCAAAGTCAATGCGCAAACGGCCCAGCCCCGCCTCCGGCCCGCGCCCTGAGGATCATCCGGGCGGCGCACCTGGGCATGTGTTTTGGCGTGCGCGACGCCATTGACCTGGCCCTCGCCCAAAAAGCCTCGCCGCCGCTGACCATTTTGGGGGAACTGGCGCACAACGGGACCGTGCTGGCGGGCCTGCGCGCCCGCGGCCTGCGCATGGAAAACCGCGTCCAGGACGTGACGACGCCGGCGGTGATGATAACCGCCCACGGGACGTCGGAGAAAACACTGCAGGCGCTGCGGGAACGCGGGTTGCGCGTGTTGGAAGGGACCTGTCCGCTGGTTCAATACGCCCATCGCGCCGTCAAGACGCTGGTGCGGGAGAATTGCCATCCGGTCATCATCGGGCGGCGCGACCACGTGGAGGTGCGGGGATTGACGGAGGATTTGGCGGAATTCGACGTGATTCTGACGGAAGACGATGTGCTGGGCCTGGCGGAACGGCCCCGTTTTGGAGTGACGGCGCAAACGACCCAGCCGGTTGACCGGGTGCGGCATTTGTTGGGAGTGATGCGGCGGCGTTTTCCGCGCTCGGAAATCCGTTTCATTGACACGGTTTGCCGGCCGACGAAGCTGCGGCAGGAGTCGGCGGTGGAGGTGGCGCGGCAGGCCGACGTGGTGATCGTGGTTGGCGGCGCGCACAGCAACAACACGCGCGAGCTGGCCGCCACCTGCGCGCAACATTGCGGGCGCGTCCATCAGGTCGAGACCGCCGCCGGCCTGCGCGAGGACTGGTTTGCCGAGGTGACGAGCGTGGGCCTCACCGCCGGGACCTCCACGCCGGATTGGATTGTGGATGGAGTCGAGGAATGGCTGCGGCGGATTTCGCATGATTTTTGCTTGAGATTGCGCGATCGTTGCGTGTAAATGCCCCATGCCTGATGAGACTTATGAGTGCCCGAATTGCCGCGCACATGTCCCGCCTGATTCACTGCGTTGCGAAAAATGTGGCTCACTTCTCGCCATTGACCTCACGAAACAAGTCGGCAAACGGATGGGGTGGTGTTTTTGGGCTGGAATTTCAGCTTTGGTCTTGATGGCGAAGGCAGAGCAATTGGAGCACGTTTCCACTTCAGTCATGAATGGAACGTTTGTCTTGTTCACGGGGTGCTTTCTTCTTGCCGTCGTGCTGATTTTTCGTCCCAAAATACGAGAGGCCGGTATGCAGCGGCTGGATGTCGAGGGAGCATTGCTTTTTCATCCAGGCGCCCTCGTATGCGCCTGCGTTATCGTCATCGCGATATGCATGGGCCCAAAATAGGATTCAACCCGCATCTGCTTGTGCAGGAAAATCCGCCGCGAGCCGTTCCATGAGAAACGGTGTTCCGCTGTGCAGACGGCGGCGGTCATAGACCGCCGCTACAACTTCGCGAAGCCTGGCACTGTCAATGCAATTCGTGCCCGGGGATGGAGCAGCGGGGTTTTTCGCCGACGGCGCCGATGGTGTAAACGCCGCCTTCCGGACAGACGGGCAATTTGCCGCCCGGCAAATAAGGGGCGATGTCCTGCGCGGTGGGGGTATCGGTGTTTCGTTTGTGCATTTCCAAGGCCCATTGCTGCTTGGCGCTGTCAATCATTCTGAGGTTGTTGATGCAACTGATGTTTTGGGCCTTCTGCTTGGCCTTGGCGAGAGCGGGAAGAACCATGGCGGCCCCAATCGCGACTGTGGCGACGGCGGGAAGCAGCAGAGCAGTGGTGGCGATGGACTTGCTGCCGTTGCCGACGATTTCCCATCCTTCTGCGCCATTGGCGCCCACGCAGTAGCCCATGTTCGTCGAGTTGGAGGCCATCATGTCTTGCATCATTTTTGACTGGGCGGCCATGGCGCCGCCTTGCGCGCTCATCACTCCCTGCATCGCCTGGGTGAGCGTCTTGCCAAGTTTCGCGCTGACCAGCGAGAAGCGGTTGCCTTCTTTCGGCACTCCCTGGGAGAGTTTCTTGAATTCATCGGTGGATTTGTAGCCGCTCTTCTTGCCCGACTGCACCGCCATGATCTCTTGCAGCAAACCATCCGAAGAAGTCAGGAAGAGACAATCACCCACCCGCGCCAGGGTGGGTTTGACATGGATGGGGAGCGGAAGATTAATACCAAGGCTGAGGGTATTGACGCCATTGATCTGGGTTTTGACGACCATGGGGATTTTATGCTGGTCAATCATGTTGAAGATCGCGTCGTTCTTCACCTTGACGAAAATGGCCAGGGCCGGTTCGGGAATTTGCATCTGCATGGTGGGAATGGGGAGGGTGACCTGCTGGGATTCATCCAGGGTGAAAATCACGCCGTAGCCCCCGCCCAGGGAGTTGAGCAGGTCGTCCATGCTCATGCCGACGGCGGCTTTGAATTGATCGGGCAATTGCGCCAGCGCCTGGTCAATCTGCGGCATGTGGAGTTGCTTGAGTTCCTTTTCAACGGTTTGCCAGAGGAGCGGAAGATCCAGGTCGCCGTAGGCGGCAAGAGCGGTGTTTTCCGGCAGCAGGTCCAGTTCCTTGAGAGGATGGGCCGCCTTGCCAAAAGCCGTCCAGATTACGCCGTCATTCTGCCCGGCATAATGGTGGAGGATGAACTTGTTGTAGTACAAGTCCGGTTCCCGCGCAATGGAACTGATCCCCAGCCCGCTGATCTGTTCGATGCCGCTGTCCTTGATCACGTTGTTGATCACCTCAAAGACGCGGGCGATGTTTCCCCCAGCGTCCTGCGGGATGGGCAACTGGGTGAAAACATTGCTGTAAGTAATGATGGCCTGGGACAACTTGCTCAGGGCCTGCTCGGTACTCAGGTACATGTAGAAGTTGCCGCCCTTGTCCAGCTTGGCGGTGACCTCGTTAAAGCTGTTCTTCTCGGCCGAGGTAATGGCCCTGCCGGCCGAAGAAGACGGGGCGGTTTCCGGGGAAGAACCCTTGTTATTGCAACCGGCGAACAAGGCGGCGGTGGCGGCGAGCAGGCTGACTTGGACAAGTTTCAATTTGCAAATATTCATGGTTGTTGCTTTCAGTTAGATTAGATCAAGGCAATTCGTGGCCGGGGATGGAACAGCGCGGTTTTTCGCCGACAGCGCCGATAATGTAAGTGCCGCCCTCCGGGCAGACGGGGAATTGGCCGGCCGGCCCGCGCCCCATATAGGGAGTGATGTCTTGCGCGGTGGGGATGTCGGTGGCTTTCTTGTGATATTCCAAGGCCCATTGCTGCTTGGCGGCGTCTATTATCCTGAGATTGTTGATGCAGGCGTTATGCTGCGAGGTGGTTCTGGCTCTGACGAAATTGGGGATGGCAATGGCCGCCAACATTCCGCCCACGGCAACGGCTGGAACGAGCACGGCGGCGGTGGCCATGGATTTGTTGCCGTTGCCGGAGCTTTCCCATCCTTCCGCCCCGTTGGCCGCAACCGAGTAGGAGAAGGCCGCCGAGTTGGAAGCCATCATGGAAGCCATCGTGTCATGCAACATTTTTGATTCGGCCGCCCCCATCGCGCCGCTTTGCGCGCTCATCATTCCCTGCACCGCCTGGGTGAGCGATTTGCCAAACTTCGCGCTCATCAACGTAAAGCTGTTGCCTTCCGCCGGCACTCCCTGGGAGAGTTTCTTGAATTCATCGGTGGATTTGTAGCCGCTCTTTTTTCCAGACTGCACCGCCATGATCTCTTGCAGCAAACCATCCGAAGAAGTCAGGAAGAGACAATCACCCACCCGCGCCAGGGTGGGTTTGAGATGGATGGGGAGCTGAATGGGCAGGGTCAGGCTGAGGGTGTTGACGCCGTTGACCTGGGTCTTGACGATCATGGGGATTTTAAGCTCGTCTATCCGGTTGAAGATCGCGTCGTTCTTCACCTTGGCAAAAATGGCCAGGGCCGGTTCGGGAATTTGCATCTGCATGGTGGGAATGGGGAGGGCGACCATCTGGGATTCATCCAGGGTGAAAATCAGGCCGTAGCCCCCGCCCAGGGAGTTGAGCAGGTCGTCCATGCTCATGCCGACGGCTGCTTTGAATTGATCGGGAATTTGCGCCAGCGCCTGGTCAATTTGCGGCATCTGGAGTTGCTTGAGTTCCTTTTCAACGGTTTGCCAGATGAGTGGAATATCCAGGTCGCCGTAGGCGGCGAAGGCCGTGTTTTCCGGCAGCAAGTTCAGTTCCTTCAGAGGATGGGCCGTCTTGCCGAAGGCCGTCCAGAGCGCGCCGTCATTCTGCCCGGCATAATGGTGAAGGATGAACTTGTTGTAGTACAAGCCCGGCTCGCGCGCAATGGAACTGATCCCCAGCCCGCTGATATGTTCAACGCCGCTGTCCTTGATCACGTTGTTGATCACCTCAAAGACGCGGGCGATACGTTCCCGGCCCATCTCCGGCACGGTCGGCAACTGGGTGAAAACATTGCTGTAAGTGGCGATGGCCTGGGACAACTTGCCCATGGCCTGCTCGGTGCTGAGGTACAAATAGAAGTTGCCGCCCTTGTCCAGCTTGGCGGTGACCTCGTTAAAGCTGTTCTTCTCGGCCGAGGTAATGGCCCTGCCGGCCGAAGAAGACGGGGCGGTTTCCGGAGAAGAACCCTTGTTGTTGCAACCGGCCAGCAGGACAGCGGTGGCGGCAAGCAGGCTGATTTTGGCAAGATTCAATATGCGGGCGTTCATGACGATTCCTTTCGGTCAAATAGTTTCTTATACAAAGCAAAGCGGATTGGCCGCCAAAAGGCGAGAAAAAAATGCAAGGACTTTTGTAATTGACCTGGCACGGTTTTTGCGGCGGGCCGCCAGGTTTCATTGGACGCGGCCGAATTTCTTTTCCAGTTCGCGGAAATTCATCTCGATGAGGGTGGGCCGGCCATGAGGACAGGTGTAGGGCATGGCGCAATGGCGCAAATCCACGATCAAGTTTTCCAGTTCGGGCCAGGCCAGCGGATCGTTGGCTTTGACGGCATGGCGGCAGACGGTCTTGGCGACGGTCTGCTCGCCCAGGCGCAGGGTGTTGACCGCCTGGCCGGCCGCCTTCAACTCATCCACGAGGGTGAGAATAAACTGGCGGGGATCGCTGGCCCGGACAAAAGGCGGGAGAGCGTCCAGCAGAAAAGTCCGTTCGCCAAATTCGCTCAGGCCGACGCCCAGGCGCGTCAGAGTGGGCAGTTGCTGGCGGAGAAAACCGGCGTCGCGCACGGGCAATTCGACGGTTTCGGGCAGAAGCAGGCGCTGGGAGGGAGCGGCGCCGGCTTGTTCCAGGCGGCGGAGCATTTGTTCAAAGAGCACGCGTTCGTGGGCGGCGTGCTGGTCCAGCAGCACCAGGCCGCGATCGGATTCGAGCACCACGTAGAGGCGCCCCACCACGCCGATCAGACGCAACGGCACTTGCAGGAGGGGGACGGGAGCGTTGGAGATTGCGGATTGCGGATTGCGGATTGCGGATTGCGGATCGCCTTGAACGGCAGGGCGCCTGTCCGCCGCAGACCCCGCGAAGACGGAAGATTCCGTCAATCCCTGACTCGATTGTGGATAGTGGATGGCGGACCCGCCTTCGCCTGCCTCCGGCGCGGCGAGTTGCGGATGGCGGATGGCGGTTTCCTGACCTCTGACCTCTGAACTTTGACCTCTAATGTCTTCGGATTGCGGATAACGGATGGCGGATTCGGGCAGGGCGGCTTTGGGCAATTCGGGCTGGGCCGGCGCGGCCGGGTGGAGGGGAACGGGTGGCGCGACGGGACGGGCCGGCGTGGTTTTGGGCGGCTCGTGGAATTTCAAAAGCGTTTCCCGAATCGCCCGCGTCAACAATTGGCGCACGGCCCTTTCGCGATGGAATTTCACCTCGCGCTTGGCCGGGTGGATGTTGACGTCCACTTCCGCCGGATTGACTTCCAGGAACAGGCAGCAAACCGGATAGCGGTCTTTCATCAAGGCGGTGTGATAGCCTTCGAGCAGGGCATAATTGACGCCGCGGTTTTCCACCGGCCGGCGGTTGACGAAGACATACTGCTCCGCGCGGCTGGACCGGGAGACGCCCGGCGCGCCGATCAGCCCCCAGACGCCAAACGGGTGAGGCGGCGTCACCGCCTCGGGCGCGTTTGCGCCGGCGGATTCATCGCGGATGGCCGGCAAATCGCCGATGAAATCAACGGGCAGAAGCTTTTGTTCGCCGCCGGACAGAGCGCGCCAGCGTTCGCGCAGGGCGGCCAGGCGGTCGTGCCGGCGGACGGCGGGCAATTGCCAAACGACGCGGGCGTCCTTGATGAACTCCATCGCCACTTCCGGGAAGGCGAGGGCGGCCAGTGTCAAGTAATGCTGGATGTGGGCCGATTCGGTTTCATCGGCGCGCAAAAATTTGCGGCGGGCGGGCAGATTGAAGAACAACTGGCGGACTTCGACGGAAGTGCCGGGAGCGCCGCCGCAGCCCTTGACGGCGAGGATTTTGCCGCCGTTGACAATGATTTCGGCGCCTTCCGGGGCGGAGCTGTCGCGCTCGCGGGTGGTGAGGGTGAAACGGCTGACGCTGGCGATGCTGGGTATGGCCTCGCCGCGAAAGCCCAGGGTGCCGATGGCGTCCAAATCCTCGGCGCGCAGGATTTTGCTGGTGGCGTGGCGTTCCAGGCTCAGGAGGGCGTCGTCGCGGCTCATGCCCAGGCCGTCGTCGGTGACGCGGATGAGGCTGCGTCCGCCGGCGTGGATTTCGACGGAGAGGCGCGAGGCCCCGGCGTCAAGGGAATTCTCCACCAATTCCTTGACAACGCTGGCGGGGCGTTCCACCACCTCGCCCGCGGCGATTTGATTCGCCACCTGCTCCGACAATAAACGAATGCGATTCATGGAATGCGCCGGCCAGCCGGCCGGCCGTGTCCGCCCACAAACCAAAATGTTCCGGCGGTCCAACGGCCGGCGGCATCAAGGGCCGGCGGAGTTGGCCACCGGCAGGGTGAAGCCGAAAATTGCGCCGCCTTCGGGGGCGTTTCTGGCAAAAACAGCGCCACGATGATCCTGTATGATCCGCTTGCATATCGCCAGGCCCAAACCAGTGCCGTTGGATTTGCCGTGGGTGGCAAAGGCCTGGAAAAGGCGGTCGAGCATTTCCGGAGCAATGCCCCTGCCCGTGTCGCGCAGCTCCGTCACGACCGAGTCCGCGCCATCGAGGCTGAAAGATAACCGGACCTTGCCGCCATCCGGCATGGCATCGGCGGCGTTGCCGATGTAATTGTGGAAAACGCGCGCCAGCCGCTGAGGATCTATTTGCACCGGCGCCGGGGGCGGCTGGTTGACGAACTCCAAGGTCACGGATTTGAGCGCGGCCTCCGCTTGAATCTCCTCGATCAGTTGCAGGATGAAAGCGCGGTAATCCACGCGGGCCAAAACAAAGCTGGGATGGGAACCCTGGACGAACTCCAGAAGTTCGTTGACCATGTTGCTGATGCGGTCCACCTGTTTGCGAATCCGAACCTTGGAAACCAGGCGCGATTCCTCGGTGGAGGAAGGCAGGCAGGCCATGTCGGCGGAAATGCCGATGATGTTGAGCGGATTTTTCAGATCATGCACGATGGAACTGGCGAATCGGCCCACCAGCGACAGTCTTTCGGCCTCCAGCACCTCCTGGATGTATTGTTTATTGAAATCGCGGATGCGCTTGATCGTGTCCCGCACAATCGCCACCTCCAGACGCGGCATGCGGCTCAACAGTATCAGCAGCTCCGGACGCGGGATGAAATAAACGGTGGCGCTTCCATCGGCCCAGGCGCCCAACGAGCGCGGGTTTTCGTCCAGCACCGCCATTTCCCCAAAAAGGTCTCCCTCCAGCGCGCGGGAAAGCCGGCGGGACTCGCCATCGGCCACCGCTTTGGTCAGGTTGACCACGCCTTCCTTGACCACGTAAATGCCGTCGCCGGGGTCGCCTTCCCGGAAAACAGGCTCATTGGGGGCAAAAGACCGTTCCTGCGCCACCCGCCGCACACGCGCCAGATCAACGG
>Ga0326727_10002303_pt1 | contig 66135 bp, 37 predicted proteins | sample MB2enrmetagenome_FD_207643 | JGI IMG/M metagenome (GOLD analysis project Ga0326727, IMG submission 207643) | Lab enriched peat soil microbial communities from McLean, Ithaca, NY, United States - MB29MY | ecosystem: Environmental > Terrestrial > Soil > Wetlands > Peat | place: USA: New York...
TCGGCCAACATCACGCCCAAGGCGCTGACGATGGGGGGTTTGACGGTGAGCCCGAAGGTGTATGACGGCACGACGAAGGCGACGCTGGGCGGGGCGGCGGCGCTGACGGGCTCGGAGGCGGCGGGGGGTGGGACGAGCACCGACGGGCTGTGGTACACGGGCGACGGGATCACACTGGGTGGCACGGCGGTGGGGACGTTTGGGAGCAAGGATGTGGGCAGCCCGGTAAGCGTGACGGTGAGCGGCAATACGCTGGTGAACAACGGGGCGGGCGACTACACGCTGACGCAGCAGACGGGACTGTCGGCCAACATCACGCCCAAGGCGCTGAATTACACGGGCATCAGTGCGGCCAACAAGGTTTACGATGGCACCACGACGGCGTCGCTCTCGGGAGTGGCGGCGGCGCTGGCGGCAGAAGCGCCTGGCAGTTCGACTTCCGACGGGGCGCCTTACACGGGTGACACGGTGAGTTTCACGACGGGGACGTTGACGGGCAGCTTTGCCAGCAAGGGCGTGGGGAAAGGAATTGCGGTGACGGTGACCGGCGGGGTGACGCTGGCGGCGGGTGGGCAGAGCGCGGATTATTCCGTGGGGTTGCCCCAGCCGGCTCTCACGGCCGACATTACGCCAACAGCAGTGGCGATTACCGGCACGGTCGCGTATTATCCTTCAACTTATCCGACGAACGGTCTGTCGGATACGCGGGTGGCGGGGGTCACCATCAACCTGGCGGGCTACAGCACTGCCAGCACGAACTCCGGGACCGATGGAACCTATGCCCTGACCAATGTCCCGGTCGGCGGCGCTTATTCGGTCACCCCGAGCCTGGCGAGCGACGCTCCTCCTAATAATGGCATTACTTCGGCGGACCTGGCCCTGATTCAAGCGCACATTCTCTTGGTAAAGCCGCTGGATTCGCCGTACAAGTTGCTAGCGGCGGACGTGAACGGTTCGGGCACGATCACGGCCGGCGATCTGGCGGCGATCCAGCGCGTGGTCCTAGGCATCTCGAACACCTTCATGGCGGGGCTGTGGCGGTTTGTCCCGGCTGACTACATTTTCCCGGATACAAATCAGCCCTGGTCGGCGCCGACCAGCCGGTCTTTCCCGAACCCGGTATGGGATATCACGAACCAGGATTTCGTGGCGATCAAGCTGGGGGATGTAAACAACTCGTGGCCGTTGGCGGAGGGCAACGCCCTCCGGGCGCCAGGCCTGGTTTTGCCAGCGGTCGTCGTTCCGGCGCAATTCCAGGTGAGCAACCAGACGCCCAACCCCGGCGACACCTTTAAGGCGAGCATCTTGGTCAGCGGGTTCCAGAAGGTCACCAGCGCGCAGTTCACCTTGCAATGGGACCCGGCAGTACTGCGGTATGTTGGAACGGGCGACTACGGGTTGGGGAACCTGGGTGCAGGCAGCTTTGGCACGCAGGCCGCCAGCCAAGGCACATTGGCGTTCTCCTGGTACGATATGGCCGCCAAGGGCGTAACGTTGGCGGATGGCACGACGATCTTCACGGTGAGCTTCCAGGTCGTCGGCGGCGCGGCGACCGTCTCCCGGTTGGCGCTGGTGGATACTCCGACGGTGCGCGAGGTAACGGAGGATTTCGTGGAGACCGCCTTTGCGGGCGTGAATGGCCGGGTGCGCGTGGCGGGAGGAAATCCCGTGAGTGTGAGCGGCAGCGGCTACGCCCAGGGCGTCTTCTCGCTGTCGGTCCAGACGACGAGCGGGTGGCTCTACAGCCTGGAGTATAAGAATTCCTTGAATAGCACCAACTGGACCCTCCTGCCGGGGGTGGTCGAGGGCGACGGCACGGTGCAAATCCTGACCGATCCCGGCGCCAGCAGTCCGCAACGCTTCTATCGGGTGCAAGCCGAATAACCATCCAGATCAAAGACTTTCTGATATGAAGATCAAAGCCTTTCGCGAAATCACTTATAGCACGCTTAGATTCGATTTACGTCCTATGAAGACAATTCAATGCCTTGCGATTCTTGGCGCAGTGGTTGTGGCGCTCTTGGGCGCTTCGACGGCCAATGCGGCGAACATCACTAATGCGACAGGGGGCAACTGGAATGCGAGCACCACATGGACTGGTGGCGTCGTTCCGGGTTCCGTTGATGCTGTATACGTTCAAGGGGCCTATACGATCACAAATACTGCTGCTGCAAGTTGTGCTTCACTAACATTCATCGCGAGTGCGAACAGTACTACAGTCACCAACGCCAGCTCGGGAGCTGCGTTGAGCGTTTCAGGAGCCATCACCATCCCGAGAGCAACTTCAGGCATGAATACACTTGCGGTCGGCGCTGGTAATTTGAATGCTGGAAGCATTGCCTTTACCAGCTCTGGAACAACTGTAAGACACGAGATAACGATTTCTACTGGAACTGTTACCATTACAAATAATGTCACTGAGGATGTATCCGGTGACACTAGTCCTTCGATTATATTTTCCGGCGCTGGGGTTCTCAATTTAGGCGGCGCACTCTGGTCGGGCGGCGGAGGGACACTGACAACGGTCGCAGGTTCTACCGTAAACTATGACGGGGCTAGCCAAACCGTTGCCGCTTTCAATTATGCTGGTAACCTTACGCTTTCCGGCAGCGGCACCGTCACGCTCCAGACCGGCACCACAAGCGTGGGCGGCAACCTGACGCTTAGCGGAACCGTTTCAGCGACCACGGTGGCCGGCCTGAACGTCGGCGGCAACCTGAGCATTGGAGACGGCACAACCTTTAACGCGGCGGGCTTCGCCCTGACCGTGACCGGCACGACCACGGTTGGCAACGGGACCAGTGGCATCCTGAACATCACCTCGGCGACCGGGACGAAGACTTTCGCGGGGTTGGTGACGATCAATCCAGGCGGCGCTTGGAAAAACATCACGGCGAATTCGCCCGTGACGTTCGAAGGTGGGATTACGTTGAACGGCACAGGCGCGTTCAATGCCGGAACCGGAGTTCATACGTTCAGCAACAATTCGCAGACGCTGACTGGGACGTTCTCGATACCGAGTGTTACAGTTACCGGTGTGACGTTGAACAACAGTGGGACGCTGACGGTTGGCACCGCGCTCTCCGGCAGTGGCGGGCTGACGCAGGGCACGGGTGCAACATTGAACATCGGCGGCACATTGGGGATCACGACGCTGACGGCCACGGCCACCGGCAACACGGTCAATTACACGGGCGCAAGCCAGACGGTGCACAACAACAACTATTACAATCTCACCCTGAGCGGCAGTGGGACAGATGCTCTGGGAACCAGCACGACGACAGTCAGCGGCAACCTGACCTTGAGCGGGACTGTTTCGGTGGCCACGGTGGTCGGCCTGACTATCAGCGGCAATCTGGGCATCGGCGACGGCACGACCTTTAACGCGGCGGGCTTCGCCCTGACCGTGACCGGCACGACCACGGTTGGCAACGGGACCAGTGGCATCCTGAACATCACGTCAGCGACCGGCACGAAGATTTTCGCGGGGTTGGTGACGATCAATACGGGCGGCGCTTGGAACAACACCACGGCGAATTCGCCCGTGACGTTCGAAGGTGGGATTACCTTGAACGGCACAGGCACCTTGAATGCCGGAACCGGAGTTCATACGTTCAGCAACAATTCGCAGACGCTGACTGGGACGTTCTCGATACCGAGTGTTACGGTTACCGGTGTGACGTTGAACAACAGTGGGACGCTGACGGTTGGCACCGCGCTCTCCGGGAGTGGCGGGCTGACGCAAGGCGCGGGTGCCACGCTGAACATCGGCGGCACATCGGGGATCACGACGCTGACGGCCACGGCCACCGGCAACACGGTCAGCTACACTGGCGCCGCGCAGACGGTGGTGGCAACCACTTACAACAATCTGGTTTTTTCCGGCAGCGGCGCGAAGTCCATGGCGACCGGCATTTCGGCCACCGGGAACCTGAGTATTGCGCCTACTGGCACAGCTACGGCGAGCGTGGGAACCGGTCTTGATCTCACCGTGAACAGCCTCACGCTGGGCGGTGTGCCTGTGGTTTCCGGCACTTGGGGGTCCACCACAGCCACCGGCGCGGTCAACCATAACAACACTTATTTCGCCGCAACGACCGGCTACCTTACCGTCTCAACCGGGGCGGCCGGGACGCGACTGATCGTTACTTTACCGGGTCAGACGTTCACCTCGGGCACTGGCAACAGCGGGACCGTCAGCGGCCAGACCGCCGGCACTCCGTTCAGCATCGCACTCAGAGTGGTGGACGGTCTTAATGGCGTGGACACCAGCTATGCTGTTTCCCAAACGGTGAGTTACAGTGGACCGGCTAATGCGCCCGGCGGCGCGTCCCCCACTTACACGACCACGGTAACCTTTACCGCCGGCCAGGCTAGCGGCTTGACCACCACCCTGGTGGATGCCCAAACGACGACGATTACGCCAAGCATTTCGGGGCTGACGGGCGTGGCCAGCTCCAATCTCACTGTCAGTGCCGCCGCCGCGAGCGCCACCACGGTGGAGACTGCGGCCAATGGCAGTGGCACGGTGGTCGGGGCGCAGAACATCACGGCGGGAAATTCAATCACGGTCTATGCCATCACGCGCGACTCTTCCGGCAATTTTGTGGCCAATCCGAGCGCAACCTGGTCATTGCAGAACATTACGGGTGGCGTGGTGAGCGGTGATCTGGTGGCTGGCGGTGCGAGTGCCGTCTTTACAGGTCACAAGTTGGGCAGCGCGACCATCCAAGCGGTTGCTTCAGGGTTTACCGGCGATTCGGGAACGCAAACGGTCTTGCTCGGACCGATTGCCAGCTACTCCGTGACCGCTGCAACACCGCAGACGCGGGGAACGGCCTTCAACGTCACCGTCACGGCAGTGGACGCGGGCGGCAACACGGTGACAACGGACAACTCGACCCAGGTGACCATGACCAGCAGCACCGGCAATGTGCAGTTCAGCGGCAACCCAGCAACCCCCTCCGGCGGCACATTCACCCTCAGCGCATTGGACAATTATTTCGAGACCGCCACGATCACCGCCACGGATGGAAACGGGAAGACCGGCAATACCAGCGCGACCGTCAACCCGCTCATCGGCGATTATCGCTCGCAGGCCACCGGCAACTGGACCGCTGCGGCCACCTGGCAAACCAACAACGGCACGGGTAGCTCGGGTTGGTTCACGGCGGTTTCCCCGCCCACGAACGGAACATTCACCGGAGAGATTAACGTGCAGGGCGGCTACACGGTGACGGTGAACGCGTCGGTGTCGGTTCCAGCAAGTCTGTTTGTCCTCAATTCTGGCAGCACCGTTTCGATCAGCAGCGGCTTCACTTTGACCGTCGGGAATGGCGAGGCCAATGGTGTCATTAGTGGCAGCGGTGTCCTGGCCGAGAGCGGCACGGGCACGGTGCTGACCTTGAGCGGCAACAACACGTACAGCGGCGGCACGACCATCACCGGCGGCACAGTCTCGGTTACGAACGTCACGACTTCGGGCACTACGCAACTCGGGACCGGCGCGATCACCTTCGCCAGCGGCGGCACGCTGCTCAACACCGGCCCCGGCGCGCAAACCACCTCCCGCAGCATCACGAACAATGCGGGTGGCGGAGTTATTACCATGAGTGGCAACACTATTACCCTGACCGGCAACATCTACGGTAATGGCGGGCTTACGAATGGCGGCAGCGATCTCATTCTAGACCGGTCCTCGGGCAACAACGCGATCGGCCCGATCACCGTTACCAGCGGCCGGCTCTTTGCGTTTAACACCAATTCCATAGGCAATTCCTCGATAACAGTCCAAAGCGGCGGAACTCTTGATTTCAGCACCGGCGGGAACACCGTACCCAGTCTAAATACAATGACCTTTGCTTCCGGCTCCTGTCTGGCCAACCGCGCAGGCACATTGACAGTGAGCACAGCCAACGTAACCTTTCCTACGTCAGGGACGATGATCTTCAACAACGACGACCAGGTGAGCACGGCCATTACCGTCAGCGGGGCCTATCCGGCCCTTACCGGTCCCCTGACCGTCCAAGTCGGAGGCCAGAATGCCACCGTTGGCACGGTGACGTTGAGCGGAGCGATCAGTGGCAGCGGTGGCCTCACCAAGACCTCCACCGGCACGCTCGTTCTCGGCTCGGCCAACACTTACACCGGGGGCACGACGGTCAGCGCGGGTTCGGTTACTGCCAACGTGAATAACAGCCTTAACGGCGGCACGCTGAGCGTGGCCAGCGGCGCGACGGTCACGCTTACCAACGGCACGACCAATACGGTCGCCGCCCTCTACCTTGGCGGCGCTCCCCAGGTTTCGGGCACTTGGGGATCCACCGCCTCCTCTGCAAGCAACAAGAATAGCACTTACTTCGGCACGACAGCGACCGGCATTCTGGACGTTCAATCAGGCACGGCCAACGCCTATCGGATCACCGCGGCCAGCGGAACCCCAACCGCCGGTGCCAGCGATGTGCTGACCATCAAGCTGGTGGACGCGTCGGGCAACGTGGTTACGACCTTCACGGGCAGCAAGACACTCACGTTTAGTGGGTTAGGCAATTCGCCCGGCAACAACGTCCCAACGGTTGCGGGTGTCAGTTTGGGCACTGGAACGACCATCTCATTTGTCAACGGGGTAAGTTCGGGCACTGTCAATCTGATTGCCTATGACGCCCAAACGGCGACCTTGGCAGCCACTGACGGAACGTTGTCCACTTCCAGCACCGGCGGAGCAGGCGTGAGTCTGACCGTGGGCCCCGCGTCGCCCAGCGAGCTGGCAATGAAGACCGAGCCGTCGTCCAGCGTCACGGCAGGTGTGGCGTTCTCGAGCCAGCCGGCGGTTTATGTGGAGGACACTTACGGCAACGTGGTGACCACCGACAACAGCAGCATGGTGACGGCATCGGTCCAGGCAGGCACTGGGCCATTGACCGGCACCACCACCGCGACGGCCTCCGGCGGCGTGGCGACGTTCACCGCTCTGGCCGCACCCACGCTGGCGCAAACCGGTTTGCAGCTCAAGTTCACGGACAGCAGTACGGGCAGCCCGACAGTCAACGACACGACCAGCATCATGGTGAACGCCGGCCCGGCGAGCAAGCTGACGTACACGATCCTACCGAGCACGGGGACGGCGGGGACGGCGTTCAGTGTGACGGTGCAGTCGCAGGACGCCAACGGCAATCCTTCCAGTCCGACGAGCAACACCACCATTACGCTGAGCAAGGCGACTGGCGGCGGGAGCTTGAGCGGGACACTGACGGGGACGATTGCGACCAGCGGCAACAGCGTAACGATTGCGACGGGGGTTTACTCGAAGGCGGACACGATGACGTTGACGGCGACGGCGACGGCGGGCGAGACCACTTTGACGCCGGTGACCAGCGGCAGCATTGTCTTCTCGGCGGGGGCGGCGACGCAGTTGGCGTACACGAGCGTGCCGAGCACGGGGACGGCGGGGACGGCGTTCAGTGTGACGGTACAGTCGCAGGATGCCAACGGCAATCCTTCCAGTCCGACGAGCAACACCACCATTACGCTGAGCCAGGCGACAGGCGGCGGGAGCTTGAGCGGGACGCTGACGGGGACGATTGCGACCAGCGGCAACAGCGTAACGATTGCGACGGGGGTTTACTCGAAGGCGGACACGATGACGTTGACGGCGACGGCGACGGCGGGCGAGACCACTTTGACGCCGGTGACCAGCGGCAGCATTGTCTTCTCGGCGGGGGCGGCGACGCAGTTGGTGTACACGAGCGTGCCGAGCACGGGGACGGCGGGGACGGCGTTCAGCGTGACGGTGCAGTCGCAGGATGCCAACGGCAATCCTTCCAGTCCGACGAGCAACACCACCATTACGCTGAGCAAGGCGACAGGCGGCGGGAGCTTGAGCGGGACGCTGACGGGGACGATTGCGACCAGCGGCAACAGCGTGACGATTGCGACGGGGGTTTACTCGAAGGCGGACACGATGACGTTGACGGCGACGGCGACGGCGGGCGAGACCACTTTGACGCCAGTGACCAGCGGCAGCGTTGTCTTCTCGGCGGGGACGGCCAGCGCCATCATAGTGGAGACGAAGAGCGACGGGACCGGGACAGTGGTGCCGGCGCAGGATGTGGCAATCAACAACTCGATCACCGTGTACGCGATCGCGCGCGACCCAAACGGCAACTTTGTGGCCAACGTGGCGGCGGATGCGTGGAGCCTGCCGACCAAGACGGGCGGGGTCGTGGACGGCGACCTGGTGGCGGCCGGTGACAAGAAGAGCGCGGTATTCACGGGGCACGAGCCGGGCACCGCAACCATCCGTGCAACCTCGGGAACATTGAGTGGGACCGACTCGGGCATCCTGACCGTTATCCATCTGGTCCAGTTCGTGGTTGGTTCGACGAATGGGGTGCCGTCCCAACAGGTAGTGGTGCCCGTGCGTGTGAATGGATTCACCAACCTCAGCAGCCTCCAGTTCTCCATGCATTGGGACCCCACAGCCGCCGACTTCGTGGACGTGGAACAATTTGGCCTGCCCGGCTTGACCAGTGAGGAATTTGGAACGAACGAAACGAGCAGCGGAACGCTAATGATGCTCTGGTACGACTTGAGCGGGTACGGCACGAACAGCGTTCCGGACGGGACCACGATGTTTGCGGTGCGATTTCTGTTGCACGGCAGCCCGGGCACGACAAACAGCGTGACCATTGACGGAAGCCCGATTCCGATCGAGGTGCTGGACGCCAATTTAGATCCGGCCACCGTGGAGAGCACAGCCGGGCAGCTCGTTATCTCATCCGTGGAGTCGCTGGCCATCTATACCAGTTCCCTGCCCAACGGCTGCACGAACGTGCCTTACACGGCGGCACTGACGGCTGTGGGTGGGACTGCCCCGTACAATACGTGGACGGTTGTCGGCGGAGCCCTACCCACGGGTCTGACGCTCGATGGCACCAGCGGAGCCATTGCGGGGACGCCGACCGCTACGGGGGTTTTCAACTTCGTCGCCGGAGTGAGTGATAGCAGCGATCCTGTGCACACAGCAACCCAGCCCCTGAGCATCGCCATCACGACGAACATCTACGGGAACGGACCGGGCGGCCCGATCCTCGTGCTGGCGAATGCGGCCAACCCCTTCAGCAGTTATTATGCGGAGATCCTTTTAGCGGAAGGCATGAATGAGTTTGCGCTTGAGGACATTTCGTCGGTGGACAGTGGAACACTGGCTAATTACGACGTGATTCTCCTCGGGGAAACGGCTTTGACCTCCGATCAGGTGACCCTGCTGACCGACTGGGTGACTGCCGGTGGCCGCCTGATCGCGATGCGGCCCGACAAACAGCTTGCCGGGCTGCTGGGACTAACCGACGCCCTCGGGACCATCACCAACGCGTACCTGTTGGTGGACACATCCTCCGGCCCAGGCGTGGGGATTGTAGGCCAAACCATTCAATTCCACGGCGTTGCGGACCAATACATTCTCAATGGCGCAACGAGTTTGGCAACTTTGTATTCGGACGCACAGACTTCTGCGGGGAATCCGGCCGTGACCTTGCGCGGCGTCGGCCTCGGGCAGGCGGCCGCCTTCACGTTTGATCTAGCCCGCTCGATTGTCTATACGCGGCAGGGCAACCCAGCCTGGTCGGGTGAGGAACGCGACGGGCAACTGGATCAGACCGTCGAAGGGGAACCGGGTGTGATCCGCGCCGTTGACCTTTTTTATGGGGCGGCGAGCTTTGATCCGGAGCCCGACTGGGTGGATTTGAACAACGTGGCCGTTCCGCAGGCCGATGAAGAGCAGCGGTTGTTGGCCAACATGATTCTGACCATGCATTCCGCCAAGAGCCCGTTGCCGCGGTTCTGGTATTTTCCGCATGGGTACAAGGCGGTGGTCGTGATGACGGGCGACGACCATGCGGGGACATACGGCGGTTCGTATGCCACTACCCGTTTCGATGCCTACCTGGCGGCCAGTCCACAGGGGGGCTCGGTGGCCGACTGGACAGTGCCGCGATGCACTGCAAATATCTTTGTTTCTCCTAATCCATGTTTGGCGAACGATGCGCAGGCAGCGGCGTATAACGCGGCGGGATTTGAAATCGTCATGCACCTGAACACGGGCTGTTCGAATTACACTGGTTCCTCCCTGGACGCATTCTTCACTGATCAGATGGACCAGTTTATCGCGAAGTATCCGAGCCTGCCGGCCCAGACGACGCATCGCATCCACTGTGTTGCCTGGAGTGATTACTCGACGGCGGCCAGTGTGTCGCGCGCGCACGGGATCCGGCTGGAAACGAGCTATTACTATTGGCCGCCGACGTGGGTCGCCAACCAGCCGGGCTTTTTTACGGGCTCCGGGATGCCGATGCGGTTCGCGGACACGAATGGCAATATCATGGACATCTATCAGGCGCCGACGGAGATGACGGATGAATCGGGGCAGAGCTATCCCTACACGGTGGATAGTTTGTTAGACGGGGCATTGGGTGCAGAGGGGTATTACGGGGCGTTTGTGGCGAACATGCACACGGATAGCGAACCCGAGCTGGGTGCAGAGGCGATTTTTACGTCGGCGACGAACCGCGGGGTGCCGATCATCTCGGCGCGACAGTTGCTGACCTGGGTGGACGCGCGCAATAGTTCCTCCTTTACGAACATCGTCTGGGATAGCAGCAATACCCGGGAGACGTTCTCCGTGCGAGCGGGCCCCAATGCCAGAGGTCTCCAGGTCATGCTGCCGCTGCCTCCAGCAGGTTACAACGTTAGCGGTGTCCTGTCTAACGGAAACGCCATAACCTACTACTACGCCTCGGTTAAAGGTCTTGAATATGTCATGTTCGAGGCAGGGACAGGAGACTACGGGGTCACGTTCTCCACCGACAGCACCCCACCGAGCATCAGTCAGGTAACCCCTGCTATTGGTGCTACGGACGTGAACCGCGGCGCGAATGTCACGGTAAAGTTTAGCGAGGCGATGAATGCCTCGACCATTAATGCAAGCACTATTACGTTGTGGGATGCTAGGGGCATTGCGGTGCCGGCAACGGTTTCCTACAACCCGACCAACTTCACGGCCATTTTGCAGCCGAACAGTATTCTTCTGGGCGATCTTGAGACCTACACGGCGAAGGTCGAGGGCGGAGCCACAGGGGTTACGGATGTTGCGGGGAATCCCTTGGGGAGCGGGTTTCAGTGGACCTTCACCACGGGTCATGCAGGTGAGCTCTCCATCTGGAGCGATGCAGCGGTTCCCACGCATCCGACGTTTGATCCAAACGACATGAGTTCTTATGAGTTCGGGGTGGCGTTCGAGAGTGACGTGAACGGGTATGTGACGGGGGTGCGCTTTTACAAGGGGCCAAGCAATTCCGGCACACATATCGGCAATCTCTGGACTGCAGATGGGCTTAATCTGGCGAGTGCGACATTCACTGGCGAGAGCGCCTCGGGCTGGCAGGAGGTGAGCTTTGCGACGCCGGTGGCGATCACGGCGGGCACGGCCTACATTGCCTCCTATTTTGATCCGCAGGGTGGTTATTCGGCGGATGTGGCGACGGACCCGGGGAATCTCTTGGCTGGGGTGGACAATCCGCCACTGCACGCGTTGGCCAACAGTGTCACGCCCAACGGGGTGTTGATCCAAAGCTCGACGAGTGCTTTTCCAAGCCGGAGTGAAGATGGGGTCAACTACTGGGTGGATGTGGCCTTTTTGGCGCCGACGCCGCCGACGGTGGTTTCGGTGAATCCGGCGGCTGGGGCGACAGGGGTGAGCGTGGGGACGGCGGTGACGGTGACGTTCAGCGAGCCGCTGAACGCGGCGACGGTGAATGGGACGACGATCACGCTGCAGGACGCTTCGCACGACCCGGTGGCCGCGACGGTGACTTACAATGCCGCGACGTTTGCGGCGGTGCTGACGCCGGTGAGTCGTCTGGCGACCTTGACCTCCTACACCGTGGGGGTGTCCACCGGGGTTACGGATGAGGCGGGCAATGCGTTGGCGGGAGCATTCAGTTCGACCTTCACGACGCAAGCGCCGGTCACGACGCCGCCGACGGTGAGTTCGGAGAGTCCGGTGAATGGGGCGACGGGGGTGGGGTTGCGCGCGGTGGTGACGGTGACGTTCAGCACAGGGATGGACCCCACGACGATCAGTGGGAGCACGATCACGTTGCAGGACGGCGGGGGTAAGGCGGTGGCCGCGGCGGTGTCGTACAACGCTGCGACCTACACGGCGACGCTGACGCCCAATGCGCTGCTGCATCCGGACACCAATTACATTGCGACGGTGCAAGGCGGGGTGGGGGGTGTGGCCGATTTGTTTGGGAACGTGCTGGCGAGTGATTTTGTTTGGTCCTTCACGACCGTTCTGACGATATGGAGTGACTCGAGCCTGCCGAGCACTCCGTTGGCCAATGATTCGGATCCCTACGAGTTAGGGGTGAAGTTTACGAGTGATGTGAGCGGGTATGTGACGGGGGTACGGTTTTACAAGGGTGGGGTGGCGAACGGTGGGACGCACATTGGCCACCTTTGGGCGGCGACGGGTGGGTCTGCGCTGGCGAGTGCGACTTTTACTGGGGAAACCGCCTCGGGCTGGCAGGAGGTGGACTTTGCGACGCCGGTGTTGATTACGGCGAACACGATGTACATAGCGTCGTATTACGCGCCGGAGGGCAACTATGCGATTGACACGGGGTTGCAGCCTGGGGGTCTTTTGGCTGGGGTGAACAATCCGCCGCTGCACGCGGTGGCCAATAGTATCTCGCCCAATGGTGTTTTCCTTCAACAGTTAGGGGGCGGTTTCCCGAGCCAGAGCGGCGACAATGGGGCCAACTACTGGGTGGATGTGGTGTTCATGGATACGACGCCGCCGACGGTGGTTTCGGTGAATCCGGCGGCTGGGGCGAGTGGGGTGAGTGTGGGGACGGCGGTGACGGTGACGTTTAGCCAGCCGCTGAACGCGGCGACGGTGAACGGGAGTACGATTACGTTGCAGGACGCTAAGAACAATGCGGTGGCGGCGACGGTGACCTACAATGCCGGGACGTTTGCGGCGGTGCTGACGCCGGTGAGTCGTCTGGCGACCTTGACCTCCTACACCGTGGGGGTGTCCACCGGGGTTACGGATGAGGCGGGCAATGCGTTGGCGGGAGCATTCAGTTCGACCTTCACGACGCAAGCGCCGGTCACGACGCCGCCGACGGTGAGTTCGGAGAGTCCGGTGAATGGGGCGACGGGGGTGGGGTTGCGCGCGGTGGTGACGGTGACGTTCAGCACAGGGATGGACCCCACGACGATCAGTGGGAGCACGATCACGTTGCAGGACGGCGGGGGTAAGGCGGTGGCCGCGGCGGTGTCGTACAACGCTGCGACCTACACGGCGACGCTGACGCCCAATGCGCTGCTGCATCCGGACACCAATTACATTGCGACGGTGCAAGGCGGGGTGGGGGGTGTGGCCGATTTGTTTGGGAACGTGCTGGCGAGTGATTTTGTTTGGTCCTTCACGACCGTTCTGACGATATGGAGTGACTCGAGCCTGCCGAGCACTCCGTTGGCCAATGATTCGGATCCCTACGAGTTAGGGGTGAAGTTTACGAGTGATGTGAGCGGGTATGTGACGGGGGTACGGTTTTACAAGGGTGGGGTGGCGAACGGTGGGACGCACATTGGCCACCTTTGGGCGGCGACGGGTGGGTCTGCGCTGGCGAGTGCGACTTTTACTGGGGAAACCGCCTCGGGCTGGCAGGAGGTGGACTTTGCGACGCCGGTGTTGATTACGGCGAACACGATGTACATAGCGTCGTATTACGCGCCGGAGGGCAACTATGCGATTGACACGGGGTTGCAGCCTGGGGGTCTTTTGGCTGGGGTGAACAATCCGCCGCTGCACGCGGTGGCCAATAGTATCTCGCCCAATGGTGTTTTCCTTCAACAGTTAGGGGGCGGTTTCCCGAGCCAGAGCGGCGACAATGGGGCCAACTACTGGGTGGATGTGGTGTTCATGGATACGACGCCGCCGACGGTGGTTTCGGTGAATCCGGCGGCTGGGGCGAGTGGGGTGAGTGTGGGGACGGCGGTGACGGTGACGTTTAGCCAGCCGCTGAACGCGGCGACGGTGAACGGGAGTACGATTACGTTGCAGGACGCTAAGAACAATGCGGTGGCGGCGACGGTGACCTACAATGCCGGGACGTTTGCGGCGGTGCTGACGCCGGTGAGTCGTCTGGCGACCTTGACCTCCTACACCGTGGGGGTGTCCACCGGGGTTACGGATGAGGCGGGCAATGCGTTGGCGGGAGCATTCAGTTCGACCTTCACGACGCAAGCGCCGGTCACGACGCCGCCGACGGTGAGTTCGGAGAGTCCGGTGAATGGGGCGACGGGGGTGGGGTTGCGCGCGGTGGTGACGGTGACGTTCAGCACAGGGATGGACCCCACGACGATCAGTGGGAGCACGATCACGTTGCAGGACGGCGGGGGTAAGGCGGTGGCCGCGGCGGTGTCGTACAACGCTGCGACCTACACGGCGACGCTGACGCCCAATGCGCTACTGCATCCGGACACCAATTACATTGCGACGGTGCAAGGCGGGGTGGGGGGTGTGGCGGATTTGTTTGGGAACGTGCTGGCGAGTGATTTTGTTTGGTCCTTTACGACCGTTCTGACGATATGGAGTGACTCGAGCCTGCCGAGCACTCCGTTGGCCGCTGATTCGGATCCCTACGAGTTAGGGGTGAAGTTTACGAGTGATGTGAGCGGGTATGTGACGGGGGTGCGGTTTTACAAGGGTGGGGTGGCGAACGGTGGGACGCACATTGGTCATCTTTGGGCGGCGACGGGTGGGTCTGCGCTGGCGAGTGCGACTTTTGCTGGGGAAACCGCCTCGGGCTGGCAGGAGGTGACCTTTGCGACGCCGGTGTTGATTACGGCGAACACGATGCACATAGCGTCGTATTACGCGCCGGAGGGGAACTATGCGATTGACACGGGGTTGCAGCCTGGGGGTCTTTTGGCTGGGGTGAACAATCCGCCGCTGCACGCGGTGGCCAACAGTATCTCGCCCAATGGTGTTTTCCTTCAACAGTTAGGGGGCGGTTTCCCGAGCCAGAGCAGCACCAATGGGGCCAACTACTGGGTGGACGTGGCTTTTGAGCCAGAGGTGGGGGTGAGTGTCGCGGGCACGGTTGCCTATTATCCGACGAATTATCCGGCGAGTGGCCTATCGGGGAAGGTCGTGGGTGGCGTGACGATGACGGTGACGGGGGACACGAATTTGAGCGGGGTCACGCTGGGTGACGGCAGCTATGCCCTCGGCGGGATAGCGATTGGAGGCACTTATTGTGTCACACCGAGCAAGGCCTATGATAGTCCGACCAACCTAGCGGTGACGACGGCGGACGCCGCGTTGATTCAGCGGTATGTGGTGGGCCTGGCGACGCTGGATTCGCCCTACAAGCTGCTGGCGGCGGACGTGAACGCCAATGGCGTCGTCAACACAGCGGATGCGACCATGATTCAACGGATGGTGGTGGGGCTGCTGAACACGTTTCCAGCGGGTACCTGGCGATTTGTGCCGGCCAATTATGTTTTCCCCGACCCGCAGAATCCGTGGAATGCGCCGAGCAATGTATGGTACACCAACCTGGTGGCGGATGTGAGCGATGGGGACTTTATTGCGATCAGGCTGGGGGATTTGAACAACTCGTGGACAGCGCCGGCGGGCGGGTCGAGTTCCCAGGCAAGGAGGGTCAAAGTGCCGGCAAAGGGCGCCCAAGGGTCGGAGGCCTTTGTGACGGGCACTGTGCCTGAGGTCGTGTTCGGGGTGAACCAGCAGAGCGCGCAACCGGGGCAGACGGTGACCGTGGGGGTGACGGTGAGCGGGTTCAGGCAGGTGACCAGCGCGCAGTTTAGCTTAGCGTGGGACCCGGCGGTGTTGCGGTATGTGGGGACTAGGAGCTACGGGCTCAGGGGGATGTCGGCGGGGAGTTTTGGCAGCACGTTGACCGGGAGTGGGAAGCTGGCGTTCGGGTGGTATGATCCTGAGGCGGTCGGGGTAACGTTGGGCGACGGCACAGTGCTCTTCAGCGTGAGTTTTGAGGTCATCGGCAAAGCCGGGAGCGTTTCCGCTGTGGCAGTGGCAGATGCACCAACTGCGCAGGACGTGGGGGTAGATTTCGGGCTGGCGGGTTTTGGGGCGCACGATGGGAGCGTCACTGTGGTTGGGCCGGGGGTGCTGGTCAGCAACTCGGTTTATGCCAAGGGCGTTTTCCGTCTGTCGGTGCCGACAGAGCAGGGACGATCGTACAGCCTGGAGTATAGCGACACATTGGCGCCGACCAAATGGACGGCGCTGCCGGCAGTGGTGGGCGACGGGACGGCGGCTCTCCTGGTGGACCCGGCCGCTACCAACCAACAGCGCTTCTACCGAGTCCACGTCCAATAGGCCTGCCCCTGGCGGGCATCTCACTTCTTGCGCAGCCTATGAGTTTTGGCATGCTTCTGCCGAAGGTATGACTGACTGTTCGCTCGGTAGGAATCGTCATCCGTGGCGCACACCGCCTGGCGCCGCCTTCGTTCGGCTCCTGGTAGTGCTTCTGGCGCTAGCTGCCCAGGCAGCAGAACGCCAGATGCTCAACGCCCAGCACGTCCCGACCGCGGCCGCGCGCCTGACACCCGTTGGCCATCTTACGGCCTCACATCGTCTGAATTTGGCCATCGGCCTGCCGCTGCGGAACCAGCAGCAACTGGATGCCCTGCTCCAGCAGCTCTACGACCCCGCCAGTCCCAATTACCGCCGCTACCTGGCCCCCGAGGAGTTCACCGAGCAGTTTGGGCCGACGGAGACAGACTATCAGGCGCTCATGGACTTCGCGAAATCCTACGGCTTGACGGTGACGGCCACCCATCCGAATCGAGTGGTGTTGGAGGTGGAGGGCTCGGTCGCGGACATCGAAAGAGCTTTCCACGTGACGCTGCGGAGGTACCGCCATCCAACAGAGGCACGCGATTTTTTTGCGCCGGACACGGAGCCTTCGGTGCCGACGAACTTATCCGTGGTGACAGTCGAGGGTTTGAGCGATTACAGCTTGCCACGGCATTCGGGCAGGAAGGTACCTGCGGCAAAAGTCAGGCCGCTAAGTTTCAATGGGAGCGGTCCGAACCAGGAATATGCGGGCAACGATTTCCGCAACGCCTATATTCCTGGCAGCGTGCTGAACGGCGCCGGCCAGACGGTCGCGCTGCTGGAATATTCCGATTATTACAAGGTGGATGTCACCAATTACGAAAACCTCGTTGGCGGCATCATCGGATCCACCAACTACGTTCCGTTGACGAACGTGGTGTTAAGCGGCGGCAGTCCCGGCACCGGCAACAATGACGAGGTGGCTTTGGACATCGAAATGGCCATCGCCATGGCGCCGAAGTTGTCGCGGGTGATTGTGTATGAAAGCAAGAGCGTCTCCTCCTCGTTGTTGAATCGAATCGCCACGGACAATCTGGCCAAGCAGGTGTCCAGTTCCTGGTCGGTCGGCCCTTGGAGCAGTTCAACCGCCACAACGTATGACAATATTCTCAAAAACATGGCGGCCCAAGGCCAGTCGTATTTTCAATCATCCGGTGACAGTGATGCCTACACGGGCGCACAGCCTTTGGATAGCGGAACCACCGTGCCCATGGACAGTCCTTATGCGACAATTGTGGGGGGAACAACCTTGACGATGAATGGCAAGGGCGCGTCGTGGTCCTCGGAGACGGTCTGGAATTACAATCCCAACGGGCTGCCCAACGAAGGGTCCGGCGGGGGCATCAGTTCCTACTACGCCATACCGTCGTGGCAAACCAATGTCAGCATGGTGAACAACAGCGGTTCGACGGCCAACCGCAACATTCCTGACGTGGCGTTGACGGCTGACAACATTTTTGTCTCGTACAACAATGGCGATTACAGCGGCACTTATTATTTCATGGGCACGAGTTGCGCCGCGCCGTTGTGGGCGGGCTTCACCGCGCTCGTCAACCAGCAATCCGTGGCTACGAGGGGAACGACCGTTGGATTTTTGAATCCCGCGCTTTACGCTATCGGCACCGGCGCCAGTTTTGCGGCCTGTTTCCACGACGCCACCACCGGCAACAACATCGGCACCAACACGCCCGGACTCTTTTATGCGGCCAACGGCTATGATCTTTGCACCGGCTGGGGCACACCGGCCGGGACCAACCTGATCAATGCCCTCACTCTGCCACCGACGGTGAACTTTACCGGGACTCCAACCAATGGGGTCGCGCCGCTGACGGTCTCCTTTACCAACCTCAGCACTGGGGCGAACAGCTACCAGTGGACTTTAGGGGATGGCCGCACCAGCACCAGCGCTAATCCAGCCAACACCTATTCCAACGCCGGCAGTTATTCCGTGGCGCTGACCGCCATCGCCGCGGGTGGCACCAACACCCTGACTCGCACCAGTTACATTGTTGTCTTGGCGCCGGTGGTAAGCGTGGCCGGTACAGCCGCCTATTATCCGACGAATTATCCGTCGAGCGGTCTATCGGGGAAGGTGGTGGGCGGGGTGACGATGGCGGTGACGGGGGACACGAATTTGAGCGGGGTCACGCTGGGTGACGGCAGCTATGCCCTCGGTGGGATGGCGTATGGGGGCACTTATTGTGTCACACCGAGCAAGGCCGATGACAGTCCGACCAACCGAGCGGTGACGTCGGCGGACGCGGCGTTGATTCAGCGGTATGTGGTGGGCCTGGCGCCGCTGGATTCGCCCTACAAGCTGCTGGCGGCGGACGTGAACGCCAATGGCGTCGTCAACACAGCGGATGCGACCATGATTCAACGGATGGTGGTGGGGCTGCTGAACACCTTTCCAGCGGGTACCTGGCGATTTGTGCCGGCCAATTATGTTTTCCTCGACCCGGAGAATCCGTGGAATGCGCCGAGCAATGTATGGTACACCAACCTGGTGGCGGATGTGAGCGATGGGGACTTTATTGCGATCCGGCTGGGGGATTTGAACAACTCGTGGACGGCGCCGGCGGGCGGGTCGAGTTCCCAGGCAAGGAGGGTCAAAGTGCCGGCAAAGGGTGCGGAAGGGTCAGAGGCCAGGGTGACGGGAGGGGTGCCCGAAGTGGTGTTTGGGGTGAGCCCGCAGAGCGGACAAGCGGGGCAGACGGTGGTAGTGGGGGTGAGGGTGAGCGGATTCAGGCAGGTGACCAGCGCGCAGTTTAGCCTGGCGTGGGACCCGGCGGTATTGCGTTATGTGGGGACGGGGAGCTACGGGCTCAGGGGGATGTCGGCGGGGAGTTTTGGGAGCACGTGGGCCGGGAGCGGGAAGCTGGCGTTCGGGTGGTATGATCCGGAGGCGGTCGGGGTGACGTTGGCGGACGGCACGGTGCTGTTTACGGCGAGTTTTGAGGTCATCGGGCGGGCGGGCAGCGTTTCGGCGGTCGTGCTAGCGGATTCGCCGACGGCGCAGGACGTGGGCGTGGACTTCGGGCTGGCGGGCTTGGTGGCGCAGGATGGGAGCGTCAGCGTGGTTGGGCCGGGGGTGGTGGTCAATCAGCCGGGTTACGCCGGTGGCGTGTTCCATTTGTCGGTGCCGACGGAGGCGGGACGATTGTACAGCCTGGAGTATAGCGACACATTGGCGCCGGCCCAGTGGACGGCGCTGCCGGCCGTGGTGGGCGAGGGGACGGTAACGGTCCTGGTGGACCCGGCTGCGACCAACCAACAACGATTCTATCGGGTCCACATCCAATAGGGAGAAAACTTAAATAGTGCTTGCATCCTTCTTCCAAATCGCGTATAAAGAACGCAAATCAGCTAACCACAGGACCGAGAAATGAAAAACAACCAGCTCTTGAGACAGTTCAGCAACCTGTGTGGATTTGGAGAACGGACCGGAGTGCATGTACCTGCAGGAAAGGCGCGGCAGTTCCCGCGGGGTTCCTTGCGCGGATTCAAGATCAGGAAGCTCGCATTGGTGCTCACGGCGGCGCTGGTGGCGCCGATCTGTCTTTCGCCGTCGTTGCACGCTGCGGTCGCACCGACGTTCACGGCAAGTCAGCAGACCGTTGGTCCAGGTGGTACCGTGTACGTGCAAATCACGGCGAGTGGCTTCACAGATTTGCTTGGCGCCGGGTTCAGTTTATCATGGAATTCAGGGGTTTTGCAATATGTGGGGTCCGTGCTGAACTCCCAGTTGGCCGCAGCCGGGACATATATATTTAACGCCTCCGGCGGGAACCTGGGTTTCTTATGGTCTGATGATACAAGTCCTCCCGGTTCAGGTACAACGCTGAGCAGTGGCGGCACCGTTTTTACAATGCAATTCACAGCCATCGGTGGCATCGGAACTTCCAGCACAATCACCTTTGGGGATAGCCCCACGGAAAGGGACGTGTTGTTTTTCGATTATACTGAGATTTCTGGACCCGATGTTCCCACTATCAACGGCGGAGTGACCGTGGTTCCCGAGCCAGTTAACTGGGCGCTTGGTTTGTTCGCGTGCGTTTTCATCGGCGGCGCGACGGTGCGATGGGCTTCCAGCAGGAGAATGTCATTGCAGCCTGCCCAAACTGCTTCTCACGGTGAGCCGGGGGCTTGAGCTTCGGTAATGAAAGACGTGGCGGGCGAGAACTGGCTGAGCCGGTGGGTGGATCGGAGAAGCCTGCGCGATAGCCAATTACGTTCTTCATTTTCCGTTTGCGGTAGTGACAAACGATCCTGTCCCCCTTTCCAACTGTGTAAGAATGGTAATCTCCTGCATACATATCCATGAATTACAAACGAGCATTAATAACGGGTGGCGCCGGATTGATCGGGTCGCATATAGCCGACGGGTTGGTTGCGGATGGATGCGAGGAGATTGTCGTGCTCGACAACTTCACGCGCGGTCGGCGCGAGAATTTGGAGCCGGCGATGTCGAGCGGGCGGGTGACGGTGGTGGAAGGGGATATCCGGGACCCGCAAATCGTGCGGGAAGTCATGGATGGGATAGACATTGTCTTTCACGAGGCGGCTATTCGGATAACGCAATGCGCGGAGGATCCGCGGCTAGCCCATGATGTGCTGGCCACGGGCACTTTTAATATCCTGGAGGCAGCGGTGGCGGCCAAAGTGAAGCGAGTAGTGGTCGCTTCCTCGGCGTCCATTTATGGCCAGGCCGAGGAGTTTCCCACTACCGAACGGCACCACGGGTATGCCAACCGGACCATTTATGGGGCGATCAAGCTGTATGGGGAAGGATTGCTGCGGAGTTTTCACGAGATGTATGGCTTGAACTATGTGGCGTTGCGGTACTTCAACGTGTATGGCCCGCGGATGGACGCGTTTGGGGTGTACACTGAGGTCATGATTCGTTGGATGGAACGATTGGCCAAGGGGCAGCCCTGCTTGATTTTGGGGGACAAGAGCCAAACGATGGACTTTGTGTTTGTGGAAGACGTGGCGCGGGCGAACCTGATGGCGGCGAAATCGTCGGTGACGGACGACGTGCTCAATATTGCCAGCGGGACGGAGACAAGTTTAGGGGAGCTGGCGGCGACACTGGGCCGAGTGATGAGGGTGGAGCGGGCGCCGGAATATGGTCCGGCGCGGAAAGTCAACCCGGTTTCACGGCGGTTGGCTGACGTGAGCAAGGCGGAGCGCGTGCTTGGGTTCCGGACCCAAGTGACGCTGGAAGAGGGCCTGCGCAAACTGGTGGAGTGGTGGTCGCAGGAGTGCGCAGCCCAAGTGGCGACCACGGCCGGGTAATTCTCCTGGACAGCCAGCGGCGCAGGTCACGGTTCGCTCCCCAAACCTCACTGTCCACAGCAACCAGCAAACAGCTTTTGTCTCTCTCCCATGATCCCGATTGCCAAACCTCTTCTTGACGAGCGCGAAGCGGATGCGGTGCGCCGTGTCATTCTCTCGGGCTGGATTACGCAAGGACCAGAGGTCGCCGCGTTTGAGGGCGAATTCCGCGAGGGTGTGGGGGCGCCGTACGCCTGCGCTGTTTCGAATTGCACGACGGCCTTGCACCTGGCCTTGTTGGCGGCTGGGGTTCGGCCCGGGGACGAAGTCATTACCGTCAGTCATTCGTACATTGCCACCGCAAACAGCATCCGTTATTGCGGCGCAAAGCCCGTCTTCGTGGACATTAATCCCGAGACGTTCAATATGGATCCCGGGCTGATCGAGGCGGCCATCAGCTCGCGGACCCGGGCGCTGCTTTGCGTACATCAGATCGGCATGCCGTGTGATCTCGAACGCATCATTCGCATTGCCGAAAAGCACTCCCTCCCCTTGATCGAAGATGCCGCCTGCGCCGTGGGGAGCGAGATTCGATGGGGCGGCCGATGGGAACGAATCGGCCGGCCCCACGGGGATGCGGCTTGCTTCTCGTTTCATCCTCGGAAGGTCCTCTCGACGGGTGATGGCGGCATGATTACCACCAAGCACAAGGACTGGGACGCCCGGTTTCGCTTGTGGCGGCAACATGCCATGTCCGTGCCGGACACGGTCCGCCACGCCTCTAATCGCATCATTTTCGAGTCTTATCCTGAACTCGGTTACAATTACAGGATGACTGATGTCCAGGCAGCAATAGGGCGGGAACAACTGAAGCGCCTCCCTGGATTTGTGAGCCACCGCCGGGAGATGGCGGCCCGATATGGCTCGCTGCTGGGAGATCTCCACAACTTGCAGCTTCCGGCCGAGCCCGAGTGGGCCCGAAGCAACTGGCAAAGCTACTGTGTCCGTCTGTTGAACGGTATGGAACAGAGGGCAATTATGCAGAGCCTGCTGGAGCAGGGAATCGCGACGCGCCGGGGGATCATGTGCGCCCATCGGGAAGGGGCCTATCCGAGCGAAACCTGGCGGGCAGCGGGGACGCTGGCGGCCAGCGAAAAGGCCCAGGACGAATGCCTTCTCCTGCCACTTTACCACCAATTGGGAGAGCAGGAGCAGCAGTTCGTTGCCGACCAACTGCGAGCCGTCCTCGTGGCATAAGGTACAGCCTGAGCGAGCGCCCGAGCAGTCGCGTACGAGCGGGTTTCCCGTCGTGTTGGCCTCCCCGCGCCGCTCTAGTTTGAATCTCAACTGCGTTGGGAGAATATGAAAGCAACAATGAAAACAGCAGTGGTTGGACTTGGCTATGTGGGGCTGCCTTTGTCACTTCAGTTTGCGCGCTCGGGCGTGACCGTGTTGGGTCTGGATGTGGATACGGCCAAGGTGGACGCGCTCCACAAGGGGAAGAGCTACATCAAGCATATCCCCTCTGAGGCCGTGACCGAGGCTGTCCGGGGGGGCAGCTTTTCGGCGAGCAGCGATTTCAGCCGTATCGAGGAAGCGGACGCCGTTATCATCTGCGTCCCGACGCCCCTGAACAAGAACCGGGAGCCGGACATTTCGTTCATCATTGACACTGGCAGGAGCATCGCGCCGTATCTGAAGAAAGGGAGCCTCGTGGTGCTCGAATCCACCACGTATCCCGGCACCACGGACGAAGACTTACGGGAGGTGCTCGAAGTCGGGTCCGGCCTGGAGGCTGGGCGCGATTTCCATCTGGCGTTTTCTCCCGAGCGCGAAGACCCGGGCAATCCTGACAGCAAAGTCGCGCTGATTCCCAAGGTGGTGGGAGGCTACACGCCGGCCTGCCTGGAGAAGGCCGTTGCGCTTTATTCCAAGGCGGTGAAGACCGTTGTGCCGGTCTCGTCCTGCCGGGCGGCGGAGGCGACGAAGTTGCTGGAAAACACCTTCCGCAGCGTGAACATTGCGCTCGTGAATGAACTCAAGATGGTCTATAGCGCGATGGGAATAGACGTGTGGGAGGTCATCACGGCGGCGAGGACCAAGCCGTTCGGTTTCATGCCGTTCTACCCGGGACCGGGTTTGGGAGGGCATTGCATCCCGATTGATCCATTTTACCTGACGTGGAAGGCGCGGGAGTTTGGCCAGCATACCCGGTTCATCGAACTGGCGGGTGAGATCAATACCTCGATGCCCGGGTACGTGGTGCACCGAGTGGCGGACGCGCTGAACGATCGGCAGAAGGCGATCAAGGGCAGTTCCGTTTTGGTGCTTGGGCTGGCCTACAAACCCAACGTGGACGACGAGCGCGAGTCGCCGAGCTACGTGCTGATGGAGATACTCCAGGAGCGCGGGGCCAAAGTCGCCTACTACGACCCTTACGTGCCGGTCATCAAGCCGACGCGCGAGCATGCGCACTGGGTCGGCACGAAATCCGTAGCGTGGAACAAGGAGACTATCACGACGTTCGACGCGGTGCTGATCGCCACCAACCACGCTTGCGTGGACTACCAACAATTGGCGAGCTGGGCCGAGTGCATTGTGGACAGCCGGAACGCTATGGCGGGGATTGGCACGCTACCGCAGCAGGTATGGAAGGCATGAGAGCCCGGGCCGACTAATTCGAGTTCAGGAGCAAGCGAAGATATGCGCGAAGCCGCCCAACGGGCGGCTTTTTTTGTGCGCGGAGCAGGCCCGGATTCAGCCTCAGCGCGAAGGGGCAGCCCCGGTTTGTCACCGGATTGTAACAAAGCTGTCACCAGTTTGTCACAGGTCCATTTGATACTGCGCTGGAGCTGGAACATTAATGAGAGAGCGAGAACAAAGGTTGATCGGGTAGGAGCCACAGGCGTGAATACACCTTCACATCTGGAAGAGTCGTTGCAGCGGGACATGGACGTCATCCGGGCCAAGGTCAGTGAAATGGCCGGCCTGAGCGAGCGCGCCTTGCGGGCGAGCCTGCAGGCGCTGGTGCAGCGCAACCGGCAGTTGGCCTATGGAGTGATCCTGCGGGACCAGTATCTCGACGAACGGGAGACCGAATTGAACCGGCTGTGCCTGGAATTTCTGGTGCGCCACCAGCCGGTCGCGGGCCACTTACGATTCGTCTTCACGGCGATCCAGATTAACAAGGAACTGGAGCGGATTGGCGATTATGCGGAAAGCGTCGCCCGCCAGGTGCTCGCCATCAGCGAACTCGAGCCCCAGCCACCTTACGCTTTGTTCATTGAACTGGGGGAGCTGTCCATTCGGATGTTGCGGGAGGCAGTGCAGGCCTTCCTGCAAAAGGACGCGGACCGCGCGTCGCGGGCGATGGCGATGGAGGAGCAAGCGAACACGCTACGCAACAGCATCAACGCGGAGTTGATGGAATTGAGCCGCAAGAACCAACTGCCGGCGGCGGCGCTGACGCCGCTGATGACCATCGCGCGCCGGTACGAACGGGTGTCCGACCAGGCGAAGAACCTGTGCGAGGAGGTGCTCTATATGTGCACTGGCGAGTTCGCCAAGCACAAAGGGGGGGATGCCTTCCGCATCCTGTTCTTTGACATGAGCAACGCTTGCCTGAGCCAGATGGCGGAGGCCCTGGGCAATGCCATGCGACTGCCGCGCTTTCTGTTCAGCAGTGCCGGGGCGGTCCCCCAGCCGGTGGATGCCCGCGCCGTGAAATTCATGGCTGAGAAGGGCATTGATATCTCCGGCCAAACCAGCAAGGCGCTCGAACAGGTGCTTCAGTGGGAGCAGCACCAGGTGGTCGTAGCGTTCGGCGCCCGGGCGCGCAAAGCGCTGCCCGTGCGGCCCGCCAAGACCATCTTTTTCACCTGGTCGGTCAAGGACCCCGCGGAGGTGGAAGGGGGGCCCGACGTTGTGCACGCGGCCTTCGAAGCGGCCTACGGGAGCCTCGAAGCCCACCTCAAAGAACTGGTGGGGGCGATTTTGGAAGAACCTCAAACGCATACAGAACCATGAACTGCTACAGTCAATTCATATTCGCAATTACCGGGGCCTCGATGGGATCGCGGGGGTCACGGTGGCAAAGCCGAAGCCCGAAACCCGAAGGCCGAAAGAGACCCGAAACCCGAAGGCCGAAACTACCAACTCTGTCCGGCCTGGCTGCACTGTTTGCTTTGTGCCTGGTGCTAACCGGCTGCGGCAAGAGTGAAAGCGGCGGCGGCGGCGAAACGGCAAAGAAGCAAACCATTCAGAACCAAGGCTCCGACACCATGGTCAACCTGGCCCAGGCGTGGGCTGAGGAGTACAGCAAGGTGGCTCCGGAGGTGAAGGTGGAAGTCGGCGGGGGCGGCTCGGGCGTGGGCATCGCGGCGCTGGAGAAGGGTACGATTGATATTGCCAATGCCAGCCGCAACATGAAGCCCGAGGAAATCGAGGCCGCGAAGCGCAACACGGGCAAGGAGCCGAAGGAGTTTATTGTCGGCTACGACGCGCTGGCAGTCTACGTCCACAAGGAAAACCCCTTGAACGAGATCACCCTTGACCAGATCGCCCAGATTTACGCCGAGGGTGGCACGATCACCAAGTGGACCGACCTGGGCGTGCAGGTTCCCGGCACGTCGGACCAGGAAATCGTCCGCGTGAGCCGCCAATCCAACTCCGGCACTTACGAGTTCCTGCGCGAGCACGTATTGCACAACAAAGACTACAAGCTCGGCTCCCGGGATATGAACGGCTCCAAGGAAGTGGTCGAGCTGGTTTCCTCCACACCTACGGCCATCGGTTACAGCGGCATGGGCTATGCCACGCCGGCCGTCAAGATGTTGAAGGTGAGGAAGACCGCGGGCGACCCGGCCTACGAACCGAACGTGGCGAATACATTGGCCAAGACCTACCCCATCGCCCGCTCGCTCCTGGTCTATACGCTGGGCGAGCCTCAAGGCGCAGTTAAGAAATACGTTGACTGGATGATGTCTGACGCCGGGCAGAAGGTGGTTGAAGCCACCGGCTATGTCCCGCTGCCCGCTGAGGCACGAGCCAAACCCTGAGCAACAGAACACAGTCGTCAGGCGGTTAGGGCGCTATAACCGGGCTCGTCGGCGTGTTCGGGGAGATCGGGCTGGCAAATCCGAAGACCGAAATCCGAAACCCGAAAGAAGTCCGAAGTCCGAAGGCCGAAACCACCAGCCTGAACGGTCGAAATATGAACCCAATTCCAGCATCCAGGCCGGTTGAGGAATGCTTTGCGGTCCGCAGGGCCAGGCGGTCGGCGTGGGTTGTGCTGGGTGAGCGGGGGCTGGAGGTGGTCATCTATCTCTGCGGGATCAGTGCGATTGTGTTTGTACTGGGCATCTTCTTCTTTGTCTTCAAGGAAGCCTTTCCGATCCTGGGCAACTCGCATTTCAGCCTCAGCCAGTTCCTCTTCAGCGAGCAGTGGTATCCGACTTCGGAGGTGAACAAACGTTACGGCGTGCTGGCAATGATTGCGGGCACCTTCAGCGTGACCGGCCTGGCGATGGTCATCGCCGTGCCGTTTGGCGTCGGCACCGCGATCTACCTCTCCGAATTCTGCGGCTCGCGGGTCCGGGAAACACTCAAGGTAGTCATCGAACTGCTGGCGGCCATTCCGAGCGTGGTCTGGGGCTTCATCGGCCTCACGGTTATGAGCCGGCTGATCGTGAAATACACCGGCGCCCCGGTCGGCGTGAACGTCCTCAACGGGGCCATCGTTCTGGCGCTAATGAGCGTGCCGATCATCGTTTCGATCGGGGAAGACGCCCTCAAGGCGGTGCCGGATTCGTACCGCGAGGCCGGCCTGGCGCTGGGTGCGACGCGCTGGCAACTCGTGTGGCGCGTGCTGCTGCCGGCGGCCAAGAACGGGTTGCTGGCTGCCGTCTTGCTCGGGGTCGGGCGCGGGGTAGGGGAGACGATGGCTGTGCTGATGGCGACGGGTCATGCGGTGCACATTCCGCATAGCATCTTTGACTCGGTGCGAACGCTGACGGCAAACATCGCCGCCGAACTGGGCGAAGCCCCGGCGGGTTCGGATCATTACCGCGTGTTGTTCCTCATCGGCGTGCTCTTGTTCCTGATGACTTTCGTAGTCAACCTGACAGCGGATTTAATCGTTCGTGGCATTCGGAAAAGGTGATGTTCACGGAAACGCCACAGGTTCGGCGCAAGTTGCGCCAGGAACGGATCGCCAAATGGGCGTTCTCCGGCATGGCGGCCTCGATGATCATCCCGCTGGTGCTGATCATCGGGTACCTCGTCCAGCGGGCCTGGCCGTCGTTGCGCCTGAGTTTCCTGGTTGACGTTCCCATGCACGGCATGAAGGAGGGCGGCATCTGGCCGGCGCTGGTCGGCACCATTTACCTCGTTGTCATCTCCCTCGCCGTCTCCGCGCCGGTGGGGGTGCTGGCGGCGGTTTACCTCAACGAGTACGCCCGGGACAACTGGTTTAACCGCATCATCAATCTGGCCGTCATCAACCTGGCGGGCGTGCCGAGCATTGTGCACGCGCTCTTTGGACTGGGCGCTTTCGTTTATGCGGCGCAGTTCGGTCGCTCTATTATCTCGGCCTCCTTGACCCTGGCGATCATGACCCTCCCGGTCATCATCGCCAGCACGCGCGAGGCGCTAGCCAGCGTGCCGCGCAGCTTCCGCGAGGCGTGCTGGAACGTCGGCGCTACGCGCTGGCAGACCATCAAAGCCGTCGTTCTGCCCAATTCCATCAGCGGCATTCTCACCGGCATTATACTGCAGGTCAGCCGTGCGGCTGGCGAGACCGCGCCCATCATGTTCACCGGGGCGGTTTTCTTCAAAGCGGTGCAGAAGGGGGACTTGTTTCCTTACACTTTACGCGAGCAGTGCATGGCCCTGTCCATGCACCTTTACACGCTCGCAACCCAGGTGCCGGGTGTCAGGGAGTCCATCCCGTTCGCGACCGCAGTGGTGCTCCTCGGCGCGGTGCTGCTCGTAAATGCCACGGCCATCGTCGTGCGGGCGTACCTGCGCTCGCGGAAGAAATGGTGAGGATGAAGAAGAACGGAGTAATGGAGTGCTGGAGTAACGGAGTGATGCCCGGGCGGGTTGGAGCGCAAGGCTACTGCACCATGACTCCATCACTCCACGACTCCATTACTCCGTCACTTCCCCTGGTCCGCCGTCTGCTGCTATGAGTTCCGGGGCCCAGATCGTTGTCCAGGACCTGCGTCTGGCCTACGGACGCAAAGAGGTGCTGCACGGCATCTCCTTCGACATCCTGCGCAATGAGATCTTCGGCATTATCGGCCCCGCGCAATCCGGCAAGACCTCGCTGCTCCGCTGCCTCAACCGCACCATTGACTTCACCCCCGAAGCGCGCGTTTCAGGCTCGGTCCGCGTGGACGGCCAAGAGGTGCGGGAGACCAAGGACGTGTTTGCCCTCCGCCGCAAGATTGGCATGGTCGCGCCGTTGCCCGTGGGGCTGCCGATGAGCATTTATGACAATGTGGCGTTCGCACCGCGTTGCGCCGGCATGACGCGCAAGAGCGATTTGGAGGGGATCGTCGAGCAATGCCTGCGGCAGGCGGCGCTGTGGGACGAAGTGAAGGATCGGCTCGACAGCCTCGGCACCAAGCTCTCCGGCGGCCAGCAGCAGCGCCTCACTATCGCCCGCGCCCTTTCGCACCAGCCCGAAATACTGTGCCTGGACGAGTTCTCGATCGCGATTGACCCGGTAACCACAATGCGCATCGAGGACGTGCTCAAGGTGCTGCGCCGGAACATGACCATCATCCTGGTGACCAACCTCACCCAGCAGGCGCGCCGGCTGGCTGATCGCACCATGTTCCTGTGGAACGGCGCCATAGTAGAGCTGGATCGCAGCGACGTCATCTTCTCCGAACACCCCGCCAACCGGCAGACTTACGAATACGTCAGCGGGATTTTCGGATGAGCGATTCCCTCCAGCCGTGCATCACGACGCGCGACCTGAACTTGTGGTACGTGAAGTTCCAGGCGCTGATCAATGTGAGCGTCGAGATCAAGGAGGGCCTCATCACGTCGCTCATCGGCCCGTCGGGCTGCGGGAAGACCACGCTGCTGCGGTGCTTCAACCGCGTGAACGAGCGCTACGGCTATGTCACGACCACGGGCGAGATCAGGATTCTGGGCAAGAACATTTACGATGCGGATGTCTCTTTGATCGAGTTGCGCAAGGCGGTGGGCATGGTTTTCCAACGGCCCAACCCGCTGCCCATTTCGGTTTATGAAAACGTGGTGTTCGGCCTCCGCATCCACAGCGAGCGAAAGGACCTCGGGCGGGCCAGCCTCGACCAGGCAGTGGAAACGGCACTGACGGAGGTCGGGCTATGGAATGACCTCAAAGACCGCCTCGACGCCAGGGCCACCTCGCTTCAGCTTGAGCAGCAGCAGAAGCTCTGCATCGCCCGGCTGTTGCCCCTCAAGCCGCGCGTCATACTGATGGACGAGCCCTGCTCGGCGCTGGACGTGGAGGGGACCCGCGGGATCGAGGAACTGCTCTTCGGGCTGAAAGGCCGTTATACCATCCTCATCGTCACGCATAACATGGCCCAGGCCCGCCGGGCCAGCGACGAGTGCATCTTCATGTTGCTGGGCGAGACCATCGAGCATCGGCGCACCGAGGACCTGTTCCTGACGCCCGAGCACCCCAAGACCGCCGAATACATCGAGGGGCGTTACGGGTAAGGGCCGAGCAATGCGAGGGGGGAAACATCCAACAACCAACCTCCAACACCCAACATGGAATGGCGCGAGCCTGCCTGGGGCGGGTTACGAGGGTGGTGCACTGGAGGAGGTCGCGTATTGCTCCGTAGGATAACCGTAGGAGTTCCGTAGGAGTTCCGCGAGTTTCGGGGCGTTGCGGAAGCCGCACTGTGGCGCTACCGCACCGCTAGCTCTGAGAATCCGCCGAGCTTCGGCACATTCTCCAGGCCTCTTAGCCCGAAACTTCGGGTCTGACCGACGGCTTGCCCCGGCGGCCGTTTACCGACGGCTAAGATTTGACTCTCCGCGCGGCCTTGTATTCAACTTTCCGGCCCTCTGCTATTGCGCCGTTTCGGTCGCGAGGCCTACCTTGGTGATGTCCGCCTGCTGGAGGGCATCGAGCACGTTGATTACGCGCTGATAATCCACGTCCGGGGAGCCCCGCACTACGACAGTGGTGTCGGGGTCGCTGCTTTTCAAGGCGAGGAGTGTTCCTTTGAGGGCAGGCAGTTCGACGGTCTGATCGTTCAAGGCGATGCGGCCACTGGCCTCGACGGTGATGCGGTTGATTTTGGGAGGGGGAGAGGCCGGTTTGTCCTTTCTGGGTGAAGGCAGGTTCATCTCCAGGTCATTGGACAACTGCGGCGTGGTGATGATGAAGATCACCAGCAGCACGAACGCCAGGTCGAGGAGCGGCGTGATGTTCAGCTCGTTGAGGGAGCTGTGATGCCCTTTGGAAAACTTTTTCACCGACTGCCGACCTGAATTATCGGCTCCGTCCGGCTGGTCTCGACGTCGAAGCGCACGAGGAACTTCTCGGGGAAACCTTTGGGCGGAGGCCGGCTCATGATTTTGGTCTGGGCGATCACGGCCTTGACGGAATCATCCCAGCGCTTGTCGCCTGAGCCGTTGAGCCAACGGGAGTCGGCCAGCCGGCCCTTGGCGTCAACGCTCAGTTCGACCTCGGCGACGTAGGTGTCATCGGCGATGTCGTCGGGGCGATTCCAGCGAGAGCGGAGCGTGTGTTCGACCAACGCCTTGTAAATCGCGTTTGGGTCGGAAATAGTTTCAACTGCTTTTGCGCCGTCAGAGAATGAGAAGGCTGGCAGGCTGGCGGCGGGGGGCGCCGCCGCGGGCGGCACCAAGCCTGCCGGCGGAGGCGGCGCGGAGGCCGTCTCCACCTTGGGCTGAGGCACATTCATCTTGAGGGCCTGCTCGGTCTTGGGAGGTTCGACCTTGGGTTCGGGGGGCTTTTCCTTGGGCGTTTCGGGTTTCTTCTCCTTGGTCATGGTGACCGAGAGCTGCTTAAGCTTCTTGCCGAGCATGCCTTCGCGGGCGGCGAAGAAGAAGATCACCATGATGAGAATGGTGTGAAAAACAAGGGAAATGGTCAGGTTGACCTTTGACGAATTAACTTTCTTGCGCTGTTGAATCATAGCTATTCCTTCTTTGCCGCTCCGTCGGGAAACGGTTCAGTGGCGAGGTTCACTTTGCCTATGTTCACCTGCTGCAAAACGTCCATGACGTTGACGACGCGCTGGTATTTGGTGTGTCCGGAGCCGCGGATGACCACGTTCAGGTCCGGATCCTCCAGGCGCAGGCCGATGAGCTTATCCTGCAACGCGGGGAGATCCACTTCATCCTTGTTCAAGAACATTCGGCCGGTGCTCTCGACAGTGACATAATTGACTTTGGATTTTGGGTCCTTTTGCCGTTTAGCGGCGGTGGGGAGATCAACGTCCAGATCATTGACAATCGGGGTGGTGGTGATGATGAAGATCACGAGGAGCACGAAGGCGAGGTCGAGCAATGGCGTAATATTGAGCTCCGCCAGCGCGTGGTGATGACTATGGGAACATTTCTTCATTGGCCGCAGCTAAGCGCGGAAGGACGGTTCCGCGAAAGAGGGTTCCTTTGATTCCGGTCGCAGGACTTCCCGCAGCTCTTCCACCATGGAACGGTTGTCCACGTATTTATGTTCGATCGCCGTGGCGTATTCGTTGGCGAACGCATCCAACTCCTGCGTGATGGCGCGAACGGTGGTGACCATGTAGTTGTAGGCAAACATGGCGGGAATGGCGACGAAGAGGCCGGTCACCGTGGCGATGAGGGCGCCGGCGACACCGGGCGCCATGGCGGTAAGGCTGGCGGCGTTGGCGCGCGCGATGCCGCTGAAGGTTTCCATGACGCCCCAGACGGTGCCGAGCAGGCCGATGAACGGCCCGCCCGCGACCGCAGTGGAGAGAATGATCATGCCCTTCTCCAGGGCCAGGCCCTGCGCGCTGGCCGCCCGCTCGAGCGCCACTCGCACCTGGTCGAAAGAGGCGGGACTTATTTTGGTGGTGATTTGGCGGGCAACGATATCCGTATCCGCTCCGGCGGCGCTGGAGCCGGCGGCGGCGCCCGTGTTATTATAACCGACCACCTGAACCGGATTGTTTTTCAAGTGATATTCCGTCTCCTCCGCTCCCGTGTAATAGAGTTCGTATGCGGGCGCGCCATCAAACTCTTCGCCGCGCCGGGCGAGTTCCAACGGGTCTCGGGTATCGCGGTAGGCTTTGAAGAACTTCTTGGCCGCCTTGCGTGCGCGGTAGAGCTGGCGGCCCTTGGTGATAATAACCGTCCAACTGAAAATGGACAGAATGATCAGGGCGCAGATGGTGGCCTTGCCTTCCGTGGTGGCCTTTTCGAACGCGAATCGCAAAGCGCCACTGGCAAAGAATGGTGAGAATGCGAAATCGGTCATGGTTTTCTTCTAAACGTGATGTCCATAAAGCAAGCCTAGTTTATGTGAAAGGGCAGCGCGCAGATGTTACAAATAGGTTACAAGTGGCTGGGACAGGCGAGGCGGTGCAGTCGGTGCGGTGCCGAGCGCTGGAAGCGTGCTTAATTGGCCGAATGGCGCCCGTGACGTCAGGCCACCACACGCAATCGCCTTACGGCGGGTTTGGCGGGTTTGCGCTGTCTGGCCTGCTCCCGCCACCTTGCGGGGCTTGTGCCGAATCGCTGTTTGAACATCGCGCTGAACAAACTGGTGGATTGGTAGCCGCTTTCCATTGCCACATCCACCACCTTGGAACCCGTGGTGGCCAGCAATTCACAGGCTCGCGTCAGGCGAAGTTCGGCTTGCTTCTCCCGAAACGAGACACCGACCAACTCGGTAAAGAGGCGGCTTACGTGCCGCGGCGAGCACCGCGTTTTGCTGACCAAGTCGGGAAAGCTGAGTTCGAGGAACTCGGATACGGGCGTTTGGTCGAGCATCTGTTTCAGGCGTTCTCTGGCATCAACGACCTCGGTGGTGTCCGCCGGTGATTGCTGGAAGTTTCCGCCAAACAAGTCGAGAAACAGTTGGAGCAATCGCACGCGCGCCGGAAGACTACTGCGGGCTTTCTCGGAGCTGAGTTCCTTGAATTTGTCGGAGAACAGCATGTTAGGGGGAAGGACGCGCAGCGACAGCTTCTCGTCCGCGGCGGCGTTTTGCATCAGCGTCTGGTCCGCCATGCTCACCAATCCCGTCAGCCTCCTGGGTTCCATGCGGAAGAATTGCAGCCGCAGTCCGCCCGCCTGGCTGGCGCGAACATAACCTTGAGCCTGGTCGGAGAGAAGCACGACCGCCCCCGCCTGAAGCTCCCAGTTCATGCGCGGGTGCAGCCAATATCCTGCCCCGGAGTTCACGTGGATGACCGACCAGCCGGGCAATTGGGGCGACCATTCGCCTCCGGGCAGCAAGGCCATCTCGTTAAGGACCAACTGCGGCTCATAGGAATCGTCTGGTTTTGGACTGCGCTGAACTGATTCTTTCACATTCCGCTTTCTCTGGGCCGACCCAATCGGGACCGAAACTGATCTCACAAAGTTCAGTACGGCTGTCCGCCGCGCGCCCCAAGGCCAACCGGCATTAGCAGACTGACAGCGAAAGAAATAATGATAGGGAGGCAATGTTACGAACGGATGGCGAATTCTTTACGATTCTGAAACTATTTTGACTCGGGGTTCGGTCAAGTTCCGCTCCCGCGACTCGCTGCAGGAGTTGGCTTTAGATTTCGTTTCACAGTTGTCACACATCCGTCGCGAGTTCGTAACAGAAATCTCGCATGTTCGCCCAACTGAAAGCATCATTGAGCTTGAGTCAGGGCGTGTTGGGCCAGCGATATGGGGAGCAGGAACCCGGGCTACAGCCCGGACGCTGCTCCCGTCCGCGCGGTTTTGGCCGCGGCGCCTGGCGTGGGAAACTTCGCGCGGTGATCAGAGCGGAGCGCCGGAGGGCACGCGTTTCCTACCTCGTGGCGTTTGGTTGCGGCGTCGTTTTGGTCACAAGCCTGCTTGCAGCCTCACCGGCGGCGCCTTCCAAGGCGACCAACTCCGTCGCCACCACCCGCGGCCCAGCCGGGGGCGACACCAACGCTGCCCCTCGTTTCAATGTCAAAGCCTACGTGGTTAGGTGCGAACCGCTGATCTTTACCAACGCTCCGACTTCCGTGCTTTCCGAGTTTGCCGGGACGAACGTCGGCCTGGAGCGGATCGTGAGAGCGGCTTCAACCGTTCTTTCGGAATATCAGAGAAATGGCTACCCGAGGGCGAACATCTCCATCGCGCAAGAGCGGATCACCAACGGCATCGTCACCATGTTCGTTTACCAGGGGGCATTTCCGCAGGTTCTGATCTCCGGCAGGCCTTGCCTTACCGGCCACGGTGCGGAAGAGGGCGCAATCCTCTCGGCGGCTGCGCCTCCCGGCACCAACGCCGCGACGGCCGTTAAGACCAACGCTGAGCCGCGGTTCAGCGTAATAGCCTATGAGATTCGGGGCGACACCCTCCTCTCGACAAACACGCTGATGTCCATTTTTGCCAAGCGCACCGGCACCAATGTGGCCTTGTCCGACATTAAGGAAGCCGCGTCCGACCTGCAGATAGAGTACCGTAACCGAGGTTACCCGACCGTGAACGTGACCATCCCACCGCAGCAACTCACGGACGGCATCGTCAAGATCCGGGTTTTTCAGGGGCGTTTGTCCGAGATTCTCGTGACGCAAAACCGTTACTTCAGCTCGAACAACGTGATGCGGGCGTTGCCGGGTTTGCACACCAATACCATCCTGGTTGGACCCGTGTTTCAAGCCGAACTCGTCCGGGCGAACCGCAACCAGGACCGGCAGATTTATGCGCAGCTTGAGCCGGGCCCTGAGGAAAACACCACCGTCCTGAACCTGCGAGTCGAGGACCGGCTGCCGTTGCACGCCAAAGTGGATTTCAACAACCTGAATTCCCCCGGCACGCCGGATTTGCGGGTCAACACCTCGGCGAGCTACCAAAACCTCTGGCAACTCGAGCACTCCGTTGGGGTGCAATACAGCTTTTCGCCGCAGTCCTACAAGGCGGGAGATTCGTGGAATTGGTACGACCAACCGTCGGTGGCCAACTATGGCGGATTCTACCGGCTGCCACTTGGGGAGTTCGGCCCGATTGAGGACCAAATCGCCGGACAGGGCGGCAATTTCGGTTACGATGAAGCGACCCGCCAATTTCGGTTGCCCGCTCCGTCCGGCCGGCCTGAGTTGAACCTGTACGCAAGCAGGTCCACCATTGATACAGGCGTCACGACGTTGTTGGACAAGAACCTCTACAATACCAACGGCAATTCCCTTGACCGGCAGGACGTGCAGCAGGGTATTACGATCAACAGCGCCCTCGGGTCCCGCCTGAGCCTTCCCGTAAATACCACCGCCCAATTCCAATCCGGCTTTTCCACCGGCTTCGACTACAAGGAATATCAGCAGAGCAACTACAAGACCAACATCTTCACCCTGACCAGCGAGGTCCTGGATACTATTTCCAATCCCGGCCATGTGATCACCAACATCAATGTTTCGACCGTGCGCTCGCCCGTGCCGGCGACGATCCAGTCATTGGACTACCTGCCGTTGGCGCTGCGCTACGATGCGAGCCTGCGCGACTCCTGGGGCGTGACCGTCTTCGGCCTTGGTCTGAGCGCCGACGCCTGGTATTCGGGTTCTCTTAGCAACCTTCAAAGCGTCACCGGCTCCTCCGAATCGTCGGGTCATTGGGTCATTCTGAGCCCAACTCTGTCGCGCGACTTCCTGATTCATACGAATTGGGTATTGTCACTCCATGGGGAAGGTCAATGGGCCAGCGAACCGTTGATCAGTAATGAGCAATATGGGCTTGGCGGAGTGAACAGTGTGCGGGGTTACCAGGAAGGGGCTGTGCTTGGGGATACCGGCTGGTGGGTGGGCGTCGAGCAAAAGACGGCGCCCCAGGTGATTGGTTCGGTGTATCGCAATCATCGGCTCAGTGTGCGCGGCGCGGTCTTTATGGAATATGGCGAGGTTTATCTGGTTGATCCGCACGGCCGCCCACCTAGCACGGCGCTTTGGGGAACCGGTTTCGGAGGCGTGGTCTCCCTCGGCGCCAACTGGGAAGCCCGCTTGCTCTTTTCCTGGCCGTTGCTCACGGCCGGCACCTCTGAGGCGGGGCAACCACGATTTAATTTTAGCCTGAGCGCTCAATTTTGATTTTCGTCACCGCAATTTAACACAGCGCCGCTTGCCCTTGGGTTGGGCGAATGCTAAGCGTTGTTAAGCTATGAGCCTATGATTGATCTTCTGGACTACTGTCGCGGTTCTCGGGCAGGATCGGCCGTGGTCCTGCTGCTGGCGTGTGGCCTGGCCACGCGCCTGGTTCACGCCAATCCGGTCGGCGGCACCGTCAGCCAGGGTAGTGCCTCCTTCACCACCCAGGGTTCGCAGTTTACCATCCAAACCTCCGACCGCGCGATGATTAACTGGCAAAGCTTCAATATCGGTGCCGGCCAGACCACCACCTTCCTTCAGCCGTCCTCGTCCTCGGTGGTCTGGAACCAGATCAACGATCCCAACCCCTCCCAGATTCTCGGCACCCTGAACGCCAACGGCTACGTCGTGCTGCAAAACCAGGCGGGCTTTTACATCGGCGGCCAGGCGGTGCTGAACACGCATGGCTTGCTCATGACGACCACTCCGACTCCCGCGCCGGACCTTTCCAGCGGCGGGGCCTGGCAATTCAATGCGCCGCCGCCCACGGCCAGCATTATCAATTACGGCCAGATCAATGTTGGGAATGGCGGGTCAGCCTTCCTGATTGCTCACGACATCGAGAACCACGGGACCATTAGCGCCCCGCAAGGCCAAATCGGTCTCTACGCCGGCAAACAGGTCCTCCTGTCCGATCGCCCCGATGGCCGGGGCTTGAGCGCCACGGTCACCCTCCCCGAAGGCTCGGTGGACAACTCGGGCAGATTAATCGCCGACGCCGGGACCATCGCCATGCACGCACAAGTGGTCAACCAGGGCGGACTGGTTCAGGCCAATTCAGTGCGCGAAGTCAATGGCGTCATCGAGTTGGTCGCCAGCGACGCCGTCAACTTGGGCGCCAACTCCATCCTGTCCGCCCAAGGCGACAGCCAGGGCGCCAGCCCGGGGGGAACGGTCACCATCAAATCCGGCAATACCTTCTCCGACCAACCGACCTCGACCATCACCATCTCCGGCGGAGCGCAGGGCGGGAATGGCGGCCAGATCGAGATCTCCGCCGCCACCCTCGGCCCCATCCAATCCACGATCAACGCCCGCGCGGCCAGCGGGTTCCTCGGCGGAACGCTCACCCTTGATCCTTACGACCTCACAGTGGATGCGGCGTTCGTGAACTCGTTGACTCCGATCCTCAATGCCGGCCTTTACGAGATCAGCCTCCAAGCGGATGACAACATCACCGTCAGCACAGTCTGGACCCTCGCCGACCCGGGTGCAGCCGCGATATTGACCCTGACCGCGGGCAATAACATCATTCTGAACGATGGCTCCGCTATTAAAGCCGGCAATAATTGGGGCTTGACCCTTTCGGCCGGCCCGCCAGACCTGACCGCCCGCCCCGCCGCCGGCAGCGATGGGATTTACCTGCAAGGCAATTCGTATATCCAGACTCTCAACGGCAATATCAATCTCTGGGCGGCCAACGAGGTGATCATCAATCCCGGCCCCGCGTATCCGCTAGGCTCGGGGCAGGTGGGGAACAACGGCATACGGACCCTCAACGGTGGGAACATCAGTGTCACCGCGGAGTTTGGCGATGTGAATACCGGGGGCAATTTCAACGGCTACGTCTTCGGTCAGTCCACCGCGCCCTACTATAAGGTTTCCCGCAACTTAGGCGGCATCAGCACTGCCGCCGGCGGCAATGTCTCGATCACCGCCGGCAATGATGTCACCAGTTTCCTCCCGGTCCAAACCGACTATAACAGCGCCCAGTACGATGGCGGCACCGGGGCTTTCGGCGCTCAGCCTGGCAACGTCACCATCACCGCCGGGGGAGACGTGTCCGGGCATTACGTACTGGCCGATGGCATCGGCACTATCACCGCCGGCGGGAACATCGGCGCAGCAACCGCCAGCGGGGGCTTCGCCCTGAGTTTGATCAAAGGAAGCTGGAACGTCGCTGCCCCCAATGGCAGCATCTACCTCCAGGATGTCCGAAACCCGAATGGGGTCTTTGACGACAAGGGCAACGCCGACACCTATGCCGGCTACCACCTCTTCAATTACGACCCGTCCTGCTCGCTGACTCTGGACGCTGGCGATTCTGTCGAAATCACAGGGGCGGGCGCACCACATGGTGTTCCCTCCTCCCCGGGAGTCAGTGTTCCGATTCTGTTCCCACCCACGGTGAACGTCACGGCCGGCTCGGGCGGGTTCGTTCTGGACACGGATGTGATCTTGTTTCCCTCACCGTCCGGCAACTTGAACATCACCACTTTGAATGGGGGAAATTTCCAGAACGGTTCGACCACCGAAAACATAGTTACGCTGTCCATGTCCGACAGTGCTGCCACGCAATGGTCTCCAAATGCCAATGTGAGTCCGTTCGGCCTGAACGATCACGCCGCCACGCCGCCTGAACTCAACAACCCGAATCCGGTGGCAATTAACATTTCGGGGAGCATGGAAAACGTGACCCTCCGTACGACCAAGGCCACAGATATAACCGTTGGCGGCGACATGTTCAATGCCAGTCTCTTGGGCCAGAATCTTCATGCCACCGACGTCACGTCGGTCAATGTGGCCGGCAAGATCAGTTATTCTCCTGTTTACACGTTCACCACGTTGTCTCAGAGCATCGTGAGTGCTGATCCGCTTCTCTCCTCGTCCTGGGATGCCATTTTCTCTCTCCTGGTGAATCCAGCCGTCTCGCTGCAAGTCCCGCCCAATGTGCTTCTCATGACCCCCGCACAGCAGACTGCTTGGGCCTACGCGAACTTGCGGTTGGTTCTGCGCGACGGTTATCAACTCCAAGCAGGCTATGATCCCAATGCCAACCCGGGTTTCATTTATGACCGAACCACCGGGCAATTGGGGTTTGCTTACCAGATGCCGCAGAGTGTTTTGAGCGCCCTGGCCCAGACAGCCATACCCATCCTCCAATTGGACCCGCTCGGGCACGTCGTTATCCAGCAAGGCGTCGGCGGCAACTATTATTTCGCGACGACGACAACCAGTTTTGTCCCCGCGTCCAGTCTCGCAGCGCTTTATACGCAGAGCTTGAATTCCGCGCCTAGTGGCGCCCAAAACCAGCCTCCCGGTTTTCAAATCGGTGGCCCGGGACAGTTCAACCTCAACGCGGCGTCGCTGGATCTGGGTAGCAGCGGCGGTATTATTTCGTGGGGGATCGGTTCCGCCTTTAACCCCGTCAACTATGCGTTCCTGGCTCCCTGGACATCTTCCGGGGCGTCAGTGAACGTGAATGTCACCGGCGATATCAGCTTGCTGACCTCTACAATTGCCTCCATTTATGGCGGTAATGTGTCGGTAACCTGCGGGGGTGGATTGAACTTAAGCCAGGGGAACTTCGCTCTCATTCCCGCTGGAGCGAACGTTTCCTACGGCATCTTCACCTCGGGAGACAGCGACGTAACAGTCGTTGCGGGTCAGGATATCAATGTCGGGGGCGCGCGGATTGCCACCTTCAACGGCGGCGATGTTTTCGTAACCTCAGAACATGGCAGCGTCAACGCGGGGGATGGCGCTAATTCAATTCTGGTTGTGCCGGTAATTCGCGACGACTCGGCCACGGGCCTGCCGACCTCCGACACCATCGCAAACCCGAGGCCGTTCGGCAGCGGGATTATGGCTATTTCCCCGACGGCCCAATACCAGGTTTCGGGCAGCAGCGGGATGCCGGGAAATATCACGGTCAACACCCCCGAAGGCAACATCCTCTCCACCTTGGGCGGCATCCAGCAGTTTGCCTTAAATGGGTCCATAGCGAGCGGCCCGACGATTACCTTAACCGCGGGCACTCCGGGAGGCTATGCCGGCAATGTTAATCTTGGCTCGGGCGGTGTCCTTGGCGGCACCATCAATATTACCGCGCAGGGCAGTATCAGTGGCCTGATCCTTTCGCACCAGAACGCCAATATCAACGCCGCCCAGAGCTTCAGCGGGACGCTGCTCTCGGGCGGCACCGCGAATGTTACCGCCACCGCCGGGACGATTTCCGGCACCGTCATCGGCATTGGCGGGGTGAATGCTTCCGGCGGCGCGGGAGTCAGCGCCGCGGTGCTGGGCCAAAACGTTTCCATCGGCGGTGCGGCAGCCACTTCCACCCTGGGCGCCACCGCGGCAACCACCTCCAGCAGCGCGGCGGCCGCCCAACAGGCGAATACCGACACGACGCAGCAGCTCGCCCAAAATTCGAATCAGGAGGATGACTCCAAGAAGAAGCCAGCCAAGGCGCCGGTGCTGACCCGGCGCGTCGGCCGGGTCACGGTCATTCTCCCCAAAACCTAGCCCACCACGGCGGCTTACTGCTCCTGGACACGGTAGAACCGCATCGGATCAGTCGTGGTATCCTGGAAGGACTTCATCGTCCCGTCACCGCTGATGGTGCCGGGCAGCGACGGCCAGTTACTGACCGGCGCGCGTAAACCCGCTGCGTTCGTGAAGAAGAGCATGTAAGTCACGCTGCTGGAGCTGACAAACGAAATCGTGCTCGCATTGTTCGTCCGGGCAATGCTCAACGTTACCTGAGCAGGCGCCGTGCTTGCCGCATCCCGGGTGAAGGTCATGGTCCCATCCGACTTGAATTCAAAGTAGCCAATGTACCAGGCGAGGCCGCTCGTGCCGGTGTGAGGATCCACGACTGTAGTTCCGTTTCCGGTGGTTAGCGGCCTTACCTCGTAAAGGTCAGACCGCACCGAACCACTGGTGAAACTTCCGGGCGTCGTCACTTCCAGATTGCCCGAGTTTGGTTCTGATGGAGGCCACGTATCGTTGAGGGTGCCCTGCGTGGGAGTAACGACGCCCGACATCCAAACCGAGAGGATGTGGGTGCCGTAGGTCGCGATGGATTCACGAACGAAGGACAGGGTGTTGAATTGATTGCTGGCACCCAAGGCCTGCGAAATGAAACCTGCACCACTGCTCCCCCCAACAATGTCACCCATCTTCGCCTTAACCGCTTGCTGCAAGGAATAATCCAAGCGTGTTGCGTCAGTGCTCCGCACGGCATTATTGGCGCGGGGCACAGTCAACCACAACGTGTTATTCTCATAGCCGGCATAACTCGACCCGGCATAGTAGCCGAAAACGGACCAGCTCAAATTGTTCAAGCTGGCAAAGGAACCGGGGCTCAGTTGCGAAGCTGAGAAACCGGGCACGGGAACGGAGGTCCCCACCGCCAGATTGAAATAATTGCTGGCCTGGCCAATGTCCACCACCGCCTCGTAATTCTCCGTGTAGGGGGTGTTCTTGCGGAACCCCAGGATTAAGTCGTCATTCTTATAGGTGAACGTTTGAGCTTGCACCATCGTGCCGACGGCCAGCAGAGCGAATGCGGTTAGGCAGAGTGGCCGGAGTTCGGAACGTTTTCGGCTTATCAATTTCATGTTCAACAAGATGTGTTTCATTCGTCTTAAGCGTTGAGTCGAGAGCGTAACAGGCAAGAAACATCTGCCTCATATCGTGAAACGACATCAAGCGGCAGTTCCAGGACATTGGCGCAGACGCGCGTAAAGCATTGAAAAACGGCCACTTGGGGCATTTCACGACGCCATATCCGGGCGTGGCTTCACCCGGGTCACGCATTCGTAACAGGATCCCCGTGGTGTAACCACCGCGCCACCTTTGACACGGAATCGTCACATGACAATCGTGTCCGTTTTCTGCTAAATCAGAACCATGATAATCTGCTGGCAGAATGAACACCCGTTACGGCGCCTCTTTGGGCCAGCGCTGATGCTCGTTCTGACGGTCAACCTCACCGCTGCCGAACGGTTTACCGTCGAGAGTGCCCGGGTGGCTGCTGCGCGCGGAAATGCGCAAGCCCGGTACTTCCTCGGAAAATGTTATGCGAACGGCAAGCGCGTTCCGCAGGACTACGCCAAGGCGACCGAATACCTGCGAAAATCAGCGGAAAAAGGCTGTGCGCTTGCGCAAAACGACCTCGGTGCGTTCTATGCCAAAGGACTGGGCGTGAAGCAGGATTATGCCGAAGCAGCCAAGTGGTATCGAAAGGCCGCGGAGAAGGGCGACAAACTGGCTCAGTACAGCCTAGGGCGCATGTATTGGCTAGGGCGCGGGGTGGCAACGAACACGCAGGAATCTTTGAAGTGGCTTAGCAAGGCGGCGAAGCAGAAGCAACCCGACGCAATGCAGTTTCTTGGCGGGATTTACCTGAACGGCGGTCCCGGCCTCAAGGCGAACGGACTCCAGGCCTTCCACTGGTTCCTTGAAGCAGCCGGCCAGGGAAGCGCTGGGGCGCTCTATCGCCTGGGCACCCTCTTCGAGGCAGGGAACGGCGTGCCTCGCAACCCTGGCCTCGCCATTAACTGCTACCTTCGGGCCGCCGAGAAATGGGATAGCCAGGCCATGATGCGCTTGAGCGAGTTGTATATGCCGGGTTCCGGGGGCGAAGCCGATGTGGTCGAAGCCTGCAAATGGTTGCATTTGGCCTCCAGGGACCGATATGGGAATGCCAATTACCTGTTGAACCGGCTGGCGCAAAATGGATCATTGACTGCCCGACAATATGAAGAAGCCTCCCGCCGTGCCGACGACTTCGAGCGAGCCTTTGGAAAGCAGCCGGCGAGAGAATGAAGGGACTTTGGCCGAAGGAAGTCACGCAAAGGCGCAAGGACTCTGAGGAGAACGCCTAAGCCAATGCTCTTTCCTTGCGGGGCAGGCGTGGGCTTTCAGGGCCCGGAAGGCGTTTGGTCGTGAGCCTTGGCCCAAGCCGCTATTTGATAGCCCTCCCAGGCGCTGATGCCGATCATGCCGCGCAGGTCTAGGTCAGCCTGGGGCTGACTGGCTTGCCAACGCTGGCTGTAGGCTGGGTCATTGGGGTCCTGATTTGGACCGCCGACCGCTTGGATGAAGGTTTGGCGCAAGTCATTAACCACCTGCGCCTGCTGAGAGTTCAGCCTGAGCACTGAGGGGTCAATGTCTTGAAAGACCAATGGGAAGGAAATCGTAGCCGGCGTCGCCTGGCGCGCGGAACGAGAAGACGAGGTTTCCGCCGCCACGGCGGACATTTCCAGGTTCATCGTGGACGCTGATGGGGCAGCACTTTGAGAAACCAGGGGCATCGAGGCTGTATCCGCCGGTTCCCGGGGCACGGAACCGGAAGGCGAGGTTTCCGCCGCCACGGGCCACGTCTTTGCCGCGGTTGTCGGCGCTCCAAGGAGCACGTTAACCACTGATGCTTCCTCGTTGCGCATTTCCTGCAGCCCTCTTTCCAGTGCCACGCGTTCGGCGAAAGCATTACCGGTCAGTTTCTGTTCGAGTGGCTCACGCCGGGCTGCGTACTGGCTATCAACATCGGCGGTGATTATGTCGCGAATGGTCTGCTCCGGGCAGCCAATGCTTCTCAGGTTGGCAATATACGTGGGGTAATCACGGGACTCAACCTGGCTCCAGTTAAATGGCCGCTCGTCGCCTTTCGCTGGGATTGTAGTTGAGGGAACGGGGGGCTCGACCGCCGGTGGTGCCTCGTCGAAGCGTGCTGGCTGAGCCGCCGCCGAGTGAGTCTTTCGCCCGGCCGCAATCAGAAAAAGAAAGCCGCTGAGCAGAGCGATGTTCAGAAGAATCGAAGTCTTAAGCATGGCCTTCATGACTTGCCTCAGCAAATAACCTTATTGGTTCGGAGTACGATGAGGAAAGAAGTCAGCGTGAGCCGAAGCTCACGCCGACGTTGATCAAGAGAATAGTTTATTAGATGATTGCTTATTCGTGAACCGGATCGGAGGTTGGGCCATTCCGGACTGTGCTCATCGTGGTCAAATCAATGAAAGTTGTCCCGTCGGCCTGGTGGTTGATGCCCGTACTTGGATTAGCCAATTTGGTGTAAACCGAGGCAGCCTGGGAACTGAGACCCACATTCTTCTCATAGATATACTCGTTGCCCCAGAAGGTGTACAGGCCCTGCTGGATGTTAGCCGTGGATTCAGCAACCCCATTATAGGTCAGCTCCGTGCCACCGTTGTTGACAGCCGTGGCGGCGTCGCTATAGCCCAGGTAGGCGACGACGCTGAAGTGACCAGGCCCATTCACCAGGTCAACCGAGGTCGCCTGGGAGAGGTCATAGCCCATCTGGGTGGCGATAGAACCACCGGAGGAATAACCATAGAGACTGCCTGTGTCATAACCAACGTAGGTTTGCGTGCCGTCCACGTCTATCATCGCGCCAGTCGAATCAACCTTAACCTGCGAAGGGTTGGAGAAGATGCCGTAACCGCAATCGCCGAGGGTATTGACGCGCGTGCCCGAGAAGCTATCCCGGCCCGTGACATACACCCAGGTTGTATCAGCCGGGTTGCCAGTGATGAGCGCTGCTTTGCTGCCGCCAGTTAAGAGGACGCGAATCTGTTGATCAGTCAATCCGGTGATGCCAGCCAATGACCCCTTTTCTTTCACCCATTTGAACGGGATAATACCACAAAAGGTGCCGGTGATGTTGGCGCCAGGATTCTTCGAGAATGCTTTGTTATTGTCTGCCATAGCGAGATCCACAGGCGATGAAATGAACGGTCCGGTCGAGCTCGAGCTGCTGACAGCGCTATCGGCCAAAAAGTTTTCGTTCCCGCCCACCAGGTCGGCAATACCGCCTTCGGATCCGGACCAATCAGTCTTAATTGTGGTTACCACACCGACAGGATCGCCAATCAAATGGCCGGTTATGACATGGTAGGTGCATTTGCTGAAGGTAGCGTTGCCTTGGCCGACCTGGGCCGTGATGGAATCGAACACTACGCCGACGGTGGTCATCGCGGCAACGACGCTATTGCGTGCGGCCGTCGAGCCGGTGAAGTACACGTAGTTAACGGCGTTTGCCATGTTCACGAGGGACAGGCCGAGGGCACCTGCGAGGATCATTGATTTCTTGTTCATGTGTTACTAATCTTTCTATTGTTGTTGCTTTTGTTTATTTAGTTGCGAGTGGTGTTAAGCCTTGATGAGGTGACGCCGAAACGCGAGAGCAAGCAGACCAAAACCGCCGAGCAGGCCAAAGGTGGCAGGCTCCGGAACGGCGCTGTAGGTTAGAACACCGTTGGCGGTGTCGTAGGTGAAGGAGCCGTCGGGCGTTGGGCCCGAGGCGTTGTTGTCAAAGAAGTACGCCGTGAGGCCGACGTCCACGTTCGGGTTAAACATATTGTTTTGCAATGTGTTACCCGGGGTGCCGGGAGGTTCCGCCGTCATATAGGTCCAGCCGGTGGTGTCCGCAGGGGTTGTTGTGCGGGATTGGCCAGCAGTCAAAGTGCCAGCGATTGTGCCAATGTTGGCCTTGTCCAGGTTAAAAAATGCGGTGCTGTAGTTGTAAGCGTTTTCAGCGCTGTCAGAGGACGTCGCGAAGATTTGTGAGCCGCTGTTCAGGGCGCCGACGACACCGAATTGTGCGCCGAGGCTGGAACCGATGGTCCAGCTTTCGCCCTGACTCAGCAAGGAAACGTTGCCGAGGTCATAGATGAAGTCGGAGGAGCCGCCAGTGAACCCGATAAGGAGGTCCCCGTTGCTATAGGCCTGAGCCGATGCGGCGACCGCCAAGACCGAAGCCGTCAGCAGCGCGTATTTTGATGTTTTTTTCATGATCGAATTGATTCTTTCCTGTCCGTAGCTTTTGTTCTGGTTAACTGTTTCTCAGTGTGCTCAACTCACCACTCGTGCTTGAACGCGAAAAAAATAGCAGGAGCACCCCCGATACGGAATAGAGGTTGCGGACACTCGCATCCACTTTTCAGACATGTTCGCGGCGTGCGTAATGTGTTGGCGGCCAGTTGGTTAAGAACGCAACCCAGGGCCCGCCCAGGCATACCGCGCGTGTCGTCGCCAAAAGGTAACGAGGGTCTTTAACGGAATCTGCCGGTTAAGGAGGTTTGGGCCAGAATCTGGTTGGCGCGCGTTCTTCTGTTTCCGTACCCGCTCCTGGATTTGCAACCGCGATGGGGACATCGCGCGCGAACCTTGCCCTTGCTGTAACAGGAATGTCACCTTGCCGACACCGTTTCGCCACAGATGATCTCCAGGCTCGGGCCCATGCAATACCGAGCCATGAATCCTTGTCCGCGAATCGGCAAAGCGGGCAGGCGAGATAGCGGCAAGGCACGCGGTTCAACGCTCTTGCGCTTCCACGCGGCGGCCTTCCTGGCAGCATGCTTGCTGGTGGCTGCCGGCAGCGTCGTCTTAGGACAGGAACCGCACGACCCGCTGTTGGATCTAATGATCCAGAAAGGCATGATCACCCAGGAGGAGGCCAGCAAAGTCCAAGCCGAAGCGGACGCCTACCGCAGCAACGCTGTTCAACACGCAATGCCAAGCATGGATTCCAAATGGGACATCAGCAAGGCCGTGAAGCGATTGGAATTGTACGGCGACGTGCGCATGCGGTATGAGTACCGTGAGGCCGACACGCCGCCCGGGGCCCGCATCGAGTTGGAGCGCGCTCGGTTCGCCCTGAGGCTCGGGTTACGCGGCGACCTGTTTGACGATTTCTACTTCGGCCTGAGGCTCGAGACCTCGTCGAACCCACGGTCCCCGTGGGTTACCTATGGCAGTTCGTCGCCCACGCCGTTTGGGAAGTCCAGCAACGGGATTAATCTTGGTCAGGCCTACATCGGCTGGCGGGGCGGGGACTGGCTGGACCTTACGCTGGGCCAGATGCCCAACCCGCTGTACACGACGCCGATGGTTTGGGACACGGACCTGAACCCGACCGGCGCCGCGGAGCGCTTCAAATATACTGTTGGCAACGCCGATTTGTTTGCGACCTTCGGCCAGTTTCTTTACCAGGATAACGGTCCCAGCTATGTCTCCGACACGCTGATGCCGTACCTGTACCCACCGGGCAGCTCCCGTCAGCAAACATCTACCGACACTACGTTTCTCCTGGCGTGGCAGGGAGGGGTGACCTACCACTTCAGCGAGAACATTTCGGCCAAAGCTGCCGGCACCGTGTATAATTATATCGGGTTGATGACTAATCTGATAACGGCCACTAGCTCGGGCGGTGTCGGTGACACTTTTATTGGCGAGGGGTCTTACGGCGGCAGTACAAATAGCGCCACTCCCGTAAATGGTCTCACGAGCCAAAACGGGGTGTCCTACAACCAGGTTGGAGTCAACAACCTGGTGGTGCTGGAAGTGCCGGCCGAGGTGGACTTCAAGATCGGCAAGCTCAACGCCCGCTTCTTTGGTGACTATGCCTATAACCTGGACGGACGAGAGCGGGCCCAAGCGGCGGTGAAAGCGCTGGCGGCCCAAAACAAACTGCAAGAGTTTCCTGGTGATCCTCCGCTGCTGACTTATGGCCCACAAGTGAATGATGTTTCGGCCTACCAAGTTGGCTTTGCCATGGGCAACGGCGACAACCTCGGGCTGGTCTATGGCTCAGTGGCGCAAAAGAACACGTGGGAGTTCCGAACCTACTGGCAGCACGTCGAACAATATGCGCTGGATCCGAACCTGCTGGATTCGGACTTCTTCGAGGGCCGCGGCAACGAGCAGGGCATTTACGTCGGCCTGGGCTACGCCTTCACTGGCAACGTGATCGCGACTTTCCGTTACGGCTACGCCAGCCGCATCAACAACAAGCTCGGCACGGGCGGCAGCAACCTGGACATACCCCAGTTGAACCCGATCACGCAATATCATCTGTTGCAGTTCGACCTGACCGTGAGGTTCTAGTGCTGGGTTGCATGAATAACCGATGCAAAGTCCGCCGCGCGAGGGCACGCGGCCTACAGGGCATTTTGGCCCGTGTGCCCGCGTGCGGCGACTACGGCTAGTTTCTGCAATTAGGCATTCGTTGCCGCGACTTGGAAACGTTGCCGGCGAAGAGAGCGGTCCGCGTCGGCCCTGATTTGGAACTTGAGCTGTGAGTAGTTTACTGAAAAAAGGTTCGGTGGGTGTGGTCGTGCTGGTCCTGCTGGCTGCGGCGGGTTGGTTTGGTCGAAGGGTTTACAAGAAAGCCACGGAGCGCCATTTGGTGGCTAAAGCCTCCTGGTACCTGGGAAAGCACGACGCCCGCAATGCCATGTTTTGCCTGCAGCGCGCCTTGGTGGTCAACCCTGCGAGCGTCCGAGCCGGCGAGAAAATGGCCGACGTGCTCGAGGCGGCCGGTGTTCCGGCCGCATTAAGCTGGCGAATTCGCACCGCGCAACTCGAGCCCAAGGTGGCGGAACACCGTTTCGCCTGGGCGGAGACCGCCCTCAAGATGCACGACTCTCGCTCCGCCGCGGATGCGTTGAGTGGTGTGGACGAAGAGTCGAAGGCCGGGGCGGTCTATCAGAAACTGATGGGGGCGCTGGCCTGGAGCGCTGGCCGCAATGCCGAAGCCGAGCAGCACTACAACGAGGCGTTCCGGCTGGAACCCGGCAACCGAGTCATCATGCTGAACCTGGCGACCATTCATCTCAGTTCCACCAATGAGGCGATCGCGAGGGCGGCCCGGCTCTCGCTGGAGAAAATGGCCACCAACGCCGAACTGCGCCTGCCGATCCTGCATGAACTGGTCAAGGAAGCCGTGCTTCGCAAATCCCTCCCGCGGGCCGTCGCGTTTTCCGAACAGATCACCCGGGATCCTGGCGCCACTTTCGGCGACCGGGTGGGGCATCTGGCATTGCTGCGGCAGGCCGGAGATGCCCAATTCACTTCTTACCTGCAAGGGCTCAAACGGGATGCGACCAATGGGCCCTGCGCTTTCGCGCTGGGGCGGTGGATGGTTTTGAGTGAGGGCCCCACGAATGCCCTGCGTTGGCTGCAAGGCCTCCCGCCCGCCGTCCAGACCAACCAGCCCGTGCCGCTGCTCATCGCCGATTGCCAGATCGCCCTCCGGGACTGGCAAGGGCTGCTGGCGATGCTAAGCCGGCAGGATTGGGGTGAAGCCGACTATTACCGGTTTGCTCTGGAGTCATTAGCGCAGCGCTCGCTGGGGCAGAGGCCGGCGGCCACCAGCGCCTGGCAAAAGGCAAGGCGCCTCTCCAAGCAACGGCTGGATCGGCTGGCGCGCCTGGCGCAACTGACCGCCGGCTGGCAATGGGCCGAGGAGACGACTCAGGTTCTCCAAGAGATCACAGAATACTTCCCCAGAGAGAAATGGGCGGCGGACCAATTGATGGCGCGCTTCTATGCCAACGGTGACACCGCCAAAATCGCCGACTTGCTGGGGAAGCTGTACACCGCCCACCCAGCGGACGCTGCGATCAAGAACAACCTGGCCAATGTCCTCTTGCTCCGCAAATCCGACCTGGAGAAGGCCTGTCGCCTGACCAAAGAGGCTTATCAAACGGCAACGAACAATCCGTTCTTTGCCTCCATCTACGCGTATTCGCTGGTGTTGCAAAAGAAACCGCAAGAGGCGTTGGAAGTCTTGAGCAATGTCAACACTAATTCCATTCAGCTCCCGTCCATTGCCGCTTACTACGGGGTGGTGCAGGCCTATTCCGGGCATAAAGAGGCCGCCAAAGAACCGCTGGCGCGCGCCGCCGCCGCCCGGTTGCTGCCGGAAGAAAAGGAAATGATCCAGCAGGCCCAGTCCAATCTGTGAGGACCAGGACTTTCAATGCTTGATCCTGTACGGATGCATCTTGTCAGTACTACCGCCGACCCCCTCCCCATGAACCTCAGCCGGCCAGGCAGCCCCCTCACGCCTCCCCTCTCCCCCTCGGCGGGGGAGAGGGAGGATCGTCGGCAATACGTGGGCTTCCCCCTCGCCCCCGCCGAGGGGGAGAGGGCCGGGGTGAGGGGGGCGGCGATGGTACTGACAAGAGGCACCCAACCCGAACGCAAATTCGCCCGGGACGGCTTGCCCTGGGTGCTCGGGGCGGCAGCCCTGGCGGTTTATCTGGCCACCCTCAACCGCTGGGTCACTCTCAGCAGCCTCACCCAGGTGTCCCGGGTGACCGGTTGGGAGTGGCCGCCAACGCTTCACCAGCCGCTGTTGTTCCTGCTCACTTGCCCGTTCCGTTGGCTGCCGGCGGGTTGGGTGCCGGTGGCGCTGAATGGCTTTGCGGCGGTCTGCGCGTCGTTGACGCTGGGACTGCTGGCGCGCTCGGTGGCGTTGTTGCCGTACGACCGGGTGGAGGAGCAGCGGCTCCTGGTCCAGAACCAACACGCCCTGCTGTCCTTGCCCAATGCCTGGGTGCCAATCGTCCTGGCCATCGCCGCTTTGGGGTTGCAACTGACCTTTTGGGAGAACGCCGTCGCGGGCACCGGGGAGATGCTGGACCTGGTGTTGTTTGCGTATGTCATCCAGTGCCTGCTGGAATACCGGATTCACGAGCGGCAATCGTCGTTGGGCCGGGCGGCGCTTGTCTTCGGGGCCGCCCTGGCCAACAATTGGGCGATGGCCGGGTTCCTGCCTTTCTTCCTGGCGGCGCTCTTCCGTCTCCGGCGACTGAGCTTGTTCAACATCTACGCTCACCGGCCCAAAGACCAATCCTGGACGCAAGGCGCCGCGCTGGTTCTTGCCGCGGAGCCTCGCCCCCTTCTCCGCCTGACGCAGAACGAAAAGGGACTTGTGGTTGATGTCGGCCAGGTTGCCGTCGAGTTTCGCTTTCTGCTGCGCCTGGCGTTGCTCGGCCTGGCCGGGCTGTCTCTTTTGGCAGTGCTGCCGCTGGTGCAAGCGTTCTCGCCGGATTCAGTCCTCAGCTTCTGGCCGGCGCTCCACGCAGCGGCGGCTTCCTACCAGGCCAGCCTCCAGGCATTCTTCGGTTGGTTCCTACGCCACAACCGTGACGTCGCGCTGCTGCTGGCCGCGGTCTCGCTCCTGCCCGCGCTGGTGCTGAGCATCCGCTGGAGTGTTTCGGCCCTCGCTGCAAGCCATGCCCGGGCGGACCCGGCTCCTTACCTCTTCCACCTCGCCCATGCCTTCCTGCTGCTGGTCTGCGTCTGGACGGTGTTCGATCCGCCATTCAGCCCGCGCCAAATCAGTCTTCGGTTTGGCCTCCCGGTGACCTTTCTGCCGCTCTACTACCTTGCCGCCTTGAGCATCGGCTACTACAGCGGCTTCTTCCTCCTGCTGTTCGGCGCCGATGTCCCGCAAGGCCGCGACCGGCCTAACCTCTTCCTTCGCGCGGCGCACCGGGCGGTGCCCAAACTCGTTTATGTTCTGGCCGCTCTGACGGTGGCCGGCTTGGTCCTGAAGAACGCTCCGGCCATCCGTGCGGCCAGTGCGGGATACCTCGACCAGTATGCCAGGCTGGCCGCCGGATCACTGCCGCCGGAGGGAGCAGTGGTGCTCAATGACGACCCGGCCCGCCTGAGGGTCCTCCAGGCCGAGTTGGCCCGGGAAGGCAAATCGGAACGTTATCCGCTGGTGGGAATGCAGGCCCTGCGTTTTGCGCCCTATCGCGCCTGGTTGAGGCGGAAATATCCGGGGTGGTGGACGGAGTCGAAAGCCGAGGTGGAACCCGCTGCCGGCAGGTCCGCAGCCTCCGTAACCAACGCTCCCTTGGACGCCGGCGACCCCATTCAACGGGTGACCCTCCTCGCGGAGAGCCATCGTGTTTACTGTGTGGAACCCGGGGTTGGGTTCATGCTCGAGCAGTTTTATTTGCAGCCCCATGGCCTGCTCCATGAAATGAAGTTCTATCCTTCCAACTCGCTCAGCGGGCCGCGGCTCAGTTCCGTGGAGTTGGCGGAAAATGAGGCCTTCTGGAAGCGCGCCATCGAAACTGGCGTCAATCCGCTTTTGCGGCTCGTGGCCCAGCCGCAACTCCCCCGGCCTGATTGTGAAAGGCTTCTCATGGAGTTGGGGCACCTCCAAACGCCCCCGCCAGCCCAAGCCAAGGTGTTGGCGCGGTGGTACTCCGGCGCGCTGAACCGTTGGGGCGTCACGCTGCAGCGAAATGGCCGGTCGAGTGAGGCTGCCAACAGCTTCGCGTTGGCCCAGGAATTAAACCCTGACAACCTCCCCGCCGGCGTCAACTTCCAGTGCAACAGCAACCTGCTTGCGCGCCACAAGATCACCGTGCTCCGGGACCAGGCCTTCCAGGACCGGTTCGGCACACGCCTCACCTGGGATCAAATCCTGACCGACAACGGCCCGCTCGACGAACCGAGCTACTGCTATCATCTGGCCCTGAGCCTGGCCGACGCAGGAAAGCTGCGGTTGGCGGGTCAGCAGCTTGAGCGCGTCAAGGTACTGGCGCCGGGCGACCAGGCCGCGCGACTGATGCTTGGCGAGGTGCTTTGCCGCTGTGGCATGCCCGACCAGGCCCTCCAGATCGCCGCCGAAATGAGGATTGACCCCGACCTGCAACCATTCGGTCCTACGAATGAGATGGAAGCCGCTCTACTGGAAGCCAAGGCGTGGTTTGCCAAGACCAACGGCACCAAAGCCGAAGGGATCATCAACTCACTGCTGACCTCACATCCGGGAAACGCGGATCTGTTGGACCGGGCTGGAGACATCTTTATGGTGAACAAGAGCTACTCCAACGCGCTCCAAATCGCCGAACGGCAGTTGCAGTCAGACCCCGACAACCCCGTCACCCTTGCCAATAAAGGCAGGCTTCTCGTCCTGATCGGCGATTTCTCCAACGCCATTCCCCCGCTCACCCTTTCACTGGCCGTGACGAATACATACACGGCCCGGCTCGATCGCGCTTATGCCTATGTGCAAACCCGCCGCCTGGACGCAGCGGAGATCGACTTCCCGGAACTCCTCCACGCTTTTCCCACCGTTGAAAGTAAGTACTATGGACTGGGTGGAACCGCCTGGCAGAACAAGGACACCAATGCGGCGCTCCGGCAGTACGAGCCGTATCTCTCCAACGCCGTAGTCCGCACCGAGGAGTCCAGGATTGCCTCCGCGCGCTGGAAATTGCTCCAGCAGTAGGAATTGAAAGCAACCCCAAGGCCATCTATAAGCCAATTGATCGGGAGGCTAGTCGCCCGAAGAGGCGCCAGCAAAGCGCCGGGTTCCTGGTATTGCACAGGTTCCGTGGAGTTGTCACACATGATGCTAGTCGTCGCCAGTGACTCGTGTGGAAGGGAGTTTCTGACCCCGGTAGGGACGCGTTCCACCGCGTCCGTGAATTGGGCGGAAGAGAATGGGACGCGGTGGAACGCGTCCCTACCGGGGTCTTCGGCCAGGAACCGAGTTCCCGTGCCGCTAGTTTCATTTGGTTGACGAATCCATGCCCTGGGCGTATAGTAGCGCGCGTAATCAATTCCGCACGTGGACGGGTTGACCCGTCTGACGCGGACAACTGACAACCATGAGAGGGCTGGGATATGAAACTTAACGATCTCAAAAGGGCTGCGGCCAAGGCCCAGCAGGACTTCCAACTTGCGAACCGCAAAGCGACAGAACTCGAAGGCAAATCCAAAGCCGCCAAAGCAAAGACCGAGCAGGTCCGTTTAGAACACAAGCGGCTCCGCAAGGCTGTCAAGCAAGCCAAGAAACTGGCGCTGGCGGCGGAAGAGCAGGCGGCTGAGCGACGCCATGTTTGGGAGAAGGCACAGAAGCGACTGGGCAAAGCCCTGAAGAAACTGGCGAAGGCCAAAGGCGGGGGAGCGAAGAAGGCGGCCAAGGGGGCGACCCAGCCCCAGAAGCCTAAACCGGCAAAGCCGGCGGCGAACAAGGTGCGGCCCGTTGGGTCCAAGATTCAGAAGCCGACCGTGGCAGACCAGTCCGCAGCGGCTACCCCCGACGCTGTCGCACCGACCCTGGCGCGTCCGACGGTTTGACGCGCACAGCCTCTCATCAGAGTGAGCTGGGAGGCAGGCCTGGCCACCTAAAACGCCTTGTGAGGCCAAGGTGGTTCCGGCAGACTGAGGCTCGAGGGTGGCGGCTGCGCGGCGTTCAGTTCGCACAGTTTCCCGGCACGCGCCGCCCCGGTTCCCGGTGCTCTGTCACGGGATTGTAGCACAACCGAAACATGCCTGTATAACGACGGCACTAACCTCCCGATCACGGGAACAACACGACAAGCTGAAGCATGAACATTGCACGAATCTGTCGGGCGCTGGCTGCTGGAGCACTGGTGTGGCTCGCTGGTCTGGGAATCAGCGGCGACGTTAACGCCCAAACCACCGACCCGGCGCTGAACGCTTTGGTCAAGAAGGGGTTTCTGACCGAGCAGGAGGCAAAGGATGCCTTGGCTGACGCTCAAACCAATCTCCTCAACGCATCCCAGGAGAAGCTGCCCAGCGCCTCGAAATGGAAGCTGAGCGACTCCATCAAGAGCATCGGTCTCTATGGCGACGTGCGGTTCCGCTACGAATACCGCGGGGCCGACAACGCGCCTGGATCGGGCTCGTCCCAGGACACTTACGACCGCGAGCGGTTCCGTTACGCCATCCGTGTTGGCATTCGCGGCGAGCTGACTGACGATTTTTATTATGGCCTGCGGGTGGAGACCTCGAGCAACCCGCGCTCGCCGTGGGTGACTTTTGGCGATGATAGCAACCCCACACCCTCGGCCAAGAACAGCGACACCATCGGCATCGGGCAGGTGTATCTCGGTTGGCGGACAACCGACTGGCTCGAGCTGACGGTCGGCAAGATGCCGATGCCGCTCTACGTTACGCCGATGGTCTGGGACTCGGACATCAACCCTGAGGGGGCTGCGGAGCAGTTGAAATACTCGGTTGGCAACGTGGATCTATTCAGCACGTTCGGCCAGTTCATGTACCAAGACAACAACCCCGACAACTCTTTTCCCTCGTCCGATACGTTTATACTGGCCTGGCAGGTGGGCGCGACCGTCAAGCTTCCCAAGGACCTGACGTTCAAGGTCGCCCCGGTGCTTTACAATTACACGGGGCAAGGACAAAACAACGGGCTGAACCAGCCGTTCAGCGGGCAGGGCCTTAATGGCCTGAACCCCAACACGAATGGCTTCAACCAGAACGGCATCAACGACTTGCTGATCCTCGAAACGCCGGCCGAGCTGGACTTCAAGCTCGGTGAGCACAGCGCGCGGGTGTTCGGCGACTTTGCGTACAATTTCTCGGGCGACGACCGGGCGAGGGCCGCAGTGGGCGCAACGGCCCCAGAAGGGAATTTGCCGGTCGCTGTCACCGGCCAGAATAAGGCCTACCAGGTTGGCGTCGGCTACGGCAATCTCGGGCTGGTCTATGGGCAAACCTCGAAAAAGAACACCTGGGAGGCGCGGGTCTATTGGCAGCATGTGGAGCAATACGCGCTGGACGTGAACTTACTGGATTCTGACTTTTTCGAAGGCCGCGCCAATCTTCAGGGCGTCTATGCCGCCTTTGCCTACAGCTTCACCGACGCCATTATTGGCACAGTCAGATATGGGTACGCGCAGAGCATCAATAACCGGCTTGGCACCGGCGGCAACAACCTGGATCTGCCGGTCCTCAATCCCGTCAACTACTACAATCTCTTGCAGTTGGACTTGACCTGGCGGTTCTGAGCTAAATCGCCTGGGGGACATCCTCCCCGAGAAATGTAACAATCGGAGTCTTGCGCTACCGGGGAAAGGGTCACAGCCTCAGGTTGATTGCGACTGGGTGCAGGCTTCGAGCGCAACGTCTGCGGCTGAGGCTGGCGCCGATTGATGCGGAACACAACTATGAAGACGAGCAAGAAATCAGAATCCAAGACGAAGGTTGACCTGGGCGCGGTGGCGGCTGCAGCAGAGAAGCAGGTTGAAGCCGCTCGCAAAAGGGCACGCTTGGCGAAGGCCCAATTCAAGCAAGCTCGCAAGGCCTTAAAACAAGCTAAGAAGGCAGCCAAAGCGGCTCGCAAGCAGGCCAAGTCCGGAGCGAAGGCTCTGAAGGCAAAGGCCGGAAAACCAACCAAGGCACCAGCGAAAGCCGCGAAGGGAACGAAAGGCCGCCGCGTTGCGAGTGCCGCTGTCCCGCGGAAGGCCGTGTCGCGAACCAGCGTGCCGGTTTCTCCCGAGGCAGGGTCTCAAGCCTCCGGGGCCAGCGCCGCCGTTCCGCCAGCCTAGCCGCTTGGACAAGGCGAGAGGGGTCAGGAATGCCCAAGTGAACGTTAGCTGCGCATTTTCGCGCGGATCCTCCCCCCGCCTGTTTTCCCCCGCCCTGGCCAGACACACTTTCCCTTTCTGCAATCTGGCTTCTGGCTTCTGTTTTCCGCCACCCCCGCCCGGCCGTCCTTTGTCGCGAAATCTTAACATTGCCGTCGCACGACCGCCACGCAGCGGTGCGAAGGTTGGGCCATCCTGTTTTATGCAGACCAGTGAAAAAACGGATGGGCCGGATTGCGGGGTGGCGCAGAGGTTTGCAATTCTTAGGCAGCGTTTGCTGCTGGAGCGCCTGAATGAAGCGCCGGAATTCGAGACTCACGCCTTGATTACGCGGCAGGCCCATGAAGCGGCACTGCTGGCGTGGGTGTCGCCCTATCCCCTGCTGACCTTTCCCTGTCTGTTTGAAGAAAGGGCCTCGGTGGCCACCGAGCAAGCCCGTCGCCAGGCGCGTCTTTACTGGAACGGCCTGGAAGCGGCAACGCCGGCTCACGCCGCCTGGATCGGCCGGGACAGCAAGGGGAACTAATAGCAGCTCAATGCCGTTGCTTCAACAGTGTCTTAGCGCGACACCAGCAGCCCATAGAGGGCCAGGCTCAAAGTCGCCCCGACAACCACCCTCCAGAACCATTTCTCCAACCGCGCACCGGTGGTGCGCTCCATCCTTGCGGCCATGCAGTAAGTCTGGAAGGGGCACCGCCGCGCCGGCCCGCAGTCGCATTCTGGGGCTCCTGGTTTCAGGCTACCCGAGCGACAGGCACGCAGGATGAGTCGCCCTACCAATACGCTTAGCCATCTGGTATTTGATCCCTTTATGCTCATAATTACTCCGCTGCATCGCAATTAAGATATGTGCGGCGGTCGGTTTGTCAAACTAGATTTCACCCAATTGTCACAAGGCCGCCACCATACGGTGGCCTTGGCGGGGGACTTTGAATCTATGCAGAACTACCGCATCAGAGTTGCAGGCGGGCCAAGATTTCGTCGGGCCGTGGCAATAATTGACCCGTTCCATTCCCTTTACTTTAATCTCTTGCCAGGACCTTCCTGACTTCGGAGTATTGCCGCCCGGCTATGAAATGCGTTTACACTCGGCTCTTGAGCGACGAGGAATTGCGGCCTCATCTGGAGCGCGGGGACGTCATTGCTTTCAAAGGTCTGGGCGGTGAGTGGGAAGAGATTGAACGTCAAGTCGAGCGCCTTGGCTTTGGAGATGCGTATGCCGTGTCCCGCTCGAGCAGAGCAGGAGTGGCAGGCGAACAGGCGGTTATCAGAGTAAGCCCGGTTCGCACGCAGCAAGAGGGTTGAACTCTATCCCCAGATCAGCCTTTTGGTTTCTCCCTCCAGATCAGGTGGAAGAGAAGGATACTAACCAAGCTCACAAGACCCGTCAGGATCACACCCCAGATGACACGAGGGCTTACGCCCCCCTGAAGGAGAAAGACTAGTGTGATGGTTGCGCCAATCACTTGAGCTTGGCCGAGAGCGAGGCGAAGAATGGCACGCGATCGAGGCTGAACCGCTGCGCTGTTCGGGTGGGCATGCATTCTCCTAATAATCTGAGCACGAACCGACGGCAAGTCAAAGGCGGCCACGTTACAAATGGGTGACAAGTGGAAGACGAAGCCGGAACGGAGCAAATTCAAGCCTTGCAATTGCCGATGGTGGGCCTATAACCAGAGCATGAAGAAGTGCTTGCTCCTGCTGCTCCTTGCGTCTTTCGTCGTGCCTTGCTTGGCCCACTCAACCGATGCCGCCGCTTCAAGCGAATCTGCTCAAGTGCAGGCATGGTCCCAGTTGCTGTTACTCATCGGTCAAGCGCTGCTGGTCGTCGTCGCCGTGCTCGTCGCGCTTGCATGGATTTGGTTTCCGTTCATGGTCAAGAAACGGCTGGATAAGATTATCCGCAGACTGGACAGCATGGAGCAATTGCAAAGCAAGAAAGATGTAGCGCCGGCGGACTCCCGGTGAAAACGTCCGGGAGCCAGTTTGCCATGCCGTGGTTGGAGCTGCGAGACCGCCTGCCCGATGCGGAGGTGGAGGTCATACAGCTCGTCCCGGTAGGGGCCTGGCGAGTTGGTAAGCGAGGACAGCTTGGCAGCCACCTCGCGCTCGAGGGCAACGAGGTTGGTGGCGAGCAGGACCGCGCGCGCGGCTGCCAGCCCGTGAACTACCGCCTGAAAACGCCCGGGATCATCTAGGACCTCTTTTGCATTCAGGTGGGCGGCCGACACCGCGGCGCCTTCCGGCAAACGCAACAGGTTCCTTACTGCTTGCTCGGTGCACCGTGGGTAGAAACCGCCGTTGGTCGCAGTGAAAGTGAAGGCCGTAGCGACTAGTGCCGCGGCCAGCCGCGAATCTGAGACACCTGACTTGCCGACCACCTCCGCAATCTCCTCCAGGCTCTCTGGGTCAATACGGTAGTGGTGTTCATTGAACGAGTCCGCCAGCGCCCGCCTGCCGCTGGTGCCGATCTGAATCAAGGCCGAGGCGGCGGCACGAAGAACCTCGGGCCGGTAAGCATTCGTATTGGCATAAAAGACCGGGTCCGAGGTGATCGCCGCCAAGTTGGTGCTGGCGGCGCGGTCATCGGTGCCTGCCGTCGCCGCTTCGAGCGCCTGGACAAACCGGAGCAGCTTGGCGGGGGCCTGGACATAATCGTTAACGGTGATGTTGGCTCCCAGCAACGGGGACCAATATGCCGGATAACTCTCACGTACTCTTCGCAAGAAGAAGACCTCCCTCTCGAATCTGGTTGCAAACTGCCGGCCTCGAAGGACCTCGCTCACCTCCGGAAACGAGCCGTTCCCGGCAGCCACGGGGGCCGATGTGGTCTCTCCCGCCTTCGCCGCACCGGCGCCGCCATGCTGCGCAAAGAGCAAAGTGGCTAGAACCGATGCCGCAGCCATAAAACCGATTTGCATACGCGTCAGCATTGGTTATGGGATCATTGTCTGCCTTCTGCCTTCATCCCTTTGACAGCACTTCAAGCAGGTAACGCAGCTCGTCCTGAACCTGCGCGGCGTCATTCACGGTCTGCGCAATCTCCGCCTTGACCAATGCGCGGAAGCGCTTCCGCAGGCGGTGAATCGCCACCTTGGCCGCGCCTTCCGTCAATCCGAGTTGGCGGGCGGCATCGGCTTGGGAGAGGGTGTCGAGTTCGCCGAGCAGCCAGGGTTTCAGCGTGTCGAACTGCTCGGCCTTGCGCACTGACGCGAGCTCGGCTGAAAGCACGTCGAGAGCGCGCTCAACGAGTGTCACAGCCCATTGCCGGTCAAACACGGTGTCGGGCACTGGGCCTGCCGGATCGGGGATTTGCAGTTCGGTGGTGGTGCCCGTGCCGGTGCCTGCTTCGATGGAGACGACTGTTTGTCCGCCGCCGCGCTTGGCGGCCTGGGCGCGGTCGTGTTGGTCCGCGAGAAAGTGTTTTACCGCGCCCAGCAGGAAGGAGCGGAACCGCCCGCGGCCTTGCTGCACGGTGTCGAGTCCGCGCCCGGCAAGGAGACGGGCAAAGAACTCCTGGGTCAGATCGCGCGCGGCCTCGTCCTGGCGGCCGCTCTGGCGAATGAAAGTCAGGACCGGCGCATAATATGCCTCGCACAGTTCGCTCAGCGCCGATTGTCCCACAGGCGATTCACCGCGGGCACCCAGCACTAGCGTCCAGCGGGTTTCCATGAACCCGGCTGAGCGCGGTGGCGAATCTTCTGATGGGTGCGAGAGGCTCACGGGTCGTCAGGCCATTGCTTTATAGCCTTGAGCGCCTCTTCGGTCGTCCAGCCAAGCCCGTGGCCGACAACGTAGTTCGTTCCTTCGACCTCGAACGGGTCGGTCCGAATCGGCAGTGAGTTCAGCGGTTCAAGGAAGATGCGCAGCTCCACTCCGGACTTGACGCGGCTCGATTCGCCTTCCGGTTGGACGTAATCGACGAGACGAAGGATTCCTTGATGGCCAGAACGGACCGTCAGGCGGGAAGGAGTTTCCAGCGGCCGATACGCCGGTTCTCTTGGAAGAAAAAGGCTGGTGGCGACGTGACCGAACAGGCTAACAGCCCATTGAACCTCGTTGGATACTCCGGTGGCGGGCGCCTCGGCGAGCCTCTCGCATGATAAATAGAAGTCTTCGTCGATAGAGGCTTTGCCGACCTTGAAATAGGCACTACCGCCTGGCTCAAATTTAGGCACACCGTTTGTCCATCGGACAAACACGACGCGCGCCAGATGGTTGGCTGGGACCAGGCACTTGAATGTCCAGTGCTGCAGAACACCAGCTCGGTAAGGACCAGGGGTGGGCACCGTGTAGAGCACGAATTCGCCTGCGGGCGCCGCAGCGGAATGGTTGTCGAATATCCTCTCGGCAAAGGCTGGGAAATGCCAGGCTCCCAGGCTCCAAAGTAGGAGTGGGAGGGCGACCAACCCGACCGCCACGAGGAATGGCAATAAGGACGTGAGCCGCCAGGAGCGCGGTCTTCGGCCTGAGCCAGGCGGGGGACTCAAAGGTGGCTCGCCGAGAGAAGACTCCCGGTCATCTGCCCGGTTCCGGCGTGCCCGTGCATCACGGGCGCTCATGGCGATGAAGATCAGCAAGACTGCACCGGACCCCAGAACGATAATCCAGCCGCCCAAGGTGTGCCCCCAGGTCTTGTGGGTGCCCTGGCCTCGCAGCAGGACCGGCACCAGGAACTCAAGTATCGCACAAACCGCACAGATGGGCAGGATGGTCTTGATGGCTTGCCCAAGGGGATTAAACTGGTGCGAGCGAGGCAACTCCGCTGGGGACGGCCCGGCTGGCGCTTTGCCGGTCCGGGCGATAACCGCTTCGCGCACGGCCCACAAACACTCGGCGACAAGCGGATTGACCTCAAACGGCAATGATATCCCACCCCTTATGGAGGGCGTGAAAAGCAGCGTGCGGCGCTGGCTGGCCTGCTCAAACGTCACTGCCAGGTAGTCGAGCCGCAGCGGTTTCGCCAGGCGTGAGTAATGGCCGATGCCGAGTTCGCGGATGTCCTGCAGGGGGATGACGGTGGATTGCCAGTTGCTGACGAAGGTGAGGTTCTCGGCATCGAGTCTCATTTCGCCCTTGCCCGTGTAAATATAAACGATCTGGCCGCTGAACGTGCTCAAGTGCTCCGGCGTGGAAATGTAGCAAGGGATGCGGCGCTCGGGAATTACAGCACCGTGGCGGGGCCGCGCTGGCCCGCCCGCCGGCGCGGGTGGTGAGGGCGCGACCGCGGGATTTGAGGTGATCGCTTCCACGCTGGTCTTGACCTCGCCGGCGGTGCGGAACCGCTTTTCCCGTTCCTTCTCCAACGCATGAAACACCACCTCATCCACCCGCGCATCCACACTGGACTTCTGCGACGGCGGCGCGAAGCGGCCGATGGGCAGCTCCCCGGTCAGCATTTCGTAAAACACGACGCCCAGGGAATAGATGTCGGCGCGCTGGTCCACATCCTGCGGATGCTCCAGTTGCTCAGGCGCCATGTAGTGCGGCGTGCCGACGGCCAGGCCGCTGCCCGTCAGGGTGAGATTTTCCCTGGCCTCGCCGACGAGCTTGGCGATGCCAAAGTCGGCGATCTTCACGCGGCCCTTCGTGTCCAGCAGGATATTCTCGGGCTTGATGTCGCGGTGCAGGATGCCTTCGTCATGGGCGAATTGAAGCGCCTCGCAGATCTTGGGCACGAGCAGCATGGCCTGCTGTGGGGTGAACCGGCCGGCCTGCATTGCCTGGCGCAGGTTCACGCCATCCACGTACTCCATCAACAGATAGAAGAAGCCGCCCGACTGGCCGAAGTCATGGACGGTGACGATATTCGGGTGGTTCAGCCGTGCCAGCACGCGGGCTTCGCGGTTGAACCGCTCGGCGAACGCGGCGTCGGTGGCCAGCGATTGCGGCAGCAGCTTGAGGGCGACGAGGCGATCCAGCCTGGGCTGGCGCGCTTTATACACTACGCCCATGCCGCCGTGGCCGATGAGTTCGACTATTTCCAGTTGCGGGAAGGCGGCGGCCACCGTCGCGACGGGCGGCGGCGGCTTCCGGTCTGCGGGCTGGCCGGCTTCGGTCGGAGTTGAGACGGCGGCCAGCAGGCATTTTGGGCAAAGGCCCCGCGGCGCGTTGGACGGGAGCGGCGCCTGGCATTTCGGACAGCGATTGGCAATGGGTTCTGTATTCATACTGCCAGCTTCCTGAGGAAACGACTGGCCAAGGTTACACAGAATCGAAGGCTGCTTGCGATAGCTTAATTCCGGCGCAGGTTAATCGTCAGTGGAGGCGGGTGGAGCGCAGCCTTTAGGCTGCAGAGGCGTGCGATCTAGTCGTGCTCCCGGTTTCTCCGAGGGGTCTGCCGTGTACGGACGCTCCTGCAGCCTAACCTCGATATTTCACAACCGCCACGAATCGCGGACGGGCCGGAGCGCCGGCATGTTGCCGGCTTAGACCGTTCGAACCTCATAAGCCGGCAACATGCCGGCGCTCCGCCCTCGCGGGTATGAAATGTCCAGGCTAAAGGCTGCGCTCCGGCCCTTGCGACCGGTTACGGCGCCTGGCCAATGTTAACAACTTTTAACCTCCCCGTAACCTGATCGTCACATGCTCAGCGCACTCTGGCCGCGGGACCTGAGCTATGAAGAAGATTCTGATCCTGACGGCCAGCTTCGGCGACGGCCATAACGCGGCGGCGCGCAACCTTCGCGACGCCATTGAACTGATCGCGGATGAGGCCAAGGTCGAAGTGCTCGACCTGTTCGAGTCCACCTACGGAACGCTCAACACGCTCCTGAAGCAGACCTATCAGGGCCTAGTTAGGTATGTGCCGACCGTTTGGTCAGGGGTATTCTCCATCTTCGATAACCCGGCTCTCTTCCGCCGCCAGATTGACACGATGGGCAAACTCCGGGAGTCGCTGGCCGCCGTTCTGCGCGACACCGAGCCAGATGTGGTGGTTTCGTGCTATCCGGTTTATGCGCATCTCATCCAGGCCATCTACCATGAGCACGCCGAACGGCCCTTCCGGTTCATTACGGTCGTCACTGATTCGATCAGCGTTTGCTCTGCATGGTATCGGGCGCCCAGCGATATATTCGTTGTCGCTAATGAGCCGACGGCCAAGGTGCTCGATGAGGCGGGCATCCCGAAGCACCGGGTGAAGGCGCTGGGCTTCCCCGTCAGCCCCATTTTCGCACGGGAGCAGCCCGCACCCCTGAGCGCCCCGCGAAGGGGCGAGCGACGCAGGGTGCTGTATGTTATCAACACCGGCAAAGCCAAGGCCGGCAAGTCTCTCGAACGGCTACTCAAGGTCAGCGATCTGGACCTGACCATTACGGTTGGCCGCGACGCCTCGCTGAAAGCCCGGCTGGCCGAGCGGCTCCGGGGGCATGGCGACCGGGTGCACGTCTATGGCTGGACCAACCAGATGCCGCGGCTGCTGATGTCGCACCACGTGGTGGTCTCGAAGGCCGGGGGGGCGATGGTGCAGGAAGCCATTGCCGCCCGTTGCCCGATCATTGTCAACCAGATCATTCCGGGGCAGGAGGAAGGCAACGCGCGCCTGATCCGGAAATTGGATATTGGGGCGGTGGCCGAGGACAGCAGGGAGCTACGGGAACTGGTGGAAGAGGCCTTTAGCCACAAAGCGCGCCAATGGCAGGCATGGCGGGACAACCTGGAGAAAGTCAGCCGACCTGACGCCGCGCTCCGCGTGGCTGAACTGACTCTCGAGGAAGGGGGCCACGCCAGCGGGTGGGCAGCTCCGCTCAAGCTCTTTCAAAGCGTCCCCAGGGGCAACCAGGGCAATGGCCCCGGCCATCCCAGTGCCGCACGAGTGCTGCTTTGCGATTTTCACATCCACACCAATTACTCGGATGGCCGGCTCACCTTGCCAGAGGTGATAGATTTCTACGGTCGGCGTGGGTTCGATTGTATCTGTATCACAGACCATGTTGCCGACGCGCGCCGGCTGGTGGGCAAGTTCAGCCAACTGCTCAACTTCACGATCGCGCCGGACCAGCTCGACGAATACTTCGACATGCTGGAGTGGGAACGGCGCCGGGCGTGGCGGAAGTACGATATGCTGGTGATGACCGGCCTGGAGTTCAACAAGGAAGGGTTCACGAAGAAGACCTCGGGGCATTTGCTGGGCCTTGACCTGAAGGCGCCCATTAACCCATCTCTTGATTTTGTGGAGATCATTGCGCAAATCCACAGCCAGGGTGGGCTGGCGGTTGCGGCGCACCCGCACGTGATGAAGAGCGAGTGGGGCAAGAACACGCTGTTCCTGTGGGAGAACCAGGAGGTCTTTGCGCCGGTCATTGACGCGTGGGAGATTGCCAATCGCAACAACATCTTCACGCCCGTCGGCCTCAAGCGCTTTGCGTTTCTGGCCAACAGCGATTTCCACAAGCCCAAGCATATCTACTCGTGGAAGACGCTGCTTCAGTGCGAGAAGGAACCTGAGGCGATCAAGGAGTGCATCCGGCGCAACGAGCATGTGTCGCTGACGCTGTACCGGGACGGGATGAGCGGGGAGGCTATGCGTGCGCAACCGCAGGTGGAAGAAAGCCCGCGGCCTGAAGCAGCGTCCTTCAGGTTGGCGCTGCCCGCGGGCGTGTTCTGACGGTGCCACCGTTGGAGGCTCGCGTGGGAATGGCCATAGGTCCCAGCGTTGCGCTGGCGTGTAGCTGTAGACCAGCTAGGGTGCAGCTCGTGCCCAGTCTCCTGGATTGTTCCTCTATTCTTCCTGTAGTCCTCGCCGCCTTGGCCCGTTCCTTATTTATGTAACACAGCGAATTGTTTCGTGGGGGCGGAGTCGAGACGGCAGCGGATTCGCTCGTGGAAATAGGTCCGTGGACACGGAAGGATTCTGCAAATCTCATATGACTCTCAATAGCGGACTTAGGTGGCTGCGGGCCACTCTTGGCCGTTTTCGGTGGAACGGGCGGAATAGCGTGCCGGGCTGCCCCCGAGGCCACCCCGAGGCCACCCTCAGGCCAGGTGGTAGCCAACCGGTAGCCACCCAGAAGCCACCCTGAGGCTACCCTGGAATGGCGCGTAGTTAAGCGCTTTGGTTTTTGGTGGTTTTGCGAGAGCGCAGGTGGGCTTTCCAGTAATTGCGGGGCCGGGTCATCAACGAGTAACGCTTGTGGCGGCGTTTGATGACGCGCGGTTC
>Ga0326727_10002304_pt1 | contig 66109 bp, 54 predicted proteins | sample MB2enrmetagenome_FD_207643 | JGI IMG/M metagenome (GOLD analysis project Ga0326727, IMG submission 207643) | Lab enriched peat soil microbial communities from McLean, Ithaca, NY, United States - MB29MY | ecosystem: Environmental > Terrestrial > Soil > Wetlands > Peat | place: USA: New York...
GCGCTGTCTCTACGAACCGCTGGACGGTAACGCGATTCGCAAGGGCCAGGGAGGCCGACGTGCCAGGCAACCAGTCTTCACCGTTGCGCAGGCGGGATGAGGTGCAATATGAAACGTAAGCCTTGTCCCTGGGCTTGTACGGTCGCGCGGGCACGATTCCGAAACCGCAGTGCAGCGCGAAGTTGTAATAGGTGGGGTTCAGATCCGGGTCGTAGCGATGCGCCCGGCTCACGCCGGTTTTGGTGTTGTCGGGAACGGCCAGCGCGGGAATGCCGCCGAAGTATTCGAACGCGTGCACGTGCGCCTGCAGCCACGACTGCATCTGCCGGTCGCGCGTGAGTTCGGCCCAGGTGTAGGAGCTGGCGCCCAGCGCGGCCACGAATAACGGCGCGGGCGACGCGTGGCCGGTGTGACGATCATATATAGGAATGGTGGCGCCGGCCCAGTCGACGAACATCTTCTCGCCAGCCTTGTGCTCCTGCCGCAGCACCACGTCGAGCTTCGAGCGCCAGCGCTGGTACAGCTCGCAGAAGCGCGAATAGCGATACCCGTCGGGATTGGTCTGCCGGTACTCTTCCCAAAGCAACTGCAGCGTGACGTACTTACTGCTGCCAAGCTGCCCGCGGATGGCGGCGAAGTCGGGCGCTGTGCCCGCCGGCTTTCTCTTGCTCGACACGGCAGAGGTTCGCGGGAACAGCGCTGCTTCCAGCCGCGCTTCGTCCCACCCTTCCGGCAGAGGCCAGCCCAAACCAGCCGCCTCAGCGCGTTTCAGGTACTTGTGAACCGTGCTCGCCGTGATCGCGCAACTGCGCGCGATCTGTTGATAACCCAGTTTGAGTTCGAACCGGAGGCGCAGCGCCTCCCTGATTTTCCGCATGGACAGTCTCCTCGCCGGCAAGCTGATCCTCCCTTTCCAGGGGAGGTCTGCCTGCCATTGTGATGTCCAGCGCCGCGGCTCCCGCGGAAATCATTCCGGGCATCGCGAACGCCATTCCGGAAAAGGGCGAAAACCGTTCGCGTTCATCCCGGAACCCCGTTCGCCTTGCCCCGGAATCCGCACACCGACTCCAGGACGCTCCGTTATCCCCCACTCTCCGCCGCCGCGTCTGCTACCTTGTGCGCCAGATCGTATGGTACTTCAGGCCAAAGCCGACGCCGCGCGGCGAGTTTGCGGTGGACGCGCACGCGCCCGATTCCCTTCCCGAGCACGATGTAACAGGCACACTGCGCGGTCAGTGGAGTTTCTATGCGTGGAGCGATCGCCTTTATCACTGCGCCTGGCGCACTCGGGCAAACGAGCGGTCCCGCCGTCGAAAAGAGCGCGTTCGTCGTGAGCCACGGGAGTACCATCGAAGCCAATTCGCCGGACGCAGCGTGCGTCGAGGCCAATCATTCCACCCGCATGCCGTGACATGGTTGTTTGTCGGCCAGGGTTTTGTTTTCACAATTGCTTGCGGATAGATTTCAATTCCCGCCGACGTTTCGCCGTGGTCCGGGGATAGGCCATCCTAAGATCTCCGAGCGCGTCCAAAACAATCCGGGAGACAATCAATCGGGCATTTTCCTTATCGTCGGCGGGAACGACGTACCAGTGCGCGTGATGGGTGCTTGTCGCGTTCAGGCACGCCTCGTAGGCCTTCATGTACTCTGTCCAGTATTTTCTCTCGTGAATGTCGGCGAGGCTGAATTTCCAGTTCTTATCGGTCTCATCAATGCGCTCCAGGAAGCGCTTGCGTTGTTCGTCCTTTGACAGGTGGAGGAAGAATTTTATGATGCGGGTGCCGTTGCGGTGAAGATGTTCCTCCAGGTCCACGATCGAGCGATACCGTTCTTCCCAGATGGTCTTCTCGTCGCGCAACTCTTCGGAGAGCCCCTGGCCGCGGAGGATCTCCGGATGCACTCGAACGACCAGCACTTCCTCGTAATAGGAACGGTTGAATATGCCGATCCGCCCGCGTTCGGGAAGGCGGCACGTCGTACGCCAGAGGAAATCATGTTCCAGCTCTTCGGCGCTCGGCTGTTTGAAACTGAACACCTGGCAGCCTTGCGGGTTTACCCCGGACATGACGTGCCGGATGGCGCCGTCCTTGCCTGCAGCGTCCATTCCCTGGAAAATCAGCAACAAAGCATAGCGGTTGGAAGCGTAGTGAAGATGTTGCAGCGAACTCAACTCCTCAACGTGTTCTCCCAGGAGTTGTTGATACTCCTTCTGCGACTTGCAAAAGGGCTTCACAATCGTCGGCCACTCACTGAGTTGGACCTTCTCTCCGGGCCGCACCCGGAAATCTTTCGAATTGATTTTCATCTTCATCCCTTCGGTGTCACGAACTGCGTGGGTCGCGCTTTTAGCACTCCTGCGGCTCAGGAGGACGTTGACGCGGCTTTGCCCGCTCCCGCCTGATCTTCCCGAACCTCGCGCTCCGCCTCAAGCCAGTCCTGATCTGCCTGGCCATCGCGGCGACCTCGCTTCTCATAGAGTTCATAGGCCCGTGTGGCGATCCGCGGTGCAGGATCCAGCGGCTTCCTGGCCAGCAATGGGGCCTTCGCAGGGTCAAAAATCCGATAGGCGAGCAGTTTCACGCGGTCGTTCACCAGGAACCAGGCCAGAGCATAGCCCCAAACGAATGCTGACCAGCCCCAGCCGAGTGGTGTCATAAACAGTCCATAAACCGCAATTACCGTCGCCAGCGCTTGCGTGCCGAGCACGGCTGCCCATAGAACCCGCGCGGGGCGTATGGACCAGAACGGGCCGCGCGTGCGCGTCAGGAAAATCGTCAGATGTCCAGCCACGGACAGCTTCAAATACATCAGCGTCTGGATGTGCGCCCGATCAAGATGAAAGACGCGCTCGCCAAGATAGAATAATCCGAAAGCGGAGACGACACCGATGACGCCCAGCACCGTGGAAACACCCAGCACCAGACGCATGTTCCAAGCCTCGGGCTTATCCTTATAATGAACGTTGTCATAGGCGATGGACAGGATGGCTCCGTCGTTGAGCAACGCCAGTATCACGATCATCACCGCCGTCAGTGGATAGAAGTTAAACACTAAGATCGCCAGCGTCATGAACAACAGCACGCGCAACGTCTCGGCGATGCGGTAGATCGCGTAGCTGTTCATCCTCTGGAAAGTTTTCCGGCTCTCCTTGATCGCGTCGATGATCACCGACAGGCCCGGAGTCATCAGCACGATGGACGCCGCCGCGCGCGCCGCGTCCGTGGCGCCGGAAACGGCGATGCCGCAGTCTGCTTTCTTCAGCGCAGGAGCGTCATTCACCCCGTCTCCGGTCATACCGACGATGTGGCCATGCTTTTGCAGGACGTCCACAATGTGGAACTTATGTTCCGGGAATACCTGGGCGAAACCGTCGGCCTTCTCAATGGACTCCGCCGACTGCGCCGTCTCATGGTGCTTTACGTCGCCCAGACCACCGGCGTCGAGAATCGCCGTGCCCATTCCTAGTTTCTTGGCGGTTTCCTGGGCGATGGCCAGTTGATCGCCGGTAACCATCTTGACCTTCACGCCCATCTGGCACGCGGTCGCGATGGTTGCCTTGGCATCTTCCCGTGGCGGATCGAACAAGGGCAACACTCCAAGAAACTGCCATTGGCCTTCTCCCTCGGCCCGCGCCACGCCCAACGAACGAAAGCCTCGCGCCGCGAATTCATTGACCGCCTTCTCGACTGCGGGCTTCACCTGAGCGGCATTGGCGGACAATTCCAAAATCACCTGCGGCGCGCCCTTCGTCACTTTGAACGTCCTTCCGTCAGGGGCTCTGACGGCGGCTTCGGTGCGTTTATGCACCGGGTCGAATGGCTGGAAATGGACCACTTGATAGCCATTCACATCCTGGTCGTTTCTCAGTCCGCCCAGAACGGCTAGATCAATGGTGTCGTTATTGTCCGCGCGCGACGCCAGCGCAGCATTGAGTATGACCTGCTCGGCGGGAACATTGTTCACGCTGAACGGATCACCCAGAGTCAACATGTTCTGGGTCAGGGTGCCGGTCTTGTCAGCACACAGCACGTCCACGCCCGCCAATTCCTCGATGGCCACTAACCGGCTCACAATTGCCTCTTCCCTGGCGAGCAGGCGCGCGCCGACCGCCATCGTCACCGACAAGACCGTCGGCATCGCCACGGGAATCGCGGCCACGGTCAGCACCAAGGCGAACTGCAACGTGGTGAGGATCGGGTCGCCGCGGAAGAGCGCGACGGCAATAATCACCGCCACCAGAGCCACCGCGAGGACGATCAAGTAATCGCCAATCTTCAGCACGGCACGCTGGAAATGGCTGACGGTGTGGGCCTCCTGCACCAGTTGCGCCGTCTTGCCGAAGTAGGTGTTCGCACCCGTGGCATAGACCAGTGCGCCGATTTCGCCCTGGCGGATGATCGACCCCGAAAACACCGCCTCGCCCGGTTTGCGCTCGGCAGGCAAAGATTCGCCTGTCAACGCGGACTGGTCCACCTCCACCGGGTCGCCCGGGAGCAAGCGCGCGTCCGCCGGCACAATATCGCCCAGGCGCAAGCGGATTACGTCGCCCGGCACCACCTCGCGCGCCGCCGGAGTGATCCATTTTCCATCACGCTTCACCCGGGCCTTGATCGCCAGTTTGGCCTTCAGGGCAGCGATAGCGTTGCCCGCCTGGCTCTCTTCCCAGAATCCGACTACGGCATTAGAAACAAGCAGAAGGAGGATGATGAAGAAATCCGGCCAGTGCCGGACCGCGCCAGACAGAATCACAGCCACTTCGATCATCCACGGGATGGGTCCCCAAAAATAGGTGAGGAATTTCAGGAACGGATTGGTTTTCTTTTCTTCAATCTCATTAGGCCCGTATTGGGTCAGCCGTTTCCGCGCCTCGGCTTGACTGAGACCGTCGGGCGACGACCCCAGTTTTGTCTGCAGTTCCGACATGGGAAGGGATTTCAGATCCTCCCCGGACTCGGGCTCATGTGCATTCGATTTCACGATGACTATCCTCCTGCTCTTGCTACCTGGACCGAGCCCCGGTCAGGGGAGCTGCCCTAGTCAGACGCTGTCGAAGGAGTCGCGTTCACGATTTCAAATTCCTAAAATCGGGCGCGTTACAGCTTCCTTTCGGCGGGCGGCTGCCAGGCAGCAACGCCAACCCCGGTCGCACGTTTCCAGTAAGAAGGATGGCCCTGAAGAGCCTCAGGAGGACATTGACGCAGCCAACGTCCGTCCCGCCTAATCCTCCCGAATCTCACGCTCCGCCTCAAGCCAGTCGTGATCTGCCGGGCTTTCGCCCCGGACTCGCTGCTGGTAGAGTTCATAGGCCCGAGTGGCGATCTGCGGTGTAAGATCGACCGGCTTCCTGCCCAATAACGGGGCTTTAGTAGGGTCAAGAATCCGATACGCAAGCAGCTTGACGCGATCATTCACCAGGGCCCAGGCCAGAGCATAGCCCCAAACGAACGCCGCCCAGCCCCAGCCGAGGGGTGTCATAAACAGCCCATAGACCGCAATCAGAGTCGCCACCGTTTGTGTGCCGAGCACCGCCATCCACAGAATCCGCGCCGGCCGTATGGACCAGAATGGGCCGCGCGTGCGCGTCAGAAAAATCGTCAGATGCCCGGCCACGGAAAGCTTCAGGTACATCAGGGTCTGGATGTGTGCGCGGTCGAGGTGAAATACGCGCTCCCCGAGATAAAACAGGCCAAACGCGGCCACCACCCCGATGACGCCCAGCACCGTGGAGATCCCTAGTACCATGCGCATGTTCCAGGCCTCGGGCTTGTCCTTGTAATGAACGTTGTCATAAGCAATGGACAGGATGGCTCCGTCATTGAGCAACGCCAGCATCACGATCATCACCGCGGTCAGCGGATAGAAGTTGAACACCAGAATCGCCAGCGTCATGAAGAACAGCACGCGCAGCGTTTCGGCGATTCGGTAGATCGCGTAGCTGTTCATGCGCTGGAAAATGCGCCGGCTCTCCTTGATCGCGTCGATGATCACCGACAGGCCGGACGCCAGCAGCACAATGTCAGCCGCGGCGCGCGCCGTATCCGTCGCGCCTGAAACGGCGATCCCACAATCCGCTTTTTTGAGCGCCGGAGCGTCGTTCACTCCGTCTCCGGTCATGCCGACCATGTGGCCGCGCTGCTGTAGGACATCCACAATGTGGAACTTGTGTTCCGGGAAGACCTGCGCAAAACCGTCCGCTTTTTCGACAGCTTCCGCTGCCTGTGCCGTCTCGTGATGCTTGATGTCGCCCAATCCGCTGGCGTCGAGAATGTTTGTACCCATCCCGAGTTGCTTGGCTGTTTCCCTGGCGATAGCCATCTGGTCGCCGGTGACCATCTTTACGGAAACGCCCATGTCACGGGCGCTCGCGATAGTGGTTTTGGCCTGGGGGCGCGGTGGATCAAACAAGGGCAGTACTCCAACCATCTGCCATTTGTTTTCCTCATCGGCGCGGGTCACCCCCAATGACCGGTAACCTTTTGCCGCGAATTCGTTGACAGCCTTCTCGATGGCGTCCTTTACCTCCCCAGCATTGGTAGACATCTTGAGAATTACCTGTGGGGCGCCTTTGGCCACATAAAACTGCCTTCCGTCCGCACCTTTCACCGTGGCTTCCGTACGCTTGTGTACCGGATCAAACGGCTGAAAGTGGAGCACTTGGCAGGCCTTGAGAGTCTTTGGGTCCTTGACTCCACCGATCACCGCAAGATCGATGGTGTCTTTGTCTTCGGCGCGCGATGCGAGCGCAGCGCAGAGGATGACCTCGTCGGCTGTAATTCCTTTCAGCATGAAGGGATCGCCCAGGGTCAGCCTGTTCTGGGTCAGAGTGCCGGTCTTGTCCGAGCAAAGGATGTCCACGCCGGCCAGTTCTTCGATAGCCGAGAGCCTGGTGATAATAGCTTGTTTTTTCGCCAGAAGGCGTGCGCCCACTGCCATGGTCACCGATAAGACCGTGGGCATCGCCACTGGAATCGCGGCCACCAGAAGCACCAGCGCAAACTCCAGCGTGCTCATGACCGGATCGTGACGGAAAAGCCCCACGGTGACGATCACCGCCACCAGGACTACCGCGAGAACAATCAGGTAATCGCCGATCTTCAGCACCGCTTTCTGGAAATGGCTGACGGACTCCGGCCCCTGTACCATTTGCGCGGTCTTACCAAAGTACGTGTCCGTACCGGTTGCATATACCATTCCTTCGCTTTCACCCTGGCGAATGATGGACCCAGAGAATACTGCTTCGCCTGGCTTTTTAGTGACGGGTAAAGATTCGCCTGTCAGCGCGGACTGATCCACTTCCACCGGGTCGCCTGGCAGCAGGCGTGCGTCGGCCGGAACAATGTCGCCCAGTTTTAGTCGGATGACGTCGCCCGGTACCAATTCTTTCGCCGAAGGATCAGTCCACTTCCCGTCGCGTTTGACTTTGGCTTTGATTGCCAGCTGCTTTCTGAGTGCGGCGATCGCATCGCCCGCCTGGTGTTCTTCCCAGAATCCGACGACTGCGTTGGACAACAGCAGGAGCAGGATGATGAAGAAATCCGGCCAGTGCCGGACCACGCCCGACAGAATCACAGCCGCTTCGATCATCCATGGGATAGGACCCCAGAAATAGCTGAGGAACTTGAGATACGGGTTTTCTTTCTTTTCCGCAATCTCGTTGGGCCCATACTGAGCCAGCCGCTTTTTCGCCTCGTCCCCGCTCAGACCGTCCGGCGAAGATCCCAGCTTCTTCTGAAGCTCCTCCATGGGAATCGATTTCAGGTTTTTCTGCGCGTCGGACTTCGCTCCCGGCGCCCGCTTCGAGCCGGGCTTTACTTCAGGTTTTGAATCGGGCTTCGATTCGGACTTCGCCTCGGGCTTGTTTGCGGTGGATGTCATGATGACTTCTCCTGTTCTGTATTCCTTGAATCGGGCACGTTACACCTTTGCTTCCGGAGAGTCGGCAATGCCTCCTGGCGGTAATGATTCTGGCAAGTCAAGGCGTGCCGCGCCAATCCGGTTGTCGGCCATCCCGTAATAGATGTCGAAGCGATCCGGCATTCCGATATCGTCCCGCCGGTCGATGCCGGTGGGAAACACCACGTTCGCTACGGTCCCGTCACGTTCCTGCGGGAGCGAAGGCGTTAGGACCGGATCGGCTGAACGATAGTGGATGATTTGTGGATGTTCCTTCGAAAGGACCATCACCCCGGCGGAATAACAAAGCGGATGGGCATCTTTGCTCGCCTGCGGCATCTCGCTGACCCCGTGGTAAACGATCAGCCAGCCGTGCCGGGTCAGGACGGGCGGAGTGCCGCCCCCGATTTTGAGCCGCTCCCATGGCGCCACCGGAGTCGCCAGCCGATGATGAGAAGTGAACTTGCCGAGGCCATCCGGTTCATGGCCATCGAGCGCCATCGGGCAGTAGGAAATCCACATGCTTTCCCGATCGAGATCCACGTCGCGTGTGCCAGGGTGGCAGGCGGTCTCCTCGGGACGAGTGCCCGGGAAAAGCGGGCGGTGGACAATGGCCAGTTCCGGATGCCCGGATGGATTCGCGATGGCCACGGGGAAAAGACTGGCGTCTTTGTCGTCCACATCGTCGAATTCAATGCCCCGATACGGACTAAAGCTAACCAGCCCCAGACGCTTCCAGTGAAAGAGATCATCCGACACTGCGAGAGCGATTCGTGGGCCTCGGGCTGAAAACGCCGCGTAAGTCATCAGGTAGCGACCGACCGGTTCCACAAACGTGACTCGAGGATCTTCGCAGCCACCGCCGCCATTGGGCCGCAACTCATAGTCGGTCTCGGGTTCCAGCGCGATGCCCAGTCGCTCGACGCCCGTCGGATCGCCAGCTTCGTTGAAGCGCACTCTTGCAATGCCGATGCGCGAGTAATTCCCCTTCGCCACCAGGCGAGGGAACAGGTAGAGTTCGCCGTCGGGCCCGCGAACAGCGGCCGGATTCAGGACGCCTTCGATCTCCTGAAGATTGCCCGGCTCCGGCTCCATCATTAGTCCCAGCCGCTGTAGCTTGAGTCCACTCATCAGATCCCTCTCACGATTCCTGACCGCGATCCGACAAACAATAGATGATTGCTTCGACCACCCGTTTGGTCTCGCGGGGACCCTGAACCGGAATAGAAACGACACCTGCCTGTTCCGCCGGATAGTCGTTCCCGCCTGGGAACAAGGCGTCGCCGACGTAGATCATCTCTTTCAACGAAATGCCCAGAATGTCGCGCAGCTTCCCGATCCCGTAGGCTTTGTCAATGCCAGGACTGGTGACATCAATAGAGGTCGCGCCACCCAGTCGAACGGAAAACGCGGGAATCAGAGGATCGAGAATCGCTTTGATCTTCTTCCGCTTCGTGAAGTCGGGATCCCATTTCGTTTTTGCCTCCAGGGGAGCCTGCTGACCTAATGCGGAAAAGGTAATCTGGCTTCCCCGGTCTTCAATTACTTCTCCCCAGACCTTTTCAGCCTTGAAACCCGCTTCTGCGACTGCCTTCCTGAGCGAGGCGATGATCTTCGTTTTTTCATCGACGGTGAAGTCTTCCTCGTAGAGCTTTTTCCAACCCTCTGCGTAACGGAAGAACTTTGTTCCGCAAGTGGGCAGGATGGACAGATTCACCAGGCTTGCGTCGTGGGGAAAATGCGAGAGCACCTGCTCTTCAAACTGCGGCCAGTCTCCTCCGGAAATCACCGCGACTTTGACGATACCGAGAAGATCGCGCAGCAGATGCGACATTTCGTCATCGATGGACGACTTACTCTCGGCGAGCGTGCCGTCCAGATCGAACACAATCAGTTTTTTCATTCCGGTATCTCGATTTCCAACACGCTCACTGAACCGTGCGGCCGATACACACACGCCCCGATCGCCGCCGGCAACAGAACGACGTCGCCTTTCCCGGCGGCATAAGCGGAGCCGCCGTGTTCGACCTGTCCCGCCCCTTCGATGCCTACCAGCACGCGCGGCGCACCCGGCGCGCCAACCGCAAACGGCGAATCTCCGCGCATGCGCCACAGCCGGAAGTAGTCGCAGTCAAAGAGCCTCTCGCGTCTCACGGGCGCCGTCGCTTCCACCACCGGCGACACCAGTCCGCCCGCACAGCTCGCGAAGTCGATACAGGCGAGCGCCTGATCCACCTGCAGTGCGCGCGGTTTGCCCGTCTTCGCTTCGACATGATTCCAGTCGTAGAGGCGGAACGTCACGTCGCTGTTCTGCTGGATCTCGAACACCACGATGTCGCCGCCCAGAGAGTGAACGGTGCCCCCGGGCAGGAAGACGGCGTCGCCGGGCTTCGGAGTGAAGCAGGCGAGGCGATCAGCCACCGTGCTGCCGGTGAGTGCCTGCCGCAGATCGGCTTCCGTGGTGCCCGGCTTCAGGCCCGCATAGATACGGCTTTCTGTCCCCGCATCCAGCACGACCCATGCTTCGGTCTTCCCGTTCTCGCCCGATGGGTGCACCTGGACCGAGAGCATTTCATGTGCGTCTAGAAACTTCAGCAGCAGTGGGAATCGGTGGAATCGCCCGGTCAGCTTTCCCAGCATTTGCTCCGGACACTGCTCCAGCAATTCGGCGATGGTTCGCCCTTTGAGCGGTCCATCGGCAACGCGGCTCTGGTGGTCTTCGCGGTCGCTGAGTACCCACGCTTCACCGACGGGGCCGTCCGGCAGCGGTTCGGTGAGCAGGCCAACCAGACGCCGCCCGCCCCAGAGCCGGTACTGATAGATCGGTTCGAATCGCAGTGGGTACATAGGCTCCGCTATTTTCCGGCTGCGCCTGACGGCGGCCGCTGCGGTGGGTGAGGCAGGAAGGCCAGGTTATTGCTCATGACGTAGATGGTCATGGCCGTGAGCATGAAGGCCAGGCCGACCCAGACACGCCAATCCTGATGCGCACGCTTCCAGTAGGGAGGAAGCGGGACATGCTGAACATGTTCGTGCTTCGGCCCTTCGTTTCCGTGTTGGCCATAGTTGTCATTCATTAGGTCTGCCTTTGCTATGCCGCGGTTGTCGTGAGCTGCGGGATGTTTGTGGACGTCCGTTCCATCGCGGCACGGTATTCGCCACGGCGCGCGGCGCGGTTGCACCTGGCTCGATGAAGCAAAGCTTGCTGTGCGGCCGGCACATTGGACTCTTCGCCTCGCCAAATCTCGAGAGCCGGTTGCTGGATGGCGCGGGCAAACGAAAACGCCAGCGCCCAGGGCATTCGCGATTTGAATCTGACGTTCATTGCATTCAAACGCGCCGACGCCAGCTCGCAGGATTGGCCGCCCGACAGAAACGCAACTCCCGGAACGGCAGCGGGGACGGCTCGCAGGAGACATCTGACCGTCGCGTCGGCCACCTCGTCCACCGTTTCCTGCCTCGGGCAGGTGGATCCCGGAAGCACCATGTTGGGCTTCAGGATCAGACCCTCCAGCATCACCCGTTGTTCGTGAAGCTGGAGGGAAACCGTTCGCAGAACTTCCTCCGTTACCTCGCCGCAGCGCTCCAGCGAATGCTCACCGGCCATGAGCACTTCCGGCTCGACGACGGGGACCAGCCCGGCTTCCTGGCACAACGCGGCATAGCGAGCCAGCGCCTGCGCGTTCGCCTCGATGCAACCTCGGCTGGGAATGCCCTCACCCATGGCAATCACCGCGCGCCATTTCGCAAAACGAGCGCCCATTTGGACGTATTCCTTCAGGCGCTCGCGCAATCCATCCAGACCCTCGGTGACTGTTTCTCCGGGATGACCGGCCAGTTCCTTCGCACCCGTGTCGACTTTGATGCCGGGAATGATCCCCGCATCGGCGATGGCTTTGACAAAGGAACTGCCGTCTTTCCTGTGCTGGCGGATCGTCTCGTCGTAAAGGATTGCGCCACTGATGCACTCACCGAGACCGGGCGTAGTCACAATCAACTCCCGATATGCGCGCCGGGCGTCCACGGTCTGGGGAATGCCCAAAGGGGCAAATCGTTTGTTGCAGGTTGGATTACTTTCGTCCATTGCCAGCAGGCCCTTGTCGTCAGCGACCATTTTCCCGGCAGTTTCTATAAGCTCCTGTGTGTTCATTTGGCGCTGCTCCATTTCCAGTTGCGAATCTCCGGCAAATCTTCACCGTGCTTGTCGATGTAGTGCTTGTGCTCGATGAGTTTGTCCTGCATGGTCTGCTTCAGGTACGCGCCTTTGGACCCCAGATGCGGCAGCCGGTCAATCACGTCCTGCACCAAATGGAAGCGGTCGAGGTCGTTCTGGACGCGCATGTCGAAGGCCGTCGTGATGGTGCCCTCTTCCTTGTAGCCGCGGACATGCAGGTTGCGGTTGGTGCGGCGATAGGTGAGACGGTGGACCAGCCATGGGTATCCATGGAATCCGAAGATGATGTGCTTATCTTTGGTGAAAAGCGAATCGTAGTCCGTGTCGCTCAGTCCGTGCGGATGCTCGCTGCTCGACTGCAGCTTCATTAAATCGACCACGTTGACCACGCGGATTTTCAGGTCCGGCAGATGCTGGCGAAGGATGGAAACGGCGGCCAGGATCTCCAGCGTGGGCGTGTCGCCGCAACAGGCCATCACCACGTCCGGCTCGGCGGCGTCCTGGTCGTTGCTGGCCCATTGCCAGATGCCGACTCCTTCCGTGCAATGCATTACCGCAGCGTCCATGGTCAGCCACTGCGGAAGGGCGTGTTTGCCCGCAACCACCACGTTGACGTAATGCCGGCTGCGCAGGCAGTGATCGAATACCGAGAGCAGGCAATTGGCGTCGGGCGGCAGATAAACGCGCACGATATCGGCCTTCTTGTTGATCACGTGGTCCAGGAAACCGGGATCCTGATGCGTGAAGCCGTTGTGGTCCTGCTGCCATACGTGGGAGGCGAGCAGATAATTCAGCGACGCGATCTTGCGGCGCCACGGCAGCTCCAGCGTCACCTTCAGCCATTTGGCGTGCTGGCTGAACATCGAATCGACAATGCGGATGAAGGCCTCATAGCTGTTGAACAGCCCGTGCCGGCCGGTCAGGAGATATCCTTCCAGCCATCCCTCGCACTGGTGCTCGCTGAGCATCGAATCCAGCACGCATCCGGCGGGCGCGAGGAACTCATCGTTCTTCACCTCGCGCGCGTCCCACTGACGGTTGGTAACTTCAAAAACCGCGCTCAGGAGATTGGAGACTGTCTCATCGGGACCGAACACGCGGAAATTACGCTGATCCTGATTCAACAGGGCTACGTCCCGCAGGAAGCTGCCCAGCACCTGCGTGTCCTGGGCGTTGACTGCGCCGGGCGAAGGCACCGTTACCGCGTGGATGTGGAAGTCCGGCATGCGCAGGTCGTGCAGCAGAATGCCGCCGTTGGCATGCGGATTGGAGCCCATGCGCCGGTTGCCCTTCGGAGCGAGTTCAGCCAATTCCGGCATGAGCCGCCCATCTTTATCGAACAGCTCCTCGGCCTTGTAGCTTTTCATCCAGCTTTCGAGCTGCTGGACATGATCGGGGTGCTCGGCATCCACCAGAAGCGGCACCTGGTGCGCCCGGAAGGTGCCTTCGACCTGCAGGCCGTCGACGACTTTCGGTCCCGTCCAGCCCTTGGGTGACTTGAGGACGATCATCGGCCAGCGCGGTCGAGTGGCGTCGTTGTTTTTCCGCGCATTCTCCTGGATCTGCCGGATATCCTCGATGGCCTTGTCGAGCGTGGCGGCCATGAGTTGATGCATGGGTTCCGGCTCGTCGCCTTCCACAAACAAGGGTTCCCAGCCGCAGCCGCGGAAGAACTGTTCTAATTCCTCATGCTCGATGCGCGCGAGGACGGTCGGATTGCTGATCTTGTAGCCATTGAGGTGCAGGATCGGCAGCACTGCGCCGTCGGTAATGGGGTCGAGGAATTTGTTGGACTGCCAGGCGGTCGCCAGCGGGCCCGTTTCCGCCTCGCCGTCGCCGACGACGCAGGCGACGATCACATCGGGATTGTCGAATGCCGCACCGAAAGCATGGCTGACCGAATACCCCAGTTCGCCACCCTCGTGAATCGAGCCCGGCGTTGTCGGCGCCACATGGCTGGAAATCCCGCCGGGAAACGAGAACTGCGTGAACAGCTTCTTGAGCCCGGCCTCGTCCTGGGTGACGTTCGGATACACTTCACTCCAGGTGCCTTCGAGATAAACGTTGCCCACGATCGCGGGGCCGCCGTGACCGGGACCGGCGATATAGAACATGTTCAGGTCATACTTGTTGATCACGCGGTTCAAGTGAACGTAGATGAAGTTCTGACCCGGCGTGGTGCCCCAATGCCCGACCACCAGGGGCTTCACGTGCGACAGTTTCAGCGGCTCCTTCAACAGCGGATTGTCATAAAGGTAAATCTGGCCCACCGAAAGATAGTTGGCGGCGCGCCAGTAGGCGTTCATCTTGTGGAGCAACTCCGGTGTAAGCGTGTTGGTTTTTGTGGTCAGCTCGCTGGCGCTAATCGCCTCAGATTCAGAAGTAAGTGTGTTGGTTTTCATGGTTCATTCCTTTCTGTTCGCCGCGCCGGCTTCGAGAAGGTGCTTCGCCGAGCGCGCAATCATCAAATCTTCGTCGGTTCGAATAACACGAACCGTGACTTGGCTCGCGTCCGTGGAAATCACTTCCGCAGGCTGGACATTGCGTGACTCACTCAGTTCGATGCCGAGGAAGCCCAGTCCCTCGCAGATGCGGGCGCGTATTTGTGGCGCATTCTCGCCGATGCCTCCGGCGAACACGAACGTGTCCAGACCGCCGAGCGCGGCCGCGAAGGCGCCAATCCACTTCTTCGCCTGATAACAGAACAGCGCCACGGCTTCCGCCGCCCGGGTATCCTGGGCTTCCTGCGCGAGCAGGTCCCGCATGTCGGAACTGGTGTCCGAAACTCCGAGCAGCCCGGAGTTGTGGTTGACCATTTCGTAAAGCTGCTTTGTAGTCATCTGCTCGGTTCGCGCCAGATATGGCGCCAGACCAGGGTCCAGGTCGCCGGAGCGGGTGCTCATCACCAGTCCCGCCGTCGGAGTGAAGCTCATACTGGTGTCAATGCTCTTGCCGTCGCGCACGGCGACCATGCTTGCGCCGTTGCCCAGGTGAGCGAGGATGACTCGACCAGTGGTTGCCGCTGGGTCTCCGAGGCGCGCGAGTTCCTCCATCAGGTAGGCATAGGACAAACCGTGGAAACCGTAGCGTTGCACTCCCTGCGCGTAGTAGCGCCGCGGGATAGGAAGCAGCGTGGCAACGCGCGGCATAGTGCGGTGAAACGCCGTGTCGAAACAGGCCACCTGGGGCAGTTTCGGATGATGCTGGCGGAACGTCTCGATCAGTTCGATCTCGCGGGGCAAATGGTCCGGGTCATACGGGCTGATGCGATGCAGTTCGTCCAGCAATTCCTGAGTGACCAGTTCGGGCGCGGTGTGTTGCATGCCGTGGACCACACGGTGTCCCACGGCTCGGATTGATGCAAAGCCGTGCTGCCCTTCGATCCAGTCGATCAGGAGAGTCGCTGCCGATTTATGGTCGGAGGCGGTCAGGCTGCGGCTGTCCTTCCGATCTCCGGCCTGGTCATAGGACGTCAGATTCGTCCCGCTCATTCCAATACGATCCACCGTTCCATGAAGCCCTCGCTTCAGCGGTTCGCCGGCCTGATAGACCGCGAACTTGATGCTCGACGAGCCGCCGTTGATCGTCAGGATGTATGAGCCGCCGGGTTTCATATCTGCAATCCGAACGAAGCCAGCTTCGAGCAGGTCGACTTGTAATCCGTGTGGAGAATGCTTCGAATCCCCAGATCTTCCGCGACCTCGACGAACATCGGGGTGTTTTCGATGTACAGCACGTTCCCGGCTCGCGCCTGGGCGATGTCAAGAGCCAGCCGAAAGATGTCCGCGTCGGGCTTGCGGATGTGGACGAAGCAGGAAGAAATAAATGTATCCACAAAGCGGTCCAGCTTGAACTTGCGAATCCGATACGCATTCACTTCGCGTGCTTCGTTGCTTACCACGGCGATCTTCAACCCGTGCCGGATCTTGAGCTGAGCGACCAGCTCGATCATTTCGGGGCAGGGTTTCGATTGGGCGCACATGAAGCGCCGGAACTGGGCCCTGGTGAACGGTCGCTTTTGGTAGAAGACCACTCGACTCAGGTATTCCTCGAAAGTGAGCTTTCCTTCTTCGTGGGCTTCGAAGGTCAGGGCATGCCGCTCCTCCATCTCGGCCCAGTTCAGCTTGAAGTGCGCCGCCGCCCGTCTGCGGAAAATGTGATCCCACCCGTTGCTGAGCAGGACACCGCCGATATCCAGAAATAGGCAGGTGACCGCACGAGGTTTCTTCATCGTCCTTGGTTCCGTTGATCGGATCATCGCTGCCACAGAATTCGTGCCTCTTCCAGCGGGATCGCAACGCCGTCGTAGTGCGGTATCACGCGCGCCGTAAAGTCTGTCGGTGGGCGAGCAGCCGACACAGCCGCGCTGTAGACGTAGCCGCCCGACGCGCCGTCCTGTTGGCGAACGCGCTTCATCTGCTGCCGCACGGGAGCACTGCCTTCGACGCCGTCTGCATAAAGTTCGACGCGCACCGCGTCCGGATCGAGATCGTTGAGATAAACTTCAACCTCCAACAGGTGCTGCTCCGCCTCCGTTTCCACCTTCACTTCGCCGAGGTGCAGCGTGGGCCATTTCTGTTCCAGACGCTGCTGCCAATCGACCACTTGCCTGCCTACTGTGCCTTTGTCCGCAGCGCGCTTGCGGTAGGCGGCTGCAGCCGGGAGATAGTGTTGCTCCGAATATTCGCGCACCGTGCGGTTCGTGGAAAATCGCGGTGTCAGCCGCGCCATGCTTTCCCGCATCCGCGCCACCCAGGCCGTGGGAATTCCCTGTTTGTCACGGGCATAGAACTCGGGAATCACTTCCCGTTCGAGCAGGTCGTAGAGCGCGCCGGCTTCCACCGCGTCCAGGGACGGATCGTCGCCATGCTCCTGGCCGTCTCCCAACGCCCAGCCAACTTCCGGCGTCCAGGCTTCCGCCCACCAGCCATCCAACTCCGAGAGATTGATGCCTCCATTGACGAGCACCTTCATGCCGCTCGTCCCGCAAGCCTCCCAGGGACGCCGTGGCGTGTTGATCCAAACGTCTACCCCTTGCACCAGGTGCTCGGTCAGAAGCATGTCATAGTCACTGAGAAAGATCGCATGCGGGCGCATTTCCGGCCGCCGAATGAAATGAACCCATTCCTGAATCAGGGCTTGCCCGGCCTGGTCCGCCGGGTGCGCCTTTCCGGCGATGATGAGTTGTACTGGACGCTCAGGATTGGTCAACAGACGAAGCAGACGTGGCGGGTCGTGCAGCAATAGGTTCGGTCTCTTGTAGGTCGCGAAACGTCGCGCAAAGCCCAGCGTCAGGGTGTTGGGATCAAAGAGACGCCTCGCACCGTCGACCGCCTCGGCCGATGCGCCGGAAGCAGCTAGTTGCCGGGATAGTCGTTCGCGAGCATATTCAACAAGAGACTTGCTCGCGGCGGCGCGAAATTGCCATAGCTTGGTGTCGGAGACGCGGCGAATGTCCTGGTCTAGGGTTTCTGTCGTCCCCAGCCAGCGGTCCTTTCCACAGGCCTTCGTCCAAAGACCGTCGGCCGGGGCCGAGTCCCAGGTCGGCATGTGGACTCCGTTGGTCACGTGTCCGACTGGGACTTCATCCTCCGGCCAGTGCGGGAACAGAGGCAGAAAAATGTGCCGGCTCACCTTCCCATGCAGGCGACTCACGCCATTGACTGACCCGCTCCCGCGGACCGCCAGATATGCCATGTTGAAACTTTCCGACGAGTCGTTCGGGTTCTGGCGGCCAAGAGCCACCAGGTTGTGGACCGTGATGCCGAGCTTTTGCTGGGCGTATCCGCCAAGGTATTGCTCGATTAGCGCTGGCGCGAAAAGGTCGAAGCCGGCCGCTACCGCAGTGTGCGTGGTGAAAAGATTGCCGACTCGGGTCGCGGCGAGTGCCACTTCGAAGGGCTGCCCGGTCTCTTCCATGAAGTTGCGGGCGCGCTCTAACACTGCGAAGGCCGCATGCCCTTCATTCAGGTGACAGACCTCCGGTTGGATCCCGAGTGCGCGGAGCAGCCGCCATCCGCCGATTCCGAGCAGCAATTCCTGCTTGAGGCGCAGCTCCGGGCCGCCGCCATAAAGCTCGCTGGTGATCGCTCGATGAGCGGGGATGTTCGCCGCGTCGTTGCTGTCGAGCAGGTAGAGCTTCACTCTCCCGACCTGGACCTGCCAGGCGCGCAGCCAGACCGAGTATCCAGGCAGCGCGATCTCCAACCGCAACCACTCCCCGTTCGGTTGGCGCAGAGGCGTAATCGGCAACTGTCCGGGATCGTTATAAGGGAAGAGGGCTTGTTGCGCTCCGTTTTTGTCGATCACCTGGCGAAAATAGCCTTGCTGATAGAGCAGTCCCACGCCCACCACCGGCACACCCAGATCGCTGGCCGCTTTCAGTTGATCACCGGCCACATTACCAAGCCCGCCCGAATAGATGGGCAGGGCTTCGCTCAGCATGAACTCCATGCTGAAATAGGCAACGCATGTCAGGGGAGCCTCCGAATGAGTCTTTTGAAACCAGGCTGGTGCCTTTGCCGCTTGTCGGCTGGCTTCGGCCAGGCCATCTACATCTTTCCGGAAAATCGGATCCGCCAACACGCGCTCGATCTGGTCGCGCGAGACCGTCTGCAGGACGACCCAGGGATTATGCGTGATCTCCCACAGGCCGGGATCGAGCTTGCGCCACACTTCGTCAGTGGCATGATTCCATGACCACCGCAGATCCAGGGCGAGTTTCGCGAGGGAGTCGAAGCCCTCGATTTCCGTAGGTTGGTTGCTCATGCTTTGTCGCTTCGCTCCGACGCCTTGGTCGGCTTTCCTGCAAATGGACTTACTTTCATGACTCTCTCGTCAAACTGGTGTGGTGACCTTTGCGCAGGGTCTCCATCAGCTTGTCGAACGGCTCATCGAATTTCTCGACTCCTTCGTTCTCAAGCTGCCGCGTTACGTTGTCGATGTCGATGCCCAGCTCCGGCAGCCGCGCCAACACTCGGCGGGCTTCATCGACATCCTCTTCGAGCCGGGCTTTCGGGTCTCCATGGAAACGGTAGGCATCAATGGTTTCCATAGGCGCCGTGTTGACCGTGTCGGGTCCAATGAGGGCCTCAATGTATTTCACATCACTGTAATTTGGGTTCTTTGTGCTGGTGCTGGCCCAGAGCAACCTCTGAACACGAGCGCCGTGAGCAGCCAGTTTCCCGAATCGGTCGCCGCCGAAGATTTCCTTGAAGATCTGATAAGCCACCTTTGCGCTGGCGATGGCCACCTGCCCGTGTGCCTCCTGAGCGAGGCCCGCCTCGCTGCCACCTTGTGCAATGAGTTTCTCCAGTAGCGGATCCACCAGCGCATCGATGCGGCTTACAAAGAAGCTGGCCACCGAAGCCACATGCTTCACGGGCTTCCCCTGAGCCGCGCGCGCTTCGATGCCGGCGATGTGAGCTTCCACAACTTGCCGGTAACGAGGCAATCCAAAGAGCAGCGTCACGTTGACGCTGATGCCTTCGCTGACCAGTTGCCGGATGGCCGGTAAGCCACTGGCCGTCGCCGGAACCTTGATGAAGACATTGGGACGGTTCAGGGCGGCCCACAACCGGCGGGCTTCCTCCATCGTCCCGTTGGTGTCGTGCGCCAGGTGGGGATTGACCTCCAGGCTGACATATCCATCTTTGCCGTCAGTCCTGTCGTAGAGAGGCCGGAACTCATCGGCGGCGTTCTGCACGTCGCGCTGGCTGAGGGTCTCGTAGATTGCTTCGGCGTCTTTTCCCTGAAGCGCCATGCTCCGAATGTCATCGTCGTAATCGTGACTGTCCGCAATCGCCTTTTCGAAGATGGATGGATTCGAGGTCATCCCCCGCAGTCCATCCTGCTCGATCAGAAGCTGAAGCCCGCCGCAGGCGATCAGGTCGCGCCGGATGTAGTCCAGCCAGATGGATTGACCCAGGGCTCCCAACTGTTTCAGAGGATTGTGGCTCATGACACTGCTTCCCTGCTTTCCAGCTCTGCGACTTTAGCCAGACGGCGCAGGTGACGCTTGGCGCCACTGAATCGTGCCTGGAGAAATGCGCTGACCAACTCCCAGGCGAACGTGTTCGTGACCACGCGGCCACCCAGGCAAATCACGTTCATGTTGTCGTCCTCGACCCCCTGACGCGCCGAAAACATCTCATGGATCAGGCACGCCCGCACACCGGACACCTTGTTGGCGCCGATGCACGCGCCCACGCCGCTACCGCAGATGGCCACGCCGCGATCCACCTCGCCGCGGGCGACTGCACGGGCCAGGGGCACAACAAAATCCGGATAGTCGTCTTCCGGGTTCAGCAGGCTGTCGCCAAAGTCGACCACTTCATACCCAGCCTCACGCAACATCCCGGCCAGATATTTCTTCGACTCAAACCCTCCGTGGTCCGCAGCGATACCGATGCGCTTCGGCGTCCCTGACGGCACGGTCCGCGAATCAGGCATTGTTCTTCTCCAGCAAGGCTGTGCTCGCTTGCAGACCTTCTCGACGGTGAACACGCCGGGGCCGCCGGCGCCATCCGCGACGCCGGCGGCCCACCGGTTTCAACGGTGTGAGGAGTACCTGTCCAGTTCCTCCACCAGGCGCCGCGCCGGCTCGGGAACCGCAACTTCGCCGTGCAAAATCTGGTGGCGGGAAACATCAGAGCCGTACATGGCTTTGTCTCCGCTGTGGTCAGTCTGTACAACGGCGCCATCCAGGCTAATCCCGGCAAAAGCCCCTTTGCTGCGCGAGTAACTCAGAATCTCCGCATTGAGCTTGGCATCCGTGTTGGCGGATGCCTGTCTTCCCACCGGCCCGGCCGCCACGGTTGCGTCGGCCCCGATCTTGAATTTGTCACTCAGCAGGCTTTGCAGGGCATGGTCGTTCATAAACAGCAGCACTACGTCGGTGAAAGAGCCACCAATCTGAAAGCCGAAGCTCCCTCCCCCGACAGCCAGAAACATCGGAGCACTCCAGCCATGGGCAGTGCGACAGGTCGCCAGTCCTTTGCCGTAATTGCCGCCGAATATGAAGGCCGCCTTCTCCTCTCCTGGAATGATGGCAACGCATCTCGCTTTCTCCAGCAGGTCCTGAGGAATGCCCTTGTCGGGGGTCCTCATGATCTCACGGAAGACCTGAGTAGCCTTTTCAATACGTCCAACATCATCGTCGCGATCCGACGCCAAAGCGGGCAGGGCCAGGGCCAGACCCGCAACCGAAACCATTAACACATTCTTAAACACGATATTCTCTCCTCTAAAGATTCCACGTCTTCCGGGGCGGCTGCGGATAGCAGGACTATCTGCCGGTACCCCCAGCGAGTTGCGCGCGTTCCGGCGCGTGTACTCCAACCTCCACGGCGTGCATCGTCTGCATGATATCCCTGGCCCTGGCAACTTCGGCCGCTGAGCCATGAGCCATGAGAAGGAACTTGTCCGACTTGAGCGCCGCCTCGTATTTCACGACGCTGTCCTTTGGGATGCCAATGCTGAACAGCCCCGCCCCGAGCGCGCTCAATCCGCCCACGGCAACAGCGCCTTCCAGTCCGCCGATGATCCACGCGACCAGCGGGCCGGCTACCAATATCGGTCCGATGCCCGGAATAGCGAAGAACGCGGCACCGAACAGCATTCCCCAGAGACCGCCCCAGAAGGCGCCCATCTTGCCCCAGTACATCATGCGGTCGCCGGCGTTATAGTAACCGACGACTTGCTCGTCGGTATGATAATCCTTGCCGACGATGGACATTTTCTTCATGTCAAACCCAGACCTCTGCAGTTCCTTCACAGCTTCCTCTGCTTGGGAGTGGGTGTCGTAAATGGCTACAACCGAGTTCGTTTCAGACATAGTTGACTTTCCTTTTGTTCCAGATTTAAGTCTTTGCATTTCCGTGTGATATAAGGAGCCACGGGATGCGACCCCCGTGCACGAATTCTGAGAGCTTCCGCATCGTTGCGGTCGGCTTCCTCCTGGCATCGAATGCACAAAGGAGTCCAGGGCGCCGCCTTCAGACGTCTCAGGCCAATTGTGGTCCTGCAGCACAGACAAACCCCGAATGCGTCGTTTCTAATGCGCACCAGCGCATCTCTCGTGTACCGGAGCAAGCCGGAGCACCAGCCAGGGTTCGCCACGAGGAGTTCGCGGTCCGCGGTGCGCCAGATTTCGTCCAGAACGTCGGCGATGGTCTCGATGCGGGCGTTCCGGCGCTCTCCGAGGAGCGTCCCATTAGGAGCTGCCGGTTCAGCCTCGGCAATCTTTTTGAAGTTTCGCAGTTGTTCCCGTCTCAAGAGCTACCTCCTTCTTTCTTTGACACTTCGCGCGACAGCGCTGCCTTACATCCCTGCTACAGGCCTCAACTCAGGAGAAGGGACCTGACAGCAAACGAGGCGAATTGGCTTCAACAACGAGGCGAATTGGCTTCAACAATGAGGAACCCTTCCAGTCTGGAAGCCAGTGCGCCGATCACTTCCCGGGCAAAGCTCACTGGCCGAGGTCCGTGATCGCTTTGCCGAGCTCGTTGATGCCCTTGCCCACTTCTTCCACGGCGTATCCACTTCCCTCGGTGAGCTTTCCGGCCAGCACCTTCGTATCTCTGACGACTTCGGAAACCCCCGCCCTGGCTTCACTGCCAGCCCAGTCGGCAGACTGTTCAAGAAGGAGTGCCCCGGCCTTCATTTCATAGCCCGCGCTGACGGTCTCTTTCTTCGCCCAACGCTCTTTCGCTTTAAGTTGGTGCGATTGCGCTAAAGCGCGGTCTGCCCGCCGAAAGCTGTTATCCGCGTCGCCGACATTCTTCACCATCCCTCTCTGCGTATCGACGGCCAGCTTTTCCAGTTCTTCCGCCGAGGAGTTCAGCGAGTATTCGACCTCCCCACTCGTGCGGCCAGCCTCCAACTTCACGAAGGCTTCTCCCTTACGGATCTCCTGCGCCGCCTTTTCGTAATCGTGTGCAAGGAACGATCGGTGCGCGTTCTGGAAATGGCGATCCGGCTCCTCAATGTAGGGATACCAGGACGCCTCGTCCAACACGAGCCAGTCGCGTTCGAGATCGGCATGGTGGGCCGCTGCAATCACAGCATCGAACCGCTCCACTCCGATCGTCTTTCTGCCGTCCAGATCGGCGGCCAATGCGCTTAATTGCTTCATTGTCGCGTCGATGTTTTCTTTTCCTCCCCGAGAGGCCTCCGAGGTCTCTTTGGACAGAAGATCCGCGGCGGCACGAATATCAGTGGCTGCCGTCACCGGGTCTTTCATCATGAAAGCTCTGCGCGCGGATTGCAGCTTCCTGCTCAGATCGTCGATTACCGGAATGTAGTCCTTATCCTGGACAACGATCCAGTCTTCCGGAGTCCTGGAAGCAATCTCCGATTTGGAGGTGCTCTGAGCCGTGGCCGCAACAGGGGTCTTCGCTGCCCTGCTATCGGACTCGTTGCTACTCTTGCTGTACGCTGCGCCAACAATGGCCAGTACGGTCAAAGTAACGAAAAGAATAACTGTCTTCATACAATCTCCTTGCAGAACGTGTTTATTCCGGCTCACAATGCACTGCCGGCCTGGGTGCTAACGTCTTGAGCCCCTTATTTTGCCGGCCGGGTCAGCAGGCTCTTGAGTGCTTCCATGGACTTGCCGAAGTTCCCCCAGTTCCCCTGCTGCATTGCCTTCTGGGCCTCATCGAATTGCGCGCGCGCCTGGTCCAATCCCGTTTGCCGGCCGGGCGCCTGCGCGGGATTCTGAGGATTCAGGGGTTGCTGCGTCCCGAAGACGGCCTGGATGGCCTCATCGAGTGTAGGCTCCATCGCCACTTTGTCCCCCGAAATCACGATGACGCGCTTGAGTTGAGGGAAGTCCGTGCCTTCCGCCGTCAGGTACAGCGGCACTACATAGAGAAAGGAGTTCTCGATCGGCACCGCGATCAGGTTTCCCCGAATGACCCTCGACCCTTTTTGGTCCCATAGGGTCAGTTGCTGGGCGATCGCGGTGTTCTGATCGATCATCGCCTCGATTTGCATCGGGCCGTAAATCAGCTTCTCCTTGGGAAGCTGGTAAAAGAGCATCTTCCCGTATTCGGGGAAGTCGCACCTGGCGGCGAGCCAGGAGATCATATTATTTCGCTTCTGAGGCGTGAAAGGGGTCATTAAAAGGTACTCGAGCTGGTCGCTTCCGGGAAGCTTCATCAGGATGTAATAGGGCTGCATGGGCGCGACCTTGCCCGCATACGTCTCGTTGGGGAGTACCCACAGGTCCTCGCGGTTATAGTAGACCTGCGGAACCGTCATGTGGAATGTGGTGTACTGGTCCGCTTGGATGGAGAAGAGATCCTGCGGATACCGCAGATGCGTTTTCAGATCCGCCGAAAGCTGATTCAGGTTTTTGAAAACGCCCGGGAACGCGCGCCGGTAGACTGCCAGCACTGGATCGTTCGGATCCATTACGTAGAACCGGACCGTTCCGTCATACATATCCACAACGATTTTTACCGAGTTCCGAATGTAGTTCAGCCTTGCCCCAAAAGCTGCCGCGTGAGGACTGGAGTACGGAAAGTGATCGGAGGTGGTGTAGGCATCCTGGATCCAGTACAGCTTTCCTTCACTGACCACGGCGTAGGGATCCTGGTCGAGGGCCAGGAACGGAGCGATCTGTTGCACGCGCTCCTGAACGCGCCTCCAGATCTGAATCCTGCTTTCCGGTCGGAGATAGGACGTGAACAGTATATTGACATCGGTCTGAGTCCAGGCGAACAACAGTTGCTTCCACAAACTGTCCAGCGGGATACCTCCCGTTCCGCCGTAACTCGTGTAGACATTCTGATTCCCTTTCGGGTAGTCGAACTCTTTAGCGCCCGTCGCGACGATGCGATATCCAGGCATCGACTCGCCGTAGTAGATGGAAGGCTGTTTTATAGTCAGGCCGAAGGCGGATTCGGGCGGAATATTCTCAAGAACGTACTGCGGGAAGCCGCCCCCCGTAGTTTTTGAGACGAAGCTCATGGCCACGCCGTAGCCATGCGTGAACTGCAACTTCTGGTTAACCCAGGTTTGCGCTTCAGCGGGAAGTTCCGCGGAGAGCTCGCGGGCCGAGAGCATCACCTGGTGATAACCGTCCGGCAGCTGGTAGCGGTCCACGTCAACCTGGTAGAACTGATAATAGAGGCGTATCTCTTGGGCCTGTTGGTACATCTGAAGCAACGGGCGCCAGTCCCAGAGACGGATGTTCTGGATTGTGTCCTGGTTTCTCGCAATCACGTCGGCCGTCAGATCCGACAGCGCCGGGTAGGATGTATCCTGGATCGCGTCGAGACTGTACGCCTTTCGCGTGAGTTCTATGTTGTTCCTGAGATACGGAGTCTCGCGGGCCAGCTCGTTCGGCTGCACGATGAACCTCTGAAAGAGGGCCGGCGCCAGCCAAACGGCGATCAAGTACAAGCCAACGTAGATTCCGGATCCAATAACTATCGCCCTGAATCGCGGCCGGAAGATATTGAGCACCAGCAGCGCGCATAACGCCGCCGCCGCGGCCGTCATGATCCAGAAGGCCACCCTGGTCACATGATCAGCCGTGTATCCAGCTCCATAGACGACTCCCTGAGTGGAGTAAAGGAGTTCGAAGTGATCCAGGTAAAACCCCCATCCCCAACTGGCGGCCACAATGAAGAACAGGATGGACAGATGTGGAGCGGTCTTCGCGCTTCGACCCGCAATCCTTCCGCTCGGGCTGAATCGCAGTGACCCGAAGTATGCGTAGCACGCCAGGACGGCCAGCAGCGTGATCACCGCCAATGTGGTCAGGCTGCTTTGCAGAAGCTCATAAAAGGGCAGGCGGAACACATAGAACCCGGCATCGACGCCGAAGAGAGGGTCTGACAACCCAAAGGATCCACTGTAGCGAAAACGGAGATAAGTGTCCCATTGCGCGTAGAAAATGAGCGCAAAGAACAGAGCTGCGACGGCAGCCGCTGCACCCATGGCGACTTTCAAACCCGTGGGAGAGATCTCGATGCCGAATCTCGCGGCAAGAGGAGACTGGCTCGCCAGGTTCCCGGCACGGAACGTCGCGCGGTTTCTCGCCGCAACGCGAAGATTGATCCATAGGTACAGAAGTGCGATCACGAAAGCCGCGCAAAACAGCCCCCACCGCACGGACAGCAGTGTCCAGAAGACGCCGCTGTAGCCGACCTGCCGCATCCAGAGCCATCTCTGTATCAAACCGGGGGTGAACGCGAGTAGAGCGATGAGTATAACCGCTCCAACAACGATGAACTTCAATGGACGCCATTGCCAGAAGGTGCGGTAGTTCCTGGCGGCTCTGCCGTTATCGCCGGCAAGCGGCCTTGACTGCCCACCGTTCACTGGTTTCTCGATCACTCCGCTGTCAGTTTTCACTTCGTCCATACCGGGCCCCTCCCACCGGCCGGTCCAACCAGACCACTCACGTTAAGGTCACGGCCGTCCGAGCGTGCGGCGTGGCGTGGCCCGGCTTGCCAGCGATGCGCCGCTGCTGCATTTGGAAGCAGCCTGTCACTCTGCATGCAGGTGGAAGCGCAACGGCGAACTGTGCAGGGGGCTAAGCAGCAATTCATGCACCAGTCGGAGACAGAGGAGCGAAGAGTCGCAGCACCAATCGTTTCGCAGTTGAGCCCGAGAACGAACTGTCGTCGAACTCACGTTCGCCGGTCGCAGGTCGGCAACTGTTGCATCGCCGATGCAGCCTTTGCACCTCGACTCCGGTCACTCCTCGTAACCCCACCCTGGCTCAGCGAGCGCGGTCTTCGTATCGCGGGGTTCTGTTCTGGACCGTCTCGTGCGAGGGACCATAAGCGGCCGGCACGGGGTAACCGAGAATCGCGAATCGATGTCGCGATAGCTGCCGAGTGACGTGCAGGCGGCGCCAGCGCCCCTTGAAACAACGGCGGATGCAGATGGGCAACCGTACCGGAGGAATCTCGATTATTACGTTTAGGTAAAACGCGATGCAAAGCGCTACGCAAGCTCCATGGCTGAGCAACTACGATCTCCTAGAAGAAGGCACGCACTGCCACGCCTACGAAAAATTGGGGGCCCACCTCGGCCACTTGGCCGGGCGGGTCGGCGTCCATTTCGCGGTGTGGGCGCCCAACGCCAAACAGGTCAGCGTGGTCGGGGATTTTAACGGGTGGAACGCCCAATCGAATGCCCTCGCATCGCGCGGAGTAACCGGGGTGTGGGAGGGCTTTGTACCGGATGTCGCGGCGGGGGCGCGCTACAAGTATCACATCGTGTCCCAATACCGGGGTTACGAGGTGGATAAGGCTGATCCCTACGCATTTGCCGCGGAACTCCGGCCGCAGACCGCCTCACGCGTCTGGGATCTCCGCACCTATTCCTGGGGAGATAGCGAATGGATGGCGAACCGCGCAAGCAGAAACGGTCTGGGATGCGCCGTCTCCATTTATGAAGTCCATCTCGGCTCCTGGAGAAGGGTGCCGGAGGAGGGGAACCGTCCGCTGACTTACCGTGAAATGGCCGTTCAACTCGCAGACTACGTGCATGAGATGGGTTATACGCATGTCGAGTTTCTCCCGGTCATGGAGCACCCATTCGATGGCTCCTGGGGGTATGAAGTCATCGGCTATTACGCGCCCACCAGCCGGTTCGGCACGCCCGCGGATTTCATGTACCTGGTGGATTGCCTTCATCAACGTGAGATCGGTGTGATCGTCGATTGGGTCCCGGCCCATTTCCCTAAGGACGAGGCCGGGCTCGGGTATTTCGACGGCACCCACCTATACGAACACTCCGACCCGCGCCAGGGCGAGCAGCCCGATTGGAACACGCTCGTATTCAACTACGGGCGGTCCGAGGTTCGAGGTTTTCTGATTGCGAACGCACTCTTCTGGTACGACAAGTACCACGTCGACGGCCTGAGGGTGGATGCCGTCGCCTCCATGCTGTATCTCGATTACGGTCGGCCCAAAGGACAGTGGATCGCCAATAAGTACGGAGGCAGAGAGAACATTGACGCGCTTCAGTTTCTGCGGCAACTGAACGAACAAGTGTACGCCGCCTTCCCCGATGCGATGATGATCGCCGAGGAATCCACTGCCTGGCCGATGGTGTCGCGGCCTGTGTATCTCGGCGGTCTCGGCTTCGGCCTCAAATGGAACATGGGCTGGATGCACGACACTCTTGCATACATGTCGAAAGATCCGCTGTATCGCCGTTACTACCACAATCAGATTGCTTTCAGCGTGGTGTACGCTTTCTCCGAGAATTTCGTGCTCCCCCTCTCGCACGACGAAGTGGTTTACGGCAAGGGTTCGATGGTTGCCAAAATGCCCGGCGACGACTGGCAGAAGTTCGCGAACCTGCGGCTCCTCTACGGCTATATGTGGGGGCATCCCGGGAAGAAGCTGTTGTTCATGGGCGACGAGTTTGGCCAATGGAGCGAATGGAGCCATGATCGCAGCCTGGACTGGCACTTATTGGAGCATCTGCCGCATTCCGGGTTGCGCCGGTGGGTGCGCGACTTGAACACCTTTTACAGGGGGGAGCCGTCACTGTACGAGCAGGATTTCGAACCCTCCGGATTCGAGTGGGTGGACTACGGCGATTTTGAGCTGAGTGTCCTGTCCTTTCTGCGACGGGCGAAGAATCCTGCTGACGTAACTCTCTTCATCTGCAATTTCACCCCTGTGCCTCGGCACAACTATCGCGTCGGGGCGCCCGTGAGCGGCGATTGGAGAGAAGCCCTGAATAGCGACGCTCTGCTTTACGGTGGGAGCGGGCAGGGAAACAGCGGCCGCGTTGAAGCGGAGCCCCTGCCGCTGCATGGCAGGCCATACTCGCTAAACCTGACGATTCCGCCGCTTGGCGTTCTGGTGCTCAAACCGGCGACCGGCGACTCATCCTGATCGGGCGCGGCGCTCTCTTCGGTCCACTTCGCTTTCCGGGAAACCGGGTCCGCCGTCACCATGCGCCGTTTCAGTCTGCCGCCATCCACATCGGAGTTCCGCAGCCGGTCCGGTTGACGCGATCCCTGCAGGCCAACTCGACCGCCGCCGACCGCATTGGTCGGATATCGGAGCCCTCTCATTCTGATCCTGCCTCCCTGTGCTCGAAGCCGACGCGCACTTCTTCGATACTGAGACTCCGGGCGGCTCTGCTGACGGGCACTACCATTCTTCCTGCCGGTCAACCGGCGGCAGAACGATTGAAAACGGAGTGCTGCGGAAACCGGCATTCACTGATCGCAGGTCGGCAGAGTTTGCATTCCAGGTGCAGGTTTTGCATCTCGGTTCGAACGAGTATCCGCTGGCCCGCGCTGGCTCGGCGGCCTTAGCCTCCGAATAGCGGGGATTCTGTTTTGGACGATCTCGTGCTCGGGACGACAGGCGGCACATACGGAGGAAAGGCGTTGCCCATAAAGATCGTCCCACCTGGTCGTTGGAAGCGGCCAATCGGGCCGCTCGTCTGGTGTGCTGCGATGCTTCCCTTCGTGGTCCTGGACGCTACCGCTCAACAAGCGGACCCGCTACAACAGCTACAGCAGCAACTGGAGCAACTCAGACAGCAATACGCCGACACCACCCGCGCGTTCGAGCAACGAATCGCTGCCCTGGAACAGCAAATCGAAACGGAGAAAGAGAACAGCGAAAGAACAAAGGCGGCAACGGTTTCGGCGGCAAGGCTGGCGGCTCAGCAAGCGGCCCAAAAGGTTATTCTGGGCGTCTGGGCGAAGTATCAGGGCCAGGTAGCCGCGGAGCCGACGTACGACAACCTGAACGAAGCGGACGTGAAGATCGCGGCGTTGGAACAGGCGGCGAACAGCTTTGAATTCCACGGATATCTTCGCTCGGGTTACGGTTTGAACGGCGTGGGCGGCCAGCAGGTTGCATTTCAGGCCCCCGGCGCCGGCGCCAAATACCGTCTGGGAAACGAAGCGGAAACCTACGGAGAACTCATCTTTGTCAATAACTGGCTGAACCCGGACCACGACACCGACAAGGCATGGATGAAGACGGAGGTCATGCTGGAGGGCAACACCTCGAACTCGTCCAGTTATGCGAGTTTCGCCGGCGGCGTCGGCGACGATCAGTTCCGCGTGCGGGAAGCCTTCATACAAGCGGGCAATATCCTGGACAGCCAGCCGGACGCCACGTTCTGGGCAGGCGAAAGATACTACCGCCGCCTGCACATCGAAATCGACGACTTCTATCCGTTGGACATGAGCGGCTACGGCGCGGGTGTCGAGAACCTGAACGTCGGATTCGGCAAGGTGGCTTTGGCGTACCTGGCCGGGGCGCGGCCCGATATTGTCACCGGAAACGGCGCTTACGCGAAGAGCAACGTCGACGCGCGCCTGTATGGTTTGAAGGGGCCCGCAGGCTTATGGGCCGGGTGGTTTGAATTCGCAAATTCGAAGGGCGGCCAGACAGCCGCGGGCGCGCTCATTCCCACCGCGGATGGTTACCAGTTCGGGCTGCGGCAACAACAACTCGAGTGGCACGGCGGCTATCACTCGTTCACCCTCCAGTACGGAACCGGAGCAGCCAGCGACTTCAGCACGGCGATCGCCGATCCAACGCCGTACATCCGGCGCTCGGCTACGTTGCAGGCGACAGAGCAGGTGCTCTTTCAGCCCAACGACACGTTCGCCATCATGCCAATATTCGTCTATCAGCGCGCCAAAGATGGGAATCCACGGGACGGGTGGAACCAGTGGGTGTCATTTGGCGTGAGACCGGAGATCTTTTTCACGAAATACCTGTCACTCGCGTTCGAGGCGGGGTTCGACCACACGCACAGTCTGAGCGGCCAGTACGACGGCTGGCTGCGCAAGTTCACGATTGCGCCGCAAATCGGAGCGGGCAGAGAATTCGAGAGCCGGCCGGTGCTTCGCGTCTTCCTGACCAATGCGGGCTGGTCCGACGGACTGCGCGGGTTTGTCGGCGGAGTGCCCTATGCGAACAAAACGAACGGACTGACGTACGGAGTACAGGCCGAAACGTGGTGGTAGCGATTATTTGGCAATTGAGGTAAGAAACAATGGCAACGACTATTCCTGAAGCAAAACCGGCGCAAAGCACTCCGGTTGTTCCGGCGGCCCCAAACTATGCACGACCTATGGCGATCGTCACCACGCTGTTCTTCATGTGGGGGTTTATTACCTGCCTGAACGACATCCTGGTGCCACACCTGAAGTCGCTCTTCGACCTGACCTACGCGAAAGTCATGATGGTTCAATTTGCCTTCTTCTCGGCCTACTTCCTTTTCTCATGGCCGTGGTCCAGGATCGTCAACAAGATTGGCTACCAGAAGACCATGGTGGCCGGCCTGCTCACCATGGCACTGGGCGCGTTTCTGTTCCTGCCAGCCGCTTCCACGGCTTCGTACCCGTTGTTCCTGACCGCGCTCATGATTCTCGGAGGAGGGATTACCGGTCTTCAGGTGGCCGCCAATCCTTATGTGGTCGAATTAGGCAAGCCGAAAATGGCGTCGAGCCGCATGGACCTGACGCAGGCGTTCAATTCGCTGGGCACCACGATCGCGCCGAAGCTAGGAGGACTGCTGATTCTGAGTGCCGTGCCGCTGGCCGTCGGACAACTCCGGAAGCTCACGCCCGAAGCTCTGCAACTGTATCGCGTGCAACAAGCGGCCTCGGTCAAGATGCCCTACACCGTGATCGGCATTGCCCTGTTGTTGTTGGCGGTTTTGATCGGCTTCTCGAAACTGCCAAAACTCAACATCGCCGCAAACAACCCCGGATTGAAGATCACGGATTCGATCTGGAAGCATCCCAGCCTGATCTTCGCCGTGATTGGGATTTTCACTTATGTGGGCGCAGAAGTTTCCATCGGAAGCTTTCTGGTGAATTATTTCGGCTTGTCTGAGATTGCGGGTCTCTCAGCTATCACCGCGGCGGGGTACGTTTCGTTCTACTGGGGTGGCGCCATGATCGGACGCTTTATCGGTTCGGCACTCGCACGGCAGATGAATCCCAGACGTCTGCTGACTCTATGCGCGATCGTTGCAGCAGCGCTAGTCACTGCTTCCATGGTGCTGGGCGGGCATACGGCGATGTGGACTATTCTCGCCGTTGGGTTTTTCAACTCGATCATGTTCCCCACGATCTTCACGCTGGGAGAGGCAGAACTCGGAGCCCTGACGGGAAGTGGATCAGGCATCCTGAATATGGCCATCGTGGGCGGTGCCGTTCTGCCCGTCCTACAGGGCTTAATAGCCGACCATATTGGACTTCACCATGCGTTCATTCTCCCCGTGCTCTGCTACTTGTACATATTGTTCTACGCTCTGAGCGGATCGGAGCCGAATAGCGAGCGGCGCGCAAGAGCTTAGGATAAGGAATGGCCGTGACGGACCACTCATTGATGAATACGACGATACTGCTCCTGGTTTCTGATCCGGTTGTGCGTTCCGTTCTGAAGGAGACACTGGAGCACGAAGGATATACGGTTTTGGCTACCGGCGACCTGGGGCAGGCGGTAGACCAGTTAAAGATGTGCAAGCCGGATCTTTTGATAACCCGCACCTATGTTGACAGCTTGACGGGGCACGATGCCGCAATGTATCTGCGCTCAAAATGCTTGAAAATGAGGGTCTTGATTCTCGGAGGCGTTCTTGATGACGAGAGGCTTAGAGATCGAGAAGCGCTGCAAGGGTTTGCGGTCTTCCCAAAGCCATATGCTGCGGCGGAACTGGTCCAACAAGTGAAGCACGTTTTGAGCAGACCGGGCGGTTGAACAGGAGGAGCCTGCGGGGGGCATGGGCATCCGTTCTACCGGACGCCCACGCCCGAACCTAAACGCCGCTCAGGGAATAAGAAGCCTTGTGCTCGGCTTCGTGCAGCCAGTACGGCGGCCGGCCGTAGTGAAAGTAGAGCCGGTTTTCATATTCTCGGGTGATCGGCATGGAGTCGATGTACTCCGGGGCGTCCTTGATGGCTCCCCGGGTGAGGCCGGCGTAGACTCTGGAATCCGCCCAGCTCACCCGTTCAATCCACGCGGGCGAGACGAGCACCTTCTTGCCCGGCCACCAATTCCGCGTTGCCACCTCGATGTAGCGGATCGCCCAGGCTTTATCGTCGACAAGAAACCCGTCCACGTGGCCGATTTCACCGTCAAACGCATCAATGGCATAGCCAGTGACGGCTGCGCTACTGCGTAGATGTGAATCTGTTGACTGCGTCCGGATCATCTCCGCCAGCGCTTCCCTGGAAGCAATTGTTGGAACCGCTAGGCCCGCCGGGTAGACCGCTGTGCCCCACAGATAGGGACCACCCCAGTAGTAGGGATAGCCGTAGTAGCTGAGGTGAGCGGCCTCATGTTGCCGGGAGACGGGCTGACGGGTGTCGATGTCGGGGCTGTCCGCGACCTGCCGTTTCGTCAGCGCCACGTCCAATCGCCTGGCCTGCCAGTCCGTCTGGACTACCGATATTGGCGAGATTAGCACTTGCCGGCCGCCGAGCCAGCCGCCGGTTTCAACCGTGAGGTAGCGGATGGCCCATGTCTCGTCGTCGAAATAGAGATCGTCCACGGTCCCAAGCTCACCGTCCGTAGCTTGGATCGCAAGACCCTTCAGATGCGTAGCATTCGTTAACATTGACTTTCCCCGCAGCAAGACAGTGCACGCACAACGCCAAAGTCTTCTAACGAGAAAGACCCTTTCAGCCGCCGCGTCACGGGTTTTCTTGCGCTCGACGGAGGACGCCGGGCCGTGGAGGTGCAGAAACTGCTATTTCGAGTGCAAAGTCCGCACCGCGAGAAAGGTCGTCCAGGCGGCATCAAACGACTTTGGCGGCGTTGCACGGAATCAGTCGTCAGGGTGACGGGTCCTCTCAAAGGCCTTGCGCGCGCGTTCTGCCATCCACGGGCGGCGATTCGTTGGCGCCACCCGATTCCACGCTCGTCAGGATTACAATAATCCGGTGGAGATTGGTCTGCCTCGTGCAGACAAAACCAGAGTTGCCCACGCTTCCACAGGAGGAACGCCATGCACGAGGCACACCGGCAAGCCGCCGAGCAGCACGAGCTTGCGGCACAGGCCCATCGTACTGCGGCGGAACATAACGAAAAAGGGGATTATGCGGCGGCATTCTGGCATTCGCAACGAGCGCTGGAGTACTCCGACCACGCCTACAAGCTCGCAAAGGAAGCCCACACCAGATCGGGCCAGATAGTGAGTCTTTGAGATGTCTACTCGTCATCACAGCGGATCGCATTACGAAAACCATCAGCGGGCTGCCGAGTTGCACGATATTGCCGCCCACGCTCATCGGAGCGCTGCGGAAGCCCATGAGAAACAAGATCGCCAAACCGGGCACGAGCTGTCCAGACGGGCCCTCGAACACTCCCAGCAGGCGTATCAGCATGCCGAGCAGGCGCACCGGGACCTTTTGAATGAACATGGCGGCGCGATGTTCGGGCACGAGGAGATCGCCGTGCGGGCTCATGCGCTGTGGCAAGCCAGAGGCTGTCCGCAGGGATCACCGGAAGAAGATTGGTTCAATGCGGCGCAGGAATTGCGGGCCCGCGGAGAGGGCCGAGAGGATCGGAATTCATGAAACGCTCATATTTGTCGTCCTTCCCAATGCGGGCCATCTTCTGTGGCGCGCTGCTGCTGGCGCCGGAGGGCACGCTGCTGTTTGCCCAGCCGGCTCCGCAACCTCCACCTCCCGGTCAGGCGCTGGCGCCCGATCAACTGGACGATCTGGTGGCGCCGATCGCGCTCTACCCGGACCCGCTGGTGAGCCAGATTCTGGTGGCGTCCACGTATCCGCTCGAACTGGTGCAAGCCTCGCAGTGGCTCCAACGAAACCCGGGGCTCACGGGCGCCGCCCTGACCCAGGCGGCACAGCAGCAGAACTGGGACCCGAGCATACAGGCCCTGGTGGTGTTTCCGGACCTCGTCAAACGGTTGAACCAGGACATCACGTGGACCACGAATCTTGGAAACGCGTTTCTGAGCCAGCAGGGCGACGTGATGGACGCCGTACAGCGAATGCGGCTAAAGGCGCAGCAAGCGGGGAAACTGTCCTCGACCAGACAGCAGAGAGTGATCACCACGAACGACTCCGGGCAACCAGTGATTGAGATCGAGCCCGCCGATCCGCAAATGCTCTACCTGCCCTGGTATAATCCCGCGTATATCTGGGGCGCGCCTCTGTATTATCCGTACGCAAGCTGGTATTACCCTGGCTCCTATTTCGGATTCGGTATCGGCATCCCGATGGGACTGTATTTTGGTGGCGGCTGGGGCGGTTGGGGCGGCTGGGGTTGGCAGCCCGGCTGGGGCGGCCACAACATTATGGTCAACAACAGCTTCATTCACCGGAACAACTTCAACTCGAGAGGTGGGGCCAGCCTGAATGGAAGAAGCCAGTGGTCCCACGATGCCTCGCATCGTGACGGTGTGCCGTATTCAAATGCTGCCCTGGCCAACCGTTATCGAGGCAATGTGCGTCAGAATCTGCAATCGCGCGGATCTTCCGGACAGGCGCAGGGTCGAGGCGCCAACTCCCCGTCCGGCGAGCGGATGGGTAATCGGCAGATCCCGGCGAACTCGCCCAGCGGGAATCGCAGCGCTTTCAGCGGTGTTCGTGACGGCGGTGCGGCGCGGATGCACAGCGACCACGGATATTCCAGCCTCGGGGCCGCCCGGAGCGGCGGCGCCTCGCGTGGTGGAGGAGGACAGAGCCGGGGTGGTGGTGGCTTTGGAGGCGGCGGCCGGGGCGGTGGTGGAGGAGGTGGAGGAGGCCGTGGCGGCGGCGGTGGTCATCGGTAGGCAGCGAGAGGAAATCATGACGAAATCTAATACTATTTTCCGGAACGACTCCCCGCGAATCGCGTGGCTCCTGGCCGCCGGTTTGGTGTTTGGGGCGCAATCAGCCCCAAAGAGCAGTCAGCGGACATTTGCAACCCCGCAAGAGACCATTCAGGCGACGATTGATGCCGCGGAACACAACGACACCGCGGCCCTCCTTCAGCTTTTCGGACCTGCGGGCAAGGACATTGTCGAATCCGGCGATCCCGCGCAGGACAAGGACCATCGCGCCGAGTTTGCGCAGTCGGCTCACGAAAAGCTTCAGATCGATGCGGACCCGCTCACTCCCGACAGGGTGACCTTTACGGTGGGCAGCCAGGAGTGGCCGTTTCCGGTTCCCGTGATTCGCAGGGACGGAAGATGGCGCCTTGATTCGGCCAGCGGGACGGTCGAGATTCTCGCGCGCAGGATTGGCCGGAACGAATTAAATGCAATGGAGGTTTGCCGGGGCTACGCGGAGGCGCAAATGGAATACTCCGCCGGGGCGCGCGACGGCGACCATGTCCTCAAATATGCGCAGAAGATCGTCAGCACGCCGGGCAAGCAGGATGGGCTGTATTCGGACAGCATTCCCGACAGTCCGGTTTCGAAAGCTTTCGCCGAGGCCGCAGCCGCGAATTCGTTGACAGCGGGCAAGAAGCCGCAGCCGTACCACGGATATTACTATCGCGTCCTGAAATCGCAGGGGCCGGACGCTCCCGGCGGAGCTTTCGATTATGTCGTGAACGGCAAGATGATTGGCGGCTTCGCCCTGGTCGCGTGGCCGGCGGAGTATGGCGTGTCGGGAATCCGGACTCTCATCATCAATCACGATGGAGTGGTTTACGAAAAGGACTTGGGGGCCTCGACGGCCGTACAAGCCCGCCAGATGACCCGCTTCAATCCCGACAGATCCTGGGAGCAACTGGTCCTCGAGTAGCTTTACAAATCGATCCGGGAGGACATTCAGGTCGGGAGATTCCGTTTTGGAGGTGCAGCCTTTGCACATCCGCTCGTGGCCCAGCCCGCGCAGCCTTGATACGGCAGGGGTTCCGTTCTGGACTATCTCGTGCACATAGCCACCAGCGGCCCGTACGGGCGCAAGGGATGGCATGAAGATGGCATTTGCCGAGATGGCCGGGTTTCAGGAGATTCTCAAGCGAAAAGAGGCTGAACTCCTACAGGTGCTGCGCACGCGAGAAGGCATCGCTATCGAGAAGAGCGCGGATCAGATGGATGAGATCCAGTATGCGTCGGAACGCTATATGGCGATGCGAAACGTGGACCGTGATTCCAACCTGCTGCGCGACGTGAAAGCCGCGTTGCGGCGGATTCAGGACGACAGCTTTGGAATCTGCATCGAGTGCGAATCGGCGATCAACCCAAAACGCCTCGCGGCCGTGCCGTGGGCATCGCGTTGTATCCAGTGCCAGGACGCTGCCGACAGGGATGGGCAGACCGGCACGGAAGTTCTCAGCGAGACTCTCGTCGAAGCCGCCTGAATGAGCGGTATTGCGGCAGGCCCGTCGCCCGCCTTCACTGTTTGATGAGCCGCCCGCTATCGCGACCAGAAAGTAAAGGAACAAGGCGGGTCCAAGTGGTGAAAACAGCCTCCAGTATTCAAACCATCGCGTTTCTCGGCAATTACTTGCCGCGCAAGTGCGGCATTGCTACGTTCACCTCCGATCTGCTTGGGGCCGTGGCAGCGCGGCATCCCCAAAGCCGGTGCTTCGCGGTGCCGGTGAACGACACCAACGGGTGCTATCGATATCCGGACGTCGTTCGCTTCGAGATTGAGGAGCAGGATCCCGGATCTTACCAGCGCGCAGCGAGCTTCATGAACGGCAGCGACGTAGACGTTGTCTCGCTCCAACACGAGTTCGGGATTTACGGCGGGCTGGCCGGCAGCCACTTGTTGGGGCTGCTGCGGGAGTTGAACGTGCCGGTCGTTACCACGCTGCACACCGTCCTTCGCAAGCCCAACGCCGACCAGTATCGCGTAATGCGAAGATTGATCGCCCATTCAACCCGGTTGGTGGTTATGACGGAGCGCGGACAAACAATCCTGCAGGACGTCTACCAGGCGCCGCAGGCGAAGATCGATCTCATCCCGCACGGTATTCCCGACGTGCCATTGGTCGCTCCGGATCATTACAAGGACCAGTTTGGCGTGGGCGGGAAGAAGGTCTTGCTGACCTTTGGGCTGCTGTCGCCGAACAAAGGGATTGAACACGTGCTCAATGCTCTCCCGGACATTGTGGCGGAGTTTCCGGACGTGGTCTACATCGTGCTGGGCGCCACCCACCCCAACGAACTGCGCACGCGAGGCGAAACCTATCGCCTCGGTCTGGAAACCCTCGCAAAGGAAAACGGAATCGAGAACAACGTCATCTTCCACAACCGCTTTGTGGAGTTGAAGGAACTGACGGAGTTCATTGGAGCGGCAGACCTTTACGTCACTCCCTATCTCGAAGAAGCCCAGATTACGTCAGGAACATTGGCCTATGCGTTTGGCGCGGGCAAAGCCGTGATCTCAACGCCGTATTGGCATGCCGCGGAATTGTTGCGGGATCAGCGTGGGATACTGGTGCCGTTCGCGGACGCGAGGGCGATTGCACGCGAGGTGAGTGGGCTCTTGCGGGATGCAACGCGCCGGAACACCATGAGCAACAACGCCTACAAGCTGGGCCGCGAAATGGTGTGGAGCAATACGGCGGGGCTGTACATGCGCTCCTTCCAACTGGCCCGCCGCCAGGGTACAACGTCGCCCCGCAAGTCTCTTGCGGTGAACGGATTCAGCCATCGGCCGCATGAATCACCGGTGTTGAATCCGGATCATCTTTACCCGATGACCCATTCGACGGGCATCGCCCAATGAAACAAATAGACGTGAAACGCAGCACCGTCACTCCGGATCCGGACCGCACACATCCTATGTTGAAAATCATGACCTGAAGAATGTGTTCACGGGCTGGCGGCGATTTGGGCGTCGGCATCTGGCAGGCTCTCTGATAGCCGCGGTTACGTAGGTTTTCTTGCAGGATCCGCGCTAATCCGAGTAACGCACTTGTGCGAGAGAGCACCCAGAAAAGGCCCATAACCGGTGCGTGGCACCGTCTCTCACATCGGTGGGGAGGATCAGGGCTCGCACGGAAGCCCCTGCGGAGGCTCTCACCAACAAGTGCCGGGTCGATTCAGTCCGGCCGTCACTTGACCGGGACTGCCGCCGCGTCTGCATCTTCGCGGAGCCCAGCGATCCGGTTCTGCAGCGTCCGCGCACTAATCCCCAGTATCTCGGCAGCGCGTTTGCGATTGCCGCCCACGTGATCGAGTACGAGTTTGATATACGCCTCCTCGATTTTCACAAGTGGCCGGTCCGGCTCGAGCATCATCATCGGGCCCTCATGGGCGGTTGGTGGCCGGGCCTGCGAGCCGGAGCTGACACCGAATGCGGGAAAAGCAAGATTCGTCAGCCGGATCAAACCCTCGCCAGCCATGATGGCAGCGCGCTCCAGGACATTCCGCAGCTCCCTCACGTTACCGGGCCAATCGTACCGATGAAGAAGTTCCATCGCCTGGGCGTCGATCCCGGCAACGCGCGTGCCGTGCTTCTTATTCAGATTGTCCAGCATCGCATCGACGATCGGCGGGATATCTTCTTTGTGTTCCCGTAGCGGCGGCATCACGATCTGAAACACACTCAACCGGTAGAAAAGTTCCTCGCGTAACTGCGTTCTGGGGTCCTGACTGGTCGCCGCAAGTACGCGAACGTCCACCGGGATCTCCCTTTTGCCGCCCAGCCGGCGCACCTTCAGGTCCTCGAGAACGCGCAGCAGCCTTGGTTGCATAGAGGGCGGCATCTCGCCGATCTCGTCCAGAAACAACGTTCCCCCCTGAGCCTGTTCAAAGCAGCCGGCGGAGCGCTCCATGGCTCCGGTAAACGCGCCTTTCTCGTGGCCGAACAACTCGCTCTCTATCAGAGTCTCGGGTAGCGCGGCTGCATTAATCGCGACGAAAGGCCCATCGCCGCGGGGACTGCACTTGTGGATTTCGCGCGCCACCAACTCCTTCCCGGTGCCGCTTTCGCCGCAAATCAGCACGGGCGCCGAAGTTGGTCCCACCTGCCGGATGATCGAGAAAACCTCCAGCATCGCGGGAGATTTACCTATCAAATCCCCGAGCACACCGCGAAGACTCAGTTCGCGCGTAAGATCGTCGGTTTTCCGCAGACTTCTTTTGAAGCGAATCGCGCGTTCCAGAAGAATCTTGAATGCGCGCGGCTCTACGGGTTTTTCCAGGTACCAGAATGCCTTGAGATCGTGAACGGCGGAAAGCGCTTTCTCCATGCTGCCGAAGGCGGTGAGCGCAATTGCCGGAGTGCGGTCGCCCCGTTCCTTCAGGTGCCGGAGCAGTTCGAAGCCGTCCATGCGCGGCATGACCAAATCCGCAACGATGACGTCTGCATCGAAGACACTGAGCCGTTCCAGCGCTTCCTGCCCATCGGCTGCTACCTGCGTCTCAAAGTCGCCATCGGGAAGCATGGCAGCCAGGGCGGTGCGCTGAAGCTCCTCATCATCGACGATGAGGATCCGGCCCGAAACCGCAGGCGGTCGAGGCATCGACCCCTATTCTAGCGTCTGGCAAGCCGCGGAGTTTGTGAACGCGGCTCGGCGCAGCGTTCAAGTATCGACGGCGATCTCGATGTTAAGCACCGCAATACGGTGATCTTCTGGCGGAAGCGGTTTGCCGAACCGGACTCGACTGTCCTGCGTGCGCTCCGTTGGCCTGTTTTGAGGTGACCACCGAGGGTCGATCAGTGTCACCGCACAGTCCGGCGGCATCAGCCCTGCCGCCACGAGATGCCCCTGGATTGTCCGGATTCACAAGATAGAGCCGCATGTCTCTCCTCCTCGGTCAGTCTGAACCTCCTGGCGGCTGCTAACGGTGGACGACTGGCCGCGGGGTCTGTTGTGCTATTTCCTGGCGGTCTGCGTGCTGCCAGATGAAACCAATGCCGCTTGTTGGGCCGGAAGGTAGTCCGAGTACGTGAGTATCTTGTCCATCTCATAGTTTATTACGAAAAGGACTGTGGCCCGCACGCGCACTTCGATGCGTTTCGGCATCCAGAGGCCATCGCCGACGCGCTCCTGCTCCATCATGATGTGCGAACCGCGCTGCATGCGCACCAGGAACAACCCGAACGAAACGGGCTGGATCACCTGCCCGTCGACTTTCACCCAGCCGAAGTCCTGCTTGTCGATCCACAGCTTGCCCTCCACTCTGGAGAACATACTTCCGTACTTACCATGCGGATGATATCCGGGGTGGGGCGTCGCTTGCAGCACGTACGCGGGCCTGCCGTTGACGACCTCTTCGCCGATAAGCTGAAAGTCGAAACCCAGGGGTACCTCCCGGATGAAAGACTTGTCTTCCTGCTCCACACGCAGCCGCGCAGCCTGCGTATCCCGCGTTTTGTGCTTCAGTCTGTAGAGTTTCACCTGCTGCATCCGTTGTTCCAGGATCGATGGAGGTTTCCCGTTGTGTTTCAGGAGCTGCTCGAAAGGAGTTCCGTTGACGAGAATAATCTTCGAGACGTCGACATTCGCCGACTGCGCCTTGCCGCTCGAGTCCAGGCGCCGATCATCATCGATCTCGACATAGGTGTAATGGGTCCGCGCCTGCCAGTTCCGCTCTGTTGCCGCAATGGACAATTTCACGATTTGGCGGACGTCCGGAACGCCCGGCTCGTTCCGAGACTTGTCCGCGGAGCGCCCACCTGTCTGAGCAAATAGCGCTGCGGTAAACGCGACGACGATCAGCGAAGTCTTCATCCGCGGAATCACCATTTCACGACCGCTGGCGCGCCGATCCAACCCCGGTTCCGTTTGGCCCGTCAGTTCTGTCCAGGCCTTGTCTTTTGGCGAACGGACGGTCTTCCCGCCAAAGCAGGTCCCGCAGTAACTCGTGCCACCGGTGGTCCACCTCGCCGGCTACTACAGAATCCTGCGCCCCTGAATCAGGCGGATTACCAGTACGACCAACGCAATGGCTAACAGGATGTGAATCAGCCCGCCGGCAGTGTAGGAGGTGACCATTCCCAGCACCCACAGAATCACCAGGATTACACAAATTGTCCAAAGCATCTCGCTGCTCCTTCACGATGGGTGAAGGCAAGAGCAGGTCCAAAGCGGCCAGACGCCGGATATAGGTAGTTTTACTGGCAACCAGGAGCAGGATCTGCACTTGAAGACAGCAGTTACTGCAGATCGGACTTCCGCCGGGGCATGCGGAGTGCCCGAACTCGACAGTGGACACGACCTTGTGAGGTGCAATCCGAAGTCCCGGCACCCGGCACCAGCCGCGCGATTAAACCCGAAACCATGCCGGATCAACGGGAGGGCTGCAACTGAGCAAACCAGACAAGACTCCGGACCAGTTTCCGAATTCTGTCGGCTCGCAGCGCAGCACCAGCGCGCGCATCGACAAGCCCGAGGTCACAAGGTGGAAGTTATTACTATTAGCTGCGCAAGACGGTGCGTAACGATGACAACATCCGCTCCGGATATGCAGGCGAAGTAGCCTTCTCGCCGAGGGAATGAGCGGTTGACTGGCAGCATTATGCCCGCCCGCTCGCCCGCCTCGGCGTTTTGAATGGCGGCCCGTTGGACTATTCCATCCAGAGATGTTCGGTCTCTCGCGTGCTTGCAAGAGCGACAAGAGCCTCGATAAGCGGGCTCTGCGCAAACTTCAGTTGGAGGTTCAAGATGTCGAAGACCGCAGTTGGTCTGTTTGAGAATCCGGCCGTGGCTGAGCAGGTTGTCCACGATCTCGACGCCAGCAATTTGCCTCAGACCGGAATCCGCACTCTGGTTGAGCCGCTGGATATGGCCGTCACCGGGGTCATGAGCTTCCCCCACACCGACTTCGAGGTGGGATTGGACCGGGAGCTCAAGGCAATCGGGGCAAACGAGCGGGAGGCCAATGCCTACGCTCAGGGAGTGCGGCGTGGAGGAGTCCTCGTGTTCGCGACAGGATCGAACAAGGAAGTGGACAACGCGGCCGAAATCATGAACCGCCATGGTGCAATGGAGGTTGAAGAGCTCGTCGGCCGCGCGCCGAGCAACGGCAGCATGATTGAACCGAATACCGGCAGCATGATTGGCGACAGCGTACCTTCTGTATCCGATAGTTCATTCCAGACCGGGCGGACTCGCCAATCGGGCGGCGGCGCCCGAATGTTTGTGTGGTAGGTCGTCAAGGCGCATACAGAGTCGTAAGCCTGGGAAGCACCAATCAAAGGTAAATGACGCCGTGAGGCTGAGGATTCAGAGAATTCTTGTTCCCGTTGTGTTCGCGGAGACTTCCTAGCACGTCGTGCACCAGGCCGCGTGGTTGGCGCGCCGCTTTCATGCGGAGGTGATTCTGCTGCACGTAGTGACGCCTCTCAGCTATCCCGCCGGCGTGCTGGAAAGCGGGCACGAGATTACCGCGCGGGATTTGCACGCGCACATTGTCGAGCGCGCTCAGAAAGATCTGGATCAGGCGTTGCGGCCGGAGCTCGATGGAATCCCGGTCACTCGGGTGCTGCTCAGAGGCGACCCGGCCGACGAAATCGTGCGGACCGCTCGCGACCGGAACGTCGACCTGATCGTGATGTCGACCCATGGCTATGGGGCGTTCTACCGCTTTCTGCTGGGCTCAGTGACCGCGAAAGTACTGCACGAAAGCGATTGCCCGGTCTGGACGGGCGCTCACCTGGAAGAGAAGCCCGCGCGCGAGTTTTCGATCTGCCACGTGCTCTGCTCGGTGGATTTGAGCCCCCACAGTCACCACACCGCGTCGCTGGCCGCCGAGATGGCCGCGGCTGTCGATGCGACGCTTACGCTCGTCCACATCACGGCCGGCGTGGAGATCTACGGCCCCGGCGGGTTTTACGTCGACCCCGTTTGGAAGGAGAAGATCGTCGGGTTCGCCGCAAAAGAGATGGCCCGGCTTCAGCAGGACGTGGGCACGAAGGCCGAAGTCATCATCGATAGCGGCAATGCGCCGGAGCTGTTGAACCGGGCGGCAGAGAAAACGAAAGCTGACGTCCTGGTCATCGGGCACATTCCCGGGCGCAGCCATTTGGGTGACAACGGCAACGGTTATGGGATCATTCGGGAGTCGCACATCCCGGTCCTGAGCGTCTGACGATTCCGGCGTTCAACCGCGGCAGGCCGGGGCGAGGGCCGGACAAAGGCCCGCTCGTTTTGACCGCATTTTGACGATGCTACTCTAACGGTGAAGTTATGAACCCAACGCAACAACTCCATAATCTCGGCCAGAGCCTCTGGCTTGATAACATCACGCGAGAACTGCTGACGAGTGGGACGCTGCGCCGTTACATCGACGACTTGTCGGTGACCGGCCTCACTTCGAATCCCTCGATCTTCGACCTCGCGATCAAGAGCTCGAACTTCTACGACGACGCCATCCGCGAGAAGAAGAAGGAAGGCAAGTCAGGCGAAGCCCTGTTCTTCGAGCTGGCGATTGAAGACCTCAGGCAGGCCGCCGATCTCTTTCGGCCGATCCACGACGCAACCGCGGGCATGGATGGCTGGGTGTCTTTGGAGGTTTCTCCTTCGTTGGCGTATGACGCGGAGAGTACGGTCAAAGAGGCCGTTCATCTCCACGCGCAGGCGCAACGGCCCAATCTCTTCATTAAGATTCCCGGGACCAGCGAAGGGCACGCTGCCATTGAGGAAGCCATCTTTCGCGGAGTGCCGGTGAACGTGACGCTCCTGTTCTCAGCCGGGCACTATGCCGGGGCAGCCGAAGCGTACATGCGGGGCATCGAGCGCCGGATCGCCGCGGGGCTCGATCCGAATGTACGCTCTGTGGCATCGCTGTTCATCAGCCGCTGGGACAAAGCGGTGATGGGGAAAGTCCCGGCGGACCTTCAGGATCGTCTGGGCATCGCGATCGCAATGCGCACGTACAAAGCGTACCGCGATCTGCTCGCTTCAGCCCGCTGGCAGAAAGCTGCCCGCGCCGGCGCGCAGCCGCAGCGTCTGCTCTGGGCGAGCACCGGCACCAAAGACCCGAAGGCCTCCGATATCCTTTACGTCAAGGCGCTCGCCGCACCGGACACCATCAATACGATTCCCGAGAAGACGCTGCTTGCGTTCGCCGATCACGGCGAGTTGGGCAGGGCCCTGCCTGAGGATGGCGGCGATGCCGAGAAGGTGATCGCCGCGTTTGGCAAGGCCGGCGTCGACGATGAGAAACTCGCAGCCGACCTGCAGCGCGAAGGCGCCGAGTCGTTTGTCGAATCCTGGAAGGATCTGCTCAACTGCATCGAGACGAAGACCGCAACGCTCAAAGCCGCCGGCTGAGATCTACATGACAATGCAGCAACCGCGACACAGCATCGTTCCACTTCGTGACCGGCCGGCATGGAAGGCGCTGGAGGAGCATTCTGCCAGCGTCCGCAATGTGCATTTGCGGCAGCTCTTTGCGGATGATCCACAGCGCGGCGAACGCTTCACGCTGGAGGCCATGGGTCTCTACTTCGATTACTCGAAGAACCGAATCACCAGCGAGACGACGCGGCTGCTCCTGGAGCTTGCGCAGCAGTCCGGCCTGCGTCAGCACATTGACGCCATGTTCGCGGGCGACAAGATCAACATCACCGAGCAGCGCGCCGTTCTGCATGTGGCGCTGCGCGCTCCAAAGAACGAACAAATCCTGGCCGATGGCGTGGACATCGTCCCCGAGGTTCACGCCGTGCTCGACAAGATGGCCGCATTTGCGGATGAGGTCCGAAGCGGCGAGTGGAAGGGGCATACCGGGAAGCGCGTCCGAAATGTAATCAACATTGGTATCGGCGGCTCCGACCTCGGGCCGGTGATGGCTTATGAGGCGTTGAAATACTACAGTCGGCGCGACATGACCTTCCGTTTCGTCTCCAATGTGGACGGCACGGATTTCGTTGAGGCCACGCGCGACCTGAAGGCCGAGGAGACGTTGTTTGTCATCTGCTCCAAGACCTTCACGACGCTTGAGACCATGACCAACGCCCACACGGCTCGCGAGTGGGTGCTTAAGGCGTTGGGGGATGAGAAGGCGGTTGCCCGGCACTTCGTGGCGGTCTCCACCAACACGGCGAAGGTCGAGGAGTTCGGTATCGACAGCGCCAATATGTTTGGCTTCTGGGACTGGGTGGGCGGGCGATATTCGATGGATTCAGCAATCGGCCTGTCCACGATGATCGCGATCGGGCCCGAACACTTTCGCGAAATGCTGGCGGGCTTCCACGCGATGGATGAGCACTTCCGCACGGCGCCCTTCGATCGCAATATGCCGGTTCTGATGGGGCTGCTGGTGGTCTGGTACAACGCTTTTTTCGATGCGCAGACAGTAGCCGTGCTTCCGTACGAACAATACCTGAAGCGCTTCCCGGCATACCTGCAGCAATTGACCATGGAGAGCAATGGCAAGCACGTGACGCTACAGGGCACGCAAGTCGACTATCAGACCGGGCCCATCTACTGGGGCGAGCCGGGCACGAATGGCCAGCACTCGTTCTATCAGCTCATACATCAGGGGACGAAGCTCATCCCATGCGATTTCATTGGTTTCGTCCAGGCGCTCAATCCGCTCGGCAGTCACCACGACTTTCTGTTGTCCAATGTATTCGCGCAGGCCGAGGCGCTCGCGTTCGGGCGAACGCCGGAAGAGGTCAGGGCCGATGGCACACCGGAATGGCTGGCGCCACATCGCACGTTCGGGGGCAACAGACCGTCGACCACCATTCTGGCTGAGCGATTGACGCCGGAGACGCTGGGTAAATTGATTGCGCTTTACGAGCACAGCGTATTCACCCAGGGTACGATCTGGCAGATCGATTCTTTCGATCAGTGGGGCGTCGAACTCGGCAAGGTGCTGGCCGCGCGCATCATCCCGGAACTTATGAGCGTTGGTGAGCCACCACTCAAACACGACAGCTCGACCAACGCCCTCATTCGGCATTACCGCAGCCTCAAGCGCTGAGCATCGGAAAGGAACTGAAAAATGCAGATTGGGATGATCGGTCTCGGGAGAATGGGCGCCAACATGGTCCGCCGCCTGCAACGCGGCGGGCATCAATGCGTTGTCTTCGACAAGAACCAGGACAACGTGAAGGACCTGGAGAAGGAAGGCGTGACCGGAGCCGCGTCGCTTGAGGATTTCGTGGCGAAACTAAACCCTCCACGCGCGGCCTGGTTGATGGTGCCCGCGGCGGCCGTCGATGAGACGCTGCACGGCCTCAGCGCCCAAATGCAAAGTGGCGACATCATCGTGGATGGAGGCAATTCGTACTACATCGACGACATTCGGCGCGCCGGCGAACTCAAGCCGCGAGGCGTCCATTACCTCGACGTGGGGACCAGCGGTGGCGTGTGGGGTTTCGAGCGGGGTTTCTGCCTGATGATTGGAGGTGAGACGGAGCCTGTCCGCCACCTGGATCCGGTCTTCAAGACGCTTGCCCCTGGACGCGGCGATATCTCGCGCACGCCGGGGCGTGAAAAGTCTGCCGGTACGGCTGAGGAAGGCTACCTGTATTGCGGGCCTTCCGGCGCTGGCCATTTCGTCAAGATGGTTCACAACGGCATCGAATACGGCCTCATGGAAAGTTATGCCGAGGGGTTGAACATTCTGCGGCACGCCAACGTTGGCAAGCAGGACCGGACCGTCGATGCCGAGACGACGCCCCTGCGTAATCCCGAGCACTATCAGTATGACTTCGATCTGGCCGATGTCTCCGAAGTTTGGCGTCGTGGCAGTGTGATCGCCTCCTGGTTGCTGGACCTGACCGCAACCGCGTTATACGGGCAGAACGATCTCTCGAAGTTTTCAGGCCGCGTGTCCGATTCCGGTGAAGGCCGGTGGACCATTGGCGCTGCTATCGACGAAGGAACTCCGGCCCCGGTCCTGAGCGCAGCGCTTTACCAGCGGTTCGCGTCAAGAGGCGAAGACGATTTCGCGGACAAGCTGCTCTCCGCCATGCGATTTGGGTTCGGCGGTCACAAGGAAAAAGCCGCCGGTTAGCGGCCGTGTTGCAAATACACGCGGTGCCGCGCCCAGGAAATGTCCTTAACCCAGCGAGTAGGAAGCAATACCGAGCGGCTGTGAAGCCAGTCTCCGGCTTTCACATCCAAGTAGCTGAGATGCTAGGATGCGTCGTCCACGACGAATCCCTGAAGGCGCCCGATCTCGAGATCCGTGGACCACACTTCGTAACCCGCCAGGTGCCAGATGCTGCGGAGATACGGGTCAGACTTGGTGTGCACCGGGAATTCTCTGAAGGCTGGGATAGCACCGCCGAACTCCTGGTCCAACCAATCGATCGGCCAACCATAATACTCTCTCATCGCGATTTCCTGCTGGCGCGAAACTGGTTCTTCCGAATCGACATCGGGGCTATTGCGCACCTGCTCTTTCGTCAGGTTAGCGTGCAACATTTTCTTCGCCCAATCGGGCTGTTCCACCGCCGTGATCGCAAGAACCACGGCTCGCCGGGCAAGCCAGTTTCCCACGTCGACCACCAAATAGCGAATCGTCCAGGACTGATCATCGAAGAGAAAGCTGCGTACACTCCCCATCTCGCCGTCTGTTGCTATCACCGAAGATCCAATTAGGGTTGCCAGGTCGTGAAGCATATTCCTCCTGCGCGTCGAAAGTCTAGCATAACCCAATGGCTCTCTCGCTCAGGCCCGGCTGTGCGAGGTCAAAAACCCGAAACGCGGCCAGCTTCACGCGATCGTTCACGAAGAAACAGGTTAGCGCGTAGCCCCACACGGCCAGAGCCCACCCCCAACCATTTGTCCGCGATCAAAGTCACCATCAACGTGTGCCATCCGAGTGCCGGTAGGAGTTCTCCAGCCGGGCTCGGACACGCGCCACATTCACCTGCATCCCGTCGCGCAGTTCGGGAGCAGTATACGCGGACCTGGCTGCCTTCCGATGGAACCCGTCATCGAGGTTCCGCCGTCCCTGACGGCGACGAATGCTGTCGGCTGTCGCCACGCCGAAGCCGAACGCACCCGTGGTCTTGGAAAAAGCTGGTTGTGCTGATCCGCAAGGCGAATTCTCCGCGTCGTCGCGAGAAGTTCTACGACGATCATGGAACGCTACAGAAGATGCTGTGTTCGACCAGATCCGCAACGTCGGCTTCCGCGATTACCCTGTGCGCCGACAGATGGCCTCGCACACCCAAGACGGGACCACGAGATGTGACGAAATCCGGGGCTACGTTCCATCCGGCGATGCAGGCCAGCCCGGAACCAGCCAGCCTTTTTTGTAGGGCGTAGTGAGACGAACTTCGGGGTGCACTGGCCGATTGCTGGGCTCACGGTATTCCGCAACACCGAGGATCGCCATCATCACCTTGGCTCGTTCCAATCGTTGCTCCCCTTGCCACCGACCTTGACCGGGCACCGCTGCGCTTGACGGCGTGAACGCCTGGCCGCGCCCAGCGTGAGTCTCCGCTCTGCTTTGTCGGCTCCCCCAATCAGGTTCCGCCCTGTGGGTCCGTTCGCTGCGCTCACCGGAATCCGTTCGGTCCCCCAACAAAGCGCTCCGACTCACCGCTTCGCTCTTGGGAGCGGCCCCGCTTGCTTCCTGGTGCCCCGATCAAGAGACGGGGCAGAAGGAGACAACGAAATGTTCAACAACGTGAATCTGATTGGTTACCTCGGCTCCGATGCCGAATCCCGGACAACCCGCAATAACTCGACCCTGACGGTCCTCTCGCTCGCGACCAGGCGCACCTGGAAGAATCGCGAGACCGGCGAGCGGCAGTCGCAGACCACCTGGCACCGCTGCGTGGCGTTCGGCCGCACGGCGGACTACGCGGCCTCGCTGAGCAAGGGCGCGCACCTTCAGATCATAGGCGAGGTCCAGATGCGTGAATACGTCGCCAGGGACGGCGCGAAGAAGTCCGTCGCTGAGATCCGCGTGCAGCGCATTGCCCGGCTCGACCGGGCGGCGAAGCCGGAGACCACCGTGGGGGCCGCCGCATAAGCGGCCTCCATTCCGGCTCAGGAGGATCTCGCCTTGATGACTACATCCCGTCGTGAAGATCTCATTCTCAGTCACCTCCCGCAGGTCGGCCTGCTGGCCCGGCGTTTGCATCGGCGTTGCCCGCGAGTCGAACTCGACGATCTCATCTCGGCCGGAACCATCGGCCTTATCCAGGCAGTGGACCGCTTTGACCCGTCGCGGAATCTAAAACTCAAGACCCTCGCCGACCACCGGATTCGGGGCGCGATGCTCGATTACTTGCGCCAGATCGACCCACTGCCGCGGAATGCCCGGCGGTTTCAAAAACAGCGCGATGCCGTGATGGCGGAGTTCGCCAAAGTCGGAGAGATCCCGACCTGTGAACAGATCGCCCACGCTCTCGGAGTATCGATGCGCAGGTTCGTGCGTTTGTCGGTCATGATCACGGCGTCGGAGACGATCTCGATAGCGGAGTCCCGTGTTTGACGGGACGGCTGGCCGGCTAAGGCCGGTCTCGCTCCCAAGCAGAAGGGCGCTCCCTGACCAGAACGCCCTTAAATGTCTAAAGCCGGGCTTCCCGGCCGCTCCCGCAAAGTCCCTTCAGCCCCGGAATGGGGACGTACACGCCAAATACACGCCAAAACTAGGCTCAAATCGCCGAAAGACAGGTGGTCGGGAACGCTGTCTTCTCGATGTGCTTGTTGATTCTAAAGGGAGTAATGGTGGGCGCGACAGGACTCGAACCTGTGACCTCCTGCGTGTGAAGCAGGCGCTCTAACCAACTGAGCTACGCGCCCGAAGGCAGGGCGAACATTCAGTTTATCACTACGGCTACGGCCGCTTTCGCCACGGGCTGCTGCACATTCCGGCCGCGCTCCGTTTCATGGGCTTGAGCTATTCTGGGGTCATGCTCGGGATCGACCTGAAGGCCGCCCGCGCGGCGTGGACGGTTGTTCTGGTCGCGCTGCTGGTAGTCATCGCGTATCTCATTCGCGAGACGCTGATCGTCTTCGCGGTGGCCCTGTTTCTCGCCTACATGCTGACGCCGCTGGTGGACTTCGTCGAACGATTTACGCGGGAGCGCCTGTCGCGCACGCCGGCTCTGGCGGTGGTCTACCTGGTTCTGATCTGCCTGCTGGCGGGGCTCGGCGTAACGGTCGGCTCCCGGATCGCCGCCGAAGCCTCCAGTCTTGCGCAGCGGATGCCGGCGCTGGTGCACAATCAGTCGTGGACATCGGGAGTCCCTTTGCCCGGCTGGCTGGAACCGGAGCGCGCGTCCATCGCCGGCTGGTTGCAGCAGGCCATCGGGAACGGCGGCAGCAATCTTCTGCCTTACCTGAAGTCCGCGGGGATGCAGGTGTTTTCGGGCGCGAGATACATCTTATATGTCGTTCTGATTCCTATCCTCGCGTTCTTTTTTGTGAAAGACGGACGCGCCATCATCGCGAACATGGTGGCGGCCATCGCCGACGGAGACAGACGGCAGGTGGTGCGGGACATCCTGGACGACATCAGTCTTCTGCTCGGACATTATATTCGCGCCCTGGTGATTCTTTCCCTCTGCACATTCACCGCCTATTCCATATTCCTGACAATTACCGGAGCGCCGTATGCGGTTCTGCTGGCGGGTCTGGCCGCCGTTTGCGAATTGATTCCGGTCATTGGGCCGCTCGCCGCCGGGTTTCTTACCGTTTTCGTGGCGGGCTTCAGCGGCTACACGCACGTGTGGTGGTTTGCGATCTTCTGGGTGCTGTCCCGCTTGTTTCAGGATTATGTGGTCTCGCCCTGGCTGATGGGCGCCGGCGTGAAGTTGAATCCGCTGCTGGTGCTCTTTGGCGTGCTGGCGGGCGAGCAGATCGCCGGCATCGCGGGCATGTTCTTTTCGGTGCCCGTGATCGCCACACTGCGAGTGGTCTACGTGCGCCTCGAGCGGGCGCATGGAAATCGCCTCATCCCTTCGCATTCTGTAGAATGAGTAGAGCAACCCGCCAGCGGTAGAACAGGAGGAGACACAACCGGATGCCCATCAGTGGAGCAGGTCTTGAAGGCGTCGTCGCCGCCGAATCCGAAATTTGTTACATCGACGGAGAACTCGGCTACCTGAGTTATCAGGGTTTTAACATCCACACTCTGGCCGACAACGCCACCTTCGAGGAGGTGATCTGGCTCCTGTGGAACGGGCGGCTGCCGAAGAAGGCCGAGCTGGAGTTGCTGAAGGCCGCGCTGGCGCACCACCGGCCCATTCCCGAAGAGGTGACGAGGTTCCTGGGCACCGTTCTCGGCGCGCCGCCCATGGACGTTCTGCGGACGGCGGTGTCCATGCTGGGCTTGTACGACCCGCAGGCGCGCGACAACTCCACCGAAGCGAACCAGGAGAAGGCGCGCAAGCTGATGGCCCAGACGGCCACCATCGTGACCACCTTCGACCGGCTGCGCAACGGCAAACCGGTGATCGAAGGCGATCCGGAGCTGGGGTTGGCCGCCAATTTCCTGTATACGCTGACCGGTCGAAAGCCGGACGAGGTGATGGAACGGGCTTTCGATGTCGCGCTCACCCTGCACGCCGATCACGAGCTGAACGCTTCCACGTTTGCCGGCCGGGTGACCGCCGCCACGCTATCCGACATATATTCGGCGGCGACGTCCGCGATTGGCGCGCTGAAGGGGCCACTGCACGGTGGGGCGAATGAAGACGTCATCCGCATGCTGCTGGCCACCGAGGACGTGGACACGGCTCTGGATACAATTCGCAACCGCCTGGCGCTGAAGGTGAAGATCCCCGGTTTCGGCCACCGCGTCTATCGCACCGAGGACCCCCGGGCCACCCATTTGCGCGTGCTTTCCGAAGAGCTGGGCAACCGCACCGGCCATGCGCAGCTCTACAAGACTTCCAAGGCCATCGAGGAGACCGTCAAGGAGTTGAAAGGGCTGAACGCCAACGTGGACTTCTATTCGGCCTCCGCGTACTTTTCGCTGGGCATTCCCATCGACCTGTTCACGCCCATCTTCGCGGTGAGCCGCATGGCCGGCTGGACTGCCCACATCCTCGAACAGTACCGCAACAACCGCCTCATCCGGCCTCGCGCCGAGTACGTCGGCAAGGCTCTGGATCAGGTCTGGGTACCCATCGACGAGCGCTAGGACTGGCCACGAATGAACACGCATGAACACGAATGGAGAACATGCATTTTATTTGTGCTCATTCGTGTTCATTCGTGGCCCAATCGGTTCTCCTAAGTCATGTACGAGCTTCCGTTCTTTCGTTCCAATCTCGAAGCCATTGCCAGCCGGCTGGCGGACCGCGGCTATCCACTCGACGTGGACGCGTTTCGCGCGCTGGATGCCGAGCGGCGCGCGGCGGTCACTGAAGCCGAGCAACTGAAGGCGCAGCGAAATTCCTCCAGCCAGGAAATCGCGAAGTGGAAGCGCGAAGGCGTGGACACCAGCGAGGCACAGCAGCGCGTGCGCGACATGGGGGAGCGCATGGCCGGGCTGGACGCGCGGGTCCGGGAGCTCGACGACAAGTTCCGGAGTATGCTGGCGTCCGTGCCAAACACGCCTCACCAGTCGGTCCCCGTGGGATCGAGCGCCGAGGACAACGTCGAGGTGCGCCGCCGGGGGAATCCGACGCCGTTCGATTTCGAGCCGCAAGCGCACTGGGACCTTGGTCCCGCGCTGGGCATCCTGGACATGGAACGGGCGGCGAAGGTCACCGGCGCGCGGTTCGCCGTTTACTGGGGCATGGGCGCCCGGCTGGAACGGGCGCTGATCAATTTCATGCTCGACGTGCACACGCGCGAGCACGGCTACACCGAAGTGCTGCCGCCCTTTCTGATCAACTCGGCCAGTCTGTACGGCACCGGCCAGTTGCCCAAATTCGCCGAGGATCTGTTCAAGTGCGAAGGCACGGATTTCTGGCTGGCGCCGACCGCCGAAGTCCCGGTCACCAACCTGTTCCGCGACGAGACCCTCGACGCCGACCGCCTGCCCATCAAGCTGACCGCGTACACACCCTGTTTCCGCAGCGAAGCGGGTTCGCACGGCCGCGACGTGCGCGGCATTATCCGCCAGCACCAGTTCCAGAAGGTGGAGCTGGTGAAGTTCGCGCGGCCCGAGCAAAGCTACGAAGAACTGGAGAAGCTCACTGCGGACGCCGAGGACATTCTCAAGCGGCTGGGGTTGCCGTTCCGGACCGTGGTGCTATGCACTGGTGACACGGGATTCTCGTCGGCGAAGACCTACGATATTGAGGTCTGGCTGCCTGGTCAGAACGGGTACAAGGAGATCTCTTCCTGTTCCAATTTCGAGGCGTTCCAGGCGCGGCGGGCCGGCATCCGCATGAAGTCGGGCAAGGGAAAGGCGGAGTTCGTTCACACGCTGAATGGAAGCGGTCTGGCGGTAGGCCGCACCTGGCTGGCCATCGTGGAGAATCATCAGCAGAAGGACGGCAGCGTAGTGATTCCCGAGGCGCTGCGACCGTACGTGGGCGCCGAGAGGATCGAACCCCAATCACAACCATTTTCCGTAAGCCGCTGATCGCTCGGAATCCTCGTATTTCAAACGATATGCAGGCGGCTGGCGCCTCCGGCCGGAGCCCTCTCCCGGAACCCCTCCGATTACACTGGGGCCGTCCAGGAGGGTTTCCGATGCTTCGCCTGAGCCGGTTTTTCGCCGGAGTTGGTCTCTTTGTGTGCTGCGCGCTGCGACTGGGTGCGGCGCCCGCTCTCACCACCATTCAGGACACGCTGTATAAGGCCGACGGCACCCCGCTGAACGGCGTGGTGATCATCACCTGGCCGTCGTTTGTGGCGGCGGACGGGAGTAAGATCGGGGCGCAGACGCTGACGGTTCCGGTGCCATCCGGGTACTTCCAGGTCGCGCTTGTGCCGACGGTGGGCGCGAGCACGACGGTGGCCTACTCGGTGCGGATCAACAGCGCCGGGAAGAACCAGTCGACGGAGCTGTGGAGCGTGCCGCAAAGCTCCACGCCACTGAGCATCCAGGATGTCATGATCGTGCAGACCGGCGGTGTGGTCATCGGTTCGGTTGGGGGGACGATCACGGTCAGCGACACCACGATTCCGATTACCGACGTGGTGGGGCTGAGCAATGAACTGGCGATGCGGCCGATGATGGGAGCCGCTTTCGCCGACTCGCGAGCCGCTATCATCAACGCCACCGGGGGAATTGACGCTGCGGCGGGCGACCTTTCCAACTGCGTCCATGTGGATGGGACCTCGGGCAGTTGCGGCCTCTCCGCATCGGCGGCGTCGGCTTTTGTGGATGCCGAAGTACCGGCCGGGACCATAAACGGCACGAACACGCAATTCACTCTGGCCGCGACGCCGGTCCCCACCTCCAGCCTGGCCGTCTGGCGCAACGGTCTGTTCCTGAAGTCCGGGATGGATTTCACGGTGTCGGGCAACGCGATCACGTTTGTGGGAAACTCGACACCGCTGATCGGCGATACCATCCTGGCATCGTATCGGAACAGCGTGGTGTCCGGAGTCACCTTCGTGGACGCGGAAACCCCCGGCGGGCTGGTGAACGGCCTCAACGCGATGTTCACCCTGGTGGGTCTTCCCAACCCCCCCACCAGTCTGGCCGTGTACCGCGATGGCCTGCGGATGCAGTTGGGCGTCGACTATGCGGTCAACGGGAGCACAGTCGAGTTTGCACCGGGTCAGTGGCCGCAAATCGGCGACACCCTGGTTTGCTCATACCGGTATTGAGGGCGGCACTTCGGGCGCGGCGGCGAGCGCAAGCTGAACGCGGCTGTGCTTCCGGCCGTATCCGAAGTAGATTGCCATGCCGATGATCAGCCAGACGATCAGGCGGGCCCACGTGCCGCCGGGCAGCGCAACCATCAGGAGCATCGAAATCAGAATCCCCAGGATGGGAACCAATGGAACCAGTGGCGTCTTGAAGGCCCGTGGCAGGTCGGGGCGGCGCACTCGCAATACCCACACGCCCGCGCAGACGATCACAAACGCGAGCAGCGTCCCGATGCTCACCAGTTCGCCCAGAATGCCAATGGGGATGAGGGAGGCGAACACGGCGACGAAGACTCCCACCACGATGGAAGAGATCCACGGCGTCCGAAAACGCGGGTGAACGGTGCTTGCCCACCGTGGCAGCAGGCCGTCCCGCGACATGGAGTAGAACACGCGGGACTGACCCAGCAGCATCACCAGCATCACTGTGGTGAGGCCCATGATGGTTCCGATGAGAACCAGATATTCACCCCAGCGGACGCCGATCATGGTCATTCCGAAAGCCACCGGAGCGGCCACGTTCAATTGCTTGTAGCTGACGGCTCCCGTCAGCAGGCCCGAAGTGGCGATATACAGTATCGTGCAGATGAGGAGGGAACCGAGAATGCCCCACGGCATGTCTTTCTTCGGGTTCTTCGCCTCCTGCGCGGCCGTGGAAACGGCGTCGAATCCGATGTAGGCGAAAAAGATGACGCCAGCAGCGCGCGCCACCCCGGACCATCCGTACTTTCCGAATTCGCCCGCGTTCGGCGGGACAAAAGGCGTCCAGTTCGCTTTGGCTTCGGCCATATGCGCCAGCACATAGATGCCGGCGATGGCGATGAAAGTGAGTACCGTGCCCACCTTCACGAGCACAATGACCGTGTTCAGCGTGGCCGATTCCTTAATGCCGATCACCAGCACCGTGGTCACGCCGCAGATGCCCAGGAACGCGACGATGTTGAACATGCCGGTGGCCGCCGGCAGATGCGTCGCATTCACTCCCGCCGGCAGGGCCGCCAGTGGCTGCCACAAACCCTGAAACAGAACCAGCTTCGTTCCCGGCGTAGCGGTGAACTGCGGTGGCAGGAAGATGCCGATTCGCTCCAGCAACTGCGCCACGTTCGCGCTCCACCCGGATGCAACGGTGGCGGCGCCGAAGGCGTATTCGAGAATCAGATCCCAGCCGATGATCCAGGCGAAGATCTCCCCCAGGGTCGCGTAGCCGTAGGTGTAGGCCGAGCCGGCAATCGGAATGAGCGACGCGAACTCCGCGTAGCAGAGGCCCGCGAAGAAGCAGCCGGTCCCGGCCAGGATGAAGGAGAGCATAATGGCCGGTCCGGCGAACTGCGCCGAGGCCGACCCGGTGAGCACGAAGATCCCCGCTCCAATAATCGCGCCCACGCCCAGTGCCATCAGGTTCAGGCGGCCCAGGGCGCGCTTCAGAGTGTGTGCGCCCGTCTCTCCCACCTCGGACAGGATCATGTCCAGCGGCTTTCTTGCCAGCAGGTTAGCCATAAGTCGTATTTCTAAAGCTACTCGATCAGCGGGAGGTGCGCAACCTGAGAATGGGTGTGTGGACATGCGGCGGCAGTCGCGTGCTCACCTGGCGCCGCAAAAACGCGGCTGCCGCCGCATGTCCGGCTAGGAATGCGCATTGAAGAACAGTTGCCAGGCGGTGACCACCAGCGCGTGCATCACCATGGGGGCGCGAATGCTGCGCGTCTTCGCAAACGCCACGCCGTAAAACAGGCCGGCGGTGGCGGCGAGCGCCGCGAACCTCCAGTTCGGAAACGCCCCAAACGGCAGATGCAGCGCGCCGAAGATCAGCGATGTAACCGCGATCCCGGCGGTTTCGCTTCTCAGACCGCGCGACAGGATCTGCTGCAGGAAGCCGCGGACGAAGAACTCCTCCGCCAGGGCGAGAACCCACAGCACGCCGAGGAACCTGCCGAGCACCAGCACCGGCAGACTCCACGACCACGCGATGATGGGATGCCAGCGGGCGACGTGCAGCAAATACCCGAGCAGGGCCGCCACGGGCACGAAGCACAACGTGAGCAGAATGCCGATGCGCCACTCGCGCGGCTGCGGAACGAAGCCAAAACCGGCCTCCAGCCCGCGAATGCACAAGACCGCGATGACTCCGGTATGGACCCACATCAGCCTGCCGAGGACCTCCAGCGGCAGGGTGCGCGCCGGAGCCGGGTAGAGGGTTCGGAATGCGTGGCTGAGGAATACCGCGGCGATGACCGTCAGAAACAGCAGGTCTGTCGCGAGCGGCGGCTTCAGCGGGTAGTGAGTCAGTTTGTGCCGCACAGGCTGAAGCCTGTCCCACCATCTGCCGGCAAGCCTCTGAACAACAGGTGGCACAGACTTTAGTCTGTGCACTCCCGCCTCCGGAGGAACTGACCCACTATCCTTCAGCGGGACGTACCAGAACGCGATCACGGCGGCAATGGCCCCCACCGCAAGCAGAGACGCAAGGTGAAACGCGCCCAGCGGCACGGTGGCCAGAACATACGGGACCATGGCCGCGCCGCTGAGCAGAAGCGCCAGCACGGCAGCGGGCAGTGCCGCCAGCGCGCGGCGGACGCCGGCGAACCCGGGCATAATGTAGAGAGCCAGTTCCACCAGAAACGCGGGCAGCAACGCGAGTGCAACGCCACGGGGGATGCCTTTCTGTTGAGAATAGAAGTAAGCTGCCGCGCACGCAGCCACCCAGACAAGAAGAACAGAGATGAAATACTGGCCCCAGACACGGCGGACTTTCGGCATCGGCTTCGGCTTCATCGTAGCATTCGGTCTGTTCGGGCCAGCTCTGCGAAGCGAGGAGCCGCCCGCCGGTCTCGCGCGCCGCGTGGCGGCTAGAGAAACCGAAGACGAGAAGGCGCGCAACAACTACACCTGGCGGCAGACCGTTGTGGTGGAGGAGCTGGATGCGAAGGGTTCTGAAACGGGGCACTATCGCGAAGTCCGCGACATCCTTTTCTCACCGGATGGGAAACGGATAGAGCAGTTGGCCGGGAAGCCTTCCAACGAGCTGACTCGCCTGATCCTCACCGAAGAGGACTTTCGCGACCTGCGTGAGATCCAGCCGCTGCTGCTCACCACCGAGCGGCTTTTCATGTACGAATCGCGGTTCAAGGGTGACGAGATGGTGGACGGCGTGGACTGCTGGGTGCTGGAGATTCGCCCGCGGCAGATCCTGGCGGGCCAGCGGCTGTTCGACGGTCTGATCTGGGTGGACAAGACGGAGAACGCCATCGTGAAAAGCCAGGGGCAGGCGGTTCCGCAAGAGCGTGGCGGCAAGCACGAGAATCTGTTTCCGCACTTCACCACCACACGGCGGAAAGTGGACGGCCATTGGTTCCCGGCGAGCACGCTGGGCGACGACACGCTGTGGTTCCGGGGCGGGCCGCAACGGGAACGTCTCAGCGTCCGTTACGAGAACTACAAGAGGTTCAGCTCGGAGTCGACCATACACTTCGAGCACTAAGGAGCCCGCCGGAACGCGGCTGGCCGCCGCGTGTGCCCTTACTTCGTGGAGCCGGGTGCCGGGGCAACCGGGGCCATGGCGGCCGAGCCCTTGTCGTAAAGATCGACGATTTCCTTGGTGATATCGATGGTATTGGAAGCGAAGAGCACGGGCGTCTGGGGCGAGCTGACATCGAGGACCAGCGTGTAGCCGTTATCTTTGGCGTACTTGTCGATCACCACCATGATCTTCTGGCTGAGGTCCTGGATCAGCCGGTTCTGGTCCTGTTCGAGCTCGGCCTGGGCGTCTTCCATGTCCCGGTTGAGCGACTTGGTTTTCTGATCGATGTTCTTGTAGATCTCGTTCTTGGCCGCGTCGCTGAGCGTGTTCTGGCCTTTCTGCAACTGATCCCGGAGGCTGTCGATCTCCGCCTTTCTGGCGTCTACCTGCTTCCGCCGGGGACCGAACTTGGTGTCGAGCTCGGCCGCCGCCTTCTGGCCATCCTTCGTGCTGACGATCGCGCTCTGGATGTTGATCACCGCGAACTTACCGGTCTGTGCCTGCGCGGGAGCGGCAATGGCCACCATCAGGGCGAGTGCCAGCGATCCTGTAACCTTCTTCATCACAATCGGACTCCTTAACGGGTAACGATATTCTACGAAATCAGCGGGGCAGGATTGTATCCTGCGCGCGCGAATCGGCGCGCAGGTTGCAAACCTGCCCGGCATCTCAAATTCAAAACGTACGTCCAATGGTAAAGCGAAACGTGGTGCTGCGCTCCGAATAGGGAATGGCGGTGCCATACAGCGCCACCGCGGCGTTGTACGTGTAATCGTTGTTGAACATGGACCGGTCAACGGCCAGCGGCGGCTGCAAGTTTGTATTCACCCTGGTCGGGTTGTAGGCAAAGTAGACGCGGAACGGCGCGTTGACCACCGGCATGAGCACCTGCAGCTCCAGACCCGTAGATGTGCGGAGAATCTGGGTCCCCGGCGCGATGTAGGACCGGTTGGAGTATCCGGCCTGCGGCCAGTCCGCGTTCAACTGATCGATCCGGCCCTGGTTCAACCTGAGCTGGTCGGCAAAAGAGAGCTTGTCGAGGCCCGCGTCGAAAAACGGCGCCAGGGTGACGGGCCCGAAAATCTTGATGCGGTATTCGAAGTTCCCGACGCCCACGGTGTCGCCGCCGGGCAGCACCAGCCGGTACACCGGAATGTTTTGCTCCACCGGGTTGAAGGTTATCGATCCATCGCTGTTCACGGTGCGCTGGACTCGTTGCGTGCCGTTCGCGTTGTAGACAGGGGTCGACTCCTCATCCGGGATGAAGACCACCGGGCTGATGGTCCACATGTCGAATCCACGGACGTCGTTCTCGCCGCCGATATAGTAGCGCGAAAAGGGCGGCGCCACGTCGCCGCCGTAGCCGGTGATGACTTTCCCGAGGAAGTGAATGCCGATGACCTGGTTGCTGCGCAATCCCTTGTGGAAGTATTTCATGTCGACCTGCGGCTCGATCGTATTGACGTTGCCGCCGAGCGACTTGCCGGCGAATCCCACGCTGAAGAACAGGGACCTGCCGCCGGTCGGTTCGATGGGGTGGTTCACGGTGTTGTAGCTGTACGACGGCGTGATTTTGCTGGTGCGGATGCCGGAGAGCGCGTTCTGGCCGCCCACCCCCTGAAAGTCGATGTAGTCGAAATAGGTCGAGGCCGCGGTGGTCAGCGTCTTGATATGGGAGATGTCGTAGCCGTAGGCGAGACCCACGCGCGCGAAGCTGCGCTTCAGCGCAGTCGACATGAAGGCGGTGAATCCATATCCGTCGTTGATGTAGTTGAGCAGGTTATTCGCCCCGAGGGAGTTGTACAACGACGTGACATTCACCCCGCTCAGAATGGATGCCTCCTGGGCCTGGTTGTAGCTGAAGCGCGACAGGTAGATGGTGAAGCCGCTCTGAATGGGCCGGTCGAACAGATACGGCTCGGTGAACCCGAACTGCACCGTGCGTTGCATCGTTCCTAGTTGGGAGCTCAGGCTGAGGGTCTCGCCCAGACCGAGGAAGTTATGGGTGGAGTAGGAAGCGCCGATGAAGGTCCCGACGATGCCGGAGACGCCGCCGTTCAACTGAATCGATTGCTTGCCGCGCTCCTTGACTTTGAGGGTGATGTCGATGGTATCGGTCTTGGTGTCGCGCTTGAGATCGGCCGCCTGGTCCTCCTTCAGCGGCTCGAAGAAGCCGAGCTGATTCAGGCGCAGAATACTGAGATCCCAGAGTCGCTGGTTGAACAGATCGCCCTCGTCGATGAGCAGCTCGCGGCGGATCACCTTGTCGCGGGTGGTGGTGTTGCCGGTGAAATCGATGCGCCGGACGAAGAACTGCTTACCCTCGTCCACCGACAGGTTCAGGTCCACGCGGTTGGCGCCGGGAACGGGCTCCGGATCGGGTTCCACGACGAAGTCGATGTAGCCGAACTCGCCGTACAGCTTGCGCATGTTCTCCACGCCCTTGCGCAGCTTCGCGGTGGAGAACACGTCGCCCTCGGACATCTGGAACAGCGGGCGCATCAGCGTCTGGGGCGTGCGGAAGAGCTTCACGCCGGTAAAGGTGAACTTGCCCAGATAGAACTTCTGGCCTTCGTTGACGAAGACGGTGAGGTCGGCGACCTTGCGGGTCTTGCCGCGAGGCCAGAACGGCAGGCTGAAGTCGCGGGGCGGAACATCTCTGATACTGACCTTGGCGTTCTCGGCTCGCGCCTTGAAGTACCCGTGCTCCTGGTAGAACACGCGGATGCGGTCCTGATCCTCGTCCAGTTTGGCCGGATCGAAGGTTCTGGCGAAGATGTCCTCGAACAGGATGGAGTACGGGACGCCAATGGGATGCAGGTTCTTCATCGCTCGGATCACGTTTCGGCCGCTTTCGGCGGAGTTGCCCTCAACGTCGATTTTGCCGACCTTGACGGTGGGCCCCTCGTCGATCTTGAAGACGATGTTCAGCGACGACGGCGGCACGGGATGAAGCTCCGGAGTCACCGTGGCGTACTGGTGTCCGCGCTCGGAGAGCAGTTCCAGAAGCACGTTCCGAGCCCGCTGCACCTTGCTCTGGTCGTATTGCGATTCGACGCTGAGGCCGACTTTGCGCTCTTTGTAGCGATCGAGAATATCGGAGACGGAGATGGACTTGTTGCCCTCGTAGGTGATGGACCGAACCACCGGCCGCTCCTGGACCACGAAGCGAATGATCCAGCCGGTCTTGCCCGGTTCGCGTTCGAGGCGCAGATCGTCGAGGCGGCCGGTGTTCCAGAGGGTCATGAAATCGCGGTGCAGGACATCCTCGTCGATCTTGTCGCCGGGCTTGCTGAAAATGAGGGCGCGCAACGTTTCCTGGGGCACGCGCCGGGTCCCGCGGAACTCGATGGACTCAATGACGTCGGGAACGGCCCCTGGCTGCGCCGCGGGCGCCACTGGCGCCGGGGGCGGCTGCACGCCTCGAACGGGCGCGGCGGGAGCCGGAGCGGGTTGCTCCTTCTCCTCGGGCACCGTTTCAAACGGATTCTGACTGTTCTGCGGCTTCGCCGGAGGCTGCTGCGCGAACGTCTGCTGGGCGCCGGCGGTGGATGCCGCGAGTATGCATACTGCCGCTGCAAGCAGGCGCCAAGGCCTGAGAAGCATCATCTACAGTGATTCCTTTCCACCCCGGGTCTCCCGTCAGGGAACATGCCGCCACCCCTCCGTTTCAGAGTAACCGTCGGCGAGGGTCTGGGTGAAGTCTCTATTCTAGCTGAAGCTACGAAGCGCCGGAGCGGCATTTTCCGTGCTGTCGCCCCGCTGGCACAGGCGTGCCGTTCGGTCGTCATGAGGGCGCGCGAGGGAATGCGCATCGAATGGCTCGAAGTTGTTCGGGATGCTGCGTTTGCCGGTGGGACGCGGATCTCCACTACGGCTTGTCTTGCACGCGGTGGACCCGGCGCGGAAGAGGCCATCTGGACGCCGGCTACCACAGCCTGTGCCACCTTTTATCAGGAGCTTGTCAGCCCGGAACCTGGCGGGGCCAGGGCAGGGAATCCTGGCAGTAACCGCTGGCAGCGTCCCCTTTCCTGCCACGCCCGGTTTACAGAAAGCATTTGCGTCCGTTCCTGTTTGTCGTTACAGTGAAACTTCTGAGGAAAACGCGCAGAACGGAGCCTCGGCGGCGGGTGATGGAGGTTTCCTCCTCCGTATGGAGGCCGCCGCCGGGCTCTCTGCGCTTATGAGAATCCAGGCGATTTCCGTTGCACGCGGACGCCGATGGGTTGCATCATGAGCCGTATCACCGAGGGCCGGCAATCCGGGCAGAACGAGCAGGACGTTCAGAATCTCCTCGCCCGCAAGCTGGTGGCGTTGATCAATGAGCGCGAACGGGAGCTGACGCGGGTCTCGCGGGTTCTGCACGACAAGGTCGGTCAGGTGCTGAGCGCGGTGGGTCTGCAACTCGACGTCATGCGCATGGACTTCCGCGAACAGGCGCCCGGCATCGTCGAGCGCACGGCGGGAATCCAGCAGATGCTCGAAGAGGTGATTGCGGAGCTGCGCGGCCTGAGCAACGAACTGAACCCATCCCTCGTGGAGCGCGCCGGCCTGCCGTTCGCGCTGGATCGTCTGGTTGGCCGCTTCCGCGAGAGTTATGGCGGAACGCTGCGCCTGCTTGTCGATTCCGCGGCCCGCGTGCCGGAGAACGTGGCCGGAACGTTCTACAAGCTGGCCGAGTTCGCGCTCGACAACGTGGTGGAGCACTCGCAGAGCGACTATGCTGAAGTTTTGGTGCGGCAGGTGCGAGACCGTCGCTTCGTGCTGGAAGTGCGCGACAACGGCCGCGGCTTCAACGTGAGCGAGACCATCGAAAACGTGCAGGGAGGACTGGGGTTGTTGTTGATGAAGTATTATGCGTCGCGGGATGGGATACGGATGACCATCCGCAGCCGTGCCGGGAGTGGCACTATCGTCAAAGCGAGTTGCCGGGCGCCGAGCAGGTGACCATGCCGTTCAATGTTCTGCTGGTGGACGACCATAAAATCATGCGCGACGGGATCCGCGCGATTCTGCACCACAACGAAGAATTCGTCATCGTGGGCGAGGCCGAGAACGGCTCCGAAGCCGTGGCGCTCTGCCGCCGGAAGAAGCCGGATATCGTTCTGATGGACATCGGCATGCCCGGCCTGAACGGGATCGAGGCGACTCAGGAGATCCTGCGCCACGTGCCCGAGACCCGTGTCATCATTCTCTCGATGTACGACGACGAGCATTCGGTGGTGAGCGCGATTCGCTCCGGCGCCCGCGCGTTCGTGTTGAAGCGCGCCTCCGACAACGACCTGGTGGATGCCCTGCGCACGGTGGCCAGGGGCGGCTCGTATCTGAGCCCGCAGGTGTCCGACAAGCTGCTGCACCGGATTCAGCGCGGCGATCTGGAATCGAAACCGGCGCCTTCCGCCCTGGAGGGTCTCTCGCCGCGCGAATTGCAGGTGCTGCGGCTGGTGGCCGAGGGCAAGACCAGCAAGGAGATCGCGGTGATGCTCGATCTGGGCCTGCAAACCGTGCGCAGCTACCGCAAGACCATGATGAAGAAGCTGGGCGTGAACAACGTGGCCGGTCTGACGCAACTCGCGCTCGCCGCCGGTTTGACGCACTTCGCCGCCAGCGAGACCGCCGGACACGAAGAGTGATGGAAACGCCCTGGGGACCGCAGCCGGTTGCCGACGCGCACATCCATTTCTTTTCCCGGCGGTTCTTTGCGTCGCTGGCCGCGCAAAAGGAGATTCCGCCGGAAGCGGCCGCGTCCGTTCTCGGGTGGCAGCTTCCCGTGGCCGAGCCGGAGGTGCTGGCCGAGCTGTGGATGGAGGAACTGGACCGCTACGGCGTGGAGCGCGCGATTCTGATTGCCAGCGTGCCCGGCGACGAGGATTCGGTAATCGCGGCGGCACGCCGCTTCCCCGGCCGTCTTCATGCGTCTGCCATGGTGAACCCCTGCGCCCAGGGCGCGCCGGAAGGGGTGGCGCGCGCGCTCGACTCGGGGCACCTCGATGGCCTGTGCTTTTTCCCGGCCATGCACCGCTACTCCATTCAGGACGAACGCGCGGTGGCCCTGGTCGAGTTGCTCGCGGCGCGCCGCGGGGTCGCTTTCGTGCACTGTGGCGTGCTGACGGTGGGGGTTCGCGGGAAGCTGGGGCTGCCCTCGGACTTCGACCTGCGCTTCTCGAATCCGGTGGACCTCCACGCGGTGGCGCTACGCTACCCGGAGGTCCGGTTTGTCATCCCGCATTTCGGCGCAGGATATCTCCGCGAAGCGCTGATGGTAGCGGATCTGTGTTCCAACATCTATCTGGACACCTCCAGCTCCAACAACTGGATGCGCTACGAAGCAGAGCCGGTGGACCTGCGCTCGGTGTTTCGCCGGGCGCTGGCCGTGGTGGGGCCGTCGCGATTGCTGTTCGGGACCGATTCGTCGTTCTTCCCCCGCGGCTGGCACAGGCAGATCTTCGATACGCAGGCCCGCGTGCTTTATGAACTCGGCATCAGCGCGGGTGATGCGCGGCTGGTGCTCCACGACAACCTTGTCCGTCTCTTTTCGTGAGAGCGACTCTCTGCGCGCCGCACTTCCTGGATACAGACCCAGCAGGATGCGGAAAGCGCGTTAGCCACGAATGCACACGCATAAACATGAATGGCCAACCAGGGACTTACTTGTGTTCATTTCGTGTGCATTCGTGGCCAAGCGGCTTTTTCTGCATTCTGCCAACCTGGACAACTATGAAGCTCGGCTTTCTGTGGAAGCCGCGGGTCGCCGCATTTGGAGCGAACTCCGCGCCCTTTTTGTATCCCTCCGCGGGGAACCCGCGCGTTGCCGTACTGGTTGTCATCCCCGGTTTAAAACGACCGCACTTTCCCCAGCGATGTAGTTGGGGGAAATGAGCCCATTGGCGGGGACGCGGTCGGCACTCTACAGCAGTTTCTAAATCTCCCGGCGCCGGGTGCGACAAC